>Ga0335075_10000230_pt1 | contig 106544 bp, 67 predicted proteins | sample Lox_Sample_24_FD_206723 | JGI IMG/M metagenome (GOLD analysis project Ga0335075, IMG submission 206723) | Soil microbial communities from Loxahatchee National Wildlife Refuge, Florida, United States - Lox_Sample_2.4 | ecosystem: Environmental > Terrestrial > Soil > Wetlands | place: USA... | reverse complement strand
GATCATTTTCAGCTGCAGGTGACGGATACGGGCTGCGGCATCGCCGCGGAGGACCTGCCGCGCATCTTCGATCGGTTCGCATCGATCGAGGCGCCGCACGCCCGCACCGTCGAGCGAACCGGCATCGGCTTATCCCTCGTCAAGGAGCGCGTGAAGCTGCACGGCGGGACCCTAGAGGCCCAAAGCGCCCTCGGCGCAGGCACCACGATCACCGTCCACATTCCCCGCGGACTTGCCCATCTGCCGCAGGATCGCATCGACGCCGCAGCCTCCGCGTCACAACCGCGCGCGGCACAGCCCTACCTCGAAGAGGCGCTCGCGTGGCTCAGCGAGGATACCGATCCGAAATCGGTGATTTCCGAGCCCACCCCGTCGCAGGAGCGCATCCTCGTCGTCGACGACAACGCCGACATGCGTCGCTATCTGGTACGGGTGCTGCGCAGCCGCTGGCAAGTGGAAACCGCATCGGACGGCGCGGCCGCGCTCGAGCGGATCCGACTGCAGGCGCCCGATCTCATCATCGCGGACATCATGATGCCGCAGGTGGACGGGATCGAGCTGCTGCGCAGCGTGCGCGCTGAACCGGCGACCGCACAGATCCCGGTGCTCCTGCTCTCAGCCCGCGCGGGCGAAGAGGCTTCCGTCGGAGGTCTGCGTGCGGGTGCGGACGACTACCTCGTCAAGCCCTTCTCACGCCACGAGCTGTTGGCGAGAGTCGAGTCGCGTCTCGCCACCGCGAGACAGCAGGCGGTTGAGCGCGCAGCCCGGACGCAGGCGGAGGAGACCATCAAGGCGCGCGAGGAGTTCTTTGCCGCGCTGGCACACGAGCTGCGGGGACCTGCGTCGTGTCTCTTCACATGGATCGAGAGACTGCGTGACGAGGGGCTGGACGGCGCGGACGATTCGACGGCGCTGGATGTGCTGGAAACCGCAGCGCACTCCGTGCGGCGGCTGGCGGAAGACCTGCTCGATGTTGCTCGGGGAGCCAACGGTATGCACGTCAATCGTGAGCGATACGCATCTCTGGCACCACTCATCGCCGCGGTACTGGAAGCCTACGGCCCCGCGGCTTCGCAAAAGGACATCACTCTGCACGGCAATCTGGAGAACGATAGCGGTCCCGTCGAAGCCGATGCCGATCGCATCCAGCAGATCGTCTCCAACCTGCTGTCGAATGCGATCCGCTTCACGCCAACGGGGGGAATCATCGAGGTTCAGTGCGGGCGCCGGGGAGACAGCGTCGAGTTACGGGTACGCGATTCCGGACGCGGAATCCCCGCCGACGCCCTGCCCCACGTGTTCGAGCGCTATTGGCAGGGCGCGCCCGCGCTCGATGCCGATGGCGGCCTCGGGCTGGGCTTGGCCATCTGTCAACGGCTGGTGGAATTGCACGGCGGTCAGATCGAGGCACAGAGCGAAGGCCGGAACCGGGGCGCGACCTTCGTGGTGAGGCTGCCCTTGGCGGCGGGGGCGCCCACCAAGCGGACACGGCGCCGCAACTTCATGGTCCACACGCGTATACGCGATGCCGCGCTCACCGCAGCCCGCCTCGCTGGGCGGCAGGTCACCCGCCCCTTCAGGACCGAGTCTTGATCTTCACACCGGCCTGGAGCGCCATCGCCACCAGTTCCAAACTCGTTGCCGCGCGCATCCGCTCCAGGAGCGTGCGTCGAGCGCTCTTGACGGTGCTCTCCGAGATGCCGAGCTGTGCAGCCATCTGCTTGTTGAGCAGCCCCTGCAGCACGCCATCGAGCACCTCACGCTCCCGCGGGGAGAGGCGCTGGATGCGCTGCGCGATCTCCTCGTCACGCATCAGCTGCGGAGCGGCGCCGAGATACACCTGAGCCCTGCGCGCCGTCGCCAGAATCTCGATCTCGCGCGGCGGCTTCTCGAGGAAGGCGAACGCGCCCGCCTCCACGGCTTCCTCGGCGTTCACGGTGCTGCCGTGCCCGGTCAGCATGACGACCGGCCACTGACAACCCGCGGCGCGCAGCCGCTGCAGGAGGTCGAGACCGCTCATGCCCGGCATGGCCAGGTCGACGAACAGGCAACCGGGGCGCAGCCTGGGCAGGGCATCGAGAAATGCCTGGCCGCCGTTGAACGATTGCGGCAGGAAGCCAGAGGTGCGAAAGAGGCGATCGAGTCCCGCCGCGAAGTCGGAGTCGTCGTCCACCACATACACGCTCATCGGTGAGATGCTCATAACGGCACTCCTTACCGGGCGGACATCCGTCCGTCCCCCTCGAAATAGTTATACGCGAGATGCGCCCGGTCCGTGGAATCCCAGGCCAGAGCATCATCCGTCGGCCACCATCAAGTCTACGCCGGGCGCCACAGGCTGTCATCTTGTCCCGGACGACCGCGGCGAGTTGTCGCCGTTCGGCATCACCAGGTATCGGGCGAGTCGGAAGCTGTACGCGTTCATGTGGGCGGACATAACCCCACGATCGCAACTCTTAGACCCCCGGGCGCGGCCTGTCAATATCGTCCAAAGACGGTGGGGGTGGGTCATGACAACGTAACGAAACGGACTCTCACCGTAGCACTGATCCGCTGCTTGTCGGCCATTCTCAGGTCTAAGTTTACGTTCTCAGCAAGCACTCAAATTCTCACCGGACCACATGCGCGATCGGTCGCTACCGGCTTTATCACACAACTATTGTCAAGCCGTCTAAGGACGGCCGGTATCGTAATGACATCGTCACGCAAAATTGGCATCGTAGCTATCGCCATCAGTAAAGCGAGACCGCGCGCTGCATACCGCTAGGCTGCGGTTCGCCTTCGGTTGGAAGATGAAGGACTCAGTAGGCCACCGACTGAGTGTCCCTGGATGGGTGGCACTGTGCAACGGGTGGAGGTAATGCACTTATGACTCCCAGCGACGTGGCTGACGGTTTCAAAGCGCTCTGTGAAATCAGCGGAGCCTCGCTCGAACCACTAAAGAGCGGTTTCCGGAGAGCTATTGAGGAACTCGGATTCCGCTACTTCGCCTTCTGGTCACGTGTCGACCCGCTCAACCCGCCGCCTCATGCGATTATCCTGCATAACTATCCAACCCAGTGGGTTCGTCACTTCAGCGCATCGAAGTACTACGCGATCGACCCAGTCTTGGCGCGCGCCGAACACAGTGTCTACCCCTTCTATTGGGATGACGTCTTCGACGGCGATCAAATCTCGTCGCGGCAGAGGATAGTCCTGTCTGAAGCTGCGCGATTTGGCCTTGCACATGGCTACACAGTTCCAATCAATTGCCCCTGGACTCCTTTGCCATTGAGCGCGTCGTGCTCGGTTATACCGAGCTCCGCCGCGATCCCCAGAGACCATTACCTCGCGGCCCAGTTAATAACACATTATCTCCACTTCTCGATCAGCGCGAGGTACGCGTCCCCGCTTTCCGTTCCCCGGGCCGGCCTGACAGATCGTGAGCGAGAGTGCCTGATGTTGGCCGCCCAGGGCCTCAACGACCGGGAGATCGCCAGTGAATTGGGCTTGGCCGTCACGACCGCCCACTCCCACATCGAGAACTCGATGGTTCGCCTTGGCGCGAACAGACGAATTCAAGCAATTATCCGTGCCATCATGAGCGGCGAAATATCGCTCCTCGATCTTGTGGCCCGCTCTGACGCTAATGATCGATCGCAAAGAAGTTCAAAGAGACAATCAACCAAATCCAAGAGCGCCGAGCGACTAAGTACCTACGCTATTTCCTCGTGAGAGGCGGCCGGTTGCGGCTCCCTTCACTCGGTCGAGTCGTCTACAAACGCGCCGGCCATCTAAACTCTATCCCTCCTCAGGCCTTTCTTGCGGCCGAGCCCGCGCGAATTGCAACAGACGCGTAACAGGGAGCAGGTCCGCTCCTCTAATTAGAGGATGTCCCGATCGTGCATTTCGGGCACTCTTCGGTCGGGAGCGGGGAGCGGAAGATCTTGATGTATCTCGCCATCAACATTGGCAATCGCCACCTTTTCGAGTCGACCATCGCCACGATCAGTTGCTATCGCGAGTCGGCGGTCATCTCAGGGGTCGAGCTCCTCATTTCGGCCCCACCCCACGCTTTCCGGGCCTTCACTTTCAAGCGACGTGCGCTCGCCTGCTTCGTGGCTGTAAGTGCCACTGTCGGGCCTCCCCGGCGATGGGTCCCCTGCCAGCTTGATTGCCCGTTGCCGGCACACCGCGGCTGAACCGGAATGGCTCACCGCACTGCAATGGAGATTGCTCTTCGACTCGCGACGGTCACTCGAGTGATCGGTTACCACATTTTCACCTGACAGGAAACGTCTATGGAACGACCAGCTCTCATGGCCGTCGCAGCCACGCGGCAGCCCTCACTATCTACCCCAATGACGCCCGATCAGATCTCTCAACTCGCGCGGAATCTACCAGGCGGAGCGGCGGAAATCGAAGATGTATATCCACTTTCTCCGCTCCAGGAAGGCATGTTGTTTCACTGCCTGATGAATGACCGCGATTCCTACGTCCTATCGACATTGCTGCAGCTGGAATCCCGCGAGCAAGTCGGCTCGCTGATCCAAGCGCTCACGAAGGTGATGAACCGCCATAGTGCGCTACGTAGCGCAATCGTTTGGGAGGGGCTTACCCAACCCATGCAGGTTGTCTACCGGCAAGCGCTACCGCAAGTGGAGGAATTACGCGTGGGCGCCGCTAGGAACGGACTCGAGCAGCTGCGGCAATATGCGAGACGGCAATCTCACAGGATGGACCTTGGGAAGCCCCCGCTCGTTCGCCTGCTCGTCGCAGACGCGGGATCACCAGAATGCCATGCGCTGCTGCAGGTTCATCATCTCATTTGCGATCACCAGTCTTTGCGATCCTTGATTGCTGAGGTGCTTGCCTGTCTCGAGGGCCGTGAGGCAGCACTGGTCGAGCCTGCCGGGTATCGAGAGTACGTGATGCAGGCGCTGACGGATGCGCAGGCTGGCGCGGAGCATTTCTTCCGCGGCAAGCTGTCGGATGTGGAAGAGACAACTGCGCCTTTCGGTTTGCTCGACGTGCATGGGGACGGAAGCCTGATCGAAGAGGCGCGCGTGCAGACCGACCCGACGTCCTCCCAGTTGTGGCGATCCCAGGCGAATAAAGCCGGCGTGAGCGCGGCGAGACTGTTCCACGCCGCTTGGGCACTGGTTCTTGCGCACACAAGCGGCCTGGACGATGTCGTGTTTGCGACGGTGCTCCTAACCGGAGAGCACGCACGCCCGGGTACGCAGCGAGTTCTGGGCCTCTCGGTCAATACTCTGCCCCTGCGGCTCCGACTGCAATCGTTGACAGTGATTGACCTGTTGGATCACACCCACAGGGAATTACTTGAGTTACGCAGGTATCGACATGCGCCCCTTGCGCTCGCACAGCGTTGCAGCGGGGTGAGCGGAGCGGCGCCGCTGTTTACCTCACTTTTAAACTATAGACACAGTGTATCGAGTGCTGCTGAGGAATCCGCGACCCGCGCGGGGGTTCGGGTGCTGGAAAGAGGAGAGGCGTGGACGAATTATCCGATTACTGTGATCGTCGACGATCTGGGCGAGGCGTTCGCTCTCACTGCTCAGACCGATCGGAGCATCGATCCCGAACGGGTACTGAGCTATCTGCAGACGGCTGTCCAGTCTCTGGTTGATGCCCTGGAGAACTCCCCGAGCATACCTGCCCTCTCGCTTCATATACTTCCACAGCGAGAGCGTCGGCAACTGCTCGAGGAATTCAATCCTGTACAGCAATATCCACAGGAGAAATTGCTACAGGAATTGTTCGAGGGGCAGGTGAGGCTGCATCCGAACGCAATTGCAGTGACGTGCGAGGGTCAATCGCTGACGTACGCAGCACTCAACGCACGGGCCAACCAGCTTGCCTGGCATCTAAGGGAAATGGGCGTAGGAACGGACCAGCTCGTGGGGATCTGCATGGAGCGGAGCCTCGAGATGGTGGTGGGACTGATTGGAATTTTGAAGGCAGGGGGTGCATATGTGCCATCGGCCGTAACGATCAACAGGTGAAATTACGTGGCTATCGGATCGAGCTTGGAGAAATTGAGTCGGAGATGCGGGCGCATGCCGGCGTGCGCGAGGCCGCCGTGCTGGCGCGGGACGAGAGTACCGAAGGCGGAAAGCGTCTGGTTGGATACTACGTCGCGGAACCGGGCGAGAACCCGGACGCAGAAAGTCTACGTAAGCACCTCAAGGAGCGGCTACCCGAGTACATGCTGCCAGCAGCGCTGGTAAGACTGGAAGCATTGCCGCTGACCGCAAACGGCAAGTTAGACCGCAAGGCGCTTCCAGCCCCCAAGGATGAAGCATATGTACGAGCGGAATACGAGGCGCCGCGCGGCGAGGTGGAAATGGCGCTAGCTCAAATCTGGCAGCAGCTGCTCGACGTTGAGCGAGTTGGGCGCCGGGATAATTTCTTTGAACTCGGCGGCCACTCACTCCACAGTATCAAGCTGGTTAGCAGGGTATCCGAACGATTAGACGCACGGTTGTCCGTCGCTGCCATCTTCCAGCGTCCAACCGTTGCCGATCTCGCTGATATGTTGTCGGCTTCGCGAGGCGCCTCCCAGGCAGACGAAATGGAGTTCGATGAAGGCGCGCTCTAGGTGGCCTCGGGGCACCCCGTTGTAGGCAATACAGCACGCGTTGGAGGGATTATGAATTCTTTGAGCTATCAGGACCCGAAGACCGCAATTGAACGGACCATCGAAGATTTGCGTAAGAGGGGCGTTCGGTTATGGGCGGAGAACGGCCAGTTGCGTTATCGCGCGTTAAAGGGCGCTCTGGCTCCTGCGGAACTCGCGAGTCTCAGGGAAGTCTCCGGGTGCATCGTCTCGCTCCTGGAGCGAGACGGAGGCGCGCAATCGGCGACATCTGAATCTGCGCGGCGCAGCTCCCTCGCTCACGCTCCGGTGACGTACTCTCAGCTTTCGCACTGGAATTGGTATCACCTCGGCGAGCGCCGTCACATCCGCCAGATAGCCGGCGCATTGCGCCTGCGTGGGTGCTTCGAAATTGCGGGGCTCCGCGCCGCGCTCAAAGAAGTATTGTACAGGCAGGAGGCCCTGCGGACGCAGATCGTTCTAATCCAGGGCTGTCCTGTGCAGGAGATCTCCGAAAGTGTCGCTCCCGAACTGGAGTTCTGTGACCTCACGCAGCTTAGGGTTCAATCGCAGGAGGTAGAGGTTCGGCGCCTGATTGAGGAGGCGATCCTGCGGCAGATTTCGGTGGCAACGGATCCGTTGTATGCGGTGAGGCTGCTTAAGCTCGGCGAACGCGATTACGTGCTCGCCGCGACGCTGGAACACAGTATCGCGGACGGGTTTTCACTGGCAGTATTCCTGCGCGATCTATTCACGGCCTACGGGCAAGCCGTGCGAGGAAATGCGTGCGCACTGCCTGAAATTGGCGCTCAACTTGCCGACTTCGCACGGTGGCAAAACAGCGCGGAGCGCTCGTGGCTCGACCGACACTGGCCATACTGGCAGGCGCACCTGGCAGGCTGCAGCCGCCTGCGCTTTCCGGCGGACGAGCCCCTAACGGCAGGAGAGCATCGTGGCTGGGGCTGCGTGCCCTTCGAGATCAACGAACCATTGAAAACGTCATTACAGTCATGGTGTCGGTCGAGGCATACCACCCTCGTGCTCAGTGTGTTGAGCGCTTATGCGGCTCTTATCGTGAGATGGTGTGCCGCGAGGGACATACTCATCCCCTATGTCACGGATGGAAGAACAAGCCCGAGATTGGAGAACACGATTGGGGGCTTCGCGGCTTCTCTCCCTCTTCGCATCGCGCTCGAGGAGGATGACAGCCTGCTCGATGTGCTGGAGCGCGTCAAGCAGGAGTACTGCAGTGCTTACGAACACGCTGATGCGGGGTACATCGACGCGCAAACACCGCGGCCAGAGTTTATGCGGAACGCCTCCTTCAACTGGCAACCGACGGGAGCAAGGGTGGACATCTCCGCTCTCATGGGGACCGAGCGGGAGATCATCGCCGCGCCGGTCACTTTCGATCATCCCATGCTGAGATTTCTTGAGAGAGATACAGAGCCTGCCACCGTCTTCGTCGACACGGATCGCAGAGTGCTCGGCAGCGTCTACTTTCCGTTAAACCGATTTTCCCCCGCTACCATGCAACGGTTCGGGAGAAACATCCTCGCATTTCTGAATGCGTTGCTCAAGCAACCCGGGGTTCGCGTAAAGGACGTTCCGCTAATGTCCTGACGTTCGGTTTGGACATGCACGCCACGGCCTCGGAGCAGGTGCAACGCACCGATCGGCGCCGGTGGGGCGCTGCTCCTCATCTGCCTCGCGGTGCTCATCTGCATGCTGGATTCGACGATAGTAAAATGTTGACTTAACATACGGCATCGCGTTAACAGCAATTTCAAGGCGTTACTCCAACGACGGTGCTGGCAATAGTGACTCTCTCGATACACCCCACATTCGGTTCACAGGCCGCCGACCATAGACGGTTAACGTCCAACACGTACTTCTCGCGCAGCCGAACCTCCACGCCTGCGGCATCGCGCGCGTAAAACCTTGTGGTCGGAAAAATGTCTGCCGGGTACGTGAATCCGGGCAGAGTAGCGAGCGAGGCGCAGATAGCCGCACCCACGGAGCTTTCGAGCATCCCTCCAACCCAAGCCGTAACGCCCGAGTCACGCGCCATATTGTGTATCTCAAGGGCACACTGCAGCCCTCCAACGCGCCCCGGTTTGACGTTGACCGCTCGACAGGCTCCCATTTCCAGTGCGACACGGAAGTCACGCGGACTCTTGATCGATTCATCCAGGCATACCGGTGTGCCGATACAAGCCTGCAGCTTCGCGTGCTCGAAGATATCGGTGTCCGCCAGGGGCTGTTCGATCATCGCCAGGTCGAAGCTGTCGAACGCCTTTAGCGTGTCCAGGTCATTACGGAGGTCATAACCGGCATTGCAGTCAATGTGCAGAACGATGCGTGGAAACGCAGTCCGTACTGCACGTAGCACGTCAACATCCCAGTGGCGCTTAACCTTAAGTTTGATTCGCGGAGCACCCCGGCAGACCGCTGATTCAATGTTCTCGAGGAGCCGATCGATGGAGTCCTCGAGCCCGAAGTCCTCTCCGCAGGCAATTGTATCCACAGCGCCGCCGCCCAAAGCTTTGGACAGTGGAATTTCCCGATGTTTGCTCTCGAGAGCCCACCAGGCGGCTTCCACCGCTGCCTTTGCGAATGGATTACCTCTGTACATGGACAGTAGACCCATCAAATCAGCCGCAGTCGCAATCTCTTTACCGACAACCCTTGGAAGAAAGAATTCACGACAGGTCTCATAGACTGATAGCGCGGACTCTGGCGAATACGTCGGCGCATACAGCGGGCACGATTCTCCCCAACCATCTACCCCGCCAGCGTTCAAACGCACTAGCACCGAGTGAATTGCGCTGTCCTCGCCGTATGCAGTGCGCCATGGGCGCTTCAGAGGCATTGCGATCCGCCGAATTTCCGCAAAAGCGATTTTCATGTTGAGACTTTATCCACAACCATCACTCTACGCGGCAATTTGCAGGGTCATGGTCCCAACGCACACAAGATCATGGGCCATGACCATACAATTACTGCCGTACCGCCCCAATCGGCACGTAGAGCGCGCTAGGGTATGACGAGTCATGAAATGCCGTAACCGTGACCGGGCGCGCATCCGCCATCGATTCGTAGGCCACTACGCCACCGCTGTTGAAGTTCTTCTGGCTGTAGATTGAGTTGATCGGCCCGAGCACCAAGCGCAAGCAACTTCGCAGCGCCAGCCTCCGGGAAACGAAGCGGAATCGGTTGAATTCGTATCGCAACGGCTCCGTGGTGCTTACTAGCCTCGCTTGTCGAAGGCTCTCTCGATAGCGGGCACGCAATACGTCGTCGCTCAGCAGAATGCTGCTGCCGTCGACGCCTATTTCATATATGGCCGCGCGAAAGTCCGTGTCAGGTTGATTGATCGCCAACCAGATGGACAATCTGAAGAAGCCGCTGATCTCAAGCTCGCGTTCGAGCGGCGCGCCATGGTACACGAGATGCTTTCCCGTTGATGCCACAACCATACGCTGATCCACCAGAGTATCCGGATCTGTAGTTGACTCGAGTTCTGCAAGCGAGATGTCCCGTGGATCGTATGTGAATTGATCCCGCGCGCTTCCGGATACGCATTCCTCCACTAGGGATCCGGATTGAAAAATCCCGATCGCGTTGGTGGTTGAGTGCAGAAACAACGGCGTCGAGGATGCGGTCACCTCCTCCAGGGTATCGGCGTAGCGCCATGTCTCAGCTCCCATCACGTAGTACGCCACATTTTTTTTCAGGAATGGGGGCTTCGGTCCGCCCTGCATCGTCCATGCGTACCATTCTAAGTGCAGCCTGAGGATGTCGAGCAGTGCGTCCGGCCCAAGCCGGACGCCACCTACCTCTGGCCTGGGCGCTAAGGTTCCGGTGTGATCCCATGGCCCGATAACCACGTAATGTCTGCTTGCGGCGCCCGCCGTAGCATGGCGAAGATGCTCTCGGTAGTGATGCAAGGCTCCGAGCTGGTCAAAGTCGTAACTGCCGGTCAGCGTCAGAACCGGTAGATCAATTTTTGCGTAAGCTTCGGTCGTGGGTGCATATGCATCCCAGTATGCGTCAACCTCCGGGTGAGAGACCCACTCTTGGAAGAGCGACGAAGGATTCCCGATGATCGTATCCAGTTCGCTGAAGGGTCTGCCGGACTCGTACCACCTGCGGTATTGTCCGCGCCAGAACTCCTGATCGGAAAAAATGCTGGCTTGCGAAGTACGGCCCGCAGTCAGCGCAAGCCAGCGCATGACATAGGGGTAGCAGATGTTATTGCGCATCGGGAAGTCGATGCCAAGGGCGGGCGCCATGCCGGGAACGATCGAGACGAGATGTGGCGGAAAGCGAGCAGCCGTGGTCCACTGGTCGTATCCCTCGTATGAGCCGCTAAACATCGCGACCTTACCATTGCAAAAGGATTGCGTCGCAATCCATTCCACGACATCGCAGCCATCATCGCCTTCCTGGATATAGGCGCGGAAATTTCCTTCAGAGTTGCCTCTACCGCGCGCATCGACAATAAGAAATGGAAAGCCGTGAGCCGCGAAATAACTCGCGCGCGGGTGGTTGCGATCGACTGTATAGGGTGTCAGAGCGAAGATGCACGGCGCGGGCTCCGCCAGGTTTTGTGGCAAATACAGAGTGGCGCGGAGACCGATGCCGTCTCGCAATCCTATCCTGACCCCTAACTGCATGTGCACGCGATCGGACATCCGACTCCCCGTGCTCAGCTGCTACGGTGCAGCCGTTGGCGAGCTATCGGCTGGTCCGTAGATTGCCTGCACGCCGTTACTGAACGCACTGGGCCATACACTGACATGCGTCGCTTCGGGAATCACATAGCAACTGAACTTGAGGGTTGGAATGGAGGACGCCCTCAGCAGCGCGGCCAGCCGATAGAAGCTGCTGACGAGCTGCGCCCTTCCTACGTCGCGCTCAAACTCCTCCTCTTCGCCGACGCTCATCACGAGATGGGCATTCAGGGGGCGACCCGAGGCGATGAACTCCTGGGCCTCCCGGATACCGTATTGGTCGCCATCGTAGCAGATACCAGGGCTACTTATGACGTATTTACCGAAGATCGCCGCATCCGAAAATAACGCATGCAATCCGAACCCGCCGCCGAGGGAATGCCCGAAATAGGCCCGATCCCCTGCAATGGTGGGGTACGTTGTATCGATGAACGCGACCAGTTGATCGCGGATGAACGCAAGGAACTCCCGCGCACCTCCCCAGTTTTTGCCATTTGCGTCGATTCCATCCACATCTGCGATCGGCGAACTTCTCGGTAGGCCCGGAATTTCGGGAAACCACTTGGACGTCATATCCCGACACCGCAGGACGCTACCGGCAAACGGATTGTCCCCTGGATATCCGATGCCAACCAATATGAAGCGCCGAACTTGGCCCGCGCTCTGCAGACAATGCGAGATGCCCTTGGCGAAGTCGAAGCTGAGGTTCGCATCAGTGAGATACAAAACGGGGAAGCGCTCTTCGCTCCCGTACTTCATCAGAGGCTGCATTACCTGGATCTGAAAGACTTGGCCGATAGTTTGGCACTCAATGAGGTGCGTCCGCACGGAAGGAACGTAAAATTGCTTTTCCGACTTCATTATTCACCTCTAGGACGGAACGGCCTCCAGGTCGCGCGTAACAGTACGGCTCGCGCGCCACATATGCCACGCCGCCCAGAAGTAGCCTGGACACAGAATGAGAAGGGCAAAACGCAGCGACTCTTCTCCGAACCAGGGTCGCAGCTCATCACTGAGCGCCCCGGCGGCGAGCGGCCCAAGCCCCATCCCGATCAGGTTCGCAAATAGATACACCAGCGCGATGACAGTCGCTCGCATTCGCTCCTCGACCAGCGTCTGAATGGTGGCGAACAAAGGCCCATTGATTATCGTTACGCCAACCGCAGTGACTGCCAGCAACGCGAATGCCACATACAGGCTAGGGGAGACATAGATGAGGCACGAGAACACGCCTAAGCTCGCCAGGGCGACGGCACCAATCCGCATTTGTAGGCTTTCATTATTCGCAGCATAGCGTGCCGCGATCTCTCCCCCCAAATAGGTGCCCGTCATCCCGCCAATACCGAAGATCCCTGCAAACCAAGTGCCGAGTGGGCCGGTGTGAATCCCGTAACTGCGAATGAAGAACGTCGGCTCCCATTGCATGATTCCGTAGCCAAAGAAGTAGATCACGGAATAGCAGAGGAGCAAATGGCAAAGGGTGTGGTTTCCCCATAGAGTTGCAAACACCTGCCCCAGGTTCGGTGCCTTACCGGCGGCGAGGTCGGATGCCCGAACGACTGTTCCGCGGCCGCGTACGCTTCTGCGCGGCTCCTTTAGCGCGAACAGCGCAACGGCGGCCAGAACCAACCCCGGCAACCCAAGCAAGACGAACGTCGTGCGCCACCCATACAGCTCGTTGAGCCACCCGGCGATCAGGTACCCGATCACCATGCTCAATGGCCCTCCCAGCATGTAGATTGCTACAGCCCGGGGTCTCTGAGCGCGGGGAAAGTAATCAGCGATCAGAGAATTTGCTGTTGGCGTACATCCCGCCTCGCCGACACCCACTCCGATACGAATCAGCAATAGCTGCGAAAAGCTCGCTGCCCTGCCGCAGAGACTAACCATTATGCTCCATAGAGTGGTCGTGATGGCAATGATCAGAACGCGGTTGCCGCGATCCGCCCACCTGGCAATGGGAACTCCCATAATCGCGTAAAACAGGGTGAACGCTATGCCACTTAGAAAGCCAAGCTCCGTGTCCGTCATGCGAAGGTCGACCTTGATTTCCTGCATGAGGAGTCCAAGCGCCAAACGATCAACGAAATTGAACGCTAGGATCACCATCAGGATAACGAGCAGCGCGAGCCTTTCGCCCCCGAGCATGCGCCTCTCGACCGCGACCGAGTTCATCCTAACCTCCTCTTCCCTTGCATCACTCGAAGCCGGAACTTAGCACCGCGGCTCTCGGCAGTCCCCCGAAAACAGATTCTTCGGCGCTCATGAAGCGTCCCATTCAGATCTACCTCCCGAACGGCATGACGGCCGTTGCACGGTATCCCGTCGCGAGCGACTCTAGGCAGCTTGCGAGCGGTAGCTATTGCAGCGCGACTGCACCTCGCCCCATTTAGGCACACATCGAGTACTGCCACACCGATGCTCGCGATACTGGACGATCAGAAATTGACGACGGCAGTCACCCCAATCGTGCGCGGCTGTAGGAGCGACACCTGCGCGGGACCGCCGAGACTTGCGTAGCCTGTGAACGCCGAGAGCTCGCCAAGCTCATTGAACGCATTCCGAATGTAGAACTGCAGATTTACTGGACCGACAGTCCCCGCGAGTCGCAGATCCACGGAGGTATATGCTGGCAACCGGAATTGCGGGTCACTCGTATTGTTGTCAAAGCTGGAGTCGCGATTGGATACATACCGTACAGTCGCTCCAATCGTAGGCTCGAACTCACTTTGAAAAAGAAGGTAGTCGACGTTTCCCGACGCCGTGTAGCGCGGCACGTCCGGTAATCTCTCTCCAGCGCTTGCGCCTATATCTGCGTCAGCCTGTTTCATCTTCGCATCTTGGTACGCGAGCGCCACGGTGCCCCTCAAGCCGTCGATAGGTTCTGCACCGAGGGTGAGTTCGGCACCGCGAATGGTGGCTCCGGGCGCGTTTAGCCGAACACCGAACCCGCCGCGGACTGCGAGTACCTGCATGTTCTCCCAATCTTCGTAATAGATATCTGCGTCGGCGCTGAACCGCCGATCTGAACTTTGTGATTTGAATCCGCCCTCGTAACTCTTGAGCTTGTCAGCCGCGAATTGTGGCGGCGCGAGCGGCGCGCCCGTGGTTGGGTCTTTCGCGACGAAATTCGGGCCTCCGGGACGGTAACCCGTTGCGTAGCGAACGTATGCAGTCGCGTTTTTGTCAAACCGATAAAGAACGTTCCCTAGATACGTGACCACGTTTTCATCCGAGGTGATCGTGGGTATCGATGCGTCGAACAGCCCATCGCCCCCGTACTGCGTGAAGTTTTGCTTATCATGAGCGTATCGCACTCCCCCGGTCATCTCTAAAGACTTCCCCAGATGGAGCGTCAAGTCTCCGAATCCCGCATACTCCTCGTAGTCTGTTGGCGCAGATTGATGAAAGAAGATGTTTGGCGCGACTTGACCGGCTGGATCAAGCACCACGAAAGACTCCATATCGTTCGCGCTCTCCTTGTCGTAGAATGCCCCAACCAACCATTGGATACCGGAGTCGCCCTTTGATGCGAGCCTGACCTCCTGCGTGAATCTGTTTGTGGTCTCATCCAATGGGTCACCGACACCACTATACGAGAAACCGAAAGCCGAGAGCAGCGGTACGAACTCAGCTGATATGTCGAAAAGTGTCTTGGACTGGACCGTCTGATAAGCCGTGACACTGGTAAGCTCGGCGGGACCCAAGTCTCCGGCGACGGTAGCGCTCACCAGCCTAAACTGCTGATTGAAGTATTCCTCAAGCACGCGATGTTGACCAAGGCTACCATACGGATACCCTCCGTTGAGACCATAGTCCGCGGAGCTTTGGCCGTCTCTTGTGATATCTTGGACGAGACCGTTTAGCCGGACAGAGAGTGATTCCGTCGGCGTAAACAGCAAGTCTACACGCCCCCCGTAGATGTCGGACCTATTAATGTCGGCCCGATTCAGGGCGACATTGTCTATGTATCCGCCATCATGCGATTCGTACGCGGTCGCACGCAGCGCCAACTCATCGGCCACAATAGGCACGTTGGCCGTACCCGCGCCATTGAAACTTACACCTCCATCCTCAGTACTTGAGATGCCAGTCTGCACCTTGCCGCTCGCGACCTGGGAGTTTGGCATTGTGCTTATATACTTAATAACTCCCGCGAGAGCACTTGCTCCGTAAATTGTTCCCTGCGGCCCGCGCAGCACATCGATGCGGCTTACGTCGAAGAGCCCGGGGTCAAGCGCAAGACGGCCCCCAAACGCGAATGCCGTACTTGAGCCGATAGGAACATCGTCCAGGTAAATTCCGACTGTGGCACTCGTGTCAACCCCGGAAGTGACGCCACGCATAAAGACCTGCGTATAGCCCGCGCCGGCAGTCGAGAAGTCCAGCCCCGGAACTGTGTTCGCCCAGTCTCGAAACTGCGTCGCCGCGATCTTATCTAAACTGTCGGCGGACACCACTGATATGGATTCGGGTGTATCGATTAAGCGCTGGGGACGCTTTTCCGCTGAAATAACCACCTCCTCGAGTTGCATCCGTCTTGGCGCCGGGTCGCTGGAGGCACTCTCGGTCTCGGTGTCGCTGGGATCGGTTCCCCCTAAAGGTGGGTCGGCGTTCTTCGTCGTCGGTTGGGCTTTCCCGTCGCTTCCAGGATGCGATTCGCGCGCGTCACTTGCATGTGCAGAGGGTTTGGACGAGACACTACCCGCCGCTCGAACCGGAATGATGCTCACGGCATTCCCGTCCACGTAGCGGTAGGTCAGGCCGGTGCCCCTTAATATGCGGCTCAGCGCTTCATTGATCGTCAACTCTCCCGAGGCACCCGCCGTGCGCAGGTCTTTCACTTGTGCTGTAAGGAACAGCACCTGCATGTGCCGTGTGTCGGCTAATGTCTTTAGCGCGCTTCCGAGATCCTGCGGTGGAATTCGCGTTTCGACGCGGACTGCTGTCCCCGTCGAAGTTTGTGCGAAGCAAGATCCGGTCAGGGACAGGAAGAGACCTGCCGCAATAATCGCATTCCGCATAACACGCCCCCGCCTTCTTTGAGGCTTCTCCCGGCCGCCACGTGACGACCTTCCATTGTTGTAGAGCGATTACAGACGAAATGTGGGGGTGGTTACTTCGCAGAGCTTTGAGTTACCTGAATCTCATCGTCTGTTTCCACTACGTGCATTGCGGGTTGCGAGCGCAGAAATCCAATCAGGGCGGCAGGATCACTGGCGGAATAAACGCCGCTCACACCGACCGTACGTAGGGCGGCGTCCACGATCACGAGCCGTCGCTTGCTGTAGAGGTTGAACTGCTGGGCCACCTCCTGGAGCGGTGTACCGTCGAATATGAGCCGCTGTTGCAACCAAGCCGTCACCGCACTCACGTCGACTGGTTTTGGGACGGGCGTGCTGTGCGCCAGAAGAGTGACCTGCTTACCGGCCGGGACAAGCACTGCCTTCAGCGTATTGGCCGGCTCTGCCAGGTCCCGAAGAAGCTCGCGCCGTTCGGTGCTGTCGATTCCGGCGACTGATTTTGCCACTGCCACTTGGCCTTCGAGCACGGTCACGATCGTTCGATCGGACTCCTTGTCGACATCGAACACAGTACCTATCGCGCGCACGGTACTGGTGCTGCTGTGCACGATGAATGGGCGATTCGGCTCGTCCACATCGTGGAAATACGCTTGGCCGCGAACGAGACTGATCGTACGCGCTTCCTTGGTCAGCTGAACCTTTATGGTGGTGAGCGCGTTCAAGATGACGGTAGAACCGTCCGCAAGGATGAGCGTACGCTGCTCGCCGATCCCGGTACTATAGGTATGGCCCTGCTGCGCGAGCAGCCAGATTCCCGCGCCAAGTGCAGAAACTACAAGAGCCAGGACTGCGGCAATAGCGCGCAGCTTTGCGAGGTGCGCAATTGATGGACGCGCAGGCTGGGCCCGGGATGATCGCAAGTGGACGACGTTATCCTCGCCCGTCTCCCGGGCCGCTGTCAGCAGTGCCTCAAGGTCGATGCGGTGTTGCGGATCTGAAGTCGGCAGCTCGGACCAACCCGCCGCAACTTCGAGGTACGCCTGGACGTGCTCCGGAGAGGCGCGCAGCCATTTCTCAAATCGCGCGCGGACTGCGGCTGTGCCACCATCGGTTCGAAATTCAATGAAGAACTCGGATGCCTGGGCGGCAGGGTCGAGACGCTTATTTGCCGATGACGTGTCCACCGTTTCCTCCCTAATCGTCTTTGCCGGTACCGTATCCGACTTGGCGACAGTGCTCCGCAGCCCGACTCAAATACTTCTTTGCTGTCTCGCGAGCAACACCAAGCTGATTGGCGACTTCCTGCACGGTATATCCACAGATCCGGTGCATAACGAGCGCCGCACCGACGCGCGGCGGGAGTCTCTCGAGTGTCTTCTGGAGCCGCGCCACACGCTGTGAGTTCTCGACCCGCGAACACGGGTCTTCGCTGTCCGGTGTCAGCAGCTCAGGAATCGCTTCGGTGATGTCAATTGTCGGTAGCCGATCCGCAGCTTGGCGTAACGCGTACTGATGTACCACGTGGGCCGCTACGGTGAACAGGTAAGCCTCTGGGTTGCGTATGGCTTCCTCATGGCTAACCCGCAGGAGTCGCAGGTAAACCTCTTGAGCCAAATCTGGTACGTCGCTGTAATTCCGAAGGTGAACCGAGAGGTAACGGCGTAACCCACGTCCATACCGAAGGGCCATGGAAGCCACGAACCTGCTATTGGACGAATTTGTCAACGCCTCACCCCTGTAGATGCAACTTTCCCACTACTGTAGAGCGCACTGCGAGAGAAAGTGGGGGTGACACACGGCAAAAGAAGTTAGTCCGTTGCCGATTTAGATAACACTGACGCAAGGCTTGTACACGATTGCGTTGCGACTACTCCGTGTTGTAACTAGTCGTGGAAACGGAGGGCACGCCTCATGAAGCCGGCCTTGCAAGGCAGCACCTTCAGCGAGTGCCGATATTGTGTTCTTGGACTTATACTCTTGCGGCGCGCGGCATCACCTAGACGCGGCTGTCTCTTGCCTAGACGCTTGAGCGCCCTAATCCCCCCCCCGGGCGCCAAGGATTTGGGATCCCCGACCGGGAATTACCCACCAAGGCACCCCGGAAGAGCTGGCTAAGGCATTAGAACCCGGGTGGGCGCTCGGCAGTCCACCAAAGGAGATGTATAAAGCGACCGCGGAACGTCTCTCGGCCAGTCATGATTCGTGCCCGAAGGCCTCGACACCGTTTGCGCGCTAGCGGCACGATTGGTTTGGCACGCCAACTGAAAGTCCCGCGATCTCCTCACTTCGGGGCCTTGCTCTCTGCTCCAGCTTAGAACTCCCTGAGCGCCCTACCCTTAGCGCCGACGAAGTATGCACGCCCTCCTTTGGCTTCTTCAATGAGGGATGGGGTGGGAATTATTGCCGCCCCGAGGCCGGTAGTGTTACTACATCCCCCTCCCGCACCCAGGTGATCAATAAAATCACCTCGCGAAATTCGCGCAGCACGTCCTTTACGCCCCGGCCGCGGCAAGATTTGTCTTCCAGAGGGCGCGTGTCGCTATTTTCGCGATCAATTCCGGAGTAATGAGGTGGGTCGCCGGGGATCCCGCCCGCGCGGCGGCGTCGGTGCAGCTCAGAGTCCAACGGGAAGCAGCGACGGCCCACCGCCGGACGTTCTCGATCGCCGCGGTCGCGGTATCTCCATCATTGACCGCCACGTATTTGAGAGGTGCTCCCACTTTATCGTTGCCTGCCTGTTACCGATATCCCAAGACGAGCCCGCGATTTTCCTCATGCACCCTAACAGAAGCTATGTGTGACAACCCCTTGAGCGGCACCCGCACATCATCAACGCGAAACCACCCACCGGCCTTCTGGACAGCCGCTCACGGGTACTGTTCCAACACTGCACTGACGGTACTCTGTTGCAATTCTGCAACGAAGCTACTATCTGTTGTCACCCTCACGTAAAAAAGCGCTCTCGACGGTGGCTTCTCCGTCGCCAGTGCGCCATCGAGCACGTCCACATCGGAGGCGTGCCGCCGTAGGACCAAGCTATGAGATATTTAGGATGTTCTAACTGAGTAGAGCAGGACAGAAGCAAAAATGGGGATGACAATTCACGGTTCCACGAACCCATCGCGGCGTCCTCATTAGTCGCGCTGTGTACCCGCGTGAATCGCCGGTGCGAGGCCGCGCCTACCGACCATTCCACGCGCGACGCGAGCGCTACCCCAAGCGCGGCAGCCCGTATTTGCCGATCGCGCGGACCGTCAAGGCCGTCCAGAGATGGGTTGACATTGTCTTGTATTTATAATTCGATGCCGTGAGTAGCGCAACTGCCAGCGCCCTACGACTCGATCGGTTGGTTTCATACAGGTCATAGGTCTTACTCGACTGCCAGGGGCTACCGCCTAACACTAAGGCTATGGGATTCAGGGCTATGAACACGCGGAAGCAGCTATCACACGCAATCCTGAGACAGGCAGCTCATTGGTTCGGTAAGTTTCGCGCAGTGGAACTCCCGTCCGGGGTCCCGGTATCCGAGCGCCGAGACTTTTATCGCTGGCTACGAGAGTCGCCTCAGAATGTTGAGGCGTACCTGGAGGTCGCGCTAACGTACGCGGACATCGTGGCGCCGAGGACTTGCAAGTATCTTCCTGCGCGAGCCGCACCTTGCGCGGTTCGGTCGACCTGAGCGATCGCCCGTGCTCGCGCAACGGATTGCGAACACGGAGTGGGGCTTCGTTATCAAACAGCACCGCTCACCTTAGAACGAATTAGCGCATCCCCGGTGAGGGTATGCGAAACGAGCTTGCTCCCTTTACGTCAGTGAAGCGGAAGTTTGCCGGCGGGCTGGCGGCTCTGATCCTGATCAGACAATTCCGTAGGCTCACCAGATGCACAAGATTCGAAAATAATCATCGCGTTTCCGGTGCGACGTCTTCCAAGGTGCCCACCTCCAATCCTGAGCCGCCCGGAATAAGAGGTAATATCAACAGCGATCATCGATGAAACCTGCGACAACTCTCATAAGATCGCACGCACTGTCGACATCTCCCAAATGGATATCATGCAGGAGGAGCACCGCGCGACACACGCTAAGGGCCCTTGACATTCTCTTGTCGACGCGCTTCTCGGACACACGAAGTGCACCAGCGATCTCTTTGCGCGATTTACCCTGAATGTGCGCCATCACAAACACGCTCCTAACTCCGGGGCTTAGATTTTTGATAGTTAGCCCAATATATCTCCCGATCTGGCTTGCCAATATCTCTCGATCGGCAGACGGGAGCCTCCAATTACCCACGATCTCCTCCATGGACTCGATGTCGATCTGCTGACCCCAATACTGGTATTGCATCCGCCGCCGGCGCAGATGCATTCGGGCAACATTGGTGGCAATTCTAAAGAGAACGGCCCGCGGAAAGAGAACCTCCTCTGCACTATACGCCTTGTAGATGCGTTCGAAGCTTTCTTGCGCCAATTCCTGCGCGGTATCCCAGCTGCCTACCATTTTAGTTAGGTAGCAATGTAAGGAAACCTGGTATGAGCGACATAGTCGGTCAACCAATGACTGTTCTGCTCTCATTGAATATCACACCTTGCTCTGCCTCCGCGGCACGTTGGGTTGTGCTCGCCTCAAGCGTTTTGACAATAGGCAGTCTGAGCCGCACGACAGTATCCCACATACACCGCGTCAGTACGCTACCAGGACACCAATTGACGTATAAGGGCGGACGCCGAGAATGCCGTGCGGCAAGATAGAAACGTGGCGTCAGACCCCGACGTATTTGACCTACGCATCCGACGCAGCAGTCATGGACTTCGGAGCGAGATACTTCCCGCCGGAGCGGACCAAACCGCAGTGATTCGTCTCACCTAATTTATATTCCGCTTTGGGGAGGGTGTTGATGTCTCGCGCGGCCGAAGGGACCCCACGAGGGGCACGCTCGGAGTTTCCCTATCGATTGCTTCCGGGGCGTGCCAGACTTGGGTGCAGACGTGCGGTACTGGTCGCGATGGCTTCATCAGTCCAATGACCCACACGTAATATCGCGCAAGCTTTTTTTGCGACGCTCACGGTCTCTTCCCCGGAGCTGCACCGTCCATAGCGGAAGCATTCAAAGCGTCCGGGTGGACTTCCATATCGAAATATTTCCCACGCACGGGGACCACGCCTCCTACAATCGTCCCACCGGACAGCCGCGCGGTTATCAGCACTTCCCGACTCCCAATGCCAAACCAAATCAGAGTCGGCAGTGCATGCGCGCGCACTCTCACCATTGTTTCCCCTCGATTGCGGTTCGGCCTCCGCCTAGAGTTCCGCGCAGTACTGCGGCGCCGGCGTCAACCGGCTCACGTCAGGCAGACGACCGTCAAGTGGACCTGCGCAAACAGCCTACGAACGCCAGATGGACCAGCCGCTCACACCCTGCGCTCGCGAGCTCTCGAGACGTGGCGACTGCACCGCCGCCTAACGATGAGCCGGCTCGCTGCGCGATACGCGCAATTGATCAAGATGTGCAGGAGGCGCGGCTGCCCCCCGGAGGACGCCAAGGATCTGGTGCAGGAGGCGCACCGGCGCTTGTTCGAGTATCAGCGGTCCACGAAGGTACGGGATGTGGATTCCCTGCTCCGGCGCATCGTCATCAATCTTTCCATCACGTACTTCCATCGACAGCAGTCGATGCCCCGCGCAGCCGAGAACGTCGACAAATTCGATAAGCGAGGGATGCTCATCGATCCGTCACCAAGTCTGGAACGAACCGTCGCCGCCTCGCGGCAACTCGACAGGGTTGTGACCCTGCTCGACGCAATCAGCCCACGTACCTGCCAGATCTTCATGGCACAGCGCGGCGGCTATAGCTATGAAGAGATCGCTACTGCATTCGGGGTCAAGCCGCGTACCGTCGAGAAGCACGTCGCGGCCGCGATGCTGGCGTTGCGAGAGATGATGCCTGCGGGAATCGCGGTGGAAGGCCTTACTTCACGATGACGGCGCTGTTTCTGCTTCGGAATGCCCGCCGCTCGGCATGCCGCTGCGCGTCGGTGATGAGGCCATGGTTTGACGCTATAAGCCGGTAACGGCGTCAACGATGCCCTTCGTATCCGGACACGACGTTGCGAGTTCTTAAAGTTGCGGCAGCTTCACCGAGCAGGCACACCGCTGCGTGCACTCGGTATATGCTCCTCGAACCACGCCACCATGCGCGCCGCATAATCCACCGTTGCCGGCCACTTGCGCACGCCATGCCCTTCCTGGGGGTACGTCACCAGTACGGATTTCACCCCGTTCTCGAGCAAAGCATTGTGAAACTGCACCGCTTCTTCCGGGGGTGTGCATCGATCCAGCGCGCCACACGTGGACAGCGTCGGAGTTTTCGTCTTGTGCGCATGCATGATCGGACTGCGCTCGAAATACTTGCCCCCGGGATTCGTGTAGGTGTCCTTGAGGAAGAGCGCCACGAAATGCCCGATGTTGGAGATCAGATGCTCGGTGACCTGGTTCGTGACCGGTGAGACCGCGACGGCCGCCCCGAACCGTGCGTCCTGTGTGATCAGCCACGCCGTCATGTAACCGCCGTAACTGCCGCCGGTCACACCCAGCCGGCCAGGGTCGGCAATGCCTCGCTCGACCAGGTGATCCAGGCCGGAAAGGTAGTCGTAAGTATCAGCTCCCCCCATGTCCCCGAGCACGGGGCGCACGAACGCCTGGCCCCGCCCGGTACTGCCGCGAGGGTTGGGCAGGAAGATGGCATAGCCCCTTTTGAGCAGCATCAGAGTGCTGATGCTCCTGCGGCCCATCCAATAGGGCCTGAAATGCCACACTGGTCCGCCGTGCACCATCATGACGAGCGGATGGGGCGCGTGTCCCACGGGCTTGAGCAGAAGTCCCTGGATCTCGAGTCCGTCGAGCGCCTGCCACTTCACCGTCTCCACTCCCGCCAGCACGGAGAGCGCTTCCTCGGCGCCGGGATCGAAGGATTTCACGGGTTGGTAGCTGCCGCGGCGCACGACCGCGACTTCCGGGGCGCGCCGGAAGCCCTCGCCCACCAGAGCGAAATCTCCTGGCTCGCCGAACCCCGCGACCGCCGTATAGAAGCCGCCGGTCGTAATCTCCTCGCTCCGCCACACTTCCCGGAGCTCGGCCGTCTGAACATCGTAAAGAGCCACGACGGTCTCGAAGTCGCGGTGACCGGCAAGGAGCAGATGTCGATCGGAGCGCCACTCGGTATGCGTGACGTCGATACCCTTGGTCGAAATCTTCCGAACCTCGCGGCTCTGCGTATCGATGAGCCTCAGGTCGCCGGCCACGATCCAGCGATCACTGCATAGCGCCTCGACGACGGCGACGTAGCGGCCCGACGGTGAGCCGCTCGGCCAGCCGAGCTGATCCTGCGGGGCGTATAGCCCGCGGGCGGTGCCGCTCTTCGTGTCGATGAGAGCCAACCGGGCCGTGTACCAGAGTCCTTCGCTGGGCCCGGGCGAGACAACGGCAGTGATCGCATCATTGCTGCACCAGGCGGCCTCCCAAATGTTGCTGTCCGCGGGACCGACTTCGCTGATGCTGTTCTCCCCGAGGTCATAGACCCAGGCACGACGCCAGCGATAGGCCTCCTCCCCCGTGTCGACGGTGGGTAGCCATGGCGGAAGGTCCTGCGCTGCAGTCTTGCTGGACGCGGCGCCTTGCGCTCCGGCCACATCCGCTCCGTGCCCGGCCACGCCCAGGAGAATGCGGCGCCCGTTGGGTGACCAGTGGAAATATTCGACCCAGCCCTCGACGGTCGGAGCGGCGCGGCACTCCCCGCTGTCGGCGTCGAGCAAGTAAAGCTGGAAGTCGCCCGCCTTGCGCCGGTCGGACAGGAAAGCGATCTCGCGTCCGTCGGGAGAGAGCTTGGGCAGGCGGTCGGTGTTGGGACCGAAGGTCAGCACCCGGGTGTCGCCGTTCGTCAGGTCCGTGAGGCAGATGCGCGAGACCGCCTCGTTGCCGGAATCGACCAGGGTGCCCGTGAAGACCGCCCGCGTGCCGTGTGCCGATATCTCCGCGGCATCGGCAATGAGCCCGCTGCCCGGCCGCCGGAAGGCCCGGTAGAGCGATTCGGTCTCCCGATATAGCGGCGTGTCGCGAATATCTCTTAGCACGGGCTACCCCCTCTTGGCACGGATTCCAAGAGGATGACCTCGTGCCCCCTCGCCGTCCAGTGCCCCTGCGTAGGGGCCCCCGGCATCTCAGCCTGCGCCATTGAACCGCGCGAGGGCGTAGCCCTCTGGGCTCACTCCAGGCGAACTTCCGGTGAGCAGGTCGGAGAGGAGGCGCCCCGACCCCGCGGCCATCGTCCATCCGAGGTGCCCATGGCCGGTGTTGACCCAAAGGTTGCCGACTGGCGTCGGCCCGATGATCGGCACGCCGTCCATGGACATCGGCCGCAGGCCCGTCCACGCCTTCGCCCGCTCGCGGCTGAACTCCGCCGCCGGCAGCACGAGTCTCACCAGTTTGAGAAGGTTCTGAATGCGCGCCTCCGGCAGCGACAGATCGTAACCGGTGAATTCCGCCGTGCCCGCGACACGGATGACGTTCTCGAGCGGTACCACCACGGCGTGAAAATCATCGTCACAGACGGGCAGCTTGAACGGCGGGTCGAGTTGCGGCCGCTCGAACGTGAGCGAGTAGCCCTTGGCGGGCCGCACGGGCATGTTGATGCCGAGTTGCTTGAGCAGCAGGGGACTGTAGCTGCCCGCGGCGACGATATAACGATCGGCGGTGAAGCGAGTGCCGCCGCTCAGGACCCCCGTGACGTTGCCCTGACGGACCTCCATGCCGGTGATCGAGGTGCCGTAGCGAAACTCCACTTCTCCCCCGCGAGCCAGGTCGGCAAGCGCAACGCAAAACTTGTAGGCATTGCCGATCTCATCGACCGGATAATGGATGCCGCCCGCAAGCTGCCTGCCGATCGGTGCCAGCGCCGGCTCCATCGCGACCATCTCATCCGCCGTCAGCCGCCGATACGTCAGTCCCTCCGGGCGCAGCAACTCGGCCCACTCGAGCGCCCGCTCCAGGGTCGCGGGATCACGAATGACACGCAAAGACCCGCGTGCGGCGCCGCCATACTCGATGCCAGTCTCCCGGCGCAGGTTGCCCAGCACCTCGAGTGAGTAGAGTGCGAGCTTCAGGTTCTTGACGGTGTTTCGCTGATAGCGCTCGGCGCTCGAATTGCGCAGAAACCCCGTGCCCCACGCCGCGAGGTGCGGCAGAGCCTTCAGGTGCAACTTGAGCGGCGAGTCGGAGCGCCCGATGGACTTCAGCAACACCTGCCAGCTGCCCGGGGCATTCCAGGGCTCGGGCATGCTCGGGGTGAGCAGCGAGCCGTTGGCGAAGCTCGTTTCCAGCCCCGGACCATCCTGACGATCGAGGACCGTGACCTCCCAGCCGCGGCGCGACAGGAAGTATGCAGACGTGATGCCGATCAGACCGCTGCCGATGACGAGCGCTTTCACCTGGATTCCGGGTTGCGGATGCGATTGCGCAGCCTACCTCGGCCGCCACCGCTCCGCAAAGGTGTGCCACCCGCCCTAAAGACGGTGCCAGTAAGCGTTCCCCACGCAGGGCACTTGCCCGACCTTAGCCGCGATCAGCGAGAGATGCCTCTCCGTGAGGCCGGTTACGTCAACGCGGATGTACAACGTGCCCGTCGTCCCGAGTTCCGCGATTACGCGTCGGGGCACGACGTTGAGAGTCTGGAAACACGTCAGGACGCGCGCGAGCGCACCCGGGTCGTTGTCAGCGCTGACCCTCAGGCAGAGCGCCTGAGTGACGGCCTCTTCGAATACTGCTTCTTCCGGAGTCATGGACAGGGGTCCTCATCGCAATTTCACTTGGATCGAGCGCACGACAGTCCCGGCTTTCAGCGAAAGCCGGGTAGCTAATCGACCCGATGCGGTGGATGAGGGAAGCCATGCCGGAAACAGTATGCCCCAGCGCTCAGGCGAAAGTCACCTGCGGCGGCGCTTTTTGCGATGCCCGTTGCGATAAGCTTGGCATCCGGGCCGGCGAAGGCTTTGATCATGATGACCGTCCGCTACACGCGCGCTGACTTTTTACGCCTCGGAATGTACGTTGCCCCACGCATGCCGGCGCTGAGATGGTGGACGCTCTTCGTCGCGGTGATGATTTTCACGATGAACATGCACCAGCAGGCCGGGCATTGGAGATCCGGGATCTCGCTGTTTGCCACGCTCGCAACGACCGCGATTTTCACCATCGGCTATTATCTTTTCGTGCTGGTGGCGCTGGTCCTGAGCGCGGTATTGCGCAACGGCAAGGGCTCGCCGGCACAGGAGCCCCAGACGTTCGCGCTCACGGAACTCGGCCTGTCGCGGCGCTCCCCCTCTTCCGAAATGCTCCTCAAATGGGGTGGCGCCCGCTCCCTGTTTCGAAGCAGGAGCGCGATCTACGTCGGAGTTTCCAAAGCCGCGTACTTCATTCTGCCGCGCCGTCTGTTTGCGGCCGACGAGGAGTACGAATCGGTATGGAAGGACCTGCAGAAGCTCCTGCCGCAGGGCGTGCGCTCGCAGGACTCGTTCGTCAGCAACCCGACCTAGACCCACCCGCCGTCGACGATGTAGTGCTGATTCGTGCAGGCGCTCGCCTCCTCGGAAGCGAGAAAGACGACGAACTTCGCCACCTCGGCGGGCTCGAGCTTGCGCTTCAGGCACTGGCGGGCCACGATCTCCGCCTCTCCCTCCGGCGTCACCCACTTCTCCAACTGCCGCTGGGTCATGATCCAGCCGGGCGCCACTGCGTTGACGCGTATGCCATAGGCGCCGAAATCGCGGGCCAGCGAGCGCGTCAGACCCAACACCGCCGACTTGGAAGCGGTGTAGCCGGCCATGCCGCCCTGCCCGATGATCCAGGAGACCGATCCCAGGTTGATGATCGCCCCTTTGCCGAGCGCCTTCATGCCGGGGATCACCGCCTGCGCGCAGAAGAACTGGTGCTTGAGATTCACGGCGATGCGGCTGTCCCAGACTTCTTCCGTTACTTCCTCGGTCGCATGGCGCTCATCGTGTGCGGCGTTGTTGACCAGCACCTGGATGGGCCCCAGGAGCTTGGCAGTCGCCGCCACGGAGCGCTGCAGCGCCGGAGTGTCGGTGAGGTCGCAGGGCTCGAAGTGCACCGGCGTACCGGCGGCCTGCAGCTCCCGCACCAGCGCGCGCGAGGGCTCGATGGCGATGTCGATGAAGGCAACCCGGGCCTGCTGCGCCGCGAAATGGCGCACGATGGCCTCGCCGATCCCGGAGCCGCCGCCGGTGACCAGCACGACCTGGCCCTTCAAGTCAGGATAGACGGCCGCCATCCGGCATCACTCTCCGACTTCCACCGGCCGCAGCCCGGGCGCCGGCGCCTCGAAGCTGAAGAGATCGCCCGCCAGCGGCTGCGCCGAGCGCTCCTCCGGGGTCATGCCCTTCCAGGCGGTGGTGACATAGGCGGTGCGCAGGTCCGGGCCGCCGAAGGCGATCTTCGTGACCTGGGCGCACGGCAGCCGCACGGTCGCCAGCAGCTTGCCCTCGGGCGAGTAGCGCCGCACTCCCCACCCGCCCCATAGGGCGATCCACACGCACCCTTCCTGATCCACTGTCGTGCCGTCGGGCCAGCCCGACCCCTCCTCAATGCGCATGAACACGCGCTTGCGCGTCAGTGTGTGGGGTTCCGGCCGGTCGAAAGCGTAGACCGTCCGATTCGCCGTATCGGTGTGATAGAACACGCGCCCGTCGGGGCTGAAGGCCGGCCCGTTGGTGATCACGTAGCCCTTATCGAGGCAGACGCATCGCCCTTCCGCATCCAGACGGTACAGGGCACCGCTCGCCTCGGCTTCCGGATCGTGCATCGAGCCAAACCACAGAGCTCCCTCGGGACTGACGCATGCGTCATTCAGACGGTTGGCAGGGAGATCCGGCTCCACGTGCGCCAGATGCACGAACTCCGCGGACTGCGGATCGAAACGATGCAGTCCGGTCTTGAGGCCCACGACGAAACCGCCGCCGCGCAGCGGCGCGACAAACCCCGACTGCTCGGGTGCGGTCCAGAAGCGATGCTCCCGCCGTTGCGGATCCCAGCGGTGCAGGCGACGGCCCTTGATGTCGACGAACCAGAGCGCCGACTCGCGCTCCACCCAGACGGGACCTTCGCCGAGCTGCGCGCCCACCTTGCATAAGTGCGTCGCGTCCATCGATCAGAGCCTTTGCGGTAAATGCCTGCGCTTCACGCCCGAAGCATACCGCATCCCTCTCAATTGTCGGAGTTGACCACGCTCAGGGTCACGCGCGCATCGAAACGCTCTCCGGGCGCCAGCAGCTTCTGCCCGGTGATCGCGGGCGGCGCCGAGCGGTTGACCGCGTTCGGCATGTGGCTCACCGGCTCGACGCAGAAGAAGTCCTTGCCCGGCGGGCTGTAGATGTGGAGCCAGCGCAACGCGCGGCTCGCCGTGAGGGCGAGGCGCAGCCGCTCCTGCGGCAGCAGGATCTCCGCCACGCCGGGCCAGCCGGTGTGGCAGTGATCGATCAGCTCCGGGCGCGTCACCTCATCGCCGCGGCCCCACTGCCCGAAGCGCGTCCCATGGGCGAGGCGTACCGGCAGGGACTCCTCGTCCGTGAGCCATACGCCTTCCAGGTGGGCCTTGAGCTGCGTCCCGGGCGTCTTGTGGAAGTAGGGATGCCAGCCGAGGCCCGCTGGCATGGGCGTCGAGTCGCGATTCTCGACCGCGATCGTGACCTCCAGGCTCTCGGCCCGCAGTGCCAGCGTTTGGATGGCGATGTAATGCCACGGCCAGCTGTCGGCCACGTGCTCGTATGAGAGCACCGCGTGGTCCTTCGTCGCCGACTCGACGCGCCAGGGCTTGCGCCACGCATGGCCGTGCAGCGGATGCGCCTGTCCCGGCGCATTGCGCTCGATCCTGACCTCGCGATCGCCGACGCGGAACCGGCCATCCGCGATCCGATTGGCGTACGGCACCAGCGCGAACGACGCCGTCTCGAACGGGTCGGTGGTGCCCGGCGGCGTCGGCCGCAGCACGTCCCGCCCCTGATAACGGAACGTCGCGACCGCCGCGCCTAGGTCGGGTAACAGCTCGAGAGTCAGGTCTCCATCGGAAAGTGACAGCACCCGCGAACCTTTCCTACTCCGCGGCCCGCGGCGAGGCCATGCCGGCGCCATTCGGCTTGTGCCGATGCCACAGCTCCTGGATGGACTCCAGCGGCCGGCCCTTGGTCTCCGGCACGAAGCGCATGACGAAGAGCGCCGCGAGCACCGAGCAGACGCCATAGACCCAGTAGGCGAAGCCGTGGTTGAACTGCGCGTTGAGGGCGCTGCTGCCGTCCATCATCGGGAAGGTGGTGGAGACGACGAAGTTCATGATCCACTGCGCCGCGACGGCGATCGACATCGCCTTGCCGCGGATGGAGTTGGGGAAGATCTCCGACAGCATCACCCACACCACCGGTCCCCAGGAGAACGAGAACCCGAGGATGTAGACGACGACGGCGCCGAGGGCGATGTAGGAGGATCCGCTCGAGCCGCCGCCCTGCCCGACCGTCGCCGCAACCAGGTGCCGGTCGAAGAGGAACCCGAGGAGGATCATGGCCGCCGCCATGATGAGCGCTCCGGCGATGAGCAGCGGCTTGCGCCCGATCTTGTCCACCGTGAAGGTGGCGACCAGCGTGAAGACGGTCATGGTGACGCCGCTGTAGATCGCCGAGTCCCACAGCGCCTGGTTGGTCGAGGCGCCCATGTTCTCGAACATGTGCGGCGCGTAATAGAGCACGGCGTTGATGCCGACGACCTGCTGGAATATCGACAGCATGATGCCGACGATCAGCACCAGCCAGCCGAAGCTCAGGAGCGGCCGGGTGTGCTCTACCAGGGTGGCCTTGATCTGCTGCAGGGTCGACTGCGCTTCCGACTCACCGACCAGGCGCTTGAGCAGGCCCAGCGCGTCGGCGTCGCGATCCTTCAGCACCAGGAAGCGCGGCGTCTCCGGCACCAACAGCATGCAGACGATGAGGAGCGCCGCCGGAATCGCCGCCGAGGCCAGCATGTGGCGCCAGGCCGTGGTCATCAGATAGTCGCGGGAATGGCCCTGCTGGATCGCCCAGTTGACGAAGTAGACCAGCGTGATGCCGACCACGATCGCGATCTGCTGGAACGTCACCAACATGCCGCGCGAGGCAGGCGGCGCCACTTCCGCGATGTACATGGGCGCCAGCATGGAGGCCATGCCGATGGCCATGCCCGCGACCAGGCGATAGCCGAGAAAAGGCGCCAGGGCGTGATAGCCGGTGAAGCCGAAGATGCTCCAGAAGAACTCCGGATAGCCCGCGCCGAGGGACGAGAGGAAGAAGAGCACGCCGGCGATGATGAGTCCGGCCTTGCGACCGATCCGGGTCGAGATCGGACCGGCCAGGAAGGCGCCGATCACGCAGCCGAGGAGCGCCATCGAGATGGCGAGGCCGGCGAGGAAGTTCGCGTCCGCCTCCGACAGCTGTCGCGGCAACACGAAGTTGTGGGTGATGGCGTCGGTCACGCCGGAAATCACCGCGGTGTCGTAGCCGAACAGCAGTCCGCCCAAAGTTGCCGCGACCGTCAGCCCCGCCACGAGTCCTGGATTGCCCTTGCCGCTCATTTGGTAGTACCCCCTCAGATACTGAGTTAAGTCATCTCGAGCCCGCATCCACGCGGTACCCGCGGGCATGCATGTTCCCGCCAAGTATGCCCGCTTCCTCGTCCGGCGTGTGCCAGAGTCGCTTTTGCCTGGACGGCGTGCGCTCCCGCCGTCGGGCGGGCGCTCATCGAACCACTTCCCGCAGCAGGTCCCGGGCGGCGAGATTGCGCATCAGGGCGGCGATGCCGAATGTCCAGGGCGGGGCATGCTCGCAATGGGTGACGCGGTTTTCCAGGGTGCCCAGCCGCTCGCTCGAGATCCGCACCAGATCGCCGCGGCGGTGCGTGAAGCCCAGGCCCGGCGTGTCGCGGTCCTCGATCGGCGCGAACATGGTGCCGAGAAAAAGCGCGAAGCCGTCCGGGTACTGATGCTGGCGGCCAATGGTCTGGCCGATGAGCTCGCACGGATCGCGGCTGATGAGCCGCATGGAGCTCGCGCCGTTCAGCACGTAGCCGTCATCGCCCCGCACCTCGAGCGTGACTTCAGCCGCGCGCACGTCATCCAGCGTGAAGCCGCCATCGAAGAGCCGGATGAACGGGCCCATCGCGCAGGATGCATTGTTGTCCTTCGCCTTGCCGAGCAGCAGCGCGCTGCGTCCTTCAATGTCGCGCAGATTTACGTCATTGCCCAACGTAGCGCCGACCGCGCGTCCCGCCGGATCGCAGACCAGCACGATCTCCGGCTCGGGGTTGTTCCACCGGGAGTCGGAGCGCACGCCGATCCAATCACCCCAGCCAACGGACGACAGCACCGGGCCCTTGGTGAAGACCTCGGCGTCGGGTCCGATCGCAACCTCCAGATACTGCGACCACAACCCCGCCGCCAGCAGCGCCTCCTTCAGCCGGAGGGCCTCCGGAGATGCCGGGCGGACCGCGCTGATCTGCGTCCCGACTCGCTGCTCCAGCGCCTCACGAACACTTTGTGCCGCCGCGACATCGCCTCTGGCGCGCTCCTCGATCACCCGCTCCAGCGCGGAAATGGCGAAGGTGACCCCGCATGCCTTCAGGCATTGCAGATCCACCGGCGACAGCAGCGCCACGGGTGGCGGCTCGTCGGCGCGGACCCACGCGGCTCTGAGCGGCATCTCCTCGAGAGCGCCCAGGTCCTTGCCCGGCACATCCGTCTCCCCGCGCCAGCGCGCGGCGAACTCCGAGGTGGTGGGCGCAAAGGCGGAGACGTCCAGCACCCGCCCGCGGCGGATCAGCACGGGCGTGGGGCCCTCGCGCGTCAGCACTCGCCCGAGCAGCGTCGCCTGACGCCAGTCCCGCGGCAAAGAGTCGAGCATCGGGGTGCTCATGGTATTTCTGGTAGCGCTACCATCGCGCACCGGCGCCCGCCTGTCAAGTGCGTTGCGCGGGCTTCGGCGCCGCCGCCGACTGCCGCGAAACCAGCGCGTGCGGCATGAGGCGGTGCAGCCGCTCGGAGCCGCGGCGGCCGCCGCGCACCGCCGTCACCAACATGTCGATCGCCTCCGCCGCCATTCGCGCGATCGGCTGTTGGATGGTGGTCAGCTCCGGCCAGATGGTCGAGGCGATGAGGGTGTCGTCGAAGCCGACGACCGTGAGGTCGCGCGGCACGTCGAGCCCGCGCCGGTGCGCCTCGGCGATGACCGCGGCCGCCATGTCGTCATTGCTCGCAAAGATCGCCGTCGGCAGCGGGCCGCCTTCCAGCAGCTTGCGCGCCGCGTCCAGGCCGGAGCGGAAGCTGAAAAAGCCCTGCTCCGAGCGCGGCGGCGAGCGCTCGCCCCTGGGCCGCCCGGCCTCCTCCAGGGCCGCGCTGAACCCGAGCCAGCGCTCCTCGCTCGCGCTCTGGTTCGGATGTCCTTTGATGAAGGCGAGGCGCTCGTGGCCCAGGCTGATGAGATAGCGAGTCATCTCCAGGGCGGCGGTGTAGTCGTCGATCCGCACGCACATCGCATCGGCCGCCGGCCGGCCGGCCCCGACGGTCACCACCGGCAGGCGCGCCGCCCCGAGCTCCGTGCGGACGATGGAGGACTCGCACAGCGGCGGCGGCAACACGACGCCGGCGACGGCGCCCGCCAGAAGGCGGCGCACCGCCCGCCGCGAGGCGACCGGGGTCGTCTCGCATTTCTCCAGCACGAGCTGCACCCCGTGGCGCGTGGCCGCCTCGAGCGCGCCGACCAGGAACTCGCTCAGATAGGCCGAGCTCGGATTGCCATAGAGGAGCCCCAGCCGCTCGCCGCGCTCGCTCGCGAGATTGCGGGCCGCCAGATTGGGCGAGTACCGCAGCTCGCGGATGGAGCGCTGGACCGTCGTGCGGGTCGCGTTGCTGACGTACTCGCTGCCGTTGACCACCCGGGAGACCGTCATCGGCGACACGCCGGCGTGCCGGGCGACATCTTTGATCGTCGCGCCGGCGCGCAGCCTGCTACGGGTCTTGCGGGCGGGCTTGGTCATCTGATGGCAAACGCCCGGTAGGAATGCGGCGGCAGCTGCACTACGAAGCTGGTCTCACCCGCTTCGCCCGGCGCCGGCCCGGGAACGACCTCGGGCGCCGCCGACACGCTCTGCCCGGAGGCGAGATCGACCAGGCTGGAGGCGCTGCCCTTGACGACGATGCGCACGGTGGCCGGGCTCGCGCGGTACGACTCCACCACGAAGGACCGGTTGTCGTACGCGAAGAGGCTGACCAGCGCCGGCGCGTCGATGCGCAGCGGGAAGCGCGCCAGCAGCCAGCCGCGCAGCTCATCGAGCACCGGCTGCGGCAGCTCGTAGAGATCGCCCATGTTGGCCGGCACGTCGAGCACGTAGAGCTCCCCGGGCCCGTATTGGGTCGCGAGCAGGATCGGCACGGCGTTGGCGGAGTCCTCGCCGCGGATCAGCGGCCAGGTATCGTTGGTATAGAAGTGGATCTGCGGGAAGATCACCGGCTCGTTCTCGCGCCCGGGCACGTCCAGATCGCCGCCGCCCTCCGGCCCGAACGTGCCGTAATAGTGACGCGCGGTGAGCGGCAGCCCGCTGTAGCTGATCTCCGCTACGTTCTCGAAGCCCTTGTTCTTCAGCGCCTGCAGCAGGCCGGAGGTGATGATGACGTCGCCGCCCGCCGAGAGATTGCCCTCGATCTCCTTCACGAGGTTGGGATCGAGCGCAGAGTTCTCGGTGAGCAGGACGACCGGCGCGCCCTTGGGGAAATGCGGCGTCAGATCGATCGGAAAGCCGACGTTGCCCAGATAGTTCTGCAGGAAGTCCTCATCTGACGAGGACTGGTAGGGCTTGTAGCTCTCGATGCCGATCGGATTGCCGAGCTTGCCGACGACATTGTCGATCTGCGCCAGCGAATAGCCCGCCACGGCGGCCCAGCCGGGAACCGCTTCGCTGCCCGCGGGGGCATGAAAGGCGCTCTGCATGGCATCCCAGTCGAAGCTCGTGTGGTCACCGGCCCAGGGCCGATCGCCGGCGATCGCGGGCGCGGACGAGGCGAGCTGCGTCCAGCTGAAAAGCGTGATCTCCGGCGACTTGGCCAACAGGCTGTCCCAGAGCTGCTCGGCATAGCGGTCGGCGTAGGTGGTCTCGAAGGTATCCACCCAGTCGCCGCGGTTGCCGCCGTGCGGCCGGATGTTGCTGTAGTAGCGGTAGACGAGATAGCTCTCGTACTGCTGCAGCAGCTGATAGGTCTGGACCGGGTCGCGGGTCTCGGTGCCGGTGTAGATGTAGTCGAACATCTGCGCCTCGCGATCGAGATCGAAGCCGAGGCCCTGGAAGTGCTCGTACCAGTTGGGATACTTGATGATCACCTTGGCGTGCGGGTTGACGCTGCGCGCCGTATCCAGGATCACGTGCTGCGCCACCCAGCGCATCTTGTTGAGGCGGTACTGGGTCCAGCTGAGCGCACCCTTGGCGCGGATGTCCGCTTCGCTGCGGGTGTTGTAGAAGGTGAAATCGTCCAGGATCACCGTGTCGAAGTGGCTCGCCGCCATGCGCACCGCGCGCTCCGCGGTGGCGACGTCCTGCGGGTTCTCGTAGTCGAAGGAGCGGAACGGTCCGCCCTGGTCCGCGGCCGTGAGCGTGATGCCGCCGTCGACGGCGACGCCGTGGGCCTTGAAGAAGCTCACGATCGGACCGAGCGAGGCCGGGTCGGCGAACACCCCGCTGCGATATTCCTCGAGGTACACGTGGTTGAAATGGACCTGGCTCCAGATCCGCTCGAACTGCTGCTGTCGCACCTTGGGGTCGGCGAGCTGACGGGTGGAGGCCACCGGGATGTAGATCGCGACGCTGAAGTTCTGGAACGGTCGCTGCTGCGGCGCGGCGTCCGCGGTACCGGTGGCACCGGCGGCCCCGGTGCTGAGCAGCAGACACCCCGCGGCGACGGCGCCGCACAAACTGACCCTGGCCTTTTGAAGCATCACTTCCTCCGCGCGCCCGTGGCGCAAGTCGAACAATGGACCTCGGCCGGTGCGCCCGAATAGACGACGGTACCGTCGGCCGGAGCCGTGAAATCGTCCGCGGGATGCGCCTGCGGCGACATCCAGCGGACCAGGAACGTTCGCGTCCGCTGCATGCCGGGGTACTCCCCGGCCCTGCGACCGAGGGTCAGCGTGCCGCTGGCCTGGTCGTAGGAGAATGGAATGGTGGCGTATTGCCCGTGGCGGTAACCGAGCGTGGTCCCCGCGTCCTCGTATAGAGTGAAGCGGCCGCTCGCGCCGGTGTAGACGAGGAGCGTCAGCGGTGCATCAGGCTTCTCGCCCGTGTACTCGATCGCCGGCCCCACCGGCACGATCGAGCCCGCGCGCACGAAGAGCGGCATGTGCGCCAGAGGCGCGGCGGCGGCGATGCTGCGACCGCCCGCGAACGTGTGATTGGTATAGAAGTCGTACCAGAGTGCGCCCGCGGGCAGATAGACCTGGCGCTGCCGCGCCTGATACCGATAGACCGGGCTCACCAGGAACGCCGGCCCGAACATGTACTCATCGGCGATGTCCCGCACCTTCGGATCGCGCGCGAAGTCCATCTCCAGCGCCCGCATGATGGTCGAGTTGTCGAGCCAGGTGTCGCCCGCCAGCGTGTAGATGTAGGGCATCAGCCGGTAACGCAGCTTGTCGTAATAGATCAGGATGTCGGATACCTCCGATCCCGCCGGCGCCAGGTTGTAGATCTCCCGGTACGGCATCTGCCCATGCGAGCGGAACACCGGACAGAAGGCGCCGAACTCGAACCAGCGCGTGTTCAGCTCGCGCCACTGCGCGAGGTCCCCGGCGTCAGGATAGAGATAGCGCGACTCCGGCTGGTAGCCGCCGATGTCCATGGTCCAGTTGGGCAGTCCCGAGAGCGAGAACCCGACGCCCGCGGCGATCTGGTTCTCGAGGTCCGCCCAGCGCGGGGCGATGTCGCCGCTCCACACGGTCGCGCCATAGCGCTGCAGTCCCGCGAACCCGGAGCGCGACAGGATGAAGACCCGCGTATCCGGCCGCGCGGCAAGGTTGCCCTCGTAGACCCCGCCGACATGCTGCAGCGGATACGCATTGAAGAGCGCCAGTCCCGGACCGAGCGGCGTCGGCGACATGAGCTGTTCCCGCTCGTCGAGCGTGGTGTTGGAGATCACGTCGGGCTCGTCGGCATCCAGCCACCACGCATCCACGCCGAGGCTCGCCAGCCGCTGATCGATCTGGCGCCAATAGAGCTGCCGCGCGCCCTGCGAGAATGGATCGTAGAACCCGTAGGGGTAGCCCGGCCCCACCCAATCCTTGACGCCCAGCTGCACGCTGAGCGGAAACATGTCGCCCTGCGCAGCGAGTGCCTTGTAGTTGTCCGTCGTCGGGTAGAACTTCGGCCAGACTGAGATCATGAAATGCGCGTGCAAGGCGTGCACCTTCGCGATCATGGCGCGCGGGTCCGGGTAGCGCGCGGGATCGAACTCGTGCGAGCCCCAGGCGTCGTCCTGCCAATAGCGCCAGTCCTGCACGATGTTGTCGAGCGGGATGCCGAGCTGCCGGTACTTCTCGACCACGCCGAGGAGCTGCTGCTGTGTCTCGTAATGGTCGCGGCTCTGCCAGAACCCGTACGCCCAGCGCGGCAGCAGCACCGCCCTGCCCGTCACATAGCGATAACCGCCGATCACCGCATCGAGGCTGTTGCCGCGGATGAAGTAGTAATCGATCGCCCGTCCCGCTGCGGAATAAAGAGACAGCCTGTGACGTTGCGCGCGCGGCCGTGGCGGCCGATGCAGCAGCGCGAGATACCCGCCTTCCCGATCCCACTCGAGCCGCAACGGCAGGCGCTCTCCGGCCGCCATCGGCAGGCTGAAGTCCCGGAACCATGGATTCCAGTTCTGCCGCCAGACATCGAAGATCTGCCGGCCGCCGATCCAGAGCTTCTGGTAGTCGCTGCCGTAGAGCGAGAACGTCTGCAGGCCGCCGCTTCGCGCCTCGATCTGCCCCGTCCAGACCACCTTCACGTGCGCCAGCTTGACGAGGTTCCGGGGAAAGGACGCCGGAAATCGGCCCTGCCGGTCGGCATACTGATAGTCGATGTCCCGCTCGGTCCGCTCCAGCACGAGCTTGCCCGCGACGTAATAGCGCGCCGTCAATCCCCCTTCCTTGCCGTGGGCGTCATACAGCTTCAGGCTCTGCGACAACTGCTCCCAGGGCTTCGGATCCCCGAACCGCGTCACCGAGTCGTTGTCCCAGAGAATGCCGTAGTCGTCGCTCGAGAGCACGAACGGCACCGCCACGTCCATGTTGTGCTGCGCCAGCGTCAGATCCCGCCCCTGGTAGTCGATGATCCCGGTCTGATGCTGTCCGAGCCCGTAGAGCGCCTCGCCCGGCCGCGACTCGAACTGCTGGCGGATGGCGTAGTACGGCTTGCCCTCGATGCTGACCGGCCGCAGCTCGCGCCCGTCGGGCACTTCACGGGTTATGACTTTCCCCGTCGCATCCTCGAATACCACCCGTCCGTCACCGAGCCGCACAACAGCGGAAATCTTCCCCGTCGAAAGGGTAACGGCTCCCGCGGCGCTCTTGATGGTGAAGGCGATATTCTGACTTCCCGTGCGCACCGCCATGAGACTTGCGGGCAACGCGAGGCTATCGCCCGGGAATGCCGTCACACGAATGATCTCGGGCGACACGACCTCGAGTCGCACCTTCTTCGCCACGCCCTGCGCGGGGGCGACCACCATGCCGTCACTGATTCTCGCGTATGCCCCGGCGGCCGCATGAGCCCGTGACGGCACCAGGCTCACGACTCCAAACACCACGGCGGCAAGAGCCGCAGCGCACTTCACCGGTCGGCGATGATCCATTCTCAATACGTCCCCAGCCGCACCCGCAACACCTGCGGCACCGAAGTGAAATTCAAACCCCAGTCCACCTGATCGCCATTCCAGACACGCCGAAACTTCCACACCCCCTGCTCGTACTGCCCTTCCTCCACCCGCGCGTACTGCATCTGCCGTGGGCTCGCCGCATCGGCCAGCTCGAAAGACACGCGCGCGTGCACTCCCGTCACCAGGAACTCATCCGTCCCGAGCCGCGCCACCAGCACGCCTCCGTCGGCCACCGGATTGCCCGGCGGCACTGCATTTCCGAAGGTCGGCAGTCCATACGACACCACCGCCTGCCAGCGCCCCAGCGCTATTTTTTCCTCATGGACAGCGCTGTCTTCCGCGACCCCGAAAAGATTGCCCCGATAGCTCGCATCCGCGATCTGCGCGGCCATCGGCGCGATGAGCGCATACAGCAGCGCGAACGGCGCCAGCGCCTTCGAATTCACCTCACGCGCGCCCAGTGGATAGTTGCTGTAGCCGGTGAAATCGATGCCGAAAGGCGAGAATCCGATTCCCTGGTGCCCGAGCGTCGCAAAGAGATACCGCGCGTAGCTCGGCGCGTTCGCCGTCTCCGCGACGAAAAGGGCATTGTCCGGCCGGTGATAGAGGTCGAGCACCCTGGTGTAGCGGGCGTAGTCCGGCATGTAGATGTCGGGCGCGATGAGGTCGATGTCGGGCGCCCCGGCTTTCCATACACCCAAGGCATCGTCCGTCGCGCCACCGCTCTCGTATGTTATCGGCGGCCCCGGATGCAGCGGGTCGCGCAATGCCACGTTGACATACATCGGCAGCGGATAGACCGCCTTGCCCGCCGCGGCGACCTGATCCACGAACCTCGCGATGTTCCAGGCGTGGAAGAACTCGTCAGCCTGCGCGCCAAACACCTGCCGCCACGTTCCATTGCGCGTACGCAAAGCCTGGACGAGCGCCGGGGGTGTCGGCCCGTCGAAAAGCTTCTGCGCCCGTCGCGAGTAGTCGCGCACCGAGCCGTAAGTCCCAGCCTCGTTCTCCACCTGCACCATGATCACCGTGTGCTGCGGGTCGACGGCCTTCAGGTGCCGCATGAGCGCGACGAACGCTGTACGATCCGCCGCGAGCGTCGCCGGTGCGAGAGGTGACAGCGAAGGCATCCTCCTGCCTCGCTCGTTGATCACCCGCGGGAAGCGCGCCTCATCGAGCTTCACCCACTCAGGGGCGTACGCCGGGCTGCCGTTCTTCCAGGTGCCGAACCAGAGGAGGACCGCGTGCAGGTCGTGCTCGCGCGCCTGTGCGAGGAAAAGGTCGAGGAAGGAGAAATCGAACGCACCTTCCCTGGGCTCGATCTGCTCCCAGGCGATCGGCATGACCACGGTATTGGCGTGCATCTGCGCCACGGCCGGCCAGACCTCGGGCAACATCGCCGGGTAGTTGCTCGAGTTGTTAGGCTGCGCGCCGAGGACGAGATACGGCTGGCCGCCGACGGTGAGCTCGTAACGTGCGTGGAAGCTCACGATGCGCGGCATCGGCACCTCGTTGGCGGTCGTCCGCCCGTAACTGCCGATCGCGCTCAGGAACACCGTCACGAAGGCAAAGGGGAGCAGACGTGCCGCGCACCTTCGATTCAAGGCTTCCCCCAACCTACTGTAATCCGATGATGGTAACGCTCCCAGGCGCCATCCGCCAGCACTGGCAGCGGCGGTCTTCACGCAAGATTCGCGATCGCCTTCAGGTAGGCGGCGTGAGCCGGCAGCGTCTCGACGGCCTTGCGGATCGCCTCCGGCATGGCCTCGAAGCTCGCCATGGCCCGGGCGCCTGCGATGCCGACGGCCGGCTCGGGACGCTCCGGCCAGACGCCGAGGCCAGCGTAGAGCGCGAGCCAGCTCGCCGGCCCGAAGGCCTCTTCCTCCAGGCTGGCGATCCGGCCTGTTTTCGCGAACAGATCCCGTTTGTACGCCATCGTCTCCGGCGGTTGCGCGGCGCGACATTCCCGCCAGAAAGTGGCGTCGTCGCGCTTCGAAGCGGCGTAGTGCAGGACGAGGAAGTCGCGCGCGCGCTCATATTCGAGAGCGGTCAGCCGATTGTATTCGGCGCTGATCGCCGGATCGAAGTCGCGGTCCGGAAAGAGGCCAAACAGGCGTCCCAGTCCGGTCTGGATGAAATGAATGCCGGTGGACGCGAGCGGCTCGAGAAAGCCGGCGGCATCGCCCAGCGCCAGGCAGTTGCCGACCCAGGCGCTCGCCCGGCGCCCGGCTCTGAAGCGCATTACCCGTGGATCGGCAGGCAATGCGCCTTGCGCGCTCTCGAGCAACCCGGACGCCGCTTCATCGTCGGAGAGATACGCACTGCAATAGACACGGCCGCTGCTATCGCGGTCCTGTAGCGGAATTCGCCACTCCCAACCGCACTCCAGCGCCGTCGCCTCCATCACCGGTGCTGGCGCGTCCGCGCTGACGCAGTCGATCGCAACGGCGCGGTCACAAGGCAGCCAGTGCGACCAGTCCTCGTATCGGCACTTCAGGGCTCCCGCGATGACGAGCGCAGCCGACCCCGAGCAGTCGATGAAGAAGTCGCCGTCGACTGCGCGGCCATCGCGCAGGCGAAGCGATCCGATCCTGCCGCTGGGGTCCACTACGACATCGGCCAGATCTCCCTCGATGCGGCGCACCCCGCCCTTTTCCGCATGAGCGCGCAGAAAGCGCGCATAGAGCACTGCATCCAGGTGGTACCCGTACGAAAGATGCCGCAACGGCGATGAGTCGTTTGCCGGCCGCGCGCCGAAGCGGCCGAGGCTCGCCGCGAGTCCGGTGACCGACCATTCCTCCAGTCGGGACGGCCGCCCCTGTCGCCGGCGCTCGAGCCAATAGGCCTGAAAGAGCTCATGCCTGGCGTCGACCCCGTAAGGGCCGAAGGGATGCAGGAAGGTCCCGCCGCGCTCCCCCCAGTCGCGAAACCGGGTGGCCAGTTTGAAAGTGGCGCGCGTGGCGCGCACGAAGTCGCGCTCATCGATGCCCAGAAGTCCGTGAAACGCGCGCAGGTTGGGGATCGTACCGTCAGCCCCAGCCGGTACGCCGTCAGCGCTCGACTCGACGAGAATGATCTCGCACGACGAGGGTGCGAGTACGCGCGCCAACGCCGCGGCAGCCATCCATCCAGCGGTACCACCGCCGACGACAACGACGTTGCGCAGTCCCCGCGGTGAACGCTGCCCCGGCTCGCTCATGCCGCAGCCCGGCAATACTTCTCGATGAAGGCGCCGTGCATCGGCAGGGACTGCGCGGCCGCTGCCACGATCCGCGCGCGGCGCTGCAGTTCGCGGCTCGAGGCCGCCTCATCGATGAGATCCGCCATGGGATCGTGGCGGCGCGGGAATACACCGAGACCGAGATAGAGCGAGACCCAGCTCGGCTCGGCGAAAGCGCCTCTGTCGTAGAGGGCCACGACGCCGCCTGCCCGGAACAACTCGATCTGGTGGCGCAGAGCATCGGGAATGGCCATGTTTCGGCAATGGTCCCAGAGCTCACCCTCACGCCCGCTCGCGTGGTAATGCAGGATGATGAAGTCGCGGATCGACTCGTAACTGCGCGTCATCAGGCGGTTGTATTCCTGCGCGAGCTTCGGCTCGAACCCGCGGTCGGGGAAGAGCTCGATCAGCCTGCCGATGCCAGACTCGACCAGATGAATGCTCGTGGACTCGAGCGGCTCGAGGAAGCCGCTGGCGAGGCCCAGCGCGATGCAGTTGCGCTTCCAGATCTCGCGGCGCCGCCCGGCGGTGAATTTGAGCAGTCTCGGCGTCGCGAGCGCCGGCGCATCGAGGTTGCCGAGCAGCGTCCGGGCGGCCTCGTCCTCACTGATATAGCTGCCGCAGAACACATAGCCGTTGCCGGTGCGGTGTTGCAGCGGAATCCGCCACTGCCATCCGGCCCGGTGCGCGATCGAGCTCGTCACGGGGGTGGGATCGCCCGCCCGGGCCGAGGCCACCGCGAAGGCACGGTCGCAGGGCAGCCATCGCGACCAATCGTCGAAACCCGCAGCCAGCGCACCCTCGATGAGAAGGGCGGCGAAGCCGCTGCAGTCGACGAAGAGGTCACCGCTCACCGCGCGCTCGCAATCGAGGAGCACGGCATCGACGAAGCCGTCATCAGGCCGCAGACGCACGTCGACGATGCGCCCTTCGATGCGCTTTACGCCCCGATCCTCGGCGAATCGGCGTAGATGCGCGGCATACGCTGTGGCGTCGAACTGGAATGCATACGAGTAGGATCCGAGCACCGAGCCTCGATCGGGGACCGGCGGCGCAAACCGTCCCAGTCCCGCCGCCACGGTGGCGATGGAGTAATCGGCGTAGGAGCGCTCATCCGCGGCCGCTCGCGCTTTGAGCCAGAGCTGGTGCGGCGAGACGCCGCGCATATCCGGACCGAAGTCGCTGAATCCATGGAAGAAGGTCCGCCCCGGGTTCCACCCGCGAAACTCGATCCCGAGCTTGAAGGTCGCCTGGGTCTTGCGGATGAACTCGATCTCATCGATGCCGAGCGTGGCGTTGAACGCCCGCAGCGTCGGCAGCGTCGCCTCGCCGACTCCGATCGTGCCGATCTGCGCGGATTCGACCAGCACGATCTCATCGACCCGCCGGCCTACCAGCGCGCTCAGCGCCGCGGCCGCCATCCATCCGGCGCTGCCGCCGCCGACGATCACGATTCTGCGAATCGCCGAGCCTGCCATGTCGTTCTTCTAGCTGAAGCCGCCGTAGATGAGAAGAGGGCGCCGGGCCCGGCACCCTCCTCCCGGCGCACGACAACGGCTCAGAACGTGACGCGCAGCTGCGCCGTGTACGTCCTCCCGCTGTCATACCAGGCGAACGTCGACGTCTGGATGTGCTGCTGCATCAGTTCCCGGTAAATCGAGTCGGTGAGATTCAGGGCCTCGAAGCCGAGCTGCAGATGATCGCCAATCTTGTAGAAGATCGAGGCGTCGAGCTCGCCATAACTGGCCGCGTAGATCGGCAGCGCCCAGGCATTGCCCTGCGTCCCGAACTGCGGGCTGCTCGGATCCGTATTGGTGCCGCTGGTGCCCTGCAGCGGGTTGACGTTCACCCCCATGAGGTACCTGCTGCGCCAGCTGTAGGCGAGGCGCGCGGAGACCGGCCCCCGGTCATACAACAGAGCGGCGTTGAACGCGTACTTCGAAAGGTTGACCAACGGCAGGTTGCCGAAGGTCGTACCGTTCGTGTCGCAGCCGTTCAGGTTGAGCGAGAGGTTGGCGGCGGAGTCGCTGGTCGAGTCGCAGTAGCCGCCGCTCACCGGATTGTTCAGCGTCTGATGACTGTCGATGTACGTGAAGTTCAACTGCGTGCCGAGGCCGTGCAGGAAGCTCGGCAGGAAGTCGTAGTACTGCTGATAGGCCAGCTCGAGGCCCTTGATCGTGCCCGAGGCGCCATTGACCGGGCCGGTGGTCGTGAAGGTGTGCTTGCCGCCCGCCGTGTCCGTGCCGGTGACGTCGAATACCTGGTTGATCACCACATCCGTCAGGTGCTTGTAGAAGATGTCCGCGGTCAGCGAACCCGTCGGCGCAAAGTACCACTCGAGAGTGCCATCGAGATTGAACGCCCGCGTCGGCTTGAGGTTCGGGTTGCCGTTGGCGCTACCGGTGAAGCTCTGTATGCCCGTGGTATTGTCGATGGCCGAGCCCACGGAGGTGAACGCCTGCAGCTGCGAGAACTGCGGCCGCGCCATCCCCTCCGACGCCGCGAAGTGCGACTGCAGGTGATCCGTCCAATGGAAGCGCATGTTGAGGTCCGGCAGGACGTTCGTGTAATCATTGTTGGCCGATATCGCCTCGGCCGACTGGTTGAACGCGACATAGTCGGAGAGCGTGAAGCCGGGCGGCAGCGTGGTGGGCAGCGTGAACTGGTTGATCACCAGATAGCCCTGTGCCGTATCCACCGTGCGAACCAGGCGGACACCGATATCGCCGTCATAGGGAAGGTTGCCGACCGTCGAGGCGAACGGCAGCATGACGTATGCCGCGTAGGTGTGCTCGTCCTGGGAGTTCAGGCCACCCGTCGGCGGGGATCCGGGTGCCGAGCTGAACGATGCCGGCTTCCAGGAGTTGGTGCAGGAAGGATTCTCCTCCTGGCAGAGGGTGGTGAAGAAGGACTGCAGCTCGGCGAAAGTGCCGGGCCATCCGGTCGCCAGCGAGGTCGCGGGAAACACCACCGGGGACGGCAGTCCCACTTTGCCGTTGAAGAAGTTGGGAAAGCCGTACGAGGCATATGGCGCCTGGAACAGGTTGAGGTAAGCCAGCGAGGGAAGCTCGAAGCTCATCCAGGTCTGGCTGACCGCGGCCCAATTGTAACCGCTGCCGGGCTCGGTGATATCCGTCTCCGCGCTGCGGTCATCCCAGCGGACACCGGCACGGATCGCCTTGAAGAAGCCATCGCCAAGAGAGTAGCTCGCATCCTCGCGCCAGGCGTATTCCTGGCCGTGCCCGAACTGCTCGCCATCCTGCGTGAACGCCCAGTAGTAGTTGTCGGGATTCTCCATGTACGCCGTCGGGACCGATGCGGTCGGGAAATTGCCGGTCAGGTTGATCGTCTCGTACGGAACATTCACGCCGGTCGCGACGGTGAAATCGTCGGCGTGATTGTTGCTGCGGACCAGCTGCGCGTCGGTCGTCAGCTCCAGTTTGTCGGTGGCGTGCCATACCATGTTCCACGCGAAATTGTCCGTCGCGGAGCGCTGGTCGGCGGAGCGCGTGTCGTCGTTCATCGGCAGGCCGCCGTCGGTCGGATCGGTCATCGTGCCCGCCGTCATCACCCCAGCCTGGTTGAAGGTGAAGGCGGTGCCGGCCGCGGGCTGGATGTTGTAGGCGTCCGTCTGCGGGAAAATCGCGTTCTCATCCCAATGAAACTTGTAGTAGGAGCCGAAATAGCTGAGCGTCATGTCGACGTTCTCGGTCGGCCGCCACTGCAGTGCCGTATACACACCCTTGCGCGTACGCCGGAAACGCAGCGTACGCCACGTGACCCCGCCATCCGGGATCCATACGGTCTGCCCCTGGGGAACCCAGGCGCTCGCGCCGCCGGGCGCATACGTGCGGGGGAAATACGGATAGAGCTCCATGCCATCGGTGCGATCCTGGACCTCGGAGTCGGCCAGGTCGACGAGCACGCCGATGTCCCCGATGCCGGTGTGCCAGCGGTCGCTCATGAGCAGCGACTCCGAAGGCTTGACGTTGCCGCGGCTGAGATCGCCCCAGGTGCCGCCGAGCGAGCCGCTGATGCGCGCGCCGCTGAAGTCGAATGGCTTTGCGGTGCGCAGGTCCACGACACCACCGATTCCGCCCTCGATCTGCGACGCGTCCGGATTCTTGTAGACGTCGACGCCGGCCAGGAGCTCGGGCGGTACGTCATCAAAGCTGAGGGCGCGGCCGTTGTTGGCGCTGAAGCTGTCCTGCCCGTTGATCAGGGAATTGACATAGGTGAGGCCGCGGATCTGCACGCCGGCGCCCTCGGCCTGGAAGTGCTCCGGATCCGTGACGCCATTGATCGAGACGTAGGTGTGGTCGATCGTGATGCCCGGGATGCGCTGCATCACCTCCGTGACGGAGCGGTCGGGCATCTTGCCGATGTCGGCGGCAACCACCGAGTCGACGATCTGGCTCGAGAGCTGCTTGATGCGCTGCGCCGTCTGGATGGCCTGGCGCTGGCCTGTTACGACGACCTCCTGCAGGGCCTCGGTGCTTTGCTCGCTGCCCGCCTGTGGCGCACTGCCGCCGGCGCTCTGCGCGCGCGCGGATGTTGCGGCTATGGCGAGCACCAGCGCCAGGGCCGAGGCGGCGGCGGGCACGCGCAAAGGCATGCCGGGCGCGCTGGCGTTGGATCGTCGGCTGCGGTCGTTCGAACGGTTGGCCACGATATTCCCCCTTTATTACTGCCGTGGACTCGAGATTACGATAGCGTTGTCATGCGAGCGTTACCAATGAATTAATGACCATGGGGCATATCCGAAATCGCATGTTGGATGTCGGCCCGATGTCGAGCGAGTCAACTGCGGACCGGGCCGGGATGGCCGCAACCGGCATACAGGGTGGCGGCGACTTCGCGCAGCGTGCTCAGCATCAGGCGCGCTCCCGGAGAGAACTCGCGGTTGCGGCGGGTGATGAGACCGAATCCGCCGACGCCCATGGGCAGGTCGGTCATCAGCACCTTGAGAATTCCGGCCTCGCAGTACGAGGCCACCGACACCTCCGGCAGCGCGACGATCATGCGCCCCTGCTCCAACAGGGCGGTGATCATCGGCAACGACGATGTTTCGACGATATCGCTCGGCTGCGGCAGGCCTTCATGCAGGAACATCGCGGCGAGCTTGTCGCGCACCAGGCTCCCGGGAGGCGGCACGATCCACGGCTGCTCGATCAGGTCCGCCAGACGCAGATTCGAGCGGCCGGCGAGCGGATGCCGGGCGCTGGCGATGACGGCGTGCGGCTCATCCAACGCGAGCGGCTCGTAAGCGAGCTCGTCGGCGGCCTCGACATCGAGCAGGCGGGCGACGACCATGTCCAGATGCCCTTGCAGCAGTCGCTGCACGAGCAACCGGCTGGCGTCGATCTCGACATGCACGAGGGTGCCCGGGTAACGTTGTTTCAGCGTCGCTATCGCGGCCGGGATGAGCTTCGCGCCGGGCTCGATGATGGTGCCCACGGCGGTCTTGCCGGTGCGTCCGGCCTTCAGGGCCGCGAGCTCCTCGCGCGCGAGACCGATCTCCGACAGCGCCGAGCGGGCGTGGCGGATGAGGATCTCGCCGTAACGGGTGGGCGCCACTCCTCGGGCGTGACGGTCGAAGAGCCTGACGTCGAGAGTTTCCTCGATCTGGCGCAGCAGCTTGGAAGCGGCCGGCTGTGTCAGACCGGCGGCGGCGGCGGCGCGCGCCAGCCGCCGCTCCTCATCCAGATGGACCAGGAATGCGAGCTGATGGGTCTTCAGGTGCGGGCGCGCGAACGGCCGGGCTGCCAGCGCTGCCGCCAGCGCTGGCGCTCGGATCGGCATGTCTCGTCGCGAGATATTCACGTCGGCACCCTCACGTGGAGACGGACGCGTCGATCTCGACTCTCTTCCATCCGAAAAGCTTCGCGTCCAGCGACCAGGCGCCAGGCCCGAGCAGGGCGAGCGCCGCGGCGACGACCGCGGGCAGCAGCCAGAACTGATACCCCGCCGGGCTCGAGAAGCCGACCACCAGCGTATCGAATGCCGTGAGCACTGCCGCCACGGGCGTCCAGAGTCCCGCGACGAGGAGCACGCCCAGCGTGGCGGAGGGAACCTGCAGCGCCACCGCGGAGAATCCCTGCGCGCGTTGCAACGCCGCGACCGCATGCGTCAGCAGGATCGTGGCGCAGGCGAGCCGCAGGAGCAGGAGCCCCACTCCCGGCGCGCCGGGCGCGAATGTCGAGAAGAGTCGCCGCACAACACGGCAACCATAGCGGAGCGGCAGCTGACCGCACCGTCCAAAAGATAGTGGCGCCCCACTCTTCCGGAGCAATCAGGCACAGGGATGTGCCCCGCCGCCGCAGGTGGCGGAGCCCCGGGCAAAAACCACGCTTTTTGCCCGGGGCGCGCTGGGCGGGGCAGGATGCCCCGATCCAGCGCTTTAACCAGGCGCGATGATGCCGCGCCTCAAGCCGATCATCGCCGCCTGCGTGCGGTCCTGAACGCCCAGCTTCGACAGAATCGTGCGGACCTGCCACTTCACGGTGGTCTCGGTCGAAGACATGACTCTGGCGATCTCCTTGTTGGGCTTGCCCTGGGCGATCAGCTGCAGGACCCGCACTTCGGTCTCCGTGAGCATGTCGTCGGCGACGTGCTCGGCGAGCTCGTACGAAACCTCGGGCGAGACGAATCTCTTGCCGGCATGAACGGCCCGGATGGTGTCCAGCAGCGCGCGCTCCAGGCTGTCCTTCAGCATGTACGCGCGGGCACCCGCCTGCATCGCGCGGCGCGCCTGCACATCGCCCGCATAGGTGGTCAGGACGATGATCCGCGCCTCGGGAAATTCACCGCGAATGGCGCTGATCGCATCCACGCCGCTCATTTCCCGCATCTGCAGGTCCATCAGCGTCACATCCGGCCGGTGTGCGCGGAACTGCTGAATGCTCTCGTGGCCGTTGGCGGCCTCCGCCACGAGCTTCAGATCCGGCTCCGTCGAGAGCAGGAGAGCGATGCCGCGACGCACGATCGGATGATCATCGACGGCCAGGACGCGAATGGGTGAGTCTGTATTCATCATCAGCTCGATGCCATCGAATCCTTGCGTCGCGCGGCGGGGTAGGCCCTGGACGCCGGGATGATCAGCTCCACTTCCATTCCGGCGTTGGGTGCGCTCCAGAGAGCCAGCTTCCCGCCCGCAAGTGCCGCGCGCTCGCGCATGCCGCGCAGGCCGAAGTGTCCCGCCGGGTCACCCTGCGCGAGAACATCGGGGTCCGTGCCGCGGCCGTCGTCGCGTACGCGCAGCCGAAACTCGCGCGCATCGTATCGCAGCTCCACCTCGATCTTGGTGCCGCCCGAGTGGTGGACTGCGTTGCGCAGCGCCTCGGCCGCGATCCGAAAGGTCTCGTCGCGCTCGATCGGATGCAGCGGGCGCACCGTACCTTGCACCTCGACCCGGATGGAGGGCGCCGCGGCGCCCTGGCGCTCCGTGGCCAGCTCCCTGGCGAGCCGCGCGATCGGCGCCGCGAGATCGCTCGAGTCCTCGACGGACATGCGCAGACCCTGCACCGCCTCGCGGCCTTCCTTGATTGCGTGCCCCGCCTGATCGATCGCGCCCGCGAGGACTTCACGCGCCTTCGCCGGCTCTCTCGCCAGCAGGCGCAGCGCGGCGCCGAACTGCAGCAGCACGCCCTGGAAGCTCTGCAGCAGGGTGTCGTGCAGCTCCCGCGCAATCCGCATGCGCTCCTGCACACGCGCGTCGAGCGTCTTGTTGAACTGCAGTGCCAGCTGCCGCGCCCGCAGCCAGTAGAGAAAGAGCAGCAGCGCGACGAATGCCACGGCAACCGCACTGCGGAACCAGACGGTTTGCCAGAACGCCGGCTCGATCGAGAAATCGATCGAGGCGCCGCGCCCGTTCCAGACACCGCTGTTGTTGCTCGCGATGACGTGGAAGCGATAGTCCCCGGGGGGCAGGTCGGTATAAAGCGCCAGGCGCCGATTGCCGGCGTCATACCAGCCGCGATCCCGGCCGTCGAGCTCGTAGCGAAACTGGTTCGCCTCCGGCGCCACCAGACTCAGGGCCGCGTAGTCGATCTCCAGATCGCGCGTGCGTGGCGGCAAGTGCAAGCTCGCCGCGCCACCGTGCAGCAGGTTCTGCCAGTAGAGCCTGCCGTCGGCGATGACCTGCTCGATGTGCACCGGCGGCGGCAGTCTGTTGAACACGATGTGATCCGGGTCGAGCACCTGGACGCCCCCTCCCGACAGGAACCAGATCTTGCCGTCGGCGCCGCGGGCGGCGCGCGGCTCATACGAGCTGGCTGAGATGCTGCGCAGTCTCACGCCGTCCTGCGGGCCGAGAACCGTCACCTCGATCCGGCGAGTCGGATCTGCGATCCAGGCGTTCAGCTGCGGCCGGGCGATGCGCACCAGACCGCAAGCCGTGTATACCCAGAGCGAGTGTTGGTTGTCATCCAGGGTCCACATGGCCGGGTCGCAAGGCAGGCCGTTGCGGCGCGTCAGGGTGGCGACGTGTCCGTTCTCGAGCCGGCTCACGCCCTCCATTGTCGCCACCCACAAGGCACCGTTCGCGAGCCGAAGGTCGGTGACCTCGCCGCCACTCAGTCCGTCGGCGGCCGTGTAGGACGCGAGCACCCTGCCGTCCTTGAAATACGACACGCCGCCGCCCTGCCAGAACCCCAGCCATAGGCCGCCGCGCTGCGAGTCGGACAGCAGCACCGAGACACTCTGATGGTGTCCGAAGGCCGCCCAGGGGATCCGCTCGAGCAGCCTGCCACCCCGCAGGTGCATGAGGCTCTGTTGCCCCGAAAGCCACAGGTTGCCGGCGGCATCACCGGTGATGCTGTTCACCTCGCCGCCGGGCACACCGCCGACGGTCAGATACCGCGCGTGCTCGAGATAGCCGAGTCCGCGGTCCGTGAATGCCCAGATCCGCCCCGAATGATCCTCGAACAGGGATTGCACGGAGTCATCGGGAAGCCCGCTGGCGCGACCGAACGACTTCACCTTGCCGTTCTGCCATTGCGCGAGGCCCGCGTGAGTTCCTATCCAGACGCTGCCGTCCGAGGCGGCGAGCACTGCGCTCGTGACATCGCTCGGCAACCCCTGTCTGACGGAGAGCGTGCTCACCGCCAGCTCACGAAACCGGTCCAGTCCCCCGGTAGTGGCGACCCACACGCTGCCTTCACGATCCTCGAAGAGGCTGAGCACGATATCCCCCGAGAGCCCGTCCGATTGGGTGAACGTGTCCGTGCGGCCGTTGTGAATGTGGATGAGCCCGCGCTCGATGGTCCCGATCCACAGGCTCCCGTCGCGGTCCCGCAGCAGCCGGTTCGAGTCGCTGATCCTGATCGGATAAGGCTGCATCTCACCGCCGACGAGCCGCAAGAGGCCGGCGTTGTGCACGGCCACCAGCAGCTGCCCATCGCCGGAGTGGGTCAGGCCGATCGGTCCGGAGCTGGGCAGCACCACACCACCCAGGGCCTCTTCCGGCGCGATTCGCCGCGGCGCGCCCGGTGCGATCCGCCACAGCCCGGTCTGCGTGCCCGCCCAGAGCGTGCCCGCGTCATCCTCGTGGACGGTCCACACGGCTGCGCCCAGATCCAGTCTCGCGCCGTAGCAGCGGCTGCGGCCGTCCCGCAAGGCGCACAGCCGCGCGGGAGATTCCATCGTGCCGACCCAGACCGTGCCGGCATGATCCTGGTAGAGCGCGGTGATGAACCGGCCATCGAACTCGTGCCAGCGGGCGAGTCTGCGGCCATCCCAGGTGACGAGACCGCCGAACGTTCCGATCCACAGGGTGCCGTCGCGCGCGACCATGAGTGCGTTGACCGCACTGTTGGGCAGATGTTGTCCTGAGGGTGGTTGCCAAGGGACGCTGTGCGTCCCATCGAAGCGGAAGAGGCCGAACTCGCTTCCCAGCCAGAGATAACCATCGGGTGTCTGGGCGATCGCATAGATGTTGCCCAGCGAGAAGCCGTCCCTCACCGTCCACGCGGTGTGGGCGTACTCGTTGACATCGAGGGCGGCATCCAGCGCGCCGGCGGAATGCCAACTTCCGAGCATCGCCACGCAGGCAAGGATCACCGCCGCGCCCGGGGCGGCGCGAACAGCGATTTGCCGGGTCGGCGACAAAGCGGGTATCGTCAGGGCGCCGCGGCGACAGCGCTGTCGCGGGTCCTGACGGCGCGCCGCAATGGGCGCATCGCACGAGACGTCATTCGTTCCCCCAAGGCGCGCAAGTCGTCATTCCCCCTGCGTGGCGCGCGGACCACCCATGGGCGGCAGAGTATCGCAGTTGGCGCCGTCATTGTTCGCCTCACCCATCCGAAGTATGATCCGGAACATACGATAAATCGTATAGCCCGCCGACGGCTGGCGGCTGGAAGGGCCATGGGAAGCAGTCCAGGAATTCGAGCATTTCTTCGCAGGCGATTGAATATCCGGCATATTGCGCTCATCGCGCAGCTCGACGACGCGCGCTCCGTGGTGCGTGCGGCAGAAGCCGCCGGTATGTCACAGCCTGCGGCCTCCACTCTCCTCAAGGGCTTCGAGGAAGCGCTGCAGGTTCCGTTGTTCGAGCGCCACGCTCGCGGCATCGCCCCGACTCCGTACGGGGAGATCCTGGTGCGCCATGCCCGCGCCATCCTCGCGGAGCTCGAGCAGGTGCAGGAGGAGATCGCGGGCCTCGAGTCCGGACTTTCCGGCCAGACCTCGGTGGGGGCCGTTGCCACGCCGGCCACCCATCTCCTGCCGCTCGCGGTGGGCCTGCTCAAGAAGAATCACCCCGGCCTCCTGGTCAGCGTCGAGGTCGATCACAGCCGGCCCCTGGTCGAAAGGCTGCTCGGCGGCCAGATCGACATGGCGGTCGCACGCCTCCTCGATTCGCGAGGAGCGGGCGAGCTGCAATTCGAGCCGCTCGCGGAGGAATTCCACGCCGTCATCGCCGGTGGCGCCCATCCCCTCGCCGGCGAGACCGGCATCCGGCTGCAGGATCTTCTGGGGCAGCCGTGGATCCTGCCGCCTCCCGGCAGCGTTCTGCGGGAAGAGCTTACAAGGGTCTTCATGCGCCAAGGGCTGCCGATGCCGGCGAATGTCGTGCACACACAGTCCTTGCCGGCAACCCTGGGACTGCTGCGTAGCACCGATGCCGTCGTGCCGCTGCCGCGCCAAGTGGTGCAACCGCTCTGCGACTCGGGCTTCCTCTCGGTATTGATCGAGGATCTCGGCGTGGCGATGAGCCCTTTCGGGGTCATCACGCGCCGCAAGCACAAGCTGTCACCCGGCGCGCAGGCGCTTCTCGAGGCGATTCGCACGACGGCCAGAGCGCTTTACCCGATGGTTTCCGCGCCCGCTGCCGAAGCCGCGGCGGCACTCGAGATTCACGCCTGACATTCGCGCCGGCGCGTGCAGCAACAGCGTATGATAGCGCTATCATAGTGGCGGCCGGCGGCTCGCCCCGAGGGTCTTTCATGCCGAATCCGATCTCGCGAACGAGCGTCCGTCCGGTGAGCCGCCGGGCGGCCGCAGCGCGGGTGATTCCGTTCGCGATGGCCGCGGCCAGTCTCCTCCTCGCGGGCCCGGCGCGCGCCGACACAGCGCCCGCGACCCCGACCGCGCTGCCCGCGGAGGATGGCTACAACCTCTGGCTGCGATACGTCCCGGTCGAGCACGCGTGGCTGTCGCGTTACCGGACGTCCGCGACCGAGCTCGTCGGCCAGGAGCCCTCGCCCACTCTGCGCGCTGCTCGCGCGGAGCTGGTTCGCGGCCTGACAGGCCTGTTGGGGGCTGCGCCGCAGGCGGCCACCGACGCCACCCAGGACGGCGCAATCATTTTCGGGACACCGCAGTCGTCGGCGCTGGTGAAGAGCCTGTCGCTGGAGCTGGAGCCGGCGGGCACCGACGGCTACGTCATCCGCACCGTCACCGTTCACGGCCATCGCGCCACCGTGATTGCGGCGAACACCGACACGGGCGTGCTCTATGGCGTGTTCGGCTTCCTGCGGCTGCTGCAGACGCGCCAGCCGGTCGATCACCTCGAGATCGCCGCCAGCCCCAAGATTCAGCGCCGCCTGCTCGATCACTGGGACAACCTCAACGGCACCATCGAGCGCGGCTACGCGGGCGACTCGCTGTGGAAGTGGGAGAGCCTGCCGGAGCATCTCTCCCAGCGCTACACCGACTATGCGCGCGCCTGCGCCTCCATCGGAATCAATGGCTCGGTGCTCAACAACGTCAACGCCACGCCGTACATCCTGACACCGTTGTATCTTCAGAAGGTGGCAGCCCTCGCGGGCGTACTGCGCGCGTATGGCATCAGAGTGTACCTGTCGGTTCCGTTCAGCGCTCCCGTGACCCTGGGGAAGCTCCGGTCGGCCGACCCTCTCGACCCGCGGGTGCAGGCCTGGTGGCGCGCCAAGGTAGCGGCGATCTATCGCGAGATCCCGGACTTCGGCGGCTTCCTGATGAAGGCCAACTCCGAGGGACAGCCGGGACCCGAGGACTACGGGCGCACCCAGGCCCAGGGCGCCGACCTGCTCGCCCAGGCGCTCGCCCCGCACGGCGGCATCGTCATGTGGCGCGCGTTCGTCTATACGACGGGCAGCCACTCCGAGGATCGCGCCCGGCAGGCATATGACACGTTCAAGCCGCTCGACGGCAAGTTCGCCGACAACGTGCTGGTGCAGGTGAAGAACGGCCCCATCGATTTCCAGCCGCGCGAGCCGTTCCATCCGCTCTTCGGCGCCATGCCGCGCACCAACCTCATGCTCGAGCTGCAGGTGACCAAGGAATACCTGGGTCAGCGCACGAGCATCGTCTACCTCGGACCGCTCTTCGAGGAAGCGCTGCGCGATGACACCTGGGCGAGGGGTGCGGGATCGACGGTGGCGCGAGTGATCGATGGCTCGCTCTATGGCGAGCGGTTGACGGCCATTGCCGGCGTCGCCAACACGGGTTCCGACCGCAACTGGTCCGGGTCCATTTTCAATCAGGCCAACTGGTACGCCTTCGGCCGCCTGGCGTGGGATCCCAACCTCTCGGCGCGTACGATCGCCACGGAGTGGGTCAGGATGACTTTCACCAGCGATCGCCGTTTCGTCGCGCCGGTGGTGGCCATGATGATGGGATCGCGCGAGGCCGCGGTCGACTACATGACACCGCTCGGCCTCGCGAGCCAGATGGCGGCGGGCACGCACTTCGGCCCCGGCCCCTGGGTGGCGCCGACGAAAGGGATGCCGCCCGACTGGAGCAGCACCTATTACAGCCGCGCGGACGCGCAAGGCATCGGCTTCGATCGGACGGCGACCGGCAGCAATGCGATCGCACAGTACTCGCCTCACGTCGCCGCGCAGCTCGCCAGTCTGGCAACGTGTCCGCAAAACGTCCTCCTGTGGTTCCATCACGTGTCCTGGGACTATCGCCTGCGCTCGGGGCAGACGCTGTGGGATTCCCTGGTGCTACACTACGACCGGGGTGTCGATCAGGTCGAGCAGGCGCGCAAGACCTGGAGCAGGCTGTCCGCGTATGTGGATCCGCAGCGCTACCGTCTGACGGCGGACTTTTTGGCGATCCAGGAGAAGGATGCGCAGTGGTGGCGTGACGCGAGCATCGCCTATTTCCAATCGATCTCGCGTCGTCCGTTGCCCGCGGGTGCGGCGCCGCCGCCCGACACGCTCGCTCATTACGAGGCTTTCTGCATTCCCTACGTGGAGGGCTCTCCGGGGTCCTCCCCGGGCTGTGCGCCCGCGGATGTCACGGTGCCGCGGTGACCCGGGCCGCCGCTACCAGTCCCACATGGAGCCATCCTCCAGGCGGGCGATCGGCAGTTGCTTGGGACTGTACGGAAAGCGCCCGGCGAGCTTCTCGTCGATGGTGACGCCGTGACCCGGGCTCTCGCCGCAGTGCAGCCGTCCATCGCGAAAGACGTAGTCGTGGGGAAACACCTCGTCCGTCTGGTCGGAATGGCGCATATACTCCTGGATGCCGAAGTTGGGCACCCAGGTGTCGAAGTGCAGCGCCGCGCCCATCGTGACCGGCGACAGATCGGTCGCACCGTGAAAGCCGGTACGCACCTGGTACATCGCGGCCAGATCGGCGATCCGCCGCACGTGGGTGATGCCGCCGGCGTGCACGATCGTGGAGCGGATGAAGTCGATCAGCCGCCCCTCGATGAGGCGCTTGCAGTCCCAGATGGAGTTGAATACCTCGCCCACCGCGAGCGGCGTGACGGAGTGGCGGCGGATGAGCTCGAAACCGTCGGGATTGTCGGCCGGTGTCGCATCCTCCAGCCAGAAGAGTCTGTGCGGCTCGAGGTCGCGCGCCAGCCGCGCGGCCTCCGTGGGCGTCAGACGGTGGTGCACGTCGTGCAGCAGCTCGAGCGCGCGGCCGTGATCGCCTCGCAGCCGCTCGAAGAGCTTCGGCACGATGTCGAGATAGGCCGGCGTCGACCACTCCGTCTCGAGCGGCAGCTCGCTCTCCGCGGGCTCGTACGCGTCCTTGAGTCGGGAGACGCCGTAAGGTTTCTTGACGCCGGGAACGCCGCACTGCGCGCGCACCGCGCGATAGCCCATGGAGACATACCGCGCCACTTCCGCGGTCGCCTCCTCGATGTCCCGGCCGTTGGCATGCCCATACACCAGCACGCCCTCGCGCGAGCGCCCGCCGAGAAGGCGATAGAGCGGCAACCCGGCCATCTTGCCGAGGATATCCCACAGCGCCACGTCCACGGCCGCGATGGCCGTCATCGTCACCGGTCCGCGCCGCCAGTAGGCGCCGCGGTAAAGGAATTGCCAGGTATCCTCGATGCGTCCGGCATCGCGCCCGATCAGATTCGGCACCACGTGGTGCTCGAGGTATGCCGCCACGGCAAGCTCGCGGCCGTTGAGCGTCGCATCCCCGAGACCGAAGACGCCCGAGCGCGTCTCGATCCTGAGCGTCACGAAATTGCGCCCGGGGCAGGTGACGAGGACGCGCGCCGCGATGATCTCCCGCTCGCGCGAGGAGCCGTGCAGCTCAGCCTGAGAATTTGCCATGAACGATAACTCCAATTGGGAATCTGGCGGCACACTGCATCCGGACCGCCTCTTCCCGGCGGATCCCGGCACCCGCGCCGTCGCACGCCGACTCTACAACACCGTTCGCCCGCTGCCCATCGTCAGTCCGCACGGTCACACGGACCCGCGCTGGTTCGCGGACAACGCGCCCTTCAGCGATCCGGTCTCGCTTCTCCTGACACCGGATCATTACATCACCCGCATGCTCTTCAGCCAGGGGCTGAGCCTGGAGGAGCTGGGCCTCCTGCCGCTCGGTGCCGACGCGCCGTCCGCTTTCGATCCGCGCGCCATCTGGCGCAAGTTCGCCGCGCACTACTCTCTCTTTCGCGGCACTCCGACCCGACTCTGGCTCGACTGGGTGCTGTCCGCGGTCTTCGAGACGCCGACGCCGCTCGCGCCCGAGAACGCCGACCGCAGCTACGACCGCATAGCGGAGCGGCTGGCGCAGGACGCGTTTCGCCCGCGCGCGCTCTTCGACCGCTTCGGCATCGAGGTTCTGGCCACGACCGAATCGCCCCTCGACGACCTCGCGCATCACGCCGCGATCCGCGCCAGCGGCTGGAAGGGTCGCATCATCACCGCCTACCGGCCCGACCCCGTCGTCGATCCGGAAGCGCCCGGATTCGCCGCGAGCCTCCTTCGCCTCGGCGAGCTCACCGGCGAGGACACCGGCTCCTGGCGCGGTTATCTCACCGCGCACCGCAAGCGCCGCGCGTTCTTCGCGCGGATGGGCGCGACCTCCACCGACCACGGCCATCCCACGGCGAGAACGGCGGACTTGAGCGACCGCGAGGCGGAATCGCTCTTCGCCCGCATCGCACGTGCCGCGCGCAGCGGCGCCGTGGCGGGCGCCGATGCGGAGCTTTTCCGCGGGCAGATGCTCACCGAGATGGCGCGCATGAGCCTCGATGACGGCCTCGTGCTGCAGATCCACCCCGGCTCGTGGCGCAACCACAACTCCGCGCTCTACCAGCGCTTCGGTCCCAACATCGGCGCCGACATCCCGACGGCCACCGAGTACGTCGCCGCGCTGCGGCCGCTGCTCAACCGCTTCGGCAACGAGCGCTCTCTCACCGTCATCGTCTTCACCCTGGATGAGAGCGCCTACAGCCGCGAGCTGGCGCCGCTCGCCGGCCACTACCCCGCGCTCAAGCTCGGCCCCGCCTGGTGGTTCCACGACAGCCCCGAGGGCCTGATGCGGTTCCGCGAGCAGACCACCGAGACGGCCGGCTTCTACAACACCGTGGGCTTCAACGACGACACGCGCGCGTTCCTTTCGATTCCGGCCCGCCACGACGTGGCCCGCCGCATCGACTGCGCCTTCCTCGCCCGCCTGGTGGCGGAGCATCGCCTCCCGGAAGACGAAGCCCACGAGGTCGCTCGCGACCTCGCCTACGAGTTGCCCAAGCGAGCATACAAGCTCTGACATGCCGCGCGGCGCGCGCCCCGCGGCCTCGCCATGCCGGGTTCGCAGGCGCCCCGGCCGAATTTGCCGCCGATGCGGCCTTGCGCTACGATGTGTACGATTCGAATGGTTTATACACATGCGTACGAACATCGTAATCGACGATAAGCTGATGAACGCCGTCCTCAAGGCGACGGGCCTGAAGACCAAGCGGGAAGCTGTGGAGCTGGGTCTGCGGACGCTGCTGCGTCTGCGCTGGCAGGCCAGGATCCGCCGCTTCCGCGGGAAGCTCGACTGGCAGGGAGACCTGGCCGCGATGCGCAGGGACTGAGTGATCTTCGTGGATTCCAGCGTCTGGATAGACTACTTCCGCGGTTCCGGTAATGCGGAAGCGGATGAGCTCGACGGCCTGTTGGCCGTTGAACCGCTCGTCACCGGCGACTTGGTGCTCACCGAGGTTCTGCAGGGGTTCGCGAGCGAGAGCGATTTCAGACAAGCACACGATTTATTGAGCTCGTTGACCGTGATCCCGCTCTGCGGCCGCGACATCGCCGTGGCGGCCGCCCGCAACTATCGTCGGTTGCGAGCTCTGGGAATAACGGTCCGCAAGACCATCGACACGGTCATCGCAACCCGCTGCATCGAGGACGATCTGGCATTGCTCTACAGCGACAGGGACTTCGATCCTTTCGTCAAGCACCTGGGTTTGCGCTCGGCGATGTCCGCTCGGTGACGACTCGCGTTTCCGGCACCGGACCATAGGCGCGCGAGGCGCCGGCGAAGTCGATCTCGAATCGATCCAGCGTCACGCCGGGATCCAGCGCGGTGACCGTGAGCGTGTGGTGTCCCGGCGCGATCGCCACATCGTGCAGTGCGACGACCGCGGCGTTGTCGAGCACGTTCTGCCGCCATTTGGCGCCGTAATACCTGACGCTGAAGTCCAGGACCCGCGGCGCGCCCCCATCGAGTGCGACCGCGATGCGCAGCCTGTCTTTGCGCGTGATGGGGAAAGTCGGCAGCGCGAACGCCCTGATCGTCGCCACGTCGTCGATCACGTAGTTGGGGAAACTGTAATCGCGGTCCTGCTTGCCCGTGGCGAAGCGATAGACCGCGCGCGGCGCATGGGCAAATGCGGCCGCATTGCTGACATCGACGGGCGCCAGATCGAGGTCGGCCTGCAGGTCCGCGCCCGTGTGACCCACTCCCGTCAGCACGTTCCACCGCCCGCTCGTGACATCGGCGTGCGCGGCGTACATGGACACGACTCCCTGGGAGTCGATGAAGGACGCTCCCTGGTCCTCGATCGGGGGCGCGATGCGCACATGAACGGGTAGCGGCTGCTTTCCCGCGCCGCATTGGATCGTCAAGATGCCTTCGCCCTGGCGCGGCGCCCTCGCCCAGTCCACCGAAACCATGATGCGCTGCTCGAACGAGCCGCTGGCGCGCGAGAAGCGGCCGGCCGCAGGGTCGATGTGGATCCATGCGGCACTGGGCTGCGCGCTCCAGGTTTCGTCGATCGGCGCTTCGGTGAAGACATCCAGATAGTAGCTGGGGTTGCCCAGCTCCCGGTGGAACGAAGGCAGCGTTGGCGTCCACCAGCCCACATCATCGAAGTAACCGCCGCCTTCGACCTGCACGCCGCAGTCTCGCGCGTCCGCCGGCGCGTCCCAATGCGGGATGTAGGGCGCCTCGTAATTCGGCAACGGCTGGGGGTAGTCCGTGACCATACCCTTCCATTTGCCATTCGCGATCGCATCGTTGAACCGGTTCGTCTCCGCCGCGATGCTCGCCTGAGCCGCCGCCGCCTGCGCGCCGTAGACATTGGCACTCGCCCGGTGCTGCAGCCCGTAGACGATGGACTTGTCGAGGTCCAACTGGCGCAGGCTGAGGTTGCCGCCCGTATCCACGGTGTATTGCACCAGCTCATAGAACGCGGCCTTGCGGTCAGGCGGCATGGCCGCCATGAGCTTGGCCGACTCGGCCATGATGGCGCGATACGCCGCTGCACGGCGCGCATTCTCGTCACCGAAGTCCAGGATGCCGAATCCGGACTGCCGCACCGAGGACTCCGGAAAGGTCGTCGAGAACGAGGCCAGCTCCGGGTTCCTGTCGAAGGCGAGCTTGTAGTACCGCCACATGACGTCGGCGATCGGGTCCTGGTAACGGCGGCCGAAGTTGCGTCCCGCCCAGTCGCGCAGATACGCCCGTACGCTGGATGGCTTCTTGAACGCATCGATGTCGAAAGCCATCGCCAGGAAGAAGTCGGTCAGAAACTCGACGGGCTTGATCGAGCCGGAGTTCAGGATCCAGAAGCTGCGCGCATCGAAATGATACGCCTTGGTCATCTCCTCCCACATCAGCGACGGATCGGTCGAGCCCAACCAGAGATACGCGGCCGGCGCCCCCCAGAACGTGGCGTGGTAATAGACCCCCGCGCCGCCCGGCCGCTTGCGCTCCGCGGGGGTATCGAGCTGCATCATGTAGCCGAAGTTGTCGTCGGACCAGTCGAGGATGACGTCCGCCGGCAGCTCCAGGTGGCCGGTGTTGTACGCCGCCGCGATCTCCTTGTAGGGCGTGAAGAGCTGCGGAATCTCATCCGCCGGCCGGTGCAGGGTCTCGCTCAGGATTTTGCGCTGCGCCGCGATCGCCTCGCTCAGCACCCGCGCCATCTGCTCGGGCGTGCTCGCGCCCTGCATCGGAAAATCGTCCGCGCCGCGCAGCCCGATGGTATAGAGGTTGTCGTAACGGCCGAACCTCGCGACCGCTTCTCTCCAGTACCGGATCATCCGGGCTCGGTTCGTGATCCAGTTGTACGGCCCCATCGTTTGCGGATTCCATTCGTGCGAGTTGTTGCGCAGCAGCATCTCCACGTGCGAGCTGCCGCGAACGATCGCGTAGTCCTTCGCGATGTCGTAGTTCGCCGGGATCTCGTTGAAGGCGATATCGTGGTCGCTCATCGCGGGCCACAGCGTGTTCGCTTTCAGCCGCCACATGAGCTCGAACACCCGCGCGTAGGTCTTCGGCCCGATGCCGCCCTGCTTCGGGTCGAAGGTATGCGCCGCCCAGATCTGCAGGCGCCCGGTATTGATGAAGAAACCGCGGTACTTGACCGCGGGCGGCTTGGAATAGCGCAGTCCGGCATCCACCGCGATGCGGTCCACCCTGCGGATCCTGACGTCCGCCCACCATTCCCACGCGGAGACTCCCATCTCGCGGGTCAGGTCGATCACGCCCCAGATCGTGCCGCGGGTGTCGGATCCGAAGATGACCAGCGCCCGCTCACGGGCGTTCCATGGGGCGGGTATCACCGCACGGCCGTAGGTCTCCCACTTGCCGGCGATCGGCGCCGTGCTGATGCCGTTCTGTCGCAGAAGCTTCGCGATGTATGGCGAGGACGCCAGCCCGATGATGACCTCATTCCCGGCATCGTGGCGCTGCACGCCCGTGACCGGCGTCCGTCCGGTAAGGCGCGTCAGGTCATGGGACAGGAGTGCCGCGGCCTTGCGGATCGGCACCGTGGCATGCCGGTCATAGGCGACTGCCGCGACCGCATGACCATCGAACACCGTGAATCGCGAGCCCCCGGCTGGCGCCGCGCGCGCGGCCGCCGCAATCGCCAGGGCGCCGATCACGAGGCCGATCCGAGCCCGAAAGTCGTGTCTCATGCGGCGGGCAACGGCTCGGTGGGGCTCGCTCGGAGCGAGCCCCACCGCCCGGCGAGGCGAATCACCGCCGGATCAGAACTTCGCGCGGAAACCAATCATCAGCTCGCGACCCGGATTGTACTCGCTGTAGGTCGCATCCGGGAACTGGAAGTACGTGCGCTGCTTGCCGTCGAAGAGGTTGAGCGCGTTGGCCGTGATCTGGAAGCTGACCGGCCAGCGCAGCAGCGTCCCGATGTCGACGTAGGACGACATATCCCACTCCCGATACGAGCTGGCATAGAGCGACGCGGCGGTGATGCCGTTCTGGTTGTTCCCGGAGACGACGTTGGCCGCGTTGTAGTTCTCGGACATCCGGAAGCTGTACGGACCGTGCTCGTAATAGAAGGTGAGGTTGTATGTGTCGGGCGGTACGCCCTGGGCAATGGCCGGTGCGGCGCCGGTGCCGGTCTGCTTGATGTGGGTGTAGTTCGCCGAAACGCCGAAGCCGTCGAGATTGAACCGATGCAGCAGGAAGTCGAATGGCTGCGTCCAATCCACCTCCTCGCCCCTGACCGTCAGGATGCCGGTGGCATTCTCCTGTTCGGTCAGCACCACCGACGCCACATCAGGGCCTCCGCGCGAATCGATTGCCGCTTGCTGCGTCGGATTCAGCGTCGCGTAATTGATCCCGTATTGCGCGAGATAGGAGAAGGGATAGGTGATGTTGAAATTGGCGGTGAAACCGGTGATCTTCTTCTGGAACACCGCCACGGCCGCATAGCCTTCCTTGCCGGTGTAGTACTCCAGTCCGAAGTCCAGGTTTTTCGAGAGATAGGGCTGCAGCTTCGGGTTGCCGGCGGTACCGACGGCGGCCGAGGGATCGCTGAAGCTCACGCCCGGCAACATGCTGTTCGGGTTCGGCCGCGTCATGCTCTTCGAGGCCGCGAACCGCGCCAGGAAATTCGACCTGATGTTGTAGACCAGCTCGAGCGCCGGCAGCATGTCGTTGTAGTTGTTTTCCGTGCCCGGGAAGGTCAGGGCGTTGGGATAGAAGGAGCCGTCGCACGCCGTCGTCAACGCCGACGTCGTGTTGTTCGGGCAGGTGGTCGTACCGGGCGTGCCCGCGTCGACAGGATTGGCGATCGAGACCGGACCGTCGATATATTGCAGGGTCCGCACCCAGCGCACTCCGGCATTGTAACGGAAGCCGTGGCCGAAGATCGTCGTATCCCCGGTGAACTCGACGTACAGTCCCGTGTCCTTGTTGCGGACGTAGCCGCCGCTCGCCCCGGTATTCGCGCTGGCGGCCGGCGCCTCGTCGGCATGAATGGCGTTGTAGCCGGAAGCCGCCTTGAACTGGTTCCAGTCGAGGGTGACGAAGCCGTTCGGCCCCGGGTAGAGGAACTTGCCGAGCTCGCTTTCCGGGATGAGCGACCCTGTATAGGTGAGCGGACCCAGACCGGTGGAGTAGCCCTGCCCGAGAGCAGGATAGGTCGGATAACCGGCGCCCGGAGTCGCGGTGTCGAGCCCCTGGCAGGGCGGCTGGCTGTTCGGAGTAGGCAGGAAGAGGTTCGGATCGTCGCCGCAAACGGTGTTCTGCCACTGCTGGCTGCTGTCGAAGTCGTTGATGTGGCGATAGATGTCGTCGTAGGCCGCGCCGGTCTTGACGTTGAACAACCCTCCTTTGCCGAACGTCACGTTGAAGCGAAAACCCTTGGTCGTGGTCTCGCGCTTCTCGTCCTGCATGTTGACGCGCCCACCCACCCAGGAGAAGTTCGCCGGGTTGTCGAGGTCCACGCTCGAGCTGGTGACCGGTATGCCGCCGTTGTTCGTGTAGTTGACCGTGACATCGGGGGCGGTGGCGACCAGGACGCTCGGCACCTCGCGATGAAAGGTGCTCTTGGTGTAGTTCGCCTGGACGTCACCGCTCAGCCAGTCGTTCGCCCGCCAGTTGAGGCCGGGGTTCGAGCCCACGAAATCGGTGGTCTCGGTGTACGGCCGGTACTCGAGGAAGAACTGCGAGTTGGCGAAGGTGCCGCTGGTGACGGTGCAGCCGTTGGCGCAATTGCTGCTGCTGAACGTCTCGTCGATGGGGATGGCGGCGCCGTTGCGGCCGACCCAGTCCATGTCCTCCTCCACCCATTCGTTGTGCTCCCGGCCCAAGATGTTGTCCATGTAGAAGTGCAGGGCGTCGTTCGGACGGTATTCCAGGCTGAGGATGCCGTTGTAAGTGTCGTAGAATCCGGCGCCATCGGTCGGCCGGCTGAGCCGCGGGATGATGCCATTGTCGATCTGCTGGATGGTGGCACCCGGATTTTCGGCGAGCAGGAACGCCTGGTTGATGGTCGCGCCTGGCGTGAGACCGTCGGGGCCGTATGCCGGTACGGTCGCGGGGATCGTCCAGTTGCCGCCGCCCGTCGAGTTGCACGGGCTGGCAAGGCACTGCGCCTGCGAGGCCGAGACCTTCGAGCTGACGACGGAAAGATTCGGATTGGTCCAGCCGACGGTCTCGTAACCCGGCGTATTCACGTCGTTGTGCGCCGCCACACCGCCGATCAGAACCCCGAATCCGTTGTCGAAGGTGTCGCTGGCGACCACATAGTCGTGGTTGCCCCAATTGCCCGCATTCTGGTTCTTGGTGCCCTGCGCGCCGAAGGCCAGGTGCCGGCCCGGCGAATCGAACGGCCGCGCGCTGCGCATGTTGACGGTTCCGGCGGCGCCGCCCTCGACCATGTCGGCGGAGGTGGTCTTCTCGACGGTGAGGCTGGTGAACAGCTCCGTCGGGAACATGTTCAGGTCGACTTCCTGGTTGGTGTTCTGCGAGCCGTAGGGACCGGTGGAGGCCACGGCGACCGGCGCCCCGTTCAGCAGCACCTTGGTGAAATCCGGGCCCAGTCCGCGGATGGCGATGTCCACACCCTGCCCGGTGAGGTCCCGGACGATGGTGATGCCCGGAATTCGATTGAAGGACTCCGCGATGTTGTTGTCGGCGAACTTGCCGATGTCCTCGGAGTAGATCGAGTCGGTGAAACCGATGGCGTCGCGCTTGGCGGCGGTGGCCTTCGCCAGGCTCTCGCGAAAGCCCGTGACCACCACTTCCTGCAGCTCGGGCGCGGGATTGACCGGATTGGTCTCCTCGGTGCCCTCTCTGGACGGCGTGACGGTCTGCGCCAGCAGCAGCTTGCCGCCCGCGGATTGTGCGGCCTGCCCGGACTGCGCGCCCTGCCCGGCCGCGGCGGGCTGCTTCGGCGCCGCGACCGCGCTGGCGCCACTGGCCGTCTGCGCCGCGCCGATCGCCGGCAGCAGCAGCGAGAGAGCGCCGCCTGCCAGAGCGGCGCGCACCGCCGCGGCGATCAGAAGTTTCTGTCTGAGTATTGGTCGGTAGCCCATGACGATCCCCCTATTTTGTATTGGACCCGAACTATCTCGGCGCGATGGTAACGCTCGCAATTACAGTTTGCAATGGCAGCGCCAGAGGAGGCTCCGCGCGCGGTGTGCGCCACCGGTGGCAGTGGCCGGGCCAGGGCTTTCGTTTATGATATCGGTACCATTGCGGCCGACCGGCAGCAACGAACAGGGGGAAAAGTCTTTGTCGCAGCCCAGCACTTCCCGCGCCCTCGGGCGCCGCCACCGCGCGCGCGCCGTGGCATCCGCCATCGCGATCGCGATCTCCTTCGCCACCGCCAGCTTCGGCGCCTGCGCCGCCGGCACGCCTCTCTATAAGGATCCGCATGCCCCGGTCGATGCCCGGGTGAGTGACCTGCTCGCGCGCATGACCCTGAAGGAAAAGATCGCCCAGATCTCCTGCGTCTGGCAGCGCAAGAGCGACATCGAGGATTCCAACGGCAACTTCGATCCTGCGAAGGCGCGCCGTGCCTTCCCGGACGGCATTGGCCAGGTCGCCCGGCCGACGGACCGCGTGCCCCTCGAGGCGAACGACCCGCTGCAGAACGTCTTTCGCAATGTCCCGCAGTCGGTGCAGTTCACCAACGCCATTCAGCATTACTCGGTCGAGCACACTCGCCTCGGCATCCCGACGATCTTCCACGGCGAGGGCCTGCATGGCTTCATGGCGCGCGACGCCACCAGCTTTCCGCAGGCGATCGCGCTCGGCAGCAGCTGGGATCCGGCACTCATCACCAGCGTCTACACGGTGGTGGCGCGCGAGGCTCGCGCGCGTGGCGTGCAGCTCCTCCTGACCCCGGTGATCAACCTGGGGCGCGACCCACGGTGGGGCCGTATCGAGGAGACATTCGGTGAGGACCCCTACATCGCCAGCCAACTGGGTGTGGCCGAGGTGCGGGGCCTGCAGGGCAACACGCTGCCTCTCGGTCCCGACCGCGTCTTCGCCACCCTGAAGCACATGGCGGCCTACGGCGTGCCGGAAGCCGGCACCAACGTCGGTCCCGCCGAGCTTTCACAGCGCACGCTGCTGCAGATGTACCTGCCGCAATTTCATGCCGCCATCCAGGAGGCCAACGCCCAGGTGGTGATGGCCTCCTACAACGAGATCGGCGGCATTCCCTCGCACGCCAACCACTGGATGCTCACCGACCTGCTGCGCAAGCAATGGGGCTTCAAGGGCGTCGTGACGAGCGACTACGAGGGTGTCGAGCAGCTCATGCAGCTGCATCACGTGGCCGGCAATCTCACGGATGCGGCCGCCATGGCCCTCAAGGCCGGCGTCGACAACGACATGCCCGACGGCGAGGCCTACGCCAATCTGCCGCAGGCGCTCGCCCAGGGGAAGGTCACGCAGGCCGAAATCGACACGGCCACGGGCCGCATCCTGCGGCTCAAATTCCTGGCCGGCCTCTTCGAGCATCCGTACGCCGATGCCGCATATGCGGAGAAGATCACCGATGACGCCGAGGCGCGCGCGATCGCCCTGAAGGCAGCGCAGGAAAGCGTCATTCTCCTCAAGAACGACGGTACCCTGCCGCTGCGGACGGGCCGCATCAAAACGCTTGCGGTGATCGGCCCCAACGCGGGCGTCGCGCGGCTCGGAGGCTACTCCGAGGTGCCCGCCCACACCGTCAGCATCCTGCAGGGCATCCGCAGTCTCGTGGGCAACAAGGTGCGCGTGGTTTACGCGCGCGGCGTCAAGCTCGTCGAGAGCGGCGACCAGTACACCGATCAGGTCGTACTGCCGAGCGCGGCCGAGAACCGCGCCCTCATCCGCCAGGCGGTGAGCGTCGCCCGATCGGCCGACGAGATCGTGCTCGCGATCGGCACCCGCGGCGCGCTCTGCCGCGAGGGCTGGGCCGACAACCACCTGGGCGACCGCGACAGCCTGCAGCTCATCGATCAGCAGCAGCAGCTCGCCGATGCGATGTTCGCGCTCGGCAAGCCGGTCGTCGTCGTGCTCATCAACGGCTGCCCGCTCGCGGTCGATGAGATCGCAAAGAAGGCCAATGCGCTCGTCGAAGGCTGGTATCTCGGCCAGGAAGGCGGCACGGCCATGGCGGACGTCCTCTTCGGGAAGACCAACCCCGGCGGCAAGCTCACCGTCACCGTTCCGCGCTCCGTGGGTTTCGTCCCCTATAACTACGATGAGAAGCCGACCGCCCATCGGGGTTATCAGTTCGCCGACAATTCACCGCTCTTCCCCTTCGGCTACGGCCTTTCCTACACGACCTTCGATGTCGGTGCGCCGACGCTTTCGGCCGCCAGCATCCCGTCGAACGGCACGGTGACGGTCAGCGTCAACGTGCGCAACACCGGCAAGGTCGCGGGCGATGAAGTCGTGCAGCTCTATGTGCACGAGGTCGTCACATCCGTGACGGAGCCGACGAAGGTGCTACGCGGCTTCAAGCGCGTGTCTCTCGCGCCGGGCGCATCCACTGAGGTCCGATTCAAGCTCGGCTGGGATGATTTCGCCATCTGGGATGAGAACATGCGGCACGTGGTCGAGCCGGGCACCCTGCAGATCATGGCCGGCGCCGACTCAGTGAATCTCAAGACGGCGACCCTCGAGATCACCCGCTGACCCGGCTCGCGGCGGCGCGCCGGCCGGCGCCTCGGGTGACCGGCCGGGCGCCTCCGCTCCCCAGTGTGTGCCACCGGTGGCACACATCATCGGCCGCATTTCACCGCGCCGCGTCCAACTTGACGCCGCCGGCTGTGCAGCAATATAGTTTGTGACGCATACTATATAAGACTGGTGCGCAGGGCGGCGGCGCCGTGAGCGCATGATGCGACCCCCCCTCCACGGCGCCGCTGCCGCTTTGATGAGCTCACCCCCGGTGCCCGCGCCCCCAGCGCGGGCGCGTGAAGGGCGGCGGCGAGTGCCCTGTGGCTTGTCGCTCATGCCGAGCGTGTGACTCGCTAGGTGCGACGCTGGAAGACGAGCGCCGCGGCGCCGCGCAGCCGCGCGAGATCACCGTCAGGTATCGGCGTGATCTTCGGCGGGCTGCCGGCGATGGTGATGGCCCTTGCGGCCTTCTCGATGGTCGGCCGATAACGGTGCCAGGCCGACGTGATCTCGCCAGCGATGTAGACGACCGCCGGCGACAGTGACGCGACCACGAGCCGCAGCCCGTGCCCTATCTCGCGCGCCTGCCGCTCGAGGGCCGTGCCGGCGTGCGCGTTGCCCTCCTCCGCCAGGTTCAGCAGCTCGACGAAGGTGATCGGCCGGTGCTGCGGCTGCAGCTCCCTGAAATAGCGCAGCGCCGCGCGGCACGAGGCAAACACTTCCCAACAGCCGCGCCGCCCGCAGGCGCACTCCGGCCCCTGCGGGTCGATGGAGATGTGGCCGAACTCGCCCGCCATGCCGTCATGGCCGGTGATGATGCTGCCGTTGGCAAAGATGGCTCCGCCGACGCCCTCGGAGGTGGTGATGAGTACGGCGTCGCGATTGCCCTCGTCGTGATGGAACGTGAGCTGCGCCAACAGACAGGCGATCGCCGCGTTGGCCACGTGTACCGGCAGCTTCATCCGCTTCTCGATCGCGCCCCGCAGGTCGAAATCGCGCCACTGCAGATTGGGCGCGAAGAGAAGCTGATCGGTATGCGGGTCCACTCGTCCCGGGAAGCTGACACCGACACCCTCGATGGACATGCTGCCGAGGCCCGCTTTCATTCTCGACATCGCTTCCAGGATCAGATCCGTGGACGCGCCGGCATCGCGGCTGAGGGGCGCCATGGATCGCGAGATCAGCCGGCCGTTGAGGTCGACCATGGCGATCGTCGCCTGGCGCGGATGGATGTCGACGGCGAGGGCGACCAGGTTCTCGTTCAGGCGGATGAGCGTCGGCCGCCGGCCGCGCTGCGACACGGCGGTGCGCCCCTCGCACACCCATTGCTCGGCGAGGAGCTGCTCGATGATCTGCGACACCGTGCTGCGCTGCAGCCCCGACTGCCGCGCGAGCTCCGCACGCGAGATCGGCTGGCGTGTGCGGATCAGCTCGAGAACGATGTCGCGGTTGATCCGCCGCGCGGTGACGCTGGACGCCAGCTCGACGTCGGACAGATCGACCCGGCGGATCTCGCGCGCCCGCGGGCGCCTTTGCATTGACCCTTCAGAAGCTGTGGCTCTACGACGTGGCGCAGTCTAGCGCGTACCGGGCCGGGCCGAAAGCAGCCGGAAACTCAGGGATATCGGCATCCCGACCAACAGCATCTGCATGATCATGTCGTGGCGCAGCGTCGCCACCGTGAAAGGGCCTACCGGAAACGGTACCGCCGAGAGCGGCAGCACGATGAGATTCATCACCAGATAGATCGCGATGCCGTAGAAGAGGCCGCAGACGACATAGTTGACGCGAAGGAACGGCAGTCTGCGGCTCGCGAGTCCGTAAAGGGATGCCGCCGCGATGAGTATCGAGTAGTGCGCGGCGAGCCCGAGTACCCATGCGCCCGCCCCGCCCTTGAAAGCGCTCGCGCCGAGCAGGCCGCTCGCGATGGCGCGCGGCATGCCCCAACCGAAAGTCAGGAATGCCGATGTCGCATCGAGGGTGGCCGCGGCGATGCCGCCGATAAGAGCGGGGAGAAGCACTCGAGCCGTGGGGTCGACGGCACGCAGGGTCGGGCTGATCGCACTCATCCGAAGATCGTAGTGCAAGCGCGGCCAATGTCTTGCACCACCGCTGAGCGGCGACTGGACCATTATTTGGTCCATCCCGCGCCGGCCCGTCGCGCCTATGATGCCCGCCTGCCGCTCGTCAGGTGCCGTTGCTCATGGGAGTCGCGAGATGATGACCCTACGCCCCGCTGTCGCGGCGCTCGCCGCCGCGCTGATCGCGCTCGGGATCCTGGGAGTCGGCAACGGCGACTTCGCGCTGGTGTGGCAGCCCGTGCCCACGTGGGTCCCCGCCCGGGAGGTGCTCGCCTACACCTTCGGTGCCGCGAGTCTCGCCGCCGGGCTCGGCCTTCTGTGGCGACGCACGGCCGCGGCCGCCGCAACGATCGCACTCGCCTACTTCTTCCTCTGGTGGCTGCTGCTGCGGGTACCCGCGTTCTTCGCCTCGCCACTGGCCAACGCCGGCGGCCTGGGGGAGAACAGCGTCGCGCTGGCGGGCGCGCTCGCGGTCTACGCGGCGCTGCAGGCGCCGGCCGGCCGGCTCGATTTCCTGCACGGGCGTCCGGGCATGACTCTGGCCAGAGTCCTCCTCGGGATCGGCCTTATTGGCTGCGGCGAGGCACATTTCCGTTACCTCGGGCCAACGGCCGATTTCGTGCCGGCCTGGATCCCCGGCCATCTCGCATGGGCCGTCGCAACCGGCAGCGGCTTTCTCGCCGCCGCGGCCGCGATCCTCCTCGCCGTCTGGGCGCGGCTCGCTGCGACTCTCGTGACGGCGATGATGGCAGCCTTCACGCTGCTGATCTGGCTGCCGGATGTCGTGCACGGGCCTGCGGACCGCTTTCATTGGACCGGCCTCGCCGTCTCCTGGACCCTGACCGCCGCCGCGTGGGTCGTCGCCGACAGCTATCGCGACATCGATTGGCTCGCGGTGCATCGCGGCTCCCGAGCGCTGTCGCCAGCGAGCTGAACCGGCCAGGCCGAGCGGGTGACCGGCTGCCCCTGCGGCCTGCCGCTAGGCGCCGGCCGGCGCCGCAGTGCCGCTTTGCAATCCGCGCAGGATGTTCCCCAGCTGCTCGACACCGCGGCGAATGGCGCGCACGTCGGTAGCGGCAGGAAACAATACCATCGCGGGCGGCAGCGTCCGGTCGATGGTGTGCCGGGAGAGCGGCGCCGAGAAGATACGCTGCGCGAAGGCGGCCCGGCAGGCGGCGACGTCGTCGATGCCGTTATCCAGCCAGCCGACGATCTGCAGGCCGGAGCGAATCGGCGCGAGCTTGAGCACATCCGGGATCTCGCGCGTCGCCACTTCGGTCAGTGTCTGCAGCCGCTCGGTGTAGAGCTCGCGCATGCGCCGCATGTGCTGCTCCATGTGCCCGGCGGTGATGAATTCCGCCAGCGCCGCCTGCTCCAACACCGGTGGAAACCGCTCGAGTACCGAGCGCGCGGCGGTCACCGCGTCCACCAGCCGCTCCGGAACGATGAAGAATCCGAGGCGCAGCGACGGGAAGAGCATCTTGCTGAAGCTGTTGGAATACACCACGCAGCCGACCCGGTCGAGGCTCTGCAGGGCCACCAGGGGACGATCGGCGAAGCTCAACTGGCTGTCGTAGTCGTCCTCGAAGATCACCGCACCGGCCTCTCCCGCCCAGCGCAGGAGGTCGAGGCGGCGCTGCAGCGACATCGTGTTGCCCAGCGGAAACTGGCAGCTCGGGGTCACATAGGCCAGCCTGGCGAGGCGCGCGCGGCGTGCGCCGGCGGCGCAGTCGATCCCCTCCTCGTCCACCGGCACGCCGATCACCTGCGCCCCCGATGCGCGCAGCAGCCGCGTGACCGCGACGTATCCCGGATCCTCCATCCACACCTTGTCGCCGTCGTCGAGGACCAGCCGCGCGATCACATCCAGCGACTGTTGGGTTCCGGCAGTGATCACGACCTGCTCGGCGCTGCATTTCACGCCCCGCATCAGCCCCGCCTGCGCCGCTATCGCCTGGCGCAGCGCCGGCAGACCGAGGACCGAGCCGTGGTTGAGCAGACGGTCGGCGGCCGCGCGGCGCAGACAGCGCGCCGTGATGCGGCTCCAGGTCCTGATCGGGAATGCCTCGAGCGCCGCCGTGTCGGCGAGGAAGGTGAGCTCGTGCGGGTCGTGACCCGCCCACGGCAGCCGGAAAGGGTTGCTCGCCAGCCGCCGCCCGCGAACGGAGAGCGACGGCGCCACGACCGTAGCGCGCGGTCGCATGCGGCTGGCGGAAGAGCCGGCAGACAGCGCTGTCATCCGACGTACAAAAGAGCCGCTGCCAACGCTTCCTTGGATGTACCCTTCCGCGATCAGATGATCGAACGCCGCGACCACCGTCCCGCGCGCTACCCGGTACTGCTGGGCAATGGCCCGCGTGGAAGGCAACCGCGCGCCGGGGGCGAGCCGGCCCTCGACGATGGCAAGGCGGATCTCATCGTAGAGCCAGCGCAGAAGAGTTGCACCGTCCGCACGCGGGCGGAGCGCGAGAGTCACGGGTGCGGCGGTCTTCGACACGGCGATCCAATGGTGACGCGAAGAGAAAAAGTGGCCCATCCATGTGGTGAGTATGTGCCTGGCAAACCGGTCCATCGCCAGCCCGGCGCAGCGTATCACACTCATTGACACCCGTGATCTGATACCGCTACCATCGCCCCCCGAACACACCCCCTAGAGTGGAGCGCCGCGCCCTGTACCTCGGCATCGACATCGGCACCTCGAGTGTCAAGGCAGTGCTCCTGACGGGGCAAGGCAGCATCGCGGCCTCGGCCTCCGCCCCTCTCGAGGTCAGCCGGCCCGCTCCGGGGTTCTCGGAGCAGGATCCAGAGGCGTGGTGGCAGGCCACCGTGCGCGCGGTCACCGCGCTCGCGGGCGCCGATCGCGCCAAGGTGCGCGCGGTCGGCCTCTCGGGCCAGATGCACGGCGCAACGCTGCTCGACGCTCACGACCAGCCTCTGCGCCCGGCCATCCTCTGGAACGACGGCCGCTCCGCCGAGGAGTGCCTGGAGCTCGAGCGCCGGGAGCCCTCATCCCGCGCCATCACCGGCAACATCATGATGCCGGGCTTCACCGCACCGAAGCTTCTCTGGGTGGCGCGCCACGAGCCGGACATCTTCCGCCGCACCGCCTGCGTGCTGCTGCCCAAGGACTACGTGCGCCTGCGCCTCACCGGCGAGAAGGTCAGCGACATGTCCGATGCCGCGGGCACGGGCTGGTTGGATGTCGGCCGCCGCCAATGGTCCGATGCGATGCTCGCGGCCACGGATCTCAACCGCGCACACATGCCGCTGCTCGTGGAAGGCTCGGATCCTTCAGGCACCCTGACAGCTGACGCCGCTGCCGCACTCGGTCTGCCTCGCGTCGTTGTCGCGGGTGGCGGCGGCGATAACGCCGCCAGCGCCGTTGGCCTTGGCGTCGTGCGGCCGGGACAAGCATTTCTGTCGCTCGGGACGTCCGGCGTACTTTTCGTCGTCACGGATCGATTCCGTCCGAATCCGGAACGGGCCGCGCACGCGTTCTGCCACTGCCTGCCGGGCCGTTGGCATCAGATGTCGGTGATGCTCAGCGCCGCCAGCACGCTCGACTGGGTGGCGCAGCTGGTTGGCTCCAGCGACCTGCCGCAGCTCGTCGCTCGGGCCGAGGCTCAGGGCCTGAACCGTCATTCCGCGCTCTTCCTGCCCTATCTGACGGGTGAGCGTACGCCGCACAATGACCCCAACTGCAGAGGGGTCTTCTTCGGCCTGCGGCCGGATACGACACCGGCGGAGCTCACCGGCGCGGTGCTCGAGGGCGTCGCCCTCGCATTCGCCGACGGGCTCGATGTGCTCACGGAGAAGAGTGATCAGGTAGCCGACATCAGCGTCACCGGGGGTGGCGCGCGGCTGCCGTACTGGGGCCGTTTGATTGCGGCCGCGCTGCGGCGGCCGCTCACATATCGTTCGGGGGGCGAGGTAGGCGCGGCGCTCGGTGCCGCGCGTCTCGCGCGTCTGGCCGCGGGCGAAGGCACGGAGGAGGAAGTCTGCACGGCGCCGCCCGTGGAGCGTGTCGTCCAACCGGACGCCGCGCTCTCGGCGTTGCTCGCCAGCCGCCGCCGCACTTTCCAGCGGCTGTATCGGGATCTCAAGAACACATTCGTGGAGTTTTGCTCATGACGTTGTTTTCCAGCATCGAGCCGGTCCGTTACGAAGGTCCGGAGACGGCGAACGAGTTCGCCTACCGCGTCTACGACAAGGACCGCAAGGTTCTCGGCAAGCGGATGGAGGATTGGCTGCGGTGCGCCGTCTGCTACTGGCACTCCTTCAACTGGCCCGGCCAGGACATCTTCGGCGGCGGCACGCTGCCGCGCCCCTGGCTCGCGCCCAAGATCACCCAGGAGATGGCGGAGCAGAAGCTCGAGGCCGCCTTCGATTTCTTCCAGCGGCTCGGCGTGCCCTACTTCACCTTCCACGACATTGACGCGATGGCGACGGCGGCGACGCTGAAGGAGCACGACCGCAACCTCAAGGCCATCACCGAGCAGATGCAGCAGAAAATGGCTGCGACCGGCATGAAGCTCCTGTGGGGCACGGCCAACCTCTTCAGCCATCCGCGCTACGCCGGCGGCGCCGCCACCAGCCCCGATCCGGAGGTGTACGCCTGGGCCGCGGCGCAGGTGCGCTTCCAACTCGAGGCCACGCACCGCCTGGGCGGCGAGAACTACGTGCTCTGGGGCGGCCGCGAGGGTTATGACTCGCTGCTCAACACCGATTTGAAGCGCGAGCTCGATCACTATGGCCGCTTCCTCTCCATGGTCGTCGAGCACAAACACCGCATCGGCTTCAAGGGCACCATCCTCATCGAGCCGAAGCCCTTCGAGCCCACGAAGCACCAGTACGACCGCGACGTCGCCGCCGTGTTCGCGTTCCTGCAGAAGTACGGACTGACGAAGGAAGTGCGGGTCAACATCGAGGTCAATCATGCGACGCTCGCCGGCCTCGACTTCGAGCACGAGGTGACCGCGGCGCGCGCCTATGGCATCTTCGGCTCCATCGACATCAACCGCGGCGATGCGCGCAACGGCTGGGACACCGACCAGTTCCCCAACAACGCGCAGGAGCTGGTGCCCGCCTTCATCCAGATCGTCGAGGAGAAGGGCTTCACCACCGGCGGCTTCAACTTCGATGCGAAGCTGCGCCGCCAGTCGGTCGACCCCGCCGATCTGTTCATCGCGCACATCGGCGGCATCGATACCCTGGCGCGCGGCCTGCTCGCCGCCGCCGACATCGTGACCGACCGCAAGCTCGCGCGCCTGCGCCAGGAGCGTTACCAGCGGTGGGACAGCGACCTGGGCGCCCGCATCGAGAGCGGCGCGATCGATCTCGCGACCCTCGCCGACCTCGCCGTCGAGAAGGGCCTGGATCCGACGCCGAAGTCAGGACGTCAGGAGCTCGCCGAGAGTATCATCGCGCGACACTGCAAGTACTGATGGAGCGTCCGCGAGACCTGTGCCTGTCGATCCGATCCGCAGCGTCGTCATCGTCGGGGGAGGAACGGCGGGCTGGATGGCCGCCGCCTCCCTGTCGCAATTCTTTCCCCGGCTGCGGGGCGGCATCCGGCTGATCGAATCGGCCGAGATCGGCACGATCGGTGTCGGCGAGGCGACGATCCCGCCGATCATCGAGTTCATCCGCACCCTGGGATTCGATGAGGACGACGTCGTCCGCAAGACGCAGGCGACATTCAAGCTCGGCATCGGGTTCGACGACTGGACCCGGCCGGGGCACTCCTACATCCATCCCTTCGGCCCCATAGGCGTCCCTCGCAGGGGCGTACCGTTCACCGCGTACTGGCGCAAGCGGCTGGAGGGCGGCACGGCCGCCCCGCTCGAGCAGTACTCGCTGCCGGCCGTGGCGGCGCGTCAGGCCAAGTTCATGCGCCCGGTCCGGGCGGCGAACTCGCCGCTGGAGACGATCACCTACGCGCTGCACCTGGACGCAGGACTTTTCGCCGCCTACCTGCGGACCCACGCGGAGTCCCGCGGCGTCACCCGCACCGAGGGCAAGGTGCGCGACGTGACGCTGCGGCCGGATGACGGCTTCATCGACTCCATCACCCTCGAGAGCGGCGAGCGCGTCGCCGCCGATCTCTTCATCGACTGCACCGGGTTTCGCGGCCTGCTGATCGAGGGAGCGCTGCAGACCGGATATGAGGACTGGACGCGCTGGCTGCCGTGCGATCGCGCAGTTGCCGTGGGTTGCGAGCGCTCGGGCCCCCTCTCCTCCTACACCCGCGTCACGGCGCGCGAGGTCGGTTGGCAGTGGCGCATCCCGCTGCAGCATCGTGTGGGCAACGGATATGTCTACAGCAGCCAGCTCATGCGGGACGAGGCGGCCCAGGACATCCTGCTGTCGAGCATCGAAGGGCGGCCGCTGCGCGATCCGCTGCGGCTGAAATTCACCGCCGGCCGGCGCCGGCTCAGCTGGCACAAGAACTGTGTCGCCATCGGCCTCGCCGCCGGCTTCATCGAGCCGCTCGAGTCCACGGGCATTCATTTCATCCAGCGCGGCATCTTCCTGCTCCTGACCTTCTTCCCCGATCGCAACTTCAGGCAGGCCGATATCGACCGCTACAACAGGCAGTGCGCCTTCGACTACGAGGGCGCGCGCGACTTCCTGATCGCGCACTACTCGCTGACGGAGCGCACCGGGGAATTCTGGCGGCACTGCCGCGAGATGGAGCTGCCCGACAGCCTCCAGGAGCGCCTGGAGCTCTTCCGCAGCCACGGCCGCATCCTGCGCGACGACCGGGAGATCTTCACCGTGCAGGGCTGGCAGGCCATCCTCGCCGGCCAGGACGTGCGCTGCGCCGGCTACGATCCCATCGCCGACAGCTTGAGCAACGAGCAGGCGCAGGACGCGCTCGATGAGATCCGCCGCGCGGTCAGCCAGTGCGCCGCGACCATGCCGTCGCATCAGGATTTCATCGCCAGGAATTGCGCGGCGCCCGTCGGCTGAAGTCCGCGCTCCGCAGCCGGGGGCGACTCCCGACCGGCGATCTCAAAGGCTGTGAGGGAGAGATAGAGCCGCCTAGGAAACCGCCGGTGGGAGGCGCCGTCAACCGTGGCCGGAGGGCTGCATCGCCGCCAGCGTCTCGGTGCCCCGAAGCAGCCGCGCATTCTTGCGCGAGATCAGCACCGGCAGCTGTTTCAGGGATGCAACCATGAAATCGATCAGGCGCAGATAGCCGCTGCGGTGCAGCTGCACCACCGCCGCATCGTCCAGCGCCGCGAGCGCGCCCTGGTCGATGGTGTAAAGACCCACACCGTCGCGCTTCGAGCCGTCGTCGAACTCCACCTCGAGATCGATCGGCTCGATCAGTTTCAGTTCCAACAGACGGCAGACGAAGGTGCGCGTCGCGCGCATCCCCGGCTGCAGGAATCTGAAGGCCTGCATGACGCTCTGCAGATATCGGGACGGACGTCCGTCGTCGGTGAAGAGCGGCTCACCCGCTTCCACCCCCACCCGCGGGTGGTCCAGATCGATCGCCAGGTCCCGCCCATGGGCGCAGAACGGCACCCGCTGCAGGGAAAGCGGCCGGTAGGCGCGCCGCTGCCGCCAGTCCTCGAGGAAAAGATTCTCGCCCTCGTCATAACCCAGCAGCACGCCGCAGAGGAGTTGCCCCGTCCTGGCGTCCTTGGAGAGCAGGATCGGATAGTGGACCACGAGCTGCGGAAACTCGCCGGCGATCACCTGGACGAAGCGCTGGCTGTCGCCATAGGCGGCCGAGGCCCGCGCATCCACCCGCAGTGAACGATGCACCTCGCTGTTGAGCGTCGCGATCTGCGTCATGCCTGTTCCTGAAGAGCTACCCGTGCCGAAGCCGCCTGCCGTCGTCTGCGACTGACGGCAGGCGGCGATTGCGCCCACTGATCTCAGAACTTCAGCCGCACCCCCATCGTGTACGACCGTCCGTAGTCGACCAGATTCAGGGTCTGCTGCCGGAAGCGCCCGTAGGTGTGATACACCGCGTCCGTCAGGTTCAGCGCCTCGAAGTAGCCGCTCAGATGCGGCGTGAAGTCGTACTGCATGCTGTAGTCGACTTCGGTGGAGCTGGCGAGATTCACCGGCTCCGGCGCGTACGAGCCGCCGTTCTGCTCCTGACCGAAGAGTGAGAGCAGCTGCGCGGCCTGCCACTGCACCGTCAGCCGGGCCTGCAGCCCGTGGGCCTGATAGAAGCCGACGAAGTTCGCCGAGTTGCCGATGCCCGGCAGGGCGAACTGGCTTGCCGTCAGCGTGTACGGATTGAACGCAGCGTTGGAGTGCACATAGGTTCCGTTGATCTGGAAGCCGAAGCCCCAAACCAGCATCTGCTGCCAGGTGGCCTCCACGCCGGTCACGTTCGCCGCGCCGCCGTTGACGATCGTGCTCTCCGCGAATACCGCCGGCTTGTTACAGGTATTGGACAGCGGTGCGCCGGTCGCCGGGTTGGTGCACGGTGCCGGATCGATGATTCCGGGGAAGGTGACGTTCTCCACCGTCGACACGGGGAACTGGGTCACGTGCTTGAAGAAGCCATCCACCGACACGTAGTCGTTCGAGGCGTAGTACCACTCCGCGCCGAGATCGTAGTTGTCGGCCAGATAAGGCAGCAGGCCCGGGTTGTTGCCCTGCACGTTGAGCGCATTCACGCGTCCGCCCGGGGTGCCGAGGGTCGGGATGACCTGCGAGTCGTTGGGCGGCGTCTCGGTACGCGAGAAGTCGGCTCGCACCTTGAAGTTCGGCGTCACCATGAGGTTGAGGTCGAGCGACGGCAGGAAGTAGCCGTAGGACTCATTGGCGGTCGTCCAGGTCTTCGTGCCCGTGACGAACGAATATGCCGTCGGATCCCCGGCCCCGGACCAGATCATCGCCGTCAGCGGCGCATTGATGCCCGCGACCTCCTCCTTGGTCTTCTGATACCGCAGTCCCAGGTCCGCCTTCAGGGTCATGTCGCCGAGATCGAAATTCTGCTCCGCGGTGAGGAACGGCGAATAGTTCTTGCGATCGACGTGCTGCACCGAGTTCGGGTTGAGCGCCATCGCGGGAATGCCGCTGGTGTAGGCCGGATAGCCGTCCGCGACGGCGATCGCGTTCTGGTCCGCATTGACCGGCTGCGTGAGCAGATAGTTGAGCACCGTCCACGGGTTGTACTCGAGCATGCTCGAGGGCAGGTTGCCCGCGCCGCTGTAACCCGGCATCCAGGTGCCGAGACCGACCGGCGTGAAGAAGGACGACGGCAGGGTCACGCCCGAGGTGTTCCCGGAAGCCGGCCCATACCCCGACCAGAGCTCCCAGTAGTTGTTGGTCAGCGTGTCCATCTCCTTCGTGTTCCACAGGTCGTCGACGAACTGCGCGCCGAAATCGAGCTTCAGGCTGTCGTGGTGCCAGGTCGCGTCCAGCTTCACCTGGTTGACCTTGTCGGAGTTCTGCTGATCCTGCAGCACCACCACGTGCGAGCCGACGATGAACGGATTCAGTCCGAGATAGTTCGGCGAGATGGTCGCGCCCGAGCCGGCCGCGACGGCATTGGGGCCCAGGGCGCTCCAGTACGGCAGCACGTTCGGATTCTCGCTGAGAGTGAGTCCGCCCGTGTACTGGTTGAGGTTGTCGCCGTACCCGGTATCGACGTCGACGTCGGTGTAGTTGCCGTTCGGGTTCAGCTTCGAGGCCGACTGCGAGGCATCGAGTTCCGCGGTCCAGTCGTCGTTGACGTCCCAGGTGATGTTGACCCCCGGAGTGTTGGTGACGATGTAGTTGTCGGCGATGAACGAATTGAAGTCCGTGGGGCCGGTGTAGTCGAAGCTGGTGATGACGCTGTCGCTGTCCAGGGTCGCGTTCGGGAAGGCCCCGAACCACGTGCTGCGCTGATAGCGCTCCGTGCGCTCGTTATCCGATGAATAGTTGTCGTCGACGGTCACCAGGACGTTGTCGTTCGGGTGCCACTGCAACGCGAGACGTCCGTCCTTGCGCCGGGAGTCGGTGCGCTCCAGGTACATCGCCATGTCCTGCGGATACCAGCTCTGCACCGCGGCGTTGCCCGAGGCGCCGCTGCCGGTGGCGGCGCAACCGGTGTTGCCGAAGACGGTACTGTAATTGGCCGCGAGCGACGAGCACGGCAGATCCTCGGCCTTCCAGCCGACGATGTCCTGGTGGTGGCCCAGGATGTGGTGGTCCGTGTAGTCGCCGTCGATCAGAATGCCGAACTTGCCGTCGGCGAAAGTGTCGCTGAGCAGCCCACCGAAGGCGGGGCGGGCGGCGCCGTCGTTCTCGTAATCGGTCGCCTCGACGAATCCCTGCGCGTGCGGGCCGGGATTGTCGAACGGATTGGGGAACTTGACGTTGATGGTCGCGCCGATCGCGCCCGAGGACAGGCTGAAATCCGGTGTCTTGTGGACATCGATCTCACCGATGTAGTTGGCGCTCATGGTGCTGAAGTCGAAGCTCTGACCGTTGCCCGAGGCAACCGGCCGGCCCTCCACCAGCAGCTCGTTGAATTGCGTGCCGAAGCCGCGAACCGTCACGCCCGTGACGGCGCCGGTCGCCGTGGGCGCGCCGGCGGAGGTCATCTGGTTGATGGAGCCGCGGTTCACCGTCACGCCCGGAATGCGCCCGATAGACTCGCCGATCGAGGAATCCGGGAACTGGCCGATGTCCTCGGCCGAGACCGCATCGACGACGCCGAGCGAGAGCTTCTTGATCTGCAGGGCGCGCTCCAGGGAGCCGCGGATACCGGTGACGACGATCTCCTGCAGCTCGTTGGCGCTCGCGGCGGCGCCGCCGGCGGGCGCGGGAACGTTGCTCGCGCCGGCTGCGGTGGCGGCCGGCGAGTTCTGCGCGACCATGCCCGCGCCGTTGGCCGCGGGGGCGGTGCCGTTGGCGGCCTGCGAGCCACCGCCCGTCGCCGGCGCGGCGGCGCTGGAGGCGAGCCTGACGGCACGCCAGCGGTTGGATTTAGCGGCGGTCTGACCTGCCTTGGGTTGCGACGTTGTATCGCCCGACTGCGCGGGCTGCGCATTCTGCGCGTGCAGCAACCCGGTCAGACCGACGGTGACCGAGCCGAGCGCGAGGCTCGACAGGCCGATGGTTGCTGTCCTCTTGGATGCGTGCCTGGACGCATTGCGTAATGACTTCCGACTCATCAGACGACCCCCCTCTCAATGAAAATCGATGTTGCCCGCAAACAACGCGAGCGGATGACAGCGCTGGCATCGCGAACTCGGACACCTCGCGTTTGCGACGGTTTCGGTGCGGGGTTCGGCGGCTACCGCTGGTAACGCTACCGCCGGCCAGAATACTCATAACTCCCACGAAGTCTTGGTCCATTATCGAGTCAGAAGTTGGACCATTCCCCACGCACGCGACGTGGCAACAGCTGGTGTTGCGCCGGCTCCACACCTGGCGGTGCCGCGGCCTCAGCGCGCGGACAGCAGGAGGCGCAGGATCTGCTCGGCGGTCTCGCCCGGCATTTTCTTGACCAGCGCCCGGATGAGGAGCGTGCGCATCTGGCTCGCCAGCGCCGGAGTCATGGTCCCCAGCATGCCGCGATACTCCTGCGGCACGTAGGGAACGGGGTCACCGTTGGTCTGGAACACATAGTGGTCGAACATCGCGCGCCACGCCTCGCGACGGCTCGCCGGCAGCGGCGTGATCGCGAGCAGTCCGAGCGCGAGGGCCGCGAACGGCTCCGCCTCCCACTCGACCGCGTCGAACCACCAGAAATTCATGGCGAGGTTGAGCGGCTCGAGCGACTCGACGTTGTGCCACCAGAGGTTGGGCAGGAACACGGCATCCCCGGGCCCGACTTCCGCCACCTCCGCGGCGGCCAGAGCGTCGGCGAAGCGGGGGAAACGCTCGAGGTCCGGAGCGTCGAGCCTCACCAGGCTGGTGGGCTGCCCGCCCGGCGCGCGCTCCAGGGGTCCAACATACAGGTTGGGCAATTGGTCCGGCGGAAAGAAAGTGAAGCGCTTGCGCCCCGCGATGGTGCAGTTGATGCCGTCCAGCGGGTCGTAGTGTGTTGGCATGGTGACCGCATTGCCCAGCCAGAGCCAGCTGCTCGCGGGGCGGTCCAGCACCTCGAGCGTGTTCTCACGGCCGAGGCCGCGGAAGTTTTTCTCCACCGAGGCCGCGCCCGTGTAGAGCGCGGGCGGATGCGGCTCGCGCATGCAGGCCAGGATGCGCGTCAGGACGGCGTAAAACGGCTGCGAGGTGAAATCGAAGTTCAGTCCGCGCAGATCGTCGCGATAGAAGAGGAAGCCTTTGATGTCCGGCGAGCCCACCGAGACGCGCAGCGGCCGGCCGAGATCCCGGGCGCGAATGTAATCGCAGAGCGTTTGCGGCGAGTCCGCGGCCGCGCGCAGGATCGGCCAATGGCGCACCAACCCCCTGAGGACGGCCGGCCGGTCGCGCGGGATGATCTCCTCGCGCAGCATTCTCGTGTCGACGTTCCGCCATTCCGGCGTCCGTGGGAGCGAAGTCAGTTCCAAAGGGGGCTCCGTGAACCGGGACGGAGCCTACGCTCATCCTGACTTTTGTCCCGGTCCATTATGATAATGGACCAGGGCAAGTGGCGGCAGGCTGCCCGCCTCCAGGGGAGGTGGTGTTTGCGTGCTCGCCACCTCGAAGCGCAGCTCCTTGCGGCGGTAGTCGATCGAGACGCGGGTGAAGCGACGCAGGCAGTCCATGCCGAAGAGCAGCGCCGGTTGCCGCCGCAATCCCCAGACGTCGAAGACCTGCAACGGCGCGACCACGAGGGGCGTATAGGTCAGGTGCAGCGCACCGAGCACGATGTCGTCGATGTTGGTGGCAAGGCCCTCCACCGCGCCGCCCGTCACGCCCAGGAGCCCGACCGGCCCTTGCACCCGCAGGCGGTTCGGCGCGCGCGCGCGCACTGCCGCGTAGAGCGCCGGGTTGCTCACCGACACCTCGGCTCCCGTATCGACGAAAGCCGCCGCGCGCACTCCGTTCACCATACAGTCGGATGCGCGCAGCCGCCCGGAGTCGCCCATCGTCCCCACGACCGCCTCATCGTGATGACTCCACATGGCGGCGAAAAACCCCTGCGGCCGGGTGACCGTCAGCGTTTCGGCCCGGAAATCGAAGATCACGCGGTGCTGGTCGAGCACGTCGAGGCCCAGATAGCCGTCCACGTGCAGCATCGCGCGCGGCAACACCGGCACCTGCAGGTGCGGACAGACGAGGCCGCCCATCTCCAGCCGCTCGATATCGACCAGCACGCCCGGCTGCCCGCGGATGATTCCCTCCACCAGCACCCGCTCACCCCGCGGCAGCGCGAGGCCGGCGGCGATCTCTTCCGCGATCAGGGTTCTTTCCGCGCCCGTGTCGACCAGGAAGCGATAAGGACCGTGGCCGTTGATGTGGACCGAGGTCGTCAGCCGATTGTCGATCCCACCCGCCGACTGCACCGCGCCGGAGCCGGTATCGTGCGCCGCGCCGCGCGCGCCAGCTGGACTGCCCGGCTGCGGGGATTCGGAATCAGGAGGGCTCGCGACCGTGGGCCCGATGGCCGCGCGGGCGAGCGTCGGGGCCGCGACGGCGATCGTCAGGCCCTGGCCGACGAAACGGCGGCGCGACCACGGAGTACGCGGACCTTTCCCGGTCCGCCGCGTGGCAATGACGGTGTCCCCTTCCATGGCAGCTCTGTCGGCGCCTCTCGGTAGTCACCCAAGGCGCGAGCATGCTCCTGGGCAGGCCCGCTGTCATGGTCCACTTGGGACGACTGTAGCCATACCACTTTCGCGCTCGGACGGCGGTGGGCGCCTCAGCCGGAGAGTGGCAGCGGCAGCTGCGCCTGCCGCGCCGGCGGCAACTCCACGCCGGCGAGCTCGAACCGGACCTCCATGCGCCGGTAATCGATGGAGACGCGGGCGCAGCGCCGCAAACAGCTCATCCCGATGAGCAGCGCGGGCTGCGTATCCAGGTTCCATTTGGCGAATACGGGCAGGTCGGCTACCACCACGGGTGTGGAGGTGATCACCAGATCACCGAGCGTGATGGTGTCTAGAAGCGTCGCGCCACCCTCGACCGACCCGCCCGTGACCCCGGTCAGCACTTCCGTGGCGCGGATGATCGGTGTCGATTTATGTGGCGCAAGGGCGTCGTACAGCGCCGTGTTGATGATCGATACGTCGGCGCCGGTATCGAAGAATGCCGCGGCTCTGACGCCGTCGATGACGCAATCCGTGGACCGCAACCGCCCTGAGCTGCCGAGGGTGGGCACGCGCAGATACTCGCCGCGAGTGAAGAATGCGGAGAAGAAGCCCTGCGGCTTCGTGATCGTCAGCGTCCGCGCCCTGAAATCGAAGATGACCCGCCGCTGATCGAGCACATCGAGCCCGAGATAGCCGTCCACACCGAGCATCGAGCGCGGCAGCGTCGGCACCTCGAGACGCGAGCTGACCAGGGATCCCATGCGCAGCTGTTGGATTGTGACCAGCCTCGATGGCTGGCCGCGGACGATTCCCTGCACCATCACCTTCTCGCCGCGCGGCAGCGCGAGAGTCGCGGCGAGATCTTCCGCGATGAACGTCCGCTCGGCGCCTGTATCCACCATGAAGTGATATGGTCCCCGGCCGTTTATCCGCACGGCAGTGGTGAGTCTGCCGGTGTCGTCCATGGCCGAGAGGTGGCCGGATCCCCCGGTGGCGGCCTGCCCGGCGGGCGGTGTTACAGCGCGTGTGCCGTCTGCCGGCGCCGGGCGCGCCGGATTCGCGGACTGCCCGCGCCCGAGGGCCCAGGGCGCAACGGACACCCATGCCAGTGACAGCAGGGCGTCGCTCAGAAAAGCCCGACGAGACCCGTAGGCGCGAGCCGACCTGCGCCCAACCATGGGGCGTAGCCGACCCGAAAAGACGGTGTCTGCCTCCATGGCAGCTCTGGGCGCCCCCTTTGGTGATCACCCCTGCCCGGCAGCATGCGCGCACGCGGGCCAATTGTCATGGTCCACTCAGGGTCGGCTCAGACGCCGCGCAGCATGTGCATGATCCGCGCCCGGATCCGGGCATAGTTTTCCGGCTTCAGCGGCCCGAGCAGGCCGTGCTGCTCCGGCGGCAGGTGGGCGAGCGGGTGCCCGGCGGTGCGGAACACGTAGTGGTCGAAGAACGCCTTCCAGGCCTGGCGCTCGGCAAGCGGCCGCTCCGCGATCGCGATCATCGCGAGCAGCATGCTGGTGTACGGCGCGTCCGGACCCGCGCTGAAGGCATCCCACCAGTAGTTGACCAGGCCGTTGAACGGCGCCAGCGACTCCACTTTGTGCCACCACAGCTTCGGCATGTAGAGCGCGTCGCCCGCCTCGAGCTCGACCTTCAGCGCCTGGTCGCGGATCTGCTCGAAAAGCGGATATTTTCCATCCCCGGGGCCGTCCTGCGGACCGTCGGCGGAAGCGGCCAGGCTGACTGGAGCGCCGGCCATCGTGTTGTCGATGGGCCCGACGTAGAGCTTGCCGATGAGCTGCGGCGCGAACAGGGTGAACCGGCGCCGGCCTGCGATCACGCACGCGACATTGTCGTAGGTATCGTGATGGCAGGAGACATTCGAGCGGGTGCCCAGCCAGATCCGCGGGGTGACGGCCTGTGCGAGCAGCGGCATGGCGTTGGCGGCCGCGAAGCCCGGCAGGGAATCGCCCGTCGGGACCGAGCCCATGTAGACCGACTGTGTCGACGCGCCGTTCGCCGACTCCACCATGGCCTGTAGCGCATCGAGCAGCTTGATCATGCGCCGCTCGAAGTTGAATCCTTTGAAGTCGGCCGAGTAGTAGTACTTGCCGGCGATCGCCGGGCTGCCGAAATACGTCTCGACGCGTCCACCGACGTCGAACTGGGCGAGATAATCCTTGAGACGCGTCGGCGAGGCTCGGGCCGCCTGCACCACCGGCCACTCCGCGACCAGGCCGCGCATGACGACGGGCTCGCAGCCTTCGACCACCTCGCGCTGAAAGCGCTGGGGCGTGAGGTCCCGGCCGGCGATCTCTTTGGGAGAGAGAGTCATGGGGTCACCGCGGAGATCGCCGCCGGGAGCGGAAAATCAGCCTGAGACCGACGGGCGCACCCCGGCCAGACTTTCAGTGGATTTCAGTATGCGGCCGTTCTTCTTGCGCGCCAGCACCGGGAACTGCTTGAGCGAGGCGATCATGTAGTGACAGAGGCGCATGTAGCCGCGGCGGAAGAGCTCCACCACCGCCTCGTCGTGCAGAGTGCTCAAGGTCTCCTGATTGACGGTGTAGAGACCCTCGCAGTTGATGATCCGGCCGTCGTCGAACTCCGCCTCGACCTCGATCGGCTCGATCAGCTTCAGCTCCAGGAGGCGCGCGATGAAATGCCGGGTCACTTCGATCCCGGGCTTCAGGTCCTGGAAGGCCCAGATGATGCTCTGCAGGTAGCGCGTCGGCTGGCCTGTCTCGGTGAAGAGCGGTTTGCCGTCCTGGACCCCGACGCGCGGGTGGTCGAGGTCGATGGCGATCTCCGGCCCGTGGGCATAGAACGGCACCCGCTGCAGGCTCAAGGGCCGGTAGAACTGCAGGTCATGCCACTCCTCGAGGAAGAGGTTCTCGCCCTCGTCGAAGCCCAGCATGGCGCCGCAGTAGAACTCGCCGGTGTTGCGGTCCTTGGCGAAGAGGACCGGATAGTGCACCACGAGCTGCGGGAACTCGTTGACGATCACGTGGGCGAAGCGCTGATTGTCGCCGTACGCGGCCGAGGCCCGGGCGTCCACCTTCAGCGACTTATGGGTTTCTTTGTTCAGCGGAACGATCTGAGTCATCGGCGAAAATCCCGGCCTGGCACGGACCTAAACGGGCTGCAGTCCGTACTCGTAGATCTTGTTCAGCAGCTCGCGGTTCTTCGGCAGCCGCGTGCGCATCTCGCCCGTCACCCGCTCATTCTCCTTGATGAGGCGCGAGGCGGCCAGTGCGGTGTCGACGGTATCCTCGGGTGTGACGTCCGTCTCGAATCCCATCCCGTAGAGTACGTACTGGTAGCTCGCCGCCGGGAAGACCTCTTCCAGCCGGTCGAGCTCGTCGAAGAACCACGGCGACTGGTACTTCCACAGGGTGAGCAGGTCCCGCAGGCGGTCCGGCACCGTCGCCGGATCCACGTTGTCGCGCCAGAAGGCGGTATCGGTGCGCTTCGTGAGCACGTAATGCAGCTTGAGAAAATCGACTATCCGGCCGAAGCGATACATCGTCACATCGTTGAAGCGCCGGGCGACGATGTCCATCACCTCGCGGCACGCCGGCATCTGCTCGGCGATGAGCTTGGCGGAAAGCTCGACCAGCACGATGGCCGAGGACTCGAGGGGCTCGAGGAAGCCGCTGGCGAGCCCGACCGCCACGCAGTTCCTCTTCCAGAAGATCTCGCGATGGCCGGCGCGGATCGGAATCTTGCGGACCGGCAGGTCCTTGTGCGCGGCACCGATGTACCTGAGCAGCGTCTCGCGCGCGGCCTCCTCGCTCTGGTGGCGGCTGGAGTAGACGTAGCCGACGCCGCGTCGCGTGGGCAGGCAGATGTCCCAGGTCCAACCGGCCTCGTGTGCCGTCGAGATGGTCTGGGAAGCCATGGGCGCGTCCGGGGCGTCGAACGGCACCTGGACGGTAAGCGCGGTATCGCAGAAGAGAACATCGCCGCACCCCTTGAAGCCGACGCCGAGGGTCTTGCCGATGAGCAGCGCCGAGAAGCCGCTGCAGTCGATGAAGAGATCGCCGTGGATTTCCCCGGCCTGCTTCGTCAGCACGCTCTCGATGTCGCCGGACTCGCGTTGATTGACCTGCACGACGTCGCCGAGAACGTGGCCGACCCCCAGCTTCTCCGTGCAGAACCGCGACAGGAAGGGCGCGAACTTGCCCGCATCGAGATGATAGGAATAGTTGGCGAGCCCGCGGTATTCCGCCTGGGTGATCGTCTTCGGTGCCAACCCCTCGTCACAGAGCCGTCCCTGCGGGGTGACGAAATCGCAGAAGCTTCGCCCGCGGCCCTCGCGCAGCCAGTGGGGCACGAGGTTCACCTGGGAGAAGCCCTGCGGAATCATCAGCGGATGATAGTAGGCGTCATCCTCCGCCCCGGTCGTCCAGCCGGCGAACTTTCCTCCCTGCTTGAACGACGCATCGCACTCCCGGAAGAGCGCGGTCTCCGATACGCCCATCCTTTCCAGGGATGAGCGCATCGTCGGCCACGTCCCTTCCCCGACGCCGATGATCTTGATGTCCGGAGACTCGATCAGCGTCACGGAGAAGCCGCCCGCCTTCATCCGAGCTTGATGGCGGGCGGCGATGATGCCTGCGGTGAGCCAGCCGGCGGTTCCTCCGCCGACGATGACGACCGCTTTGACCGGTTCTACCACCTTAGAACTTGAGACGCACTCCCATCTGGAACTCTCTTCCCGTCTCGATCAGATTCAGGGTCTGATCGCTGAAGCGTCCATAGGTGTGCTGGATGGCGTTCGTCAAGTTGAGAGCCTCGAAGTAGCCATTCAGGTGATCCGTGAAGTCGTACTGCGTGCTCCAGTCTACCTCGGTGATCGGCGCCTGGTATACCGGCTCGTTGCCGAATGCGGCACCGCCCTGCTCCTGTCCGAGCAGCAGCAGCTGCGTGCCCTGCCACTGGACCGCGAGCCTCGCCTGCAGGCCGTGCGCCTGGTAGAAGGCGATGACGTTGGCCGAATTGCCGATGCCCGTGAGCGCGAACTGGTTGGAGGTCGTGCTGTAGTCGTTGAAGTTCGCGTTCGAATGCACGTACGTGCCGTTCAACTGGAAGCCGAAGCCGTAACCCAGCATCTGCTGCCAGATGACTTCCACGCCGTGCACGGTGGCCGACAGGGCGTTGGTGAAGGTGCTCTCCGCGAATACCAACGGCTGACCGGCGGTATTCGACAGCGGACCACCCGTCACCGGATTGGTTGCCGGTGCCGGATCGATGATACCCGGCAGGGTGACGTCCTTCACGCTCGAGGTCGGGAAGTTCGTCACCTTCTTCAGGAACCCGTTCACGGTCACATAGTCGTTCGACCCGTAGTACCACTCCGCGCCGATGTCGAAGTTCTGTGACAGGTACGGCAGCAGGTCCGGATTGTTACCCGTTGCGCCGAGCGCGTTGACGCGTCCGCCGTACGAGGTGTTCGGGATCAGCTGGAAATCAGGAGGCGCGGACTCCGTCTTGGAGTAGTCCGCCCGCAAGTCGAACTGCGGCGTGATCGCGAGCTTCAGGTCGACCGACGGCAGGAAGTAGTGGTAGTCGTTGTTGACGGTCGTCCAGGTTTGCGGGCCGAGGACGAAGGAGTAAGCAGTCGGGTCGCTCTTGCCGCTCCAGATGACGCCGGTGAGCGGCGATGCGAGGCCGGAGATCACCTCGTCCGTCTTCTGGAAGCGCAGACCCGCGCCGACGGTCAGCGTCATATCTCCCACCGGGACGTTCTGCACGCCGGTGATGAACGGCGCATAGTTGGTGCGGGACACGTGCTGCACGGATCCGGGGTTCAGAGCCTCCGCCGGAATACCGCCCGTGTAGGCCGGATAACCATCCTTCACCGAGATCGCGTTCTGGTCCGCGTTGACCGGCTGGGTGATCAGGTAGTTGAGGACCGAGTACGGGTTGTACAGCAGCAGGCTCGACGGCAGGTTGCTGCCACCGCTGTAACCCGGCATCCACGTGCCGAGGCTGGTGGGCGTGAAGAGCGACGACGGCAGCGCGACGCCTTCCGTGTTGCCCGACGCCGGTCCGTAGCCTCCCCACAACTCCCAGTAGTTGTTGGTGAAGGTGTCCATCTCCTTCGTATTCCAGTCGTCGTCGTTGACCTGCGCACCGAAGATCACCTTCAGGGCGTCGTGATGCCAGGTGGCGTCCAGCTTGACGTTGTTGATCTGATCGGTGTTCTGCTGCGTCTGCAGCGGCAGCACGTGCGAGCCGACGATGAACGGATTCAAGCCGTTGTAGTTCGGGGAGAACACCGCGCTCGAGCCGGAGGCGACGGCATTGGGACCGACCGCGCTCCAGTACGGCAGCACGTTGCTGTTCTGATTGAGCGTGAGTCCGCCCGTGTACTGGTTCAGGTTGTCGCCATAGCCGACGTCGGCGTCGATGTCGGTATAGGTGCCGTTCGGGTTGTACTTCGACACGGACGAGTCGGCGTCGAGCTCCGCCGTCCAGTCGTCGTTGATGTCCCACAGGACATTGATACCGGGTGTGTTGGTCGTGATGTACTGGTCGGCCACGAACGCGTTGAAATCCGTGGGACCGGTGTAGTCGAAGCTGGTGATCGTGCCGCCGCCGTCCAGCGTCGCATTGTTGAAGGCCCCGAACCAGGTGCTGCGCTGCCAGCGCTCATCGTGCTCGTCGTCCGAAGCGTAGTTGTCGTCGAACGTCACGACGACGGAATCGGTTGGACGCCACTGCACGGACACGCGTCCATCCTTGCGCCGCGAATCGGTGCGCTCCAGATACATCGCCATGTCCTGCGGATACCAGACCGGCACGGCGGCGTTGCCGGTGGCGCCGGTGCCCACGGTCGCGCAACCGGTGTTGCCGAAAGCCGTGGTGTAGTTCTGGGAGAGCTGCGAGCAGGGGAACGAGGTGTTGCCCTTCCAGCCGACGATGTCCTGGTGGTGAGTCTCGATGTGGTCATCGAGGTAGTCGCCGTCGACCAGGATGCCCAGCTTGCCGTCGAAGAAGGTGTCGCTCAACAGGGCGCCGAAGGACGGCCGCATGCCGCCATCGAGACTGTGGTTATCCAGCTGCGCGAACGCCTGGGTGTGCATTCCAGGGTTGTCGAACGGATTCGGGAACTTGACGTTCACCGTGCCGCCGATGTTGCCCGTGGAGAGGGCGAAATCCGGCGTTTTCAGGGTATCGATCTCGCCGACGTAGTTGGCGCTGAAGTCGGAGAAGTTGAAGTCCTGGCCGTTGCCGGAAGCGATCGGCCGCCCCTCGATCAGCACCTCGTTGAAGGAGCCGCCGAATCCCTGGATGTTGATGCCCTGCACCTGACCGGTGCTGGTCGGCGCGCCGGCGGAGCTGGCGTAGGCCAGGCTGCCGCGGTTGACGGTCACACCGGGGATGCGCGACACCGCATCGCCGATGTTGGCGTCGGGGAACTGTCCGATGTCCTCCGCGGAGATCGCGTCCACGACCCCGAGCGACATCTTCTTGATCTGCATGGAGCGCTGCAGCGATCCGCGGATACCCGTGACCACGATCTCCTGCAGCTGGTCGCCGCTCGCATCGCTGCCGTTCGCCGCCGGCGCCGGAACGTTGCTGGCGCCCTGCGCCGTGGTGGCGGCGTTCTGCGCCACCAGGCCGGCGCCATTCGCGGGCAGCGTGCCGCTGGCGGCGAGCTTGATGCTCTTGCTGCGCAGCGACTTGGATTGCTGGGTGCTCGGGGCGGCCTTGGACTTGGTGGCATCCGTGGCGCCAGTGGCCGGCGTGGCCTGCTGCGCGTGCAGCGTGCCGGCAATGGCCACGGACCCCAGCGCCAAGCTGGACAGACCGAGTGTGCCGTACGGCAGGCGCAGCGCGGGTGCGCGCTCCGCCCGGGCGGCGTTCTTCAAGGTATTTCGCCTAGACTTGCGGCTCATCAGACATCTCCCCCTCGAAAAAGATGGACGTTGCAAGAAAACAACAGGCGGCACGGCCGCGGCGCGGCCCATGCCAGGAAACGAAATTCGGATGCCCCCTTACGCCATGGCTCTCAGACACTACCAGGCTCTAAATGGTAGCGCTACCTTAACGCCGGCCGAGTATGTGCCTGTTCTTTGGCCCATGTCAACTATCGTTGCGTACGGCTGACGTTTGGCGTCTCGGCCCCCGAATTCCCCGCCGCGAAAGGTCGCGTTTACCCGCCTGGCGCACTCGCGCCCGCGAGATTCGCGGTCACCGCGGTGGGCTTTACATAGCCATGGTTGCGCGAACAGTGCTCCTGCTACCACGCCGCTCGGCAGCGCCCGGCCGGCGTCCGCGAGCCGCTGCTGCGACCCGATCCTCCCGGCCAAGCGTTGTTCCGAAGCCACGTTGCACCCGCAACCGCATTGACAGCGCTATCATTGCTCAGCAGATGACGCTTTGCAAGGTGGGCGCTACCCTTTGCGCGAACGCCGACCGCCCAAAGAGGATCCCGATGGCAGCCGCCCCCCTTCCGGAACGAGCTCTCCCCAGGACGCCGGAATGGCACGACGTCGATTTGAAGACGCTGCGCGGCGAGATCATCGCCCGCGACCGGCCCGCGGTGCTGAAGGGGTTTGCGTCCAGCTGGCCCATCGTGCGCGCCGCGGCGCAGTCGCCGCAGGCACTGCTCGAGTACGTGCGTGCACGCGACCTCGGCCGCCCGACCAAGATCATGGTGGGCCGGCCCGAGATCCAGGGCCTCTATTTCTTTCGCGACGACATGTCGGGCCTCAACTTCGATTGGCAATACCGTCCGGTGCACGAGACGCTCGCCGCCATCCTCGCCTGCATGGATCAGCCGGCGCCGCCGGCGATCTACACGGGCGCGACTTCGGTGCAGGAGCACTTCCCCGAGATCGGCAGGGAGAATGCGCTCGAGATCCTCGACAAGCCGGCCAGGCCCTACCTGTGGCTCGGCAACAAGGTCACGGCGGCGACACACTATGACAATCTCGACGGCATCAACTGCATGGTTGCCGGCCGCAAGCGCTTCACGTTCTTTCCTCCCGATCAGCTGCCCAACCTGTACATCGGCCCGCTCGACCTCGGACCGGGCGGTCAGGCCACCAGCCTGGTGAAAGTCGCCGCGCCCGACCTCGAGCGCTATCCGCGCTTCGCGCAGGCTCTCGCCGCGGCGGAAAGCGCGGACGTCGAGCCCGGCGATGCGGTCTTCATTCCCAACCTCTGGTGGCACAACGTGGAATCGTTCGAGCCGCTCAACGCGTCGCTCAACTTCTGGTGGCTCGATGCGGTGGAGTGGGCGGCGGAGCCTTTCGCGGCGCTCGCGCACGCGCTGTTGGCGATCACGCCGCTGCCCGAGAGCCGGCGCCGCGCGTGGCGTCAGATGTTCGATCACTACGTCTTCCAGACCAATGGCGACCCGGTCCCTTATCTGCCGCCGGAGCGCCGCGGCCTGCTCGGACCGCTGAACGCGCCGCTCAAGGATCACATGCGGGTGCAGATCATCCGCTCGCTCACCAAGCTGTTGCCCGACGCGCTCGGCGAGCAGATCCGCCGCCTGCTGCGGGCCGCGCGCTGACAAAGGGCCGACCACCATGCGCAACTGGCTGCACAGCGCGGCCGCGGCAATCCTGATCGCCGCGGCCATTCCGGCATCCGGCGCGGCTCGGCCCCAGGCATCCGCCGCGCCGCGCATCGTCCAACGGACCGGCGGCGCGGCGCAACTGCTGGTGGATGACCGGCCTTTCCTCATGTTCGCGGGCGAGCTCGGCAACTCCTCCGCCGGCACGGCAGCGCAAGCCGATGACATCCTGCCGCGGCTCGCCGCGCTGCATTACAACACCGTGCTGATGCCCGTCGCCTGGGACGAGATCGAGCCCGAGGAGGGGCGCTTCGACTTCGCGGTGCCCGATCACTGGCTCGCCGTGGCGCGGCAACAGCACCTGCGCCTGGTGCTTCTCTGGTTCGGCAGCTGGAAGAATGCTTTCTCGAGCTATGCGCCGCGCTGGGTGCTCGCCGACACGCGGCGCTTCCCGCGCGCGCGGGCCGCGGACGGAACGGCATTGCCGATACTGTCCGCGTTCGGTGATGAGACCCGCCGCCGCGATGGGCTGGCATTTGCGGCATTGATGCGGCACATCCGCGACGCCGACAGCGGCACTCATACGGTGCTGATGGCGCAGGTTGAAAACGAGGTGGGCTATCTCGGGGTCGGCGGCCGGGACCGCTCGGCCGCCGCCAACAGACTGTTCGCCGGGCCCGTGCCGCGGCCGCTGCTCGCGGCGCTCGGCAAGCCGGGCGTGCGCCTGCCCCACCCTCTCGCCGACGACTTCAGGGCCGACGGCCGCGACTGGTCGCAGGCTTTCGGCGAGTCGGCGGATGAGATGTTCATGGCGTGGTACTACGCGCGCTTCATCAATGACGTGGCGCAGGCCGGCCGACGGCAGTATTCCCTGCCGATGTACATGAATGCCCAGCTGCCGGCGCCGCACGAGCGCGCGGGCGATTATCCGAGCGGCGGCCCCTACCCGCGCACGCAGCCGATCTATCGCGCCGCCGCGCCCGCCATCGACTTCTATGCACCTGACATCTACTGGCCGGACTTCGAGGCCTGGCTCGCCCGATACGAGCGGCAGGGCAATCCGGTGTTCGTGCCGGAATCGCGGCTCGAGCTCGCGCCCTACAACGCGCTCTACGCCTTCGGTCAGGCGCGGGCGATCGGCTTTTCCGCATTCGGCGTCGATGCGGTATCCGCCACCCCAGCGAGCGGCGACTCCGGGCTCGCCGACGTCTATCGGATCCTGAGTCAGCTCGGCGATCGTTTCATCGACGCGCAGCAGCATGACGCGACGCGCGCGCTGGTGCTGCACGCCGTAAGTCCGCGTCCCTATCAAACCGTCGCACTCGGCGGTTATCTCTTCCGCGCCACGCTGGCCCGGTCCTGGCCTGCGCAGACGCCCCTCGCCGCTGACGGCGCCATGCTCGTCATGCGATCCGCGCCTGATGAGTTTTACGTCCTCGGCACCGGGCTCGCGGTCTCCTTCCTGCGCGATCCGGATGTCGACGACCATCTCGCCGGCATCGCCGACATCGAGCAACTCGCCTGGAAGAGCGGCCACTGGACGGTGGCGCAGCAGATGAATGGCGATCAGAGCGACCAGGGACGGCAGCTGCTGATGGACGCCCATGTGCGGTTGTACAGGGTGCGGCTCTACCACTATCCGGCGCGCTAGAATCCGATCATCCATCGTGCAGCAATGGCGATCGACGTAGCAGCCCAGGTTGCATCGGCCCTGCGCGAGGCGCAGGCGCTGCACCGCGCCGGGCGTCTCGAGGACGCTCGCGCCCGCTGCCTGAAGGTGCTGCAACTGGCGCCGCGGCAGCCGGAGGCGCTGACACTGTTGGGCATCATTGCCGCGCAGTCGGGCGACGCCGAGCGCGCCGTCGCCCTCTTCGGCGAAGTGCTGCAGCTCGATCCGCGCAGCATCGCGGCCCACAACAACCACGGCAACGCCCTGCGTGCCGCGGGCAGGCCGGCGGCCGCGGTGGCGAGTTACGACCAGGCGATCGCCCTGCAGCCGGACCATGCGCCGAGCCGCAACAATCGCGGCAAGGCGCTCTTCGAGCTGCACCGCTACGAGGAGGCCATCGCGAGTCACGACGAGGCCATCGCGCTCGAGCCCGGCTATGCGCCCGCTCACTTCGAGCGCGCCCGGGCGCTCCTCGAGCTGACACGCTACGAGGCGGCGCTCGCAAGCCTCGATGCGGCGCTGGCGCTGGCTCCCGGCCATGCCGGCGCCTGGTACGTGCGCGCCAACACGTTGTATTCCCTCGGGCGGTTCGATACGGCGGTGGCGGCCTATGACCAGGCGATCGCGCTCACCCCGAGCGATGCCAGGGCGCACCACAACCGCGGCAACGCGCTCTCCATGCTGGAGCAGTACGAGCGCGCCATCGAGAGCTACGACCGAGCGCTGGCACTCGATCCCCACCTGCGATCCTCGCATGGCGAGCGCCTGCATGCGCGCATGCAGATCGCCGACTGGCGCGGCTTCGAGGCGGAGCTGGCCGGCCTCACGGCGCAGATCGAGCGCGGCGAGGCCGCCTCGAATCCCTTCGTGGTGCTCGCCGCGTGCGGCTCGGCACAGCTGCAGCGGCAGGCCGCCCGCAACTGGGTGCGCGTGAAGTGCCCGCCCGACGACGCGCTCGGCCCACTGCCACCGCCGCGCCGCCAGGACCGGTTGCGGGTCGGCTACTTTTCCGCGGACTTCAGGACCCACGCGACCGCCTCGCTGACTGCGGAGCTCTTCGAGACGCACGATCGGCAGAGGCTGGAGCTGATCGCGTTCTCCTTCGGGCCGGACACGCAGGACGAAATGCGCCGCCGCATCTCGGCGGCCTTCGATCGCTTCCTCGACGTGCGGCACGAGTCCGACCATGACATCGCGCGCCGCGCGCGCAGCTTGGGGGTCGACATTGCGGTCGATCTCGGCGGCTTCACTCGCGGCAGCCGGCCGCGGATCTTCGCGCTGCGGGCGGCGCCGCTGCAGGTGAGCTACCTGGGCTACCTCGGCACGATGTCGGCGAGCTACATCGACTACCTGATCGCCGACGACACCATCGTTCCCGAAGCGCACCGCGAGCATTATTCGGAGAAGATCGTCTATCTGCCGAGTTACCAGGTCAACGACACCCGGCGGCACATTGCGACGCGGCGCTTTGGCCGGGAGGAGCTCGGGCTGCCGCCGCGGGGCTTCGTGTTCTGCTGTCTCAACGCCACCTACAAGATCACGCCGGCCACCTTCGATGTCTGGATGCGGATCCTGACGCGGGTGCCCGGCAGCGTCCTCTATCTCCTCGGCGGCCGCGAGTCGCGGGTGCGCAATCTGCGGCGGCACGCGCATGCCAGGGGGGTCGCCGCGGAGCGTCTCGTTTTCGGCGAGCGGCTGCCCGGCCCGGAGTATCTGGCGCGTTATCGCGCCGTCGACCTCTTCCTCGACACACTGCCCTACAACGCCGGTACCACCGCGAGCGATGCCTTGTGGGCCGGACTGCCGGTCCTGACTTGCGCGGGTGAGACGTTTGCGGGCCGGGTGGGCGCTAGCCTGCTGCGGGCCGTGGGCTTGCCGGAGCTCGTCACCGCGAGTCAGGAGCAGTACGAAAGCCTGGCGGTCGAGCTGGCCAGCGATCCGCAGTTGCTGGCGGGCGTCCGCGCGAAGCTGGCGAGCCACCTGCGCGCGAGTGCCCTATTCAACACCGCCGCGTCCGCCAGGCATCTCGAGGCGGCTTACGCGGCGATGTACGACCGCTATCTCGCGGGTCTCGCGCCCGCGCACATCCGCAGCGACGGCTGAGCCATTTTCCGCGCGGCTGCCGAGCCATTTTCCGCTCGCTCGGCAGCGCGCTGGGAACGCGATCAGTTCCGTTTGACAGCGCTGTCACCGCATGGGATTCTGCCGCCCCATCATGCGAACAGCCAAGAACGAGCACTCGGGGGTCGGGGTGATGCAGCGGATCGCACGTATCGGGACCCCGGGACTGATCGCGACTCTGGGACTGATGGCCTTCGGCGTCTGCTCCGCGGCGCGCGCGCACAGCGCCGATGCACCCGGCACGGTTCATCCGAACATCTGGCCGCAGACACGTCCGCAGTTACCCGCAGATCCCGCGCTCGAGCGCGAAGTGAGCACACTCCTCGCTCGCATGACGCTCGAGCAGGAAGTGGGACAGCTCATCCAGGGTGACATCTCCACCCTCACGCCAGCGGACCTGCGCCGCTATCCGCTCGGCTCGGTCCTCAACGGCGGCAACTCCAAGCCCGGCGGCAACACGCTGGCGCCGCCCTCGGCATGGCTTGCGCTCGCCAACCGGTTCTATCTGGCATCGATGGCGCCCTCGCAGGGCGCGCACCCCGTCCCGGAGTTCTGGGGCATCGACGCCGTGCACGGCAACAACGATGTCTACGGCGCGACGGTCTTCCCGCAGAACGTCGGCCTCGGCGCGACCCACGACCCCGCGCTGATGCGCCTCATCGGCCAGGCGACGGCGCAGGAAGTGCGCGCCATCGGCCTCGACTGGACCTTCGGGCCGACGCTCGCCGTCGTCAGCGACACTCGCTGGGGGCGAAGCTACGAGAGCTATTCGCAGGACCCCGCGCTCGTGCGGCAATATGCCCGCGCCATGGTGTTGGGTCTGCAGGGCACGCCCGGGACGCGCGGGTTTCTCGACGCCCGCCACGTCATCGCCACGCCGAAGCATTACCTCGGCGATGGCGGCACCCGCGGAGTGGACCAGGGCGACAACATCGAGAGCGAGACGCAGCTGCGCGACAGCGACGGCGCGGGCTATCCCGTCGCGGTCGCGGCGGGCGCGCAGTCCATCATGGTGTCCTTCTCCAGTTGGCAGGGTATCAAGATGGCCGCCAACTACGGCCTGCTCACGGAGGTGCTCAAGGACCGCTGGCACTTCGACGGCTTCACCGTCGGCGATTGGAATGCGCACGGGCAGGTGCCGGGCTGCACTGATGCAAGCTGTCCGCAGGCGGTGAACGCCGGGCTCGACATGTTCATGGCCCCGACGGATTGGAAGCAGCTCTACACCAACACGCTGCGGCAGGTCCGCTCCGGCCAGATCCCGCGCGCACGCCTCGATGATGCCGTGCGGCGCATCCTGCGCGTCAAGCTGCGCGACCGCCTCTTCGAGGAAGGGCCGCCGGCCAGCCGACCGCTCGCCGGGCACTTCGACCTCCTCGGCTCGCCGCAGCACCGCGCCATCGCGCGCCGCGCGGTGCGCGAATCGCTGGTGCTGCTGAAGAATGCGGATCACCTTCTGCCCCTGAATCCCCACGAGCGCGTGCTCGTCGCCGGCGACGGCGCCGATAACATTCCCAAGCAGTGCGGTGGCTGGACCCTGACCTGGCAGGGCACGGGCACCACCAACGCGGACTTCCCGCACGGCGAGTCGATCTGGAAGGGCATCTCGCAGACGGTGCACGCCGCGGGCGGCGACGCCGTGCTCAGCCCTGATGGCACGTTCAAACGCAAGCCCGATGTCGCGATCGTCGTCTACGGCGAGAACAGCTACGCCGAGTTTCAGGGCGATTTGCCCAATCTCGCCTTCAATCCCGCCGACGACAGCGATCTGCAGCTCCTGCGGCGTCTGCGCGCGGCGGGCATTCCCGTCGTGTCGGTGTTCATTTCCGGCCGACCGCTGTGGGTGAATCCGGAGCTCAATGCGTCGAATGCCTTCGTCGCCGCATGGCTTCCGGGCTCCGAGGGCGCCGGCGTGGCCGATGTGCTCTTCCGCAAGCCCGACGGCGCCATCCGTTACGATTTCCACGGCACGCTGTCGTTCTCCTGGCCGCGCACGCCGCTGCAGTTCGGCACCGACACCGCCGGCCGGCCGCTCTTCCCGCTGGGCTACGGCCTGCGCGATGCCAGCAACGGCAATCTGCCCAAGCTTGCGGAAGCATCGGGGCTGCCCTCCTCCGCAGTTGTGGACAACAAAGTGTTCTTCGCCTCCGGCCGCACAGGGGCCGGATGGCACTGGGCCGTGGCTGATGACGCCGGCGCAAGTCCCGTGACGCACGGCATCGGGGCATCGGACAGTGGACGTCTGACTCTCACGGCCGTCGATAAAGTGAAGCAGGAAGATTCCCGGCGGCTGCGCTGGTCGGGCGGCCAGTCCACCGCCGAAATCACGGGCGCGACCACGATCAACCTGATGCGGCAGACCAACGGCCAGCTCGCCCTCGGCTTCGATTACCGTGTGGAGGAAGCGCCCACGGCTGCGGTGACCCTCGGGATGGGCTGCGGCGCCTCCTGCGCCGGCATCGTGCCGATCACGGATGCGCTGCGCGCCGCGCCGCGCGGCCAATGGCGGCATCTGGACATTCCCCTCGCCTGCTTCGCCGCCGCCGGCGAGAACATGAGCCGCGTGTTGACTCCCTTCGCGCTGCAGACCGCGGGCAAGCTGACGCTCGGCATCACCGGCATCCGCCTGGAGAGCGGTACTGCCGGCAACGTGCAGTGCACTCACTGAGCGCGCGGCTCGCCGTATACGATTCCCCGGCCGTCAGTTCCGACATAGACTCGGCCGAAGACGCGCGGGTCGCCGGCGATGCAGCGGAAGCGCCGCCCATACTCGTGGCGAGCATCGTTGATCCGCATCCACGAGGCCCCCGCGTCGTCCGAGCGCCAGATCGCGGATGTCCTGCCTTTGGCGCCGAGTGCGTAGAGCGTAGGATAGCGGCGGCCCGAAGGCGCCTTGCCGAAGCCGAGAGCCGCCACGAGAATGCCGCCGTCGATGCGTGCGAACGAGCGCCCGGCGTCAGCGGAGTGGAACAATCCCTCGCGCGCGACCACCCATAAGTCACCACGCTTCCCCGGTGTTGCGATGAGCGGCCACTGCTGCTCGGGCGACTCCGGTACGTCTTCCTCCAGGCTCGCCGGCAAGCCGTGGCTGCTGCGCACGCGAAATGTCCGGCCTCCATCCTCGCTGACATAGAGCGCGGCGCGCGCGAAATCGAGTGAATAGAAGGTTTCGGGGGCCACTTTGTCGGCGATCGGGTGCGCACCGGCGGGAAGCCCGCGAGGCGGTATCCACGAGCGGCCACGATCGCGGGTGATCAGAGACACGGGCGCCGAGACGGCAAATGCGCGCCCATCCGCCGAGACGGCGATGGCGGCCCCTATCGCGGACGGACTCGTTCCTGGCGCCGCATTCGTCGCCGACCGCGTCCCTGGCGGTTCCAACGGCTGCCAGGATCCGCCGTAATCGACCGAGTACGCCAGGGTTGGCGCTCCCGGCCCGGAACGCGGCGCCGGCGTGCCGCTGCGCACCACCACGCGCGGATCCGCGCCGGCGTAGTCGATCTCATCCGTGTTGGAAAACACCGGATGGGTGAACTGCTGCGTGGGCGAGCGTGCCAGATCCTCGTGCGCGAAGCCGCTGATATCGCCCAATCCGCTGAGCAGGTGGGGTCCCGCGGGCGGACTCGACAAGGTGAGGACCGCCGTCTGCTCGATGCCGGCTACCCACGGCTGCCACAGAATCCTCTTGCCGTGGTCCGCGTTGAGCAGCTCGTCCGTCCCATAAACGGTCGCACCCGTCGTGTAGGCGGCGTGCCCGGAGTCGAACGGATCGATCGCCACGCCCGCCATCCACCAGCCGAAGTCCGCCTGGCGGTTGCCCCAGAGGAGGAAGGGTGTTGCCGAGACGTCGCGGTCGCTCAGGGTGCGCAGATTGCGCCAGGAGCGGCCGCCATCGGTCGAGCGCCAGAGGACATCTCCCGGCTTCCATCGGTTGAGCGTTGCCACAACCACAGTGCCTGGGCGCTGCGCATCGACGCTGAGTCCCATGTACCCGCCGGGCGCGCGATGCGACCCTCGATCCGGCGTGATATCGGACCACTGTCCGGATCGCGTGTCGTAGCGAAATACCGCACCATCGGTCACGCCGTTGGGCCCGACGCCATTGCTGTACGTGATGTAGAGGACGCCCTGAGAGTCGAGCTGGGCTTGCACCGGCAGCAGGCGCGCGCTCGGCTGGCCGCGCAGGGCTTTCCAGCTGACTCCGGCATCGTCCGAGCGGTAGAGATGTTGGGCGCCTGCATCCGTGACACCGACGAAGATGCGTCTCGAGGGCCGCCCTTGCACGCCGCTCGTCGGATCGATGACCACGAAGCTGATGCCGGCCTCGTCACGGGGCGCCGCGCGCCACCCCGTGCCTCGCAGCGGGAATGACGCGACCCGCGACCAGGTCTCGCCGCGATCCATGCTGCGCTGCAAGCCGTCATACCGGGATCCGAAGTAGAGAATCGAGCGCGCACTCGGGTCGATCGCCAGCCGCTCGCCGACACCGCGCCCCGGCGCGTTGCCGCCCAGGTGAAATCGTGTCGGAAAGATCTGCCAGGTGTTGCCTTTGTCCCCGGAGCGCAGAATCGCGGCGGGCGCGCGCGCATACATTCCGGCCGCGACATACACGACACTCGGGTCCACCGGGTCGGCGGCGACACTCTCGATGCCGAAGTAGCTCGACTGCGCGATGCCGTCCTCGAGCGGTATCCAGGTGTGGCGCCCGACATCCCAGCGGTAAACGCCGCCCATGTCCGTGCGCAGGTACGCGAGGCCGCGCTGTGCGCGACTGAAGATGACAGCGGGCGCGAACCCGCCGCCGCCGACGGTGACATTGCTCCAGACGTAGTTCGGCGCGCTTTGCGCCGCTGCCGCCGATGCAGTGCCGAGAATGGATGCGAGGAGCACTCGGGCCGCCGCGCGCGGCCACTGCGATAACACGTCGATCCTCCATCCCCGCCAATGCGATTGAATCGATGATAGCGATATCCATGCCACGCCGCAGCCCGTGCCTCGAGACCCTCGTGCATCTCGCGGGCAGCGAGGCGTTACCCTCACTGACCGACCCTGAGAAGGGTCGCACAGGCTAAACTACCCTCGTGTCGATGAAACGCTCCTTCATGCGCCGCACCGGCTCCCCGGGAGGCCGGCAGGTGGTGACCTACGGCCTGCCCATCCGGCCGTGGCAGGATTTGTATCACCTGCTGATGACCATGAGCTGGCCGCGGCTCTTCGCCAGCTACGCCGGCTTCTTCGCGCTCTTCAACCTCATGTTCGCGGCGGTCTACGATCTGCAGCCCGGAGACGTCGCCAACCTCAATCCCGCCGGATACTGGGGCCGCTTCTTCTTCAGCGTGGAGACGCTGGCGACCGTCGGCTACGGCGACATGCACCCGCAGACGGTGTACGCCCACGTCATCGCCTCGATAGAGATCTTCACCGGCCTGATGAGCCTCGCCCTGATCACGGGCATGATGTTCGCGCGCTTCTCGCGTCCGACCGCGCGGATCCTCTTCTCACGCCACGCCGTGATCCGCCAGTTCGACGGCAAGCGCACGTTGATGCTGCGCGCGGCGAACGAGCGTCAGAACGTCATCATGGAGGCGACCGCCCAGTTGCGCCTCATCCGCGACGAGCAGACGGCGGAAGGCTATCGCATGCGCCGCATCTACGATCTGCCGCTGCGCCGCAGCGAGCAGCCGGTGTTCCTCTACGGCTGGAGCCTCATGCACACCATCGATGAGGCGAGCCCCCTCGCCGGGGCGACGCTCGAATCGCTGCAAGCCTCGCGGGCGTTCCTGCTTCTCACCATCGGTGGCATCGACGAGACGACCGGACAGATGCTGATGTCGCGGGAGGAATACCGCGCCTCCACCATCCGCTGGAATCACAGCTTCGCGGACATTTTCACCACCGGTGAGGATGGCATCGATCGCTTCGACTACAGGAAGTTCCACGACGTCGAGCCGCTCGATGAGCCGCGCAGCGACCCCGAGGCCCCGGATCGCTCCGGCTGAGGCTATTCCTTCCCGCCGCTCAGGTTCGCCGTCGTCTCCTTCACCAGGAAATCGACCACCGCCTGCAGCGCCTCGCGCGTGCTCGCGCCGCCGGCCCGCGCCTCCTCGAACATCCTGATCTGCCGGTGCGCGCTGGTGCCGCGCGCCAGGATGGTTTCCAGATGCTCGAGCTCGCGCCGGCAGCCGAGCTCCGCGGCATCCTCGCGCACCAGCTCGACCAACTCCTTGACGAGCTGCGGGAAGGCGACCAGCTCCCCGCGTGCCAGGTCCAGCAGCTCCCCGTCGGTGCTGTAGCGCATGGCGCGCCAGCGATTCTCGGCGATCAGCATGTTGGAATACACGCGCCAGCTGCGGTTTGCGCGCTTCAGCCGGTAGAGCCGCCGCGCCAGCGACACGATCAGCGCCGCGAGACACGCCGCATCGTCGATGCTGGTGCAGCTGTCCATGACGCGCGTCTCGAGCGTGGGATGCAGTGACGCCGGGCGCACGTCCCACCACATCTTGCCCACATGCTCGATGACCCCGTTGCGCACCAGCATGTCGAGGTTGCGCCGCAGCTCCGCGTAGCTGGCAAACCGCTGCGGCAGTCCCGTGCGCGGCAGCGAGTTCAACAGGGTCATGCGAAACGACATCAGCCCGGTGCGCTCCCCGTCCCAGAAGGGCGATGAGCAGGAGAGTGCCAGGATGTGGGGCACGAAATACGTCAGCTGGTTCATCAGATCGACGCGCAGGTCGTCGTCATCGATGCCGACGTGGACCCGCATGCCGCAGATCATGATGCGCCGCGCCGCCCCCTGCATCTCGTTGGCCAGGGCGAAGAACTGCTCGCGCTCGGTGGTGATCTGGCGAGCGGCCTTGGCGAAGGGGTGAGTGGCCGCCGCGATCGGTGCGCGATCGTAGCGTGCCGCCACCTCCGCGATGGTGCCTCGCAGGCGCGCGAGGTCGGCGCGCGCCTCCGCGACGGAGCGACAGGCCCGCGTGCTCGCCTCGAGCTGACTGCGCAGGAACCGGGGGCTCACCTGCCCGCCCGAGCGCCGGGTGCACTCTTCCAGCAGCGGCGCCGGGGGATTCGCCTCGACATCCCGCGAGTCCAGCCTGACGAGCAGATATTCTTCTTGGATGCCGACGGTAAACGGCGGCTCAGAGCTGCTCATGGACAGACACTCTCCCGGGTGGCCCCTCGGGATAGTGTATGCGGCGGGTCGCCGGGATGGCTACTGCGACAATCCTTCGATCGGCTCCGGCCGCGCGAGGTAGTAACCCTGCGCGTAGTCGATGCCGATGCGCCCCAGCTCATCGAGCACGGCCTGCGACTCGACGCACTCCGCCACGGTCTCGATGCCCAGCGCCCGGCCGACCTTGCAGATGGCCTCGACCATGCTGCGATCCACCGGATCGTCGGCGACGTGGCTGATGAACTGACCGTCGATCTTCAGATAGTCCACCGGCAGCGTCTTCAGGTACATGAAAGAGGAGAGGCCGGTGCCGAAGTCGTCCAGCGCGAACTTGCAGCCGCGGGCCTTCAGCTCGCGCATGACGAAGGTCGCGTTCGACAGGTTGGTGACCGCGGCGGTCTCGGTGATCTCGAAGCACAGCGCCTGCGCCAGGGTCGCATCGCCCACCTGCTGCAGCACCCAGTCGATGAACGACTGTTCATTGAGGGAGGTGCCGGAGAGATTGACCGCGAGCAGCGGCAGGACGGCGCCGGAGCGGTCGCGGCCCGCTCGCGCGCGCGGGCCGGCATTGGCCGCTTCCATCAGCTCAGACCGTCCGGCCCATTCCTTCAGGCGCTCGATCGCGCGCTGCACCACCCAGCGGTCGATCACCGACATGACGTTGTAGCGTTCCGCCGCCGGGATGAACTCCCCCGGGGCGACCAGGCGCCCGTCATCGTCGCGCAGCCGCACGGTCAGCTCGTGAAAGGCGGTCGCGCCCGCACGGGCGATCGGCCGGATCGGCTGGAAGAAGAGCTCCAGCCGGTTCTCCTCGGCGGCGCGCGTGACGCGGGCTACCCAATGCATCTCGCGGTGTCGCGGATGCGAGATGCCGTCGGCCTCGTACAAGTGCACGCGATTGCGCCCTTCGTCCTTGGCGGCATAGCAGGCGATGTCCGCGGCGCTCATCACGTTCGCGACGCTTTCCGTCTCCGCCGTGATCTGCACGACGCCAACGCTGGCCCCGACCGAAAGCGTCGTGGCCCCCCAGACGAAGCGGTAATCACGGATGGCTTGCCGGACACCATCGGCGATTCGCGTCGACTGCTCCACCGTACAGCCTTCGAGCAGCACCCCGAACTCGTCGCCGCCCAGCCGCGCGATCGTATCGGACGCGCGCACGCGCGCCTGCAGCAGGCCGGTGACGTCGCGCAGCAATCGATCGCCTGCCTGATGACCGCAGGTGTCGTTCACGACCTTGAACTGGTCGAGGTCGATATAAAGGAGCGCATACGTCCCCTCGCCACGCTGGGCGCTCAGCACGGCCGCATGCAGGCGATTGTCGAACTCGCGGCGATTGATGAGGCCGGTGAGCGCATCGTGGCTCGCCTGATAGGAGAGCGCCCGCTTGAGGCGCCGTTCCTTGGTCACGTCGTGGAAGACGATGACCGCGCCGATGACCCGGCCCTGGCGATCGCAGATGGGCGCCGCCGACTCCTGGATGGCGACCTCGTGGCCGGCGCGCGTGACGAGCACCGAGTGATCGGCCGGCGAGGCCATGTCGCCGCCGCCCAGCACGCACAGCAGGGGATTCTCGATCGGCTCGCGCGTGATCTCGTTGACCAGGCTCAACACTTCGCCGATCGGGCGGCCGCGCGCCTCCTCCAGCGTCCAGGCGGTCAGGCTCTCGGCCACGGGATTGATGTACTCGATGCGACCATCGGCATCGGTACTGATGACGGCGTCGCCGATCGACTGCAGCGTCACTTGCGCCCGCTCCTTTTCGGCGAAGATCGCCTGCTCGGCGCGCTTGCGCTCGGTGATGTCGGCAATCGTGCCCTCGTAATGCGTGATCCGGTTGGCCGCATCGCGCACGGCGCGCGCATTCTCGAGAATGACGACCTGCTCCCCGTCGCGCCGGCGCATCAAAAACTCCGCGTTGCGGATCTCCCCTTCCGACTCCACTCGGCGAATGAACTCGGCGCGATCTGCCGGGTTCCAGTAAAGCGTTGCAACGCTTGGCAGCGCGTACAGTTCCTCGGCGCTGCCGTAGCCCAGGATGGTCACGAAGGCCGGATTCACGGAGCGCAGCCGCCCGTCCCGGCCGCTCTGGTATACGCCCTCGACGATGCTCTCGAAAAGCCCGCGGTACTTGGCCTCGCTCGCCCGCAGCGCCTCCTCGGCGAGCCGGCGCGCGATGGCGATGCCGGCGAGCTGTGCCGCATGATCCATGATGCGCAGCTCCCGCTGTCCCGGCAGGCCCGAGGTGGAGTGGTATACCCCCAGGGCACCGAGCAGCCTGCCGTCGGTCGCCTTGATGGGCGTCGACCAGGCGGCATGCAACCCGGCCTGCAGCGCGTGCTCGCGCGGCTGCTCCCAGAAGGGATCGGTGCCGATATCGGCGACCAGCACCTGGCGGCCGAGGTAGACACACGCCGCGCAGGAGCCGTTGCGGATGTCGACCGTGCAATGCTCGAGCGTCGTGCGCAGGTTCTGCGGCAGCCGCGGCGCGACCAGGCTCGAGAAGCCTTGTCCGTCCGCGGCCAGCACGGCAATGGAGCAGACGGTCCCCACGCCGACCGATTCGATGAACCCCGTGATGGAAGTCAGGATCTCCGCCAGCGGCGCAGTGCCGCTGAGCTGCTCGAGCACGGCACGCGCGGCCACTGCGACACGCTCCGTGAGCTCCGACTCCCGGGAGCGATAGGCCA
>Ga0335075_10000229_pt1 | contig 106665 bp, 71 predicted proteins | sample Lox_Sample_24_FD_206723 | JGI IMG/M metagenome (GOLD analysis project Ga0335075, IMG submission 206723) | Soil microbial communities from Loxahatchee National Wildlife Refuge, Florida, United States - Lox_Sample_2.4 | ecosystem: Environmental > Terrestrial > Soil > Wetlands | place: USA... | reverse complement strand
GTCCTGATAGGAGACGACACAATAACCCTTCGCCACAGCATCCCCATCCCGTCGGGCCCACCGGCACACTGCAACTCCCCGCAGCCTCCTTCCGGCGGCCAAAGTTTGCTTTTGTGTAAGGGGCGTGATGACCGCAAATCGCCCAAATCCAGCGCCATAACGCTAAGTTATCAAAATGTGTCCAATGATTCATTGGACATCGTCTGCCGGGCTCGCTGAATATGGAACCGCAAACATTATCCGGACCTGCGCGGCCTGGAACGATCATTGTTCGAATTCAGCCTGGAACTTCCCGCGGCTCATACGGAGAGGCGCAGACAGAGAAAGGGAAAGATGAAGCGTCGACAGTTTGTGGCCAGTTCCGTCGCGGCGGCGGCAGGCGCTGCACTTGTCCAGGAAGACGCTTACTCTGCTGTTTCCTCCTCTGTATCGAATGAAATTCCAGGCTTGTTACCAGAGTCCCCAATGCCAGGATCGGTGCCAGAGTCCGATATACAGAACGCGCGGTTTCCGGAAGGGTTTTTCTGGGGTGCCGCAACAGCCTCATACCAGGTGGAAGGTGCCTGGAATGAGGACGGCAAAGGCGAGTCGATCTGGGACAAGTTTACGCATACGCCCGGAAAGGTACGTGGCAGTGTAACCGGAGATGTGGCTTGCGATCAGTATCATCGCTACCCCGAGGATATTGCGCTGGCGAAACGGCTCAATTTGAAGAGCTATCGATTCTCCATCTCCTGGCCCCGCATTCAGCCCGTCGGTGCTGGTGCGCCAAACATGAAGGGGCTCGATCACTACAGCCGATTGGCCGACACGCTTCTTGAAGCCGGCATACGCCCGTGGTGCACGATCTACCACTGGGATCTCCCACAGTCACTGGAGGATCGAGGTGGCTGGCCGAACCGCGATCTGGCCAGATACTACGCGGACTATGCCGGAATCCTTGCAAAGCATCTTGGAGATCGAATCACAGTTTGGGCGCCATTCAATATGCCCTGGGCCATCGCATTTATGGGCTATGCCGCTGGTCGATTCCCACCGTGCCGTACCAGCTTTCCTGATTTCCTCAGAGCGGCACACACGCTCGGCCTGGCGCAGGGGGAAGCACATCGTGCAATTAAAGCCGCTTCACCCAGAGCAACGGTGGGGAGTGCTTATGAAATGGCTCCCGCATACCCCAGGACGGATTCCGAGGCAGATCGCGCGGCGGCCGCGCGGTACCACGCCATGAACAATGTGTTCTTCCTGGAAGCCGCAATGAAGGGCCGCTATCCAGACGCCTTTGTGGGTGAATTCCCCTGCGAGATCATGGGATTCCGTCCCGGCGATGAGAAGATTCTGTATGCGCCGCTGGATTGGGTTGGATTCCATTACTACACTCGCCGCATCGTTGCCGATGCGAGCAAAGCGGATTGCATTGGTGGCGGCTTCAGTGGAACCGAGATCGAATCGGATACCGGATGTGCACGTGATCCCTACACCGGGATTCGAGCCTGGATGCCTGCAGAGGGACCGTTGACCGAGTCTGGTCTGGAGCTATGGCCACGAGGCATCTACGACCTCGTAACCCGGATCTCAAAGGAATATAACTATCCGATCATCGAGATCACAGAAAGCGGCTCTGGCTATCTCGACGCACCCTTTGACAATGGTCGCGTACCCGATGCGCGCAGAATCCAGTGGTACCGCCAGGTGCTGGCAGAACTGGCCCGGGCGATCAGGGACGGAGCACATGTCCGCGCGTACCACGCGTGGACCTTGCTGGATAATTTCCAGTGGGCGGATGGATACACAGAGCGATACGGCCTGATCTATACAGATTTCCGAAGCCAAAAGCGCACAATTAAGGACTCCGGGTATTGGTACAGCCGCGTTGCGGCTTCCAATCGGCTGGACGTCTAAGAGCAGGCTGGTCGGACCCGTGGTCAATGGCCCCTTGCAGTGGGATCATGACCTGGTTCCTCATGCCAGGTTCTCACCTTGTACCGCCCCAACAGGCGTTCAGTCCGGCAACCACTGGCAAACCGGTCAAATCTCGCTTGTGGCATCTCCGCCAAAGCACGTTTCAGGAATCTCGCCTGACTCTCGAAATGTGCATCGCGATTATGCGCTCTTCGGGATCAGGGATCATTGTCCGAAGTTTGCTTATTTTTTTTCAGTTAGACGTCCGGTCGATTCGCAGCAACGACCCGACCCTGCCAAATTCCAAAGTCGTTCCCTGTGCGTTTCTGACCGCCGACGTCCGGACAGAGAATCCCTCGAGATGCCACCTGCAGATCGTCCGCCCGGGCAGCATCTTCGTCTCCCGGCGCATCGTTTCCGGCCGCCCCTGGCGGCGCGACCAGAACTCAGGCCTGCCGCGCCTCGAAGCTGGCCATGTTTCGCCCCGAGTTCTTCGCGACGTACAGCGCCGTGTCGGCGCGGTTCAGGACTTCGCGGACATTCGGCTCGTCTCCGTTGGGGCGGAAGACGGCCACCCCCGCGCTGCACGTCAGGCGCAGCTCTGCGTCCTCTCTCTCCAGCCGGAAAGGCTGCGACCGGATCGCATCCAGCAGTTCATCGATGCGTTCTGTCCCGTCGTCGGGCTTCCATCCGGGAAAGAGAATCAGGAACTCCTCGCCGCCATAACGTCCGACAATGTCGTAGCTTCGGATGGCTGTGCGGAAACGTGTCGCCACTTCCCGCAGAACCTCGTCCCCGCACAGGTGACCGTACTCGTCGTTCACTGCTTTAAAGTGATCCAGATCGGCAAGGATCACGCCCAGAGGCTCACCATCTCTTGCCGCGCGGGACACTTCGCGCTCCAGATGTTCGAGGATCGCCGCCCGGTTGAACAGTCCGGTCAGCGAGTCGTGCGTGGCCTGCACGTGCAGCTCGCGCCGCGCTGCCTCGAGCGCGGTCTTTTCCGTTTCCAGCTGAGCGGTGCGTTCAGCTACCACGTGCGCCAGTTCCTGCTGCCGCCGCACCAGGCTCCTGGTCCGGAACGCCATTACGCTCCACGCGATCAGGATGGCGAACAGTGCATACAGCGAGTACGCCAGCCTGGTCTCCCGGAACGGGGGCCGCAGCACGAAGCTGAACTCAGCGCCCGAGGCGCTCCACGTTCCGCCGGCGTTCCTTGCCTGCACTTCGAACCGATAGCTGCCCGCCGGCAGATTTGTATAGTTGGCATTGCGGTTTTCGGCCCGGACCCAATCCTGATCGAAACCGTAGAGCCGGTACCGGAAGCGCACCATCTGAGGCGCAACAAACGTGGGCGCTGTGAACGATACCTCCAGATTCACGGGACTGGGCCCCAGCCGCATTCCGTCGCTCATCGTCACCGGCCTTGAATTCACTGCCACGTGCTCGATCACCACCGGCGGCGGCAGGGGGACTGCCGGCAGGTGTGCCGGATTCACGACCGCCGCTCCACCAATCGTGGCAAACCACAGCCGCCCGTCGCGCCCCTTCCACGCAGCCGGCATGCTTCCGTAAACGGTTTCGGCTATGCGGAGCCCCTGCGCGTGTCCGAAAACCCTGGCGTGAACCCTGCCTCCGGTCGCTCGGCCCGTCCCCAGCAGTTCCTCCTTCGCTACACGAAATATTCCGTCGTTGCCGCCCATCCAGAAGTTCCCGAAATTGTCCTCGAGAATCGATCCGATGGCCGTGTCCGGAATTCCCTGCGCGGGCGCCCATGTGGTGATTTGCCCGTTCTCGATCCGGCTCACATTACCGCTGGCCAGCCCCACCCAGACGCTCCCATCCCGATCGGGATGGACATAAAGCGGATGCTCGTTGGGCAGCCCATTCGCGGTCGTGTAGCGCGTGATCGTCCCGTGCAGATACCGCAGCAATCCATCCCCGTCGACTGCCGCCCACAGCGCTCCATCGCGGGACTGCGCGATACATTCCACCCGCCCCGCCGTTGTGACGTGATGGAAGACTCCATCCTCGAAATAAGCCAGCCCGGTTGGGTCGAAGCCCACCCAGATACGCCCATTGGCGTCCTGAAACAGCGAAAACAGGCCCGCCTGCATGTCCTCCGGGGAGTGCCAGACGGTGACTCGCCCATGATCCAGACGGGCCAGGGTCCCGCGACGGTAACCGATCCACAGGCTTCCGTCGCGCGCCACCATCAGGGAATAGACTGCCTGATCCGGCAATCCCCTGCGGCGATCCAGTACCTCCACGTGCCCGTCCGGATAGAGTCGGTCCACGCCGAAAATATCCATCCCGAAATACATGCTGCCGTCGGGTCCCTGCACGACCTCGCCGACGTAGTTGCTGGAGAGACCCTCGCGCTTGCCGTAGACCGTAAAGCCCCCGTCGCGCAGCTGGACCACGCCGGCGTCGCCGGTGCCCACCCAGATGCTGCCCTCGCGGTCCTCGAAGAGCGCGTTTGTGCCAAGGTCGCTGGGCAGTCCTTCTGCCGCTCCGTAGACGTCCAGCCTGCGCCCGTACAGCCTTCCTATGCCGTGCCGGTCAAAGACGATCCACAGGGCGCCGTCGCGATCCTCGAGCAGAGCGTCAATACCCCTCCACGGCAGGTGCACCGGTGGAGCCACGATCTGCCCCTCGCGGACCCGTACGATGCCGTTGTTCTGTGTTCCCACCCAAAGCGATCCGTCCGGCGCTGGCGCCAGGGCGGTGATGTCGTCGCCCGGCAATCCGTTGCGGGTGGTGAGCATGACGAAGCGCCCCGCCGCAAAGCGTGCCAGTCCGCTCGCAGTACCCACCCAGAGCGTTCCGCCGGCGTCCAGCGCAATGGCATTCACCTGACCCTGCGGGACGCCGTGGCCGCGGGTCCAGCTCTCGACCTGCCCCTTGGCGATGCGGTTCAGGCCCTGCGCGGTGCCTACCCACAATGCTCCCTCACGATCCTCGGCAAGGGCCAGTACCAGGTTCCCTGACAGCCCATCCCTGGTCGTCAGCGTGACAAATGTTCCTCGTTGACCCGGACTCGTACCGGGCACATAGTGGCTCAGTCCGCTGTCGGTCCCGATCCACAGACTGCCGTCAGGACTTGCGGCGAGGGCCAGGATATAGTCCGATGCCAGTCCCGGCGAATTGTGATAGGTGTAGGTGACGAAGCGGACTCCGTCAAACCGAGCCAGGCCCTCCTCGGTTCCCAGCCACAGGTATCCGTCTGCTGTCTGGGCGATGGCGTGAACCGAGTTCTCCGGCAGCCCCCACTCGCTGTTCCACACCGTCTGTACATATTGCGTGATCGCTTTGTGGGGATCGAGCGCGCAGGCAGGGCGCAAAGCTCCCAGAGCCACCGTCACCATCTGAGCGGCGAGAACCAGTCTGCGAAATCTCCATCGGATTCGGTGGACACTCTTTCTCAAGACAGTCTCTCGCCGCTTTTCGTCTTCCTCTGGCGGCTCCGCGGCACCGCAGGTGGGAATTCTCCAACAGGCTGCCATAATTGCACGGCTGCACCGCTCTTGCAATATCTCTTTCGCAACTCCACGGGATTCGAGACGGAAATACCGGATATCGCAGCCCCAATGCCCGCCCTTTTCCTCTTCCGGCCCAGGTTCAGTTCCGGCGGCGAAGTCACGGAGACGAGACGGTCTGCACCGCCTCTGCCGGCGCAGACACCATGCGATTGAGAAGAGCCTGAAGCAGCATCGGCCTGGCGAAGAGCCAGCCCTGGGCAAATTGCACGCCGCGCGAGACCTGAATTCGACCGCAAAAATGTACACTAGGCCGCGAGCAGAGACTTGTCGATGGCCTTCAGGATGATTTCCTGATTCCTGGAGAGGGTCACGGTTCGCGAGAGCCGGAATCGGTGTTGCGAGTCACGCAGATAGACCTTGTACATACTGCCGAGCTCGGTCAGCGCCCTGTGAGCGGTGAAATCGGTTTTGCGCAGATGATAGCGAAGCAGGGACAGGAGCAGATAGGCCAGGTAGCAGACGAAGACGTGAGCCCTTACGCGTTCGGCCAGCCAGTGACGCACGGGCCGCAACTGGGTGATGCTCTTGAGACTGCAAAAAGCTTTTTCGATCAGGTCCTTGTCGAAGTAGACGGAAAGCATTTCCTGTTCCGGCAGAGAACGGGTAGAGAAGATACACGAGTAGCCATCCCACTGCTCGGCCGCGGTCAGCTGGTCGGCCCGGAGGCGACCGCGGGCATCGAAGAAGGGGCGCAGCGCCGGTTTGATGGCTTTGCCTTCGGCCAGCAATTTCTGGGCATAGAGGATCTCATCCCGGCGCGACTCCCGGGCATTGCGCTGCCGCTGCTCGTTGAGGCAGAGAACGAGCCGGCCGCGCACATCATCCAGGGAGTAAGGACGCAGGCAGGTGTAGAAGACCGTCGAACCAACCCGGACGCGGTTAGAGAATTGGAGCATACGTTGGGGATCGGCCTCAGCGCGCCAGAAGTTTTTCAGCGCCGGATTCAGCGGCACGCCGCACAGCGTGTCCCAGTGCAAACTTTTGACATCCCTGACGTTACGCCTGGACAGGATGCCCCGGTCGTAGACCAGCAGGCCACGCGGAAGCCGGTAGGTACCGAACAGCGTGACCAGATCCTGCAGCGTGCGGGCATCGTGCACGTTGCCGTCAAAGACCTTATGGAAGAGAGGGAATCCTTCTTCCTGAGTGACGGCTAATCCGATCTGGATCAGGGGCCGGCCCTGGACTCCCTCCTTGTCATGGCCGGGCTTGCCCAGCGGACAACGACGACCGTAGAGGTAGGTATTGGTGACGTCATAAATCACACCCGAGGGGCGCAGATGATAGAGCTGACAGAGAGACTGAAACATCTCCCGTTGCCAGGCCTCGGCGTTCAGGCCTTCCAGAAAGTCCAGGGCAGCCAGCAGGCGTTTCTCGGTTAAGGTGTCGAGATCGAGCAGGAAGTTCAGGTCGGTGCGCTCAAACCACTGGGGCATATGATTGAGGCTGCGGTAGTCCAGGCAGTGAGCGTAGACCAGGCTGAGGATTTCCTGGCTGTGGGGACCGAGCTGCTCGGGCAGCCGAATCTTTTTTGCCAGGTGATGGAGCACCAGCAGGGGGCCGTAGAGTTTGACGTGCTCCACCTCGGCTTCGGACAAGGATGCGGTTAGAAGAGTCTGGCCGTCGGCTTCCCGTCCGACATAGCGAATGTGTCGTTGCACCACCTTGCCGTCGACCCAGCGATTCTCGACCTCGGCGAGGTAGACACGGCCTTTGCGTTTGATGCGGCGGATGAAACTCATAGTGTACATAATGTACACTATGAGAAGAAATTGACAAGTAACGATCCTGATTCCACCCGCAGAGGGAAACCCCGCTGAAATCAAGGGTCCCCAATGTGCACTTAGATTGGAATTGGCGACCTAGTGTACAAAATCTGGGACAAATTCAGGGCGAGACAAGAAACTGGGCCTGCTCCTCAGACTCCACGCCCTCAGCGACAATCTGCAGGTTCAGAGCGTGGGCCATTTCGATAATATGCGCAACGACCTGGTTGGTAGCGCCATCGGTCCCGATGGCTTCGACGAAGTACTTGTCGATTTTCAGGTGAGTAAGCTTCAGGGCACCCAGGCGCGACAGACTGGAATAGCCCGTGCCGAAATCGTCCATGGCGACGTCGATGCCGAGATCGCGAATGGCGCCAATCAACTGGAACGAGGACTCGCCCTGCAGAAAGCCGCGCTCCGAGATTTCGACGACGAGACCGGAGGGCGCGGCGCCACTGGTACGCAGCGTCTGCCTGAGTAACCCAAGGGTTGCCGGGGACTGGAGATCGTGGGCGGCAAGGTTGACGCCGATGCGGAAATCGGGACAGACGCGCAGCATGGCGCGGAGATCGGCAGCTACGTGCGCCAGCATTCGCCGGGTGATGAGAGAAATGATGCCGGTCTCCTCGGCGATAGGGATGAAGAGGTCGGGACGAACGACTTCCCTGCCTCTCCGCCAGCGGATCAGGGCTTCCGCGCCAACCCAGCGCCGGGAAGGGAGATCGACGACGGGCTGATACTCCACGAAGAATTCATTGCGGCGAGCCGCAGCGCGCAGAAGGCCGGGCATGGAAAGGCGGATGCGGGACAGATACCAGACTGCGGCGGCCAGGGCGAGACCACAGAGGATGCCGATAGGGACAAAGAAGAGCGCGAATTCCCTGACCGTCCTGTCGACAGTGGCGCGCGGGGCCGCAGCCACGGCAACAAGATCGAAGGTCGAGGAGCGAACCACAGAGACCACAGAATGGCCATCGACAAAATCAACGCTGGAGGATTTACCGATCGCTGTCCTCCAGTTTTGGGGGACCTGGCCCGAAGCAGTGACCAGCCTGCCTGTAGAAGCCGAAAAGAGGGCGATGGAAGTGCCGGGCACTTCGTTGGAGATGTCGATCGGCACAGACGGGCCGATGAACGAGGCGAAGCCGTCGCGTTCGGCGATCATGAGAGGCTGGCCGCCAGCCAAAGGCAGACGAACATTGGTGCGAAGACTGGTGCCGGCCCTGAAGTAGAAGGTAACGGGCCCGAGGGGCAGCGGATGACCGATGCCGAGAGAGCTGCAGAGGAGCTCGTTCCCGGACACGCGGCCGATGGCCCGGAGGTAATCCGAGTCGATGGCAATCTGGCGCATCAGAGCGATTTCCTGGGGCGAACAGGGCGGCAGGTGGGCTTTTTCCAGTTTTTCGGAGGCTTCGGTCTGCTGCAGAGCGGTGCCCTCGGCGCGGCTCAGAGCATCCTCCGCATAAACGCCGAGACGATTGAATTCGACCTCAAGGCTCTGCCTGCGGGCAAGATGGACAGACAGGAAAATGGGCCCGAGTACTGCCGCAACTCCGACAACCCAGGCGATCGCGACCCCGACAGAACGCCGCATCGTGTCCCCCGCGCGAGACACTCCCGCAGCCGGAGGGGTTGCACCGGTCCTGGGGAGTCAGAGAAGCATACACCTGCGCTCGGTGACTGTATATGGGATTCCCGCGTCAGGGCAGGGCTTCTTCCGGGGCCGCCATCCGCGCCCAGCCACAGCACCGGGGCATCGGCTCAGGCAGCGTCGCACAGGCTCGGCGGCGAACTGGCCGAGAATCTGGCAGCCGGTCATTGGCAACTCCTCCTCGCGGAAGATCTCCATTCAGCTCGGAGAAATTCTCTACCCGCGCCGCAACTTATCCAGGCGCTGTTGGTCTAATCGGGCACACATTGTTGTTGGTTGTTGGCCGTGCAGATACCCGGCTTCGGGCGTTCTCTTTTCGCCCGCGGCAGGTTAGGTTCGACTGCGGCGGTCAGTGGCAGTGTCCTGTGCCGAAGCGCTTGCGGAGATTCGCTCTTCGGCAAGGAGTTGCGATCTGAACTTCAAACCACCTCCGGAAGATTCGGCTTCTCGAAGGTGCTGTACATTTTCCTTCACGACCCTTTCGAGGATGGCCATGAATTCCGCGACGATTCGCACCCTGCGCTCACTGAGCTGCGCGGCGGCTGCGCTGATGTTTCTTGCAGGCTCGCTCTTCGCCCAGAACTCTCAGGCTGCGGTGCCGAATCGCATCACCAGTCCCATCGACAACGATCAGCTGGTCACGCTCCACGGCAACGTCAGCCCCTTCGCCAACTCGGGGAACGATCACGGGCCGGTCAGCCCCAGCCTGCCGCTGCCTGACCTGACTCTGGTGCTCAGCCGAAGCCCGGAGCAGCAGGCCGCCTTCGACCAGTACGTCGCCGGCGAATACGATCCCAACTCCCCCAACTATCATCAGTGGCTTACGCCGGAGCAGATCGGCGAGCATTTCGGTCCGTCGCAAGGCGACATCGCCACCATTACCAGCTGGCTCACTTCCCAGGGATTTACAGTCTGGCGGGTGACGCCGGACCATATGGCCATCCGTTTCAGCGGCACTGCGGGTCTGGCGGAGAGCGCCTTCCATACCCGCATCGATAACCTGGTGGTCCATGGCGTGCCGCACATCGGCAATATGAGCGATCCCTCGATCCCGGCCGCCCTTGCCCCGGTGGTCGTCGGCATCAAGACCCTGCACAACTTCCTGCCCCATCCCATGCATACCGGCGGGGACAGGGTGGAATTCAACCGCGAATTGGGCGGATGGGAGCGGGTCGCGAACGGCGCGCTGACAACTTCCAGCGCCGCTTCCTCACCGTTCCACTTCGCCTCGTCTGCGGCCGCGGCCAGGTCCGCAGTTCTTGACTCAGCCGGACTCCACCCTCTGTTTGGCATTAACGTGCCGGCCGACCCGTCTGAAGAGGAATCCGCCTACCTGGAAGAAGACGTGACTCCGTGGGACTTTGCCACCATTTATAACGTCGCTCCACTCTGGAGCAGCGGCATCAACGGGACCGGACAGACGATCGCCATTGCTGGAACCAGCGACATCGATCTCTCCGATGTCACCACCTTTCGCAGCACCTTTGGGCTGCCGGCAGGGTCGACGCCCACCGAGATTGACACCAATGGTCTGGCCACAGAGTGCACCAGCACCAGCTCAACCGCGGTATGCGGCATCGGCGACCTCGAGGAAAACACCATTGACGTCGAATGGTCGGGCGCGGTTGCACCGGATGCTCAGATCGATCTCGTGGTTAGCGGCCAGAACCCCGCCGGTACCGTCGATGCGGTCTATGACTCGGCCCAGTACGTCGTGGATAACCTCACCGCCAAGATCCTCAACGTAAGCTACGGCGAGTGCGAGCTCGGCAATGGCACGGCGGAGAACATCGCCTACTATGATCTGTGGCAATCCGCGGCCGCCGAGGGAATCTCCGTTTTCGTGGCCGCTGGCGATTCAGGCTCGGCTGCCTGCGACGACGGCGGCGATGTCATCGGCAACCCTTACCCCGCCCAATATGGCCTTTCGGTCAGCGGCCTCGCGTCCACCCCGTTCAACACTGCCGTCGGTGGCACGGACTTCAGTTGGTGCAAACCGACCATCAATTCCAGCGGAGACGTTGTGGGATGCCCCACGTCGAGCACCGCGCAGGGCTCGCCGGCCTATTGGAATACCAGTAACCAGTCATCCACATCCGGTGAGCCGTACGAAAGCGCCGCCGGTTACGTCCCGGAGATTCCCTGGAACGATACCTGCGACAACCCCATCTTAGCCGCCTACCTGGAGAGCAACGCCACTGCCCTCGACGTCCCCGGCGTCTCCAACGCGGAGGCCTCCTGCAATTTCGTCCAGAATAACTGGGAGTACATTTACGAGGAATACGGCGTCATGCTTGCGCAATACGTCGATACCGTCGGCGGCAGCGGGGGAGCCAGTGACTGTGTAGCGAATAGCGAAGACAGCGACCCTGGCGATCCCAGTTGCACCACCAGCGCGACAACCACAGGCACGGCGAACGGCTCCATTGCCCTCACCAACGACGGGTGGCAAAAGCCATCCTGGCAATCGGGCGTCACCGGCATTCCCGATGACGGAGTACGTGACCTGCCTGACGTCAGCTTCTTTGCCGGCGATGGCGCGCTGGACAGCGCCTACCTGACCTGCATCTCGGCCGTCGGAAGCTGCACGTACAGCGACACCTCGGAAAACATCGCGGAGGAATTCGGCGGAACGTCCTTCGCCTCGCCCGCGATGGCCGGCGTGATGGCGCTCATCAACGAGAAGGCCGGCGCGGCGCAGGGCCTTCCCAACGCGGAACTCTATCAGCTCGCCTACGACCAGGACTACGCCGACTGCAGCGCGGAAGGCCCGCCTCAGTCCGGTTGCTACTTCCACAGCATCGACGAAGGCACCAATTCGATGCCATGCGACCTCGGCGCGTCCATCGGGGGTGCTGTCTACGAAGACGGGGCCTGGGAGCCCGGAGAAGTCTATGACGGGATCGACTCTCCGAATTGCACGGCGCTCAACGCCGGCGATACGGTCGGCACTCTCACCAGCACGAGTGTCGTGACCTCCGGCAACGCCAGCGGGGTCGCTTATAACGCGGCCGCCGGCTACAACCTGGCCACCGGCCTGGGATCGCTCAATGTGGCGAACGTCGTGAACGCATGGACCTCCGGGACCGGTGTCGTCGCCACACCATCCACTTATTCCCTTGCGGCAACCACCCCCGGGGCCGTCTCCTCCGGCAGCACCGCCTCCTCCACGATCACCGGCCAGACCAGCAGCACAGGCTATTCGGGAACCGTCTCCCTTAACTCCTGCATTCTCACCAGCAGCAGCGTGTCCAATCCCACCGACCCGCCCTCGTGCAGCGTATCCGGCACGATCACCTACACAGCCGGCACGCCGACAGGTACCGGAACAGCAACCGTCTCCACAACCGGCGCAAGCGCGTTGCTTCACCAGTCGCCGGTTGGTGGAGGATGGTCCGGCGCCGGCGGCGGCGCTGTTCTTGCCTTGCTCGTCTTCTTCGGCGTGCCAAAACGGCGCCGAAACTGGCTGGCGACGCTCGGCATCTTCGTGATCTTCGCTGGGCTGGGCGGCCTGTCCGGATGCGGGGGTGGCAGCGGCAATACGATCACCACCAGCGCCGGTACCGGTACTGGCTCCGGCGGAACAAGTGCAGGCACCTACACCTTTACCGTAACTGGAAACAGCAACCCTGTAGCCAGCGCGACCGAAAGTACCACCTTCACCGTCACCGTCAACTGAACGACCACCGGCTTTGAGCCGGTGAAACTTCGCGGGCGCTTCGGATGAATGCGACTCAAACGCGCCCGCTCCCAACTCCATTCCGCTGACCCGCGGTGGCGGATGTCCTGTGTCCTTCCCGACATTTCGACTACCTTCTTTCGCCCGAAAGCTCCCCAGCAGCGGCCATTTTGATGGAAATCCACTGGAGCATTTCCAGTTCAAGTATCAACATTTCACGCGATAACTCTCCAGTCGTCCGGAGGGACGACTGGATGCGCTCCTGTTCGCAGGATTCGCGGGATCGTGTGCTGGGGGCGCTGGCCCGCGGGGAAAGCCCGTCGGCGATCACGCGGCGCTTTGAGGTCAGCCGTTTCTACGTCTGTCCGGTGCGCGACCGGGAGCAGGAAACCGGAGTGCGCAGCAGTTTTCAGATGGGTGGCCATCGCCGGTCCCGGCTGCAGGCAGCGGAACCGGGTTTGCGCGGCTGGATCGCGGCCGAGCCGGGATTGACACTGGCTGAGTTGCAGGAACGGTTGGCGGAGGCAGTGTACGCAGCCAGACCGGTTTCAGTGGCGTAAGACCAGCAGATTGGAGCCAGTCCTGCATGGTTTCGATCGGCCAGGTGTCGCGTTCTGCAGCCTGGCAGGAGATACCCATGCCCAAAGTTCTCCACCCGGCGGTCATACCCGGCCTGGTCCTCATCGCCCGGACCATCGAACGGCATTGTCGATGCATCGTTTCACTCATGATCCTGATCAAAGGGGCTGGAAAGTTCATTGGCGATTCCGCTGTCCCGGGCCGAACTTGTTGTCAGCCATTCCGAGTGGAAACACCCCGTAAGCCGGCCCCGCTCCCCCATTTCCAGCCTTGGTGATGAAGGATCTGTACTCATTGGGAAGCTCAATGGAGAGGTCCAGCTCGAAAATGGCCACCATGCTTTCGGGTAAAGGCTCGCTTAGCGCGAAATTGTGTTCATCGGAGCCGAATCGCCGTGGTCGAATGCGATGTAGCCAGGCCAGAGGTTTCAGCACACGAGGCGCAGAGGGCTCTTCCTTCCAGGGAGGTTTCGTCCCGCTGCCAGCCTGGCAGAAGTCTCCGGGCGAATCACCGGGAACTCGGGCTGAACTGATGCCTTCAGGGCTCAGAGCTCCTCCGGGCGATGGGAATCCGAAGGAGCGTTCGATTGGATACCCGGCGATGATGCGTCAGGCGTCACAGGCGGCGTCGTCACTTGTGCCGGCTGGCGGCACCCGAAAGAAGCTCATCAATCGCCCTCTGCCACTCCGGACCGCTGACCGCATCGTGGCGCGCCATGCCCTGCACATCATCGTTCGCCGCAGCATCCAGAGCGGTCCGAACATACGTGACGTCGACCCGGGTTTGGTCTGGACCTGTGCCGGCCAGTGTCACATCGACCGTAGTCGCGACAACGCCGGGGATGATCGCCACGTATTGCATTCGACCAGCAGAGACGTCGTAGACCGTGTTCACCCAAATGCTCGTGTGCGGGCCGTGCCGGACCGTGAAGACCGCGCCCTCAGTGTCCTTACCCGGCTGCGGATAGAAAAACCTGGGCTGCCAGCGCTCGCCGGCCCAGCCCTTTTCCGACTCCGGCCCGAACAACAACGCCGTTCTCGCGAACGGAGCCTGCACGTTAAAGTGGAAACTGGTGCTCATGTGAACGCATCCGGTTCCTGCTGTCATCAGGTGGCATCCTCCGAGAATACCTGTGAACAGGACAGTGAACGGCAGGGCAGCCGAGCGCATCCTCACTGATTCTCCTTCAGCCGATGGCTGTCCGAAGCCCGCAGCTTCAGACCGTAGAGAGACTTCAGCTGCCCGATTTCCTTCAGCGTCTGCGGAGAAAACGCCGCTTTGCCTTCGAACGCGTGCAGAACCATTCCCTCCAGCAAATCGCCGAGGCTGAGGTCTTTCAGCTCCGCAAGCGCTTTCAGGACCTTGAGAAGCCGCTTCTCGATCCGCACTCCGGTTTGCACGCGATCAATCTCCACGGCTGTTTTCGCCCGCCTAGTCTGTACCATGGTACTATGGTACCACGATACCGGAGCAGCAGATCCTCACCGCTGTGTCCGTTGAGACCCGGGATGGGCGCTGCTCATCCCGGGCCGACCGTGCCGTTCCGCCGGTCGTGCCGTTCCGTCGGTCAGGATCGGTAGAGTGGGTCATGATTGCCTGCGACAGGACTTCCCGGTACCGGCGGAGCTGCGCGACCGCGGCAAAACCGAGCCTGATCCCGCAGTTGCCGGCGCTGCACGCGATGCAGCGGCGATCAGGCGCCTGATCATCGTTTGAACAGTCCGCGAAAATTCCTGTCGCGCTCTCAGGGGAATTGCGAAATCTGCGCCTTGACGCGCGGATGGATGGAAGTGGGTCCTCCGCTGTCGTCGATAACGTGTTCGATCGCTCCCAGATTCCCGAGCGCGATGGCGACCATATGATGGAAGCGGACGCCGGGACGGCGAGGGACTTCGATGGCGCGGGTGAGCACGACGCCCGGATGCAGAAAGACGCTGTAGATGCCGAGTCCCCAGGCTTCATGATGCGCGACGCCGCCGGCTACTTTGTAAGAAGCCCAGCCATCCACGCCGGGTGCGCTGGTGTAGCTGGCCTGGTCGGGGGGGTCATAGGGAATTTCGGATTGATACATGTAGGTGCGTCCCCAGTTGCCGTTCCACAGCACCTGGTATTGCTGGTGGTGCTCGACAAACAGGCCATAGGCGGTGACGCGGCTGCCGTTGACAACCAGCCCGTTGCGGCTGGTGTTGAGGTTCCAGCCCACGCCTGAGCCGTGATCGGCTCGCCAGATCCAGGTGTGATCGATGATTGTGTCCCTGCTGTTGATTTCGAGATTGATGAGCGCCCGCCCCACGCCGGCGCCGCCGACGCGGAAGAAGACATCGTGCAGAGAGATGGGATCGGCGATGTGCCGAGCCTTGCTCTCCCGGGGGCCGATCCGCAGCAGGACGGGCGATTCTTCCGGACCGGCGTCGAAGAGGATGCCTTCAATGACGATGCCGCCTGCGTCGGCTGTCTCCATGGCCGCGGTGCCGCGCACCGGCCGCAGCGTGGCGAAGCCCAGGCCGAGAACGATGGTGCCGGGGCGCAGGACACGGATCGGAGCGGTCAGATCGTAAATGCCGGGCGTGAGGAGCAAATCTCTGCCGCGAGCCAGCTGAGCGTTGATCGTCGCCGCCGTATCGACGCCGGCATGCGCCAGGTAAAAGTGGCTGAGGGAAACCGACACGCCCGGCGTCTCGCCGTCGCGCCACGTGATGCCCACGCTGTCGCGGCGCAGCGCCGGGACACGGACGCTGTAGCGGCCGGCCGCGTCCACCTGCAGGAAGGGCGCGTCCCGCACCACAGGCGTCTCGGCGATTGTGGTGTAAGGTGGCGACGGCCACTCGCCCGGCGGCGGATTGCGGTCGCCGACGAAGACCATGTTCCAGTTGGAGCCGGTCCAGCCCTCCCAGGAGCAGTTGCGCGAGATCCACTGCTGCTGGCTGCCCGAATCCACGGTGCCGTCCACAAGAACGTCGGACATCCAGCCGCCGCTGGCCCAGCCGCGATGCTGATTGAGAACGAGATTGCCGCGGATATGCATGCGGCGCAGCGGAGCCGCCTGGGAGACCGCCCACTGCATCGTTCCTCCCGACGGCGTAACGGAGAAACCCTCAGCCGCACGCCAGAACGTGGTGGTGGCATTGTTGTCCGGCAGGCTGGCGTCGGCGTGAACGTTGCCGTCGATGCGCACATCGTCCGGCGATGCGCCCAGCCCGATCACCTGCGTGTAGTAGCCGACGGGCACGTCGACGCGATAGCTGCCGGGCAGAAACAGCAGAGCGTAGCGGCCTGTGCCGAATTCGCTGTGCTGCTGCTCGGCGTAAACGCGGTCGATCTGTTTCTGGATGGAAGCGCTCGACATGGAGGGACCGAAGACGAGCACGCCGGGCCCGAACTTCGGCGTTTGCGCGGCAGCCAGGCCCACGGCAGCCAGAAGAAGAGCGTACACCGCGGCCGAACAGCTGCATCGACGCCGGATGCGCCGCAGCGCCCCTCTGCCCGTCGCTGTGCGATCACCAGACATAGGTTCCGACAGCTCCCGGATCCAGACTGGTTTCAGCAATCCGGCCGTGATACGAAATCGCAAACGGGAACATGAAGTTGCCCGTGTTGGAGACCACGAGCACGATTTTCCCCTGCGGCGTCAGGAAGGCCACGTTGTCGAGCTGTTCCAGATCGTTCGAGCCTATGCGAATCGATCCCGGCGGCACGAATTCAGAGAAGTGCGCCAGCGCATACCACGCCACGTTGTAGGTGATATGGTCGCCGTCGAGGGTCAGCGCGCCCCAGCAGCCGGTGCAGCCCCCATTATTGGTATGCGGCCCGGCCTCCGGATTGGCGGCCAGATTCCACAGCAGAACGTTGCGGCTCCAGTTGCGCGTCGCCCCGATCAGCACGCGGTCCACCGGCTCGGCAATGTCGAGGGTCGGCGAATCGGGATTCTCCGTGACCGACTGCTCGGTCATGAACAGATCTTTCCGCGGATAGAGGTTATGCACCATCGTGAAGGTGCCGGCTACTCCGCCATACAGGTGAAAGGCCGTGCCCTCCACATACCTGCTGGCGCTGGGGTCCGCCAGGATCAAAAGCGGGTACGACGGCACGTCCGGATTGTGATCGTACACCTGGATGCCGGTGTGGATGCCGGCGCGCTCGAACGCGGGACCCAGATCGTCGGCGATGAATCGATCCTCTTCCGGCGCAAACATCGCCATGCTGGGAGTGTTTTTTGGGTTCAGCGGCTCGTTCTGCACGGTGATCGCAGCGAGGTGAATCCCTTCCGCCTGCATGCCCTCGAGGTATCTGACGAAATACTGCGCGTACACCGGGTAGTCCTCAGGCTTCAGGTGACCGCCCTTCAGGTTGTCACTGGTCTTCATCCAGGCGGGTGCCGACCAGGGCGAACCGAGAATCCTGATGTCGGGATTGATCGCCAGGATCTGCTTCAGAATCGGGATCACCGTGTTGCGATCCGCAGCCAGACTGAAATGGCTGAGCTCGGGATCGCTTTCTCCAGGAGGCATGTCGTCATACGTGTACGGGTGATCGTTCATGTCCGACGAGCCGATGCTGACGCGGATATAGCTGGCGTGAATGCCGCCGCCGGCTGGCGAAAAGGTCTCGCGCAGCAGCGCAGAGCGGATGGCCGGCGACATGTGCATCAGCAGTTCCGCGCTGCCGCCGGTAACCGCGAAGCCAAAGCCCTCCATGGACTGGTACTGCTCCATATCGTTGACGGTAATCGTCCGATCCGTCGTGCTGGTTACCGTAAAGGGGACCGGAGCGTTCTGCAGCGCCAGCACCGCCGAGCGGTCGGCCGTGGAGAGCCACAGTTGTGCGCTCGTCGGCTCGGTGGACTGTGCCGCAGCAAAGGATAAAAGAGAAAGGGTCAGCGGCCCGGCCAGCAAAAATCGCGATTTCATCGGATCATCCTCAGCGAGCGCCAGCAGGGCTGACGGGTCTTCTGCGATTGGAGCGACAGCCGCACAATCGATTGTTTCTGTTGCAGGGCTGCAGGGTTCGAACTTCGCCTCCCGATGAAAGCAGGACTCCCCGCTATTTGTCAATGTGCCTGTGGCGAAATGCCGCCGCGCCGCGCTGACGAGACAATCGATTGTTTTCACTTGACAGCCGCCCCTCAGCTGGATGAAGGTGGTTTGCTGCCGGCCCAAGACCATCCGTGAGGCTGGCATTCGCCCGGAGGCGAGACCTTGGGAAAGTTGCTCAGGACGGCTCTTGTGCTCCCAATGTTGCTGACGTTGCCCGTGATCCTCCGAGGGCAATCGGCGTATCCGGTGCGGCTCGACGACCCGGAGGCGGTGTATCTGGGAAGCGCGCGGTTCCCGGTTCACGGAGACGGCGCTGGCGACGACAGCGCGGTTCTCCAGGCGGCGATTGACGCGGTCGAAACCGAACATGTCCAGGGCATCGTCTTTGTGCCCGAGGGCCGCTATCGCATCACGCGCACCATTTACGTCTGGCCGGGTGTACGCATCATCGGCTACGGCGCGCATCGTCCCGTCTTTGTTCTGGCTGACCACACGCCTGGATACCAGAGCGGTCTCGGTTACATGTTTTTCTATGCCGGCGGACGTTCCGGCAGCATCCACCAGCACTGGCATTTCCCGCGGAATCCTCACCGGCCGCCCACCCCGGGAACGGTGCCGCCCAACCACACCATTCCCGATGCCAGTCCCGGCACTTTCTATTCCGCCATGAGCAACGTGGATTTCGAGCTGGGCGCCGGGAATCCGGCAGCGGTCGCGATCCGATTCCATGTCGCTCAGCACTGCTTTCTCACCCATATCGACTTCCGCATCGACTCCGGCCTCGCGGCGCTGAAAGATGTTGGCAACGAGATGGAGGATCTGCACTTATATGGCGGCGATTACGGCATCGTCACGGAAATGCCCTCGCCGGGATGGCAGTTCACGCTGCTGGATTCGACCTTTCAGGGCCAGCGCATCGCCGCCATCCGCGAGCATGAAGCGGGGCTGACCCTGGTGCATGATTTCTTCCGCGACGTGCCGAAAGCCATCGATATCGACCAGAGCTATCCCGACGAGCTCTGGGTGGAGAATTCGCGCTTCGAGAACATCGCCGGTCCCGCCATCACCATCAGCGACCAGGACAACGCGCGCACGGAAATCAATGTGGTCCGCTCCGCCTTCCATAACGTGAAGACCTTCGCCCTGCTGCGCGCGAGCGGTCGTGCGATCCCCGGCCCAGGCGAGAACTATGTGGTCCGTTCCTTCCTGCACGGGCTCGCTCTGCCGGGCCCGGGCGATGCCGGTAAAATCGTCACCCGCTTCGAGGCGCGCCCGGTCGCGGAATTACCTGCCTTCGGGCCTCCGGCAATTCCGCCGCTCCCTCCGGCGAATCTCTGGGTGAACCTGCGCTCGCTGGGCGTGAAGGGTGACGGCGTAACCGACGACACGGCGGCGATCCGGAGGGCCATCGCGAACCATCGCGTGCTCTATGTGCCCATGGGGCGATATGTCGTGACCGGAACCATCCGGCTCCGGCCGGATACCGTGTTGATCGGTCTGCATCCCAGCATGACCCAGTTCGACATATTGGACGGTACGCCCGCCTTTCAGGGGCCGGGCACACCCGTGCCGCTGCTGGAAGCGCCGCAGGGCGGCGACAATATGGTGAGCGGCATCGGTCTGTCCACGGGCGGCATCAACAGCCGCGCCGTGGGTGCGCTGTGGATGGCAGGAGCGGAATCGCTGATGGACGACGTTCGCTTCCTCGGCGGGCACGGAACGAATGCTCCCGATGGCACGCGAATCAATCCCTACAACAACACCCACACCGCCGACCCCAACATTCTGCGGCGCTGGGACGGGCAGTATCCAGGCCTGTGGGTGACCAGCGGCGGCGGCGGAACTTTCGCTGATATCTGGACACCGAGCACCTTCGCGCAGGCTGGCCTGTACATTTCGGACACCTCGACACCGGGCCACGTCTACGAACTTTCCTCTGAGCATCACGTGCGTAACGAGGTCAGGCTGGTTCGCGTCAGGAACTGGGAGATCGACGCGCTGCAGACGGAAGAGGAGCGCGGCGAGAGCCCCTTCGCTCTGCCTCTTTCCATTTCGCAGTCGTCGAACATCACCATCGCCAACTACCACGGCTATCGCGTGGTCAGCAGTTATCAGCCCTTTCCGTATGCGATTCGCGTTTCGCAGTCACGGGACATTCGCTTCCGGAATGTCCACGTAAACAGCGACAGCAAGGTTTCGTTCGATAATTCTGTTTTTGATTCCACCGATCACGCGGAGGTTCGCGCACGCGAGCTTGCCTGGCTGGACGTGCCCGGGCAGCCGGTGCAGCCTCAACAGCAGCCGCTCCCCGCGATCCTTGCTCCGGGGGCGCGGGTTCGGCGGCTGGCGACCGGATTTTTCAACATCTCGGGCGCGGCCGTGGACGCGGCAGGCCGGCTTTACTTCGTCGATGCGCACTGGCAGCGGATCTATCGATGGGATCCGGCCAGCGCGGAAGCCGTCGTGGTGCGGGACAATCCGCTCGATCCCGTCAATCTGGCCTTCGACCGCGCCGGGGATCTGCTGGTGGTCTCGTATCAGGGCAACGGCACGGTGTATACCTTCCGTCCCGGATCGCCGGAGTACGACATGCAGTTGCTGAAGGCGCGGCCCGCTGCTGCGCTGGCGGGCCAAACCGTCTTTCTTGCTGGCGACGTGTGGGCCAGCCGCGACCTGGCCGTGCCCACGCCGTGGCAGTATGTTTCACCGGACGGCAGCGTGGTTCTTCCCGCCAGCGATGCCTTCGTGGAAGGTCAGCTCTATTACGGCACCAAGATGGCGAATGTCCTGCACGCCTTCGGCCTCGAGAAGGTGACGCCAGGCGATCCGTTCTACGTCACGGATCAGTCGGACCAGAAGACGTATCGCATTACGGTTACGCCGACGGGAGGCATGGGCGAGCCGCAGCTGTTTGCGGAGGAAGGCGGCGACGCCGTGGCCCAGGACCGCGACGGCAACGTATATCTGGCCGCGGAACAGGTTCTGGTGTACCGCCGCGACGGCAGCCCGGTGGGCAGCATCGACGTGCCGGAGCGGCCGATTGACCTCATCTTCGGCGGAACGGATCGCCGCACGCTGTACATTCTCACGCACGACTCGCTCTACGCGGTGCAGACGAAAAATGCCGGACTCTGATGTCATGTCCCCCTCGCGGAATCGCGGCGCGACTGCCGCCGCTCCCGCGCCTCGCGAAGCAGCGTCGCCGGGCAGGGAAGTGCTGCGCGGCAGGAGAAAAGCGCAGGTCCGGCGAACTGCAGGGGGTATGCTTCTGCTATGACTCGGCGAAAGAATGGTTCCCGGACAGTTGGGCCGGTCACGCTCAAAGTGCTCGCCGCTTACCTGCATCTCGACCCGGCCACGGTTTCCGTCGTTCTGAACAACGTCCCGGGCCGGTCCATTCCCGACGCCACACGGGTGCGCATCCGGGCTGCGGCTGAGAAGTTCGATTACCATCCCAGCTTTGTGGCGCGCTCGCTCCGCAACCGGCGGACCATGACCATCGGCATCCTCGTCCCGGTGCTGGCCGATGGCTACCACGCCGAAGTCATGAGCGGCATCGGCGACCATCTGCTCGACAAGAACTACTTCTACTTCATCGCTCACCATCGCCACCGGGCGGACCTCATCGACCGCTATCCGCAGATGCTGATCAGTCGGGGAACCGAAGGCATCATCGCCATCGACACACAGATCCATTCGAGGCCCAGCGTACCTACGGTTTCGGTCGCGGGCCACCACGGGATCGAAGGCGTCGCCAATGTGGTGCTCGACCACAGCCGTGCCGCGCAGCTGACCCTCGGGCACCTCTATTCCCTCGGCCACCGCAGGATCGCCTTCATGCGCGGGCAGCCGTTCAGTTCCGACTCCGACGCGCGCTGGGCCAGCCTGGTCCGCGTGGCGCGCGGGATGGGCCTGAGCATCAATCCGGAGCTTACCATTCAGCTCACCCGCGACCTCACTTCGCCCGAACTCGGCTATCCGGTGGTGCAGCAGCTGCTCGCCTTCCATCGCCGCTTCACCGCGCTCGTCTGCTTCAACGACATGGCGGCCATCGGTGCCATCCGCGCGCTGCACGACGCGCAGCTCCGGGTGCCCCGCGACATTTCGGTCGTCGGCTTCGACGACATTCCCCAGGCCGCCTTTCAGATGCCCAGTCTCACCACCATCCGGCAGCCCCTGCACAAAATGGGCAAGCTCTCCGCCGAGATCCTGCTGGAGCATCTGAAGGCGCCGGGCGCAATGCCGCAGGAGGTCGCCGTGGAGCCGGAGCTGATCGTGCGCGAGACCACCACCCGGGTGCACGCCATCGCCGGCACGCGTCGACGCGTCAGGAGCTCGTGACGATGCGCGGCACTGACCGCCGGCCGCAGCCCGTGCGCGCCCGCGTCGCCGCCATTGCGCCGCTGTACGCGGGATTTTTCTTCTGTGGCGCCGCCACCGTGTTGCTTGGCCTCCTGCTCCCGCGCGTGGCCGCGCTTTACCACCTCAGCGACAGCCAGTGCGGCGCTTTGCTCACCGTACAGTTTGGCGCCAGCGCCAGCGGAGCTCTGTTCGTCCGCCGCCGCTACATGGAAACGCTGGTGGGCGGCTATGTCCTGGTGGCCGTGGGCGCGCTGCCGCTCCTGCTGGGCGATGCCGCCGTGGCCATTCCCGCCATTGCCGTATTCGGACTTGGTCTGGGCATGGCCATGACCTCCACGAGTCTGCTCATCGGCCGCTTCTTCCCCGATGGCTGCGGCAGCGCCCTGTCTCTGCTGAATTTTTTCTGGAGCCTGGGCGCGACCCTGTGTCCGCTGCTGGTGGCTCCGCTGCCGGCCCGCTTCCCGCTCGCCGAGGTGGCAGCGCCCGTCGCCGTGCTCGCGACTGTCTTCGCGGTCGCGGTTGCGGCGCTGCCTGCCGCCGGCTCCGATTCGGCGCACGTTCCCTCTGCCGCCGACCCTCATTTAACGGCTCATCGCTCCGGCGCGCCCCTGCCCATCCTCGCGCTCTTTGCGACCATCGCATTTCTGTACGTCGGCGCGGAATCGACTGTCGGCGGCTGGATGAGCACCTACGCGGGCCGCGCGCTTCCCTGGAGCTTCTCCCGCGGCAATCTGGCGGCCGGATGCTTCTGGGCTATGCTGCTGCTCGGCCGCGGGATCACCCCGTTCCTGCTTCATTTTGTCGCGGAAGCACGCCTTCACCGGCTCTCCATCGCCGGAACGATGGCCGGTGTTCTGTTGCTGGTCATGGCGCACAGCCCCTTTACGCTGATGGCCGGCGCCGCGTGCACCGGCCTGGCGCTGGCGCCCGTCTTTCCCCTCACCCTCTCCCTTTTTCTCGGCCGCGCAGGGGAAGCTCCCAACGCCGGATGGGTCTTCGCTGCCGCCGGATACGGCGGCATGGTGTTCCCTCTGCTGACCGGCCTGATCTCCAGCGGCGCGCATTCGCTGCGCGTGGGCCTGCTGGCGGCGCTGGCGGCGGCGGCGGGCATGCTGCTGCTCGCCTTCCGGCTGACCGCTGCCCGGCCCGCAGCGCTCGATCCGGCTCCCGCCCGTTCCTGAAGCTCCGTTTCGCCGGCGCCCGCCCAGCCCGGTGCCCCTGTTTTTGCATCTCGCCTGCTCTGCCTGACCCCAGTCCGGCCGTGTTTTTTTTGCCGGGCCAAACTTCCGTCGTGCCCGCGACTAAATCGATAAATGTCGTGCTTCGCCCTTAGACAAAGGTTTGTCTATGCACAACGTGGGGAAAAAATTTCCTTGACAACCTCGCTCCGGTACTGCTTTGATGTTGCCGGCTCGAAGTGCAGGTCCCGGCGTGTATCGTAGACAAACGGTTGTCCAGAAGGGGACAGAGCTTCGCGCAGCGGTGCGGCCGCAGATGCCGCGCCTGCATGTGGGGAATACTTTTTTCAGGAGGCTGGACTATGTGGAGACGCTTATCGTACGGCCTGGCGCTGGCGGGCCTGCTGTCGGGCGCTGTGGTTTTCGCGCAGAACACCAACTCCGGTGACATCCGCGGCACGGTCACGGACCAGACGGGAGCGGTGATTCCCGGGGTCACGGTCACGGTGCAGGATATCGACAAGGCTGTCACCAGGACCTACACCACAGACGGAGCCGGCCTCTACGACACCGGATCCATCGTTCCCGATCATTACCTCCTCACCTTCAGCAGGACCGGTTTCAGGACCCTGGTGCGCGGACCCATCACGCTCACCGTTGGCATCCAGGGACTGAACGCGCAGCTCGCCATTGGCAGCGCCGAGCAGAAGGTGGTGGTCACCACGAATGTGCCTCTGCTGCAAACCGAGACCGGAGCGCAGGAAGACACGCTGACCGCTCAGACCATGGATCAGTTGCCGCAGGTGGGCGCGGACTGGGAGAACTTCATCTGGCTGCAGCCGGGCACCGCGGGCACTCCGGAGAATTCCAGCACCCCGGTCGCCCCCAATGGTGGCCAGGTTTCCATCAACGGCAACCTGCCCTACGAGACGTATCAGGCCGACGGCGCGACCACCACGCTGCCCATGAGCCAGAACTCCGACGTCACGGTTTTCGAAACCACCGCCGAGGTCAAGATCAGCGACAACGCCTTCTCGGCGCAGTACGGCATCGGCAACGTAGTCTACAACCAGATCACCAAGGGCGGCACTGATCATTTCCACGGCGAAGGCTACGAATACTTCCAGAACAACGCGATGGATGCGGTGCCCTATGCATTCGGCACCAACGCCACGGTCCCTGTACTTCGCTACAACAACTACGGATTCAACGTGGGTGGCCCGGTGCTGCGCCGCAGGATGTTCTTCTTCTTTGATTACGACAACACCATCGATAACGGGGGTGCGTCGATCGGCTTTACCACCGTGCCGAACAGTGCACTGGAAGGTGGCAACTTCACTGGCGCCGGTCTGCCCACCCTCTACGACCCCACCACGCAGACCATCCAGCAGACAGGGACCTACACCTACACCACGCCGAACGGACCCTACACGCAAACCTGCCCGTGCGTCATCCGCAAGACGTTTCTTGAGGAATACGGAAGCAACTCCATTCCCGGCACCATGATTGACCCGGTGGCGAAGGCGATTCAGGCGTATTTCCCGGCCGCCAACACTGCCGGAACCGTGACCTCCGGCATCGCGGAGAACAACTTCACCTACAACACGCCCAGCAGCAACCCGTTCAAAAAATATTTCGGACGTCTGGACTGGGACATCACGCCCTCCAACCGGCTAACGATGTCGGAAACGGAGAGCGACAACCCCGCCACCTATCTCAACCAGGGCATCTGCCCCATCAATTGCCAGAACGGGGACGTCAGCCGCGACAATGCAGAGGTGTCGGACGTCTGGAGCATCACGCCCAACCTGATCAACGAAGCGCGCATGGGGTTCACGGACCAGCTCAACTTCTTCACTCCGTACACCATCAATCTGGGCTACCCAGGGAAGCTGGGATGGCAGTTTGCCAAAGCCGATAACTTCCCCAACATCGGTATCAATGACTTCTATGGGCTGGGATCGCAGTCGAATGCGGTCTACAAGGAGTTTGTCTTCGACCCCTCCGACGTCGTCAGCCTTATCCACGGGCGTCAGGTGCTGCACTTCGGCGGCGAATTCCTCATCAACCGCGCCGATTCCACCGCCTGGGGCAACATCAACGCCGGCAGCATGAACTACAACGGCGATTACACCTCGATGAACGGACAAACCGCCGTAACCCTGACCTCCGGACAGACGTACTCTTCCGGGATGGGGTATGCAGACTTCCTGCTCGGCCAGACGCAGAGCTGGAACGCTGGGGTTACTCCGGAATGGGGTGGCCGCTGGAAGAGCCCGCAGATGTTCGTTCAGGACGACGTCAAGCTGCGCCCCAACCTGACCGTCAATCTCGGTCTGCGCTATGAGATCGAAACGGGCTGGTCCGAAGTGAAGGGCAATGAGGCCGCCTTCGATCCCACCGTCGTTAACCCCGCCAACGGCTCGCTGGGCGCCATGTGGTACGGCTTCAGCCACGCCAACGGGCGTACCTCTCTGCAGGCTCCAAAATACGACATCGTGCTGCCGCGCCTGGGCTTCAGCTGGGAACTGAGGCCCAACACGGTATTGCGCGGCGGCTTCGGCGTCTACGCCGCTTCCTGGAGCGACGATACCTATGGCGGAGGCATGGGCGCGGCCTTCGGCAGCAGCGGCAATTACGGGGACACCACCAACGGGCTGTGTCCCATTGTGCAGCTCGATGGCACGGGCACAACTCCCGACACCACTGACCCAGGTTGCGGAACCGGCTCTTTCAACCCAACCAGCCTGGACGCCCACTACCTCACCGCGCCCACCACTGCCGACGCCTTCAATGGGCAGGGCGTCACGTACAACGAGTACCACACGCCCGTTCCCACCAATTACCAGTGGTCGCTGGGCTTGCAGCGGCAGCTGGGGCTGAACTACGTCGCGCAGGTCACCTACGTGGGCAATCATGGGTCGGACCTGAACTACCCGGTGGACATCAACCAGGTCCCCGAAGACAAACTCGGGCCCAGCGATTTGTCCTCCGAGCCCTATCCGCTTTTCCAGGGCATCAGCGGCAGCACCAACAATGCCATCTCCAACTACGACGCCCTGCAGGCTGTGATGACCCGGCGCTTCAATCATGGGCTGGAGTTCGAAGCTAACTACACCTGGTCGCACTTCCTCGACGATCAGGACTCCTCCGGATGGGGCAGCAGAGGCGGCTGGCAGAACTATCAGAATTCGTTCAATCCGGCGGATAACTACAGCAACTCGAACTTCGATATCCGCAACATGGTCAAGGGATATGCGATTTACGATTTGCCGTTCGGCAGGGGTGGTCTCTTCCTGAACAACAACACCGCCGTCGATGAGGTCATCGGTGGCTGGCAGTTTGCGGCCAGCGTGGTAGTACAGGGCGGTAATCCGGTGAGCATCACCACCGGGAACAACAACTCGTCGAACAATCAGTCGGGCAGCTATACGCAGTACGCCAACCGGGTGGGGAACGTGAAGCTGTCGGGAAGCACCAAGTCCCGGCTGAACGAGTGGTACAACCTGAGCGCCCTGGCAGTGCCCGCGCCGTACACCTACGGCAACTTCCGCAGGAACATTGTTTATGGTCCGGGGCTGTCGGACGTGAACGGGCAACTGGGCAAGACGTTCACTCTCTGGCCGGAACGGGGCGTGCAAATGCACATCGAAGGGGAGGCGTTCAATCTCTTCAACCATCCAAGCTTCGGCCAGCCCGGCAACAATGCGATCGGGCCGGGCGAGTCGGCTCAGATTACCGGCGTCACCGTGGGCGGCAGAACCATGCAGCTCTACGGAAAGATCACGTTTTAACCACGAATACCTCCCATTGTGGTATTAGGCAGGAAAGAACGGCCTTCCAGGCTGTTCTTTCCGCCTCTTTCAGAGCATGCTCCGGTATCCTGTGGTTGCTATGTCCCCGAAAACTCTCCTTCTGGCGTGGGCTGTAGTACCCGGGATCGCATTATCCTGCCTTGGTCAAACCGCGCCGGTCAATCCAAGTCAGGCCCAGGCACACATGCGCCTGGCCGAGCAGTACCTGGCCGAACAGCGGCCGGATCTGGCTCTTCCTGAATTGCAGCAGGTGGTCGCCCTCGATCCCGGGAATGTCGATGCCCAGGCGAATCTGGGCGTCCTGATGTTCTTTCGCGGAGACTACGGGAGTGCCGCTCCCCATCTGCGCTTCGCCGTAAGGAACAAACCGGACGCATGGAAGATTCAGGCCCTTCTCGGCCTCGCCGAAGCGCGCCTGCAGCAGCCTGCAGCCAGCCGAGCTGATCTCGCCGACGCTTTCCCTCACCTCGACGTTTCGTCATTTCAGCTTCAGGTGGGCCAGGCGCTTATCGACGACTACACATCGAAGGAAGACCTCGACAAAGCCGCTGCCATCGTTTCGGACCTCCTCGCCTCACGCCCGACGGACGTGCCGCTCACCTACCTGTCCTATCGGCTCTACTCCGATCTGGCAGGACGCTCGCTGCTCACCCTGGCGCTGATTGCGCCGGAGAGCGCGGAGATGCATCAGGCCATGGCGCGCGAGCTGGCGCGGCACGACGAAAACGCGGCCGCCATCGCCAACTACCGCGAGGCCATCCGCATCGATCCGAATCTTCCCGGCCTCCACACCGAGCTGGGCGATCTGCTCTATTACTCTCAGGATCCTAAGCTGCAGACTCAGGCGGCAGGTGAATTCGAGGCCGCTCTGAAGCTGAATCCGCGCGATGAGAAAGCGCAGCTCTATCTGGGCATGATCGCGGAGCAGGACGACGACCTGAAGATCGCCCTCGAGGACGACACCCGGGCCACCGAACTCGATCCGAATGACACCGACGCGTACACAGAGCTGGCCAAGGTGCTGGTGCTCATGAATCAGCGCGACAAGGCGCAGCAGGCACTGGAGCGCGCCGTCCGGATTGATCCCAGCAACTATGCCGCCCACTATCGCCTCGCCGGCCTCTATCGCCAGCAGGGCAAGGACGAACTGGTGAAGCAGCAGATCGACGAATACAGGAAATACAAGGACATGAAGGACAAGCTCGAGCAGATCTTTCAGAACATGCGCGTTGCCTCCGGCCAGCACCCCGATCCCCAAGATGCCGGCCCGATGGAATAATCCCCGAGCCGGGGAGGGATCTCGCCGGCCCATCCCGCCGCCTTTCCTTCCGGTGCTGGTCTGCGTCCTGGCCGCCGCCTGCGCCGTCTCTTCGCCTGCGTTTTCCGGCGGCCAGCCGGCAGGGGGCCCGCCTCAGGAAGCGTTGCCGCAGCTTGTGGACATCACGACCGCAACCGGCATCCACTTCGATCACCTCTCCGCGCCGGAAAAGAAATATGTAGTGGAGTCCATGAGCGGTGGAGTGGCGCTGATCGATTACGACCGCGACGGCTACCCGGATATCTACTTCACCAACGCGCCCAGCGTAGCCATGGCGCTGGCGGGCAAAAGGGCCAAAAGCGCCCTCTACCATAACAACCACGACGGCACCTTCACGGACGTAACGGACAAGGCGGGCGTCGGCTATCCCTGCTGGGCGATGGGCGCCGCGGTGGGCGATTACAACAACGACGGCTGGCCCGATCTGCTGGTCACCTGTTTCGGCGGCGTGGTGCTGTACCGCAACAACGGCAACGGCACCTTTACCGATGTAACCCAACAGGCTGGACTCGGCAACGATCATGGCTGGGACACGGGAGCCGCCTTTGGGGATTACGACGGCGACGGATGGGATGATCTGTTCGTCTCGCGCTATGTCGACCTCGACCTGCACGACCTTCCGAAGTTCGGCTCCATGAAGAACTGCGAGTATGACGGGATCGCTGTGCAGTGCGGCCCGCGGGGTCTGAAGGGGCTGTCGGATTCGCTCTATCACAACAATCGCAACGGAACGTTCACTGACGTCTCCCGGCAGGCAGGGGTCAGCGATCCGGCAAAGCGCTACGGGCTGACGGCGGTCTGGTCAGATTTCACCCAGGATGGCCGGCTGGATCTGTTTGTGGCGAATGACGGAGAGCCGAACTACCTGTATCGCAACGACGGGAACGGGCATTTTACCGATGTGGCGCTGGATGCCGGCGTGGCGATGGACGCCGACGGAGACGCACAGGCCAATATGGGTGTGGCTCTCGGCGACTACATGCACACCGGTCGCTTCTCCATCCTTGTCAGCCATTTCAGCGGCGAATATGCCACGCTGTTCCGCAACGACGGCGGCATGAACTTCACCGATGTATCGATGGCCGCGGGAATCGAGCGGGCGACGACATCGTTTGTCGGATGGGGCGACGCCTTCTGCGACCTGAGCAACGATGGCTGGCCGGATATCGTCATCGTGGACGGCCACGTCTACCCCCAGGTGGATTCCAGGGACATCGGCACGCGCTACCGCGAGCCCAAGCTGTTGTTCCTGAACGAACGCAACGGAACGTTCCGGAATATCAGCAGGGATGTGGGGGCGGCGCTGCAGATTCCGCAGGTGAGTCGCGGCCTCGCGGTCGGCGATCTCTTCAACGATGGCCGCCTGGAGATCGTGGTTGAAAATCTGGAGGGCCAGCCCATGATTCTGCGTCCCGAGGGAGGGGCCGGAAATCACTGGATCAGTTTTTCGCTGGAAGGCACGAAGAGCAACCGTCTGGCGCTGAACGCGCGGGTGCGCGTTTATGCGGGGGATCTGGTGCAGTTGGGTGAGGTGCGCAGCGGCGGCAGCTACCTCTCACAGAACGATCTCCGGCTGCACTTTGGGCTGGGCGCTCACGACCGCATCGACAAGGCTGAGATTTTCTGGCCCTCCGGCGCGAAGGAAACTCTCACTCAACTGCCCGCGGACCGCTTCTACACCGTGCGCGAGGGCCAGGGCGTGGTTGGGTCCAGGGCTCCTGCTCCACCTCCCAAGCTCTATTCTCGCTGATGCAGTCAGGGGAATGAAACGTGGGAAGCTGTGATGGGCGTCGGGCTCCGCAGCCGTCGCCGCGTCTTTCGGGTACAAGCCGACTTCATCATCGCCATTGGCTCGCCGAACAGGCATCCGTAACGAAAAGCCCGCTGCTGCGCCGCGATTTCCCTTCCAGATCGCGGTGTCAACTGTTGCCAGTCCGAAACACTCATCCAGCTTCATCCATGGACTTTCGGGGGATTAACAACGAGAAACGGCAGAACTCTGTCCTGACTGCCGGCGGGCAAGAGGTATCCCCGGGGTACTTTGTGGGCAGTCAGGACAGAGTCGTTTGCAGGAACCCGCCCCCTGCCGTCAGCCACCTGTGTCATTTCAATTGCGACGGAGAGGTTCCGGAGGTTCAGCACCAGCTCGTAATGAGGCCTCGAGGGGAGATGCTGACGGATGTGGAGGAGCCGAAGAACTCGTACCGATGAAGCCCTCCCGGCTCACCTTGCCGGAACGGGTGCAGGAGGGGTACCCCCCAAAGGGTTCACCCTCCAACCCCTGCATTTTCGACAGGCAGCCACACCCCGGATAAAAAACTCCCGTCGGTGGGCCGGAAACGTAAGGTCTATTGCCGGAGAAACTTCAGTTCCGGCGACCACCTGACCTTGTCGCCCGGCTCGATCTCGATGCGCAGCGTTCCCGCCTGCCCCTTTTCCAGCTCCGGGCCGGTCGCGGTCCGGTTGCGATAAGCGGAATCCGTGAATTCCATCTTCACTTTGTCGCTGCCCAGCAGGTGAAATCGGTAGCGGAAGCTCGCGTGGGGAGCAATCGACTGCACGCCGAAACTGCCTCCCGCGTAATCGACTTCCACCAGATTCACGGGGGTGTTCTGCTGGTTGACGATGATCGCCTGAATCCATGCGGAACGGCAGCCGGAGAGCAACCCGAGCAGAAGAATCGCCGTGCAGCACACCGGAAGTTTGCGGCCTCGATCCTGCATCGCTGCGATCAGCGTATCACCCGCGCCTGGTCGAAAACCGGGATCGGCGGCGATCCTCAGGAAAGCGATGTGCTCTAAAGCAGCGGCTTGCGCTCCAGCGCGCGCGCGGTCAGCACCACGCCGGTATCGCGCGTGTGCAGAGTGATCGGAAACGCCAGCACGTTCCACACCCACCGCTGGCCCTTGCTGGGCAGGTTCAGCACGCCGCGGAAGGTGCGATCGATGTACGTATCCCGCGTTTCGGCAACGGTGCGCAGAATGTCCGCCCAGTCGGCGACCAGTTCCGGCATCTCTTCGAACATGTTCCGGCCGGGGAACCATTCGCGTGGCTTTTCCATCACACGCGCGCAGGTTTCGTTCACGTATTGCCACGTGCCCTCGCCGTCCAGAATTTCCAGCACCACGTCGTCGCCCATGGCCATGTTGATCCGCGAATAGAAGAAATCGCGCGCATCCACCACCACCGGCCTGCCGCGGCGTTTGGCTTCGAAGGAGCGCAGCGCGGTCACCAGATCGTCGATGGAGCTGTAGCCTTTGAGCAGGTGCATGTCCTCGACGCCGCCGAAACGCCGTTCGAGGGTCGCCGAGAGGATGATGATCGGAACCTGCGGACGCCGTTCCCGCAGCGCATTCGCCACCTCGGTGCCGAATTTCCCCGCGCCCAGGTGGTAATCCAGAACGGCGATGTCGATTTCGTCCAGCAGTTGCTCGGCTTCCTCGATGGTGCTCGCGGTCTCCGTGACGTAGCCATATTTGCGCAGAATGGTCGAGCGCAGCAGCAGATTGTCCGGGTGATCGTCGAGCAGCAGCACGCGAATCGGCGCAGTCGGCGTTTGTATGAGAGTCAGCGGAGAATCATGTTCGGTCGTCGACATGGGATTTTAGTTGGATGCGCATCACCGCCGCTCCGCTGCCGCCGGCGCTGAGAATTCCGCGGTTCTTCCACTTTACTCTTCGAGCTTCCTCGTCCGCTGCAATTGCTTCAGCAGCTCCGGCAGGCGGCTGAACAGGGCGCTGGCGCGCAGCCACTGCCTGTGCTCGAAGGCCGGTGACCCGGCCACCATCGATCCTGCGGGAATATCTCCGTGCAGCCCCGCCTGAGCAATGGCGATGGTTCCGTCGCCGATATTGCAGTGGCCCGCCACTCCGACCTGGCCTGCCAGAATGACGTTCTTCCCCACGTGCGTCGAGCCCGCCAGACCCACCTGGGCGCACAGCAGCGTGTTCTCGTCGACCGAAGAACCATGGCCGACCTGGACGAGGTTATCGATTTTGACGCCATCGCCGATACGCGTTGCACCGACGCTCGCCCGGTCGACACAGGAGTTGGTCTGCACCTCAATGCGGTTTCCCAGAATGGCCGGGCCGGACTGCGGAATCTTGTGCCAGCGGCCGGCCTCGTCTTTGGCGAAGCCGAAACCGTCCGAGCCGACGACCGCGCCATTCTGCAGCAGAACATCGTCGCCCAGCCGGCAGTGCTCGCGGACCACCGCGTGAGCGTGCGCAAAGAAGCGATCGCCGATGTGGACGCCGGGATAGATCACAACGTGGGGCAGGATCACCGCGTCGCAGCCGAGGACCACGTTCTCGCCGATGACGACATAGGCCCCGATGTGCGCGTTCGGGCCAATCTCCGCGCTCGGGTCAATGGCGGCGCTCGGGTGGATTCCCGGCGCCCAGACCGGCGGGTGATAGAAAATCTCCACCGCCTGCGCGAAGGCGAGATACGGATTTCTGAGCCGCAGAGTGGCGGCTGCAACGTCGGGAAAATCGGGGGTGACCAGAATCGCTCCGGCCCGCGTGGTCTTTGCCAGAGATGCGTACTTCGGATTGGCCACAAACGTGATTTGACCGGGTCCGGCTTCCTCGATGCCGGCAACCCCGGCGATTTCAAGCTCAGGGTCCCCTCGCAGCTCGGCCCCGAGCAGGCGCGCCAGTTCAGCGGATCGCATGGGGAGATTGTAAATCTCTGGCAGGCGGGCGGTTGCGCCGCCTGCTCACCGAGCCAGTTTTGAAAACGTCGAAGCCTTGTGTCATCATGATGACCATACGGTTTTGACAGTTCCTTCTGCCAGGTCAGCAATCAGACGCGGTGATCGCCTGTCCGGCGGCTGCCGGGGTCTGCGTGTGTTGGCGCCAGCCCTCGTCCTGCTGGGGGTGTGTGTCTTCGCATGGGGACTGCGTTACAAGCTCTCGCTCTATTCCTCGCCACACTCGGCCACGCACCGCGTGCCCGAAGCGAAGCTGCTGCTGACCGACCGCAGCACCACCCCGGTGGCGGCTCTGCGCAGAGCCGCTGAGGATGCTGCCCCCCCGGCGGTTCCTCTTTTGCTGCCCGCGGTGCTTGTCCTGGCAGGAATGGACTTCTGGTTCGGCCGCGAGTGGGCCCTCGAGCGCGGTCGAGTTTATGGCGCGCCGCCACGGTTCCGCGGCGCTTCCGCGTTTATCCGACCTCCGCCCCGCAGCTGATTCCTCTGCCTCAGAACTGCCGCGTTTCCCTCGTGGCTTTGCCGGATCTCAGACGCGGCTTTTCCTCGCGCAGGGGTCCATCTCCGGCCATTGGCTGTGGGCTTTTCAGGCCGGTGCCTGCAGTTCAACAGAACAGGTGAATTCTCAATATGCAGAAGCGTGCCTGGTTCATCGTTTCCGCGACGGCAGTGGTCCTCATCGCCATCCTGCTGGTCTTGCATGCCCGTCACCAGACCCCGGCTGTCGAAGCCGCCCCCGGCCCTCCAGCTGCGCAGGTAGCCCCCGTCCAGCGGGGCAGTATTGATCAGGTGCTTACTCTGGCCGGGCAGTTTCAGCCTTACCAGGAAGTCGACATCCACCCCAAAGTCTCCGGGTTCATTCGCCATATTTACGTGGATATCGGAGACCGGGTGCATCGCGGAGAGACTCTGGCCATCCTCGAAGTCCCGGAGTTAAAAGCGCAGCTGGCCGGCACCGTTTCCGAAGTGGCCCGCGACCGAGAGGAGATCGTACGCGCCGAGCGCGAGGTGACGCGGGCCAGGTCGACGCACGCCGCCCTGCATGACGACTACGAGCGCCTGCTCGCAACCTCCGAGGCGCAGCCCGGAATCGTGGCTCTGCAGGAGCTGGACGATGCTCAGGCGAAGGATCTGTCCTCCGCAGCCCAGGTGGATGCTGCCCAGGCAGCCCTGGCCGCCGCGCAGAGCGAACTCCAGGTGGCCGTGGATAACCACGAGAGGGTCAGCGCGATTGAGAGCTACACCAACGTCGTGGCTCCGCTCACGGGTGTGATCGTCTGGCGCTACGCCGATACCGGCGCGCTCATCCAGTCCGGCACCAATTCCAATTCCCAGGCCCTCCCCATCGTCAAGCTCGCTCAGAGCGGACTCCTCCGCCTGCGCGTGCCCGTCCCCGAGGACGATGTCCGCTTCGTCCATATCGGCGACCCCATGCAGGTGTTTGTCGCTGCCGTCAATCGCTCCTTCTCCGGAAAGGTCGTCCGCTTCACCCGCGACGTCAGCATCGACACCCGCACCATGGAAACCGAAATCGACGTCCCCAATCCCAACCTCACCCTCGATCCCGGCATGTATGCCAACACCCAGCTCCAGCTTGAACACGTCAACAACGTTCCCACCATCCCCGAGGGCGCTCTCGTTCTCGTGGGCAGTCAGGAGGAGGTCTACGCGCTCGACGGGCACAACCGCGTGCATATCCGCAAGGTCTCGGTCGGCCTCGAGGGTTCACTGCTCGCTCAGATCACTTCCGGCGTCCATGTCGGCGAGCGCCTCATCCTCGGCGGCCAGGGCAAATACCACGAGGGAGAAGTCGTTACCCCCGTCCTCGCCACTGAGCCCACCAGCGAAGTCACCCATGCCCAGGGCAGCATGATCGATCTGCACGATCAGCAGGGAGACATGCAGTAATGCCGAAGTTTGCCCTTAAATATCCCTTCTTCATCCTCATGATTTGTCTGGTCGTCTCCCTGGTGGGCACGGTCACCCTCGTCAGGATGCCGGTCGACCTCTTTCCCTCCATCGACATGCCCGTCGTCGTGGTGGCTACCTTCTATGCCGGCATGCCCCCGGAACAGATTGAAGCGGATATAACCGATACCTTCGAGCGCTTCTTCACCTACGGCAACAACATCGACCACATCGAATCCCGCTCCCTGACCGGTGTCAGTCTCATCAAGGTCTATTTCCGCCCCGGCACCAATCCCAATGCCGCCCTCAGCAACATTGCCAACCTCGCCATGGCCGACCTGCGCCGTCTGCCCCCCGGCACGCTCCCGCCCGTCGTCCTCGGCATGACCGCCGCCTCCCAGCCGGTCTGTCTGGTCACCCTCAAGGGAAAGGGGCTCAACGAGACCCAGCTCAAGGATCTTGGCCAGTTCACCGTGCGCGACCAGATCGCCGGCGTCAAGGGCGCTTCCGTCCCTGATCCCTACGGCGGCACCTATCGCCAAATCCAGGTCTATGTGAACCCGCTTAAGCTGGAAGCCCACAACCTCTCGCTCATGGACGTCGTCCACGCCGTCAACAATTCCAACCTCATCCTGCCGGCGGGCGACGTCCAGATCGGCAACAAGGATTACAACATTTATGCCAACGCTCAGTTTCCAGCCGTCAAACGAATCAATTCACTGCCGCTGAAGTCTGTCGACGGCCCCAACGGCGCGCAATCGATCCTGGTCGGCGATGTCGGCAAGGCTGAGGACAGCGGCGCCATTCAGACCAACATCGTCCGCATCGACGGCCAGCGCTCCGTCTACGTCCCCGTCTTCAAGCAGGGCGGCGGCAGCAACACCATCACCATCGTCAACGGCATTAGAAATGCCGTGAAGCACCTCGTCGACATCCCGCCCAGCCTGAAAGCTTCCGTCGTCTTCGATCAGTCCAAATTCGTCAAGCTGGCCCTCCGCGAACTTGTCAACGAGGCCGGCATCGGCCTCTTCCTCACCGGTCTGATGATCCTGCTCTTTCTCGGCAGTCCGCGTGCCACGGTTGCCGTTCTGCTCTCGGTTCCTCTCTCGGCGGTCACCTGTCTGTTGTTGACAGACATCAGGGGCGGATCGATCAACACCATGATCCTCGGCGGCCTGGCACTCGCCTTCTCGCGTCTCATTGACGACAGCGTGGTAGTCCTGGAAAACATCTTCCGCTACATGGAACTGGGCGAGCCGCCCCGCGTCGCTGCGGAGAAGGGCGGATTGGAGGTCTCGCTGGCTGTCCTTGCGGCGACGACGACCATGTCGATCGTCTTCCTGCCGGTCGCCTCCCTCACCGGTATCAGCAAGTACCTGTTTACCCCTCTGGCTTTGGGCGTCGTCCTGTCCATGCTCGCCTCGTACGTCTTCGCAATGTCTGTCGTGCCGCTGTTCGCCGCCACGTTTATCCGCGTGCACCATTCCGGCGATGCGGAACACCGGCGATCGCCGCTGCGCTGGGTCATCGACAAATTCAACCAGTATTTCGGGGCGCTCCAGAAGTTCTACACGCTGGTGGCCCGCCGCTGCCTGGTCCGTCCCGGACTGACGGCATCTGTCATTCTGACTGCGGTCGTGCTGGTCGCGGTCGGGCTCTTCCCGTTCCTTGGCAGAGCTTACTTTCCGCGTACCGATGCCGGACAGTTCATGATCAACGTAAAAATGCCCAGCGGAACGCGCATCGATGTGAGCAACGACTATATCGCCCAGCTCGAGCACGTCATCCGCCGGGTGATTCCGCCCTCCGATCTGCACATGATCGTCTCCAACATCGGCGTCACCCACGGGCCTTCCACCATCTACAGCCCCAACTCCAGCATGGATACCGCCTTCGTCCAGGTGAGCCTCAACGAGAAGCGCAAGCACAGCAGCTTCACTTATATGGATCGCGTCCGCGCCGCGCTCTCGCGGCAAGTGCCCGAGTTGACCACCTACTTTCACGGTGGGGGCATGATCTCCGGGGTCATCAACCAGGGCCTGCCCGCTCCCATCGACATTCAGATCAGTTCCAACAATCTGGACAAGGATTATCAGCTTGCGCAAGCTCTCGCCGCGAAGATTCACAAGATTCCGAACGTGAGCAGCGTCTTCATCCCCCAGAACATGCGCTACCCAGGCCTCCTGCTGCGCATCAATCGCGAGCGCGCCAGCCTCATTGGCCTCTCCACCAAACAGGTGGTCGACAACGTCATCACCGCGCTCACTTCCGACGGCATGATTGCTCCCAGTTACTGGATCGATCCCAAAACCGGCAACAACTACATGGTGACGGTGCAATATCCCAACAGCATGATCGACGACATGACCATGCCGGAGTTCCGCAATATTCCCCTGCGCGCGAATGGCGTGGCCGGCTATACGCCGCTCCAGTCCGTGGCCGATATCGCGCGCATCAACACCCCCACAGAAGTGGATCACTATCAGCTTCAGCGCGAGATCGACATCTACGTGGCGACCAGGACCGAGGCCCTTCAGGGGGTCGGCGATGCCATCAACAGGCTCATCGCCGCGGTTCCCAAAAGCCGCAACCTCCGCATCTCCGTGCACGGCGCCGTGGTCCAGATGAATTCGGCGTTCAAAAGCTTTGGGATCGGGCTGGTCCTCGCGGTCGTATTGATCTATCTGGTGCTGATGGCGCAGTTCCGCTCGTTTGTGGATCCGTTCATCATCGTGCTGGCGGTACCCCCGGGGCTGGCCGGAGTTGTCATCACCCTGCTCATTACCGGGAGCACTCTCAACATCATGTCGCTGATGGGCACCATCATGATGACCGGCATGGTGGTTTCCAACAGTATTCTCATAGTCGATTTCACCCGCATCCTTCATGGACAGGGCATCTCGCTGATGGAGGCGACGGTGGAGGCCTGCAAGCTGCGACTGCGGCCGATTCTCATGACATCCGGGGCTACTCTGCTCGGCTTGATTCCCATGGCTCTCGGGATAGAGGCCGGCAGCGAGCAGTACGCCCCACTCGCCCGGGCGGTCATCGGGGGATTAGCCGTCTCGGTCGTGCTCACCATGTTTGTGGTTCCAGCCATGTACCTCGTCATCCACTCGCGCCAGGAAAGCGATATAGCCGGCCGTCAGGGGGTGCAGGCATGAACACCACCACCTCCGTCATCGCTCGCGCGCTGCCCGTTGCCGCTCAGGTTCTGTTGCCCAGCGCTCCCCGGAAGCCCGCTTTCGCTATCCCCCCTCAGGTAGCGGCACAGGGCAGCATGGTTGGCCTCCATCAGCACCAGGGAGGCGCGCAGTAATGCCCAAGTTTGCCCTCAAGTACCCATTCTTCATTCTGATGATTTGTCTGGTCGTGTCCCTGGTGGGCACGGTCAGCCTCGTCAGTATGCCCGTCGATCTGTTCCCCTCGATCGACATGCCGGTGGTCGTGGTGGCCACCTTCTATGGCGGCATGCCGCCCGAACAAATTGAAGCGGACATCACCGACACCTTCGAGCGCTTCTTTACCTACGGCAACAACATCGACCACATCGAATCCCGCTCCCTGACCGGTGTCAGTCTCATCAAGGTCTTCTTCCGTCCTGGCACCGATCCCAACGCGGCGCTCAGCAACATCGCCAACCTCGCCATGGCTGATCTGCGCCGCCTGCCCCCCGGCACGCTCCCGCCCGTCGTCCTCGGCATGACCGCCGCCTCCCAGCCGGTCTGTCTGGTCACGCTCAAGGGAAAGGGGCTCAACGAGACCCAGCTCAAGGATCTTGGCCAGTTCACAGTGCGCGACCAGATCGCCGGCGTCAAGGGCGCTTCCATTCCCGATCCCTACGGTGGCACCTATCGCCAGATCCAGGTCTTCGTGAACCCCCTCAAGCTGGAGGCGAATAACCTCTCGCTGATGGACGTCGTCCACGCGGTGAACAACTCCAACCTGATTCTGCCCGCCGGCGACGTCCAGATCGGCAACAAGGACTACAACATCTATGCCAACGCCCAGTTTCCCGCGGTCCAGGAAATCAATTCGTTGCCGCTGAAGTCCGTCAACGGTTCCCACGGCGCGCAATCGATCCTGGTCGGCGATGTCGGCAAGGCCGAGGACAGCGGCGCCATTCAGACCAACATCGTCCGCATCGACGGCCAGCGCTCCGTCTACGTCCCCGTCTTCAAGCAGGGCGGCGGCAGCAACACCATCACCATCGTCAACGGCATTAAAAACGCCGTGAAGCACCTCGTCGACGTCCCGCCCAGCCTGAAGGCATCGGTCGTCTTTGACCAATCCAAGTTCGTCAAGCTGGCTCTCAGGGAGCTGGTCAATGAGGCCGGAATCGGCCTTGTCCTGACCGGCCTGATGATCCTGCTTTTCCTGGGCAATGCTCGCGCTACCGTCGCCGTCTTGCTAGCCGTTCCCCTGTCCGCCGTCGTCTGCCTGCTCCTCACGGACATGGGCGGCGGCTCCATCAACACCATGATCCTCGGCGGCCTGGCACTGGCCTTTTCGCGTCTCATCGACAACGGCGTCGTGGTGCTCGAAAACATCTTCCGCTACATGGAACTGGGCGAGCCGCCCCGCATCGCTGCCGAAAAAGGCGGTGCCGAGGTATCCCTCGCCGTGCTCGCCGCCACCGTCACCACCTCCATCGTCTTTTTCCCCGTCACCTCCCTCACCGGAATCAGCAAGTATCTCTTCACCCCGCTCGCCCTCGGCGTCGTCCTCTCCATGTTCGCCTCCTACGTCTTCGCCATGACCGCGGTGCCGCTCTTTACCGCAGTCTTCATCAAGGCGCACCACTCCGGCGAAACCGAACCTCGGCGCCAATCCCCGATGCGCTGGGTGATCGTCAAATTCAACGAATATTTCGAGAAGCTCCAGAATTCATACACCGACTACGCTCGTCGCTGCATGATGCGGCCCGGATGGACGGCCTCGGTCATCCTCGTTGGTGTCTTCCTCATCACCATGGGCCTCTTCCCCTTCATCGGACGTGCCTACTTCCCCCGCACCGACGCCGGGCAGTTCACCATCAACGTCAAGCTCCCGAGCGGTTCCCGCATCGATGTCAGCAACGACTACATCGCTCAGGCCGAGCAGATCATCCGCTCCGTGATTCCCCCCTCCGATCTGCACATGATCGTCTCCAACATCGGCGTCACCCACGGCCCTTCCACCATCTACAGCCCCAACTCCAGCATGGACACCGCCTTCGTCCAGGTGAGCCTCAACGAGAAACGCAAACACAGCAGCTTTACCTACATGAATCGCGTCCGTGCCGCGCTCTCGCGACAGATGCCGGAGCTCACCACCTTCTTCTACGGCGGCGGCCTGATCTCGGGCGTCATTAACCAGGGCCTGCCTGCCCCCATCGATATCCAGGTCAGCTCCAACAATCTCAACAAGGACTATGACCTGGCCGAAACTCTCGCCTCGAAGATTCGCCAGATCCCCAACGTCAGCAGCGTCTTCATTCCCCAGAACATGCGCTATCCCGGCCTGCTCCTCCGCATCGACCGCGAGTGCGCCAGCCTCATCGGCCTCTCCACCAAACAGGTCGTCGACAACGTCATCACTGCTCTGACTTCCGACGGCATGATCGCTCCCAGCTACTGGATCGATCCCAAAACCGGCAACAACTACATGGTCACCGTCCAGTATTCCAACAGCATGATCAATCACATGAGCATGCAGCAGTTCCGCAATATCCCCCTGCGCGGAACCGGCGACACCGGCTACACCCCGCTCCAGTCGGTCGCTGATATCCAGCGCATCAACACCCCCACCGAAGTCACCCACTACCAGCTTCGCCGCGAGATTGACATCTACGTGGCGACCAAAACCGAAGCCCTTCAGAGCGTGGATGGCGCCATCAACAAGCTCATTGCCTCTGTCCCCAAAAGCCGCAACCTCCGCATCACCGTGCACGGCGCGGTGGTCAGCATGAATTCATCCTTCAAAAGCTTTGGCATCGGCCTCATCATCGCCATCGTGCTCGTCTATCTGGTGCTCATGGCCCAGTTCGCCTCCTTTGTCGATCCCTTCATCATCCTCCTTGCCGTGCCTCCCGGCCTGGCCGGAGTCGTCCTCACCCTGCTCCTCACTGGGAGCACCCTCAACATCATGTCGCTGATGGGTACCATCATGATGACCGGCATCGTGGTCTCCAACAGCATCCTCATTGTCGATTTCACTCGCATCCTTCATGGACAGGGTTTGGAGCTGATGGAAGCCACCGTGGAAGCCTGCAAGATGCGTCTTCGTCCCATTCTGATGACCTCGGTGGCCACCCTGCTGGGCATGATTCCGATGGCTCTCGGCATCGAGGCCGGCAGCGAGCAGTACGCTCCCCTGGCCCGCGCCGTCATCGGCGGCCTGGCCGTCTCGGTGGTGCTCACCATGTTCGTGGTGCCCGCCATGTACCTCGTCATCCACTCGCGCCAGGAACGCAAAATGGCCGACCGTCAGGGAGTGCAGGCATGAAGAACCTCATTTTGTCCATCGCTCTCGCTTTCGCCCTACCCGCTGCGGCCCAGGGAACGCTCCCCAGTGCCCCCGCGCCGGCGATTCCCGCTCAGGCAGGGGGTGCGGTTCCCGCTCCTCCCGCGGGAGGACTGCCTCGCCTGACGCGCGAGCAGGCCGAACAGATGGCCATCCATAACAACCCGCGCATCCATGTCGGACATCTCCTCGCCCTTGCCCAGCATCAGGTTTTTCGCGAGGCCCGCTCCGCGGAGCTGCCGACAGCCACCGCCGCCATCACCGGCGTCGAGGCCGAAGAAGGCACCCGGCTTTCCGCCGGATCCCTTACCGCCTCGCACCTCTTGGAGCACGCCGGCGCGGGAGCCAATTTTACCCAGCTCATTTACGACTTCGGGCATACCCACAACCTCCTCCTCTCGCAGAAGCTCGAAGAGAAGTCCTCCGACGCCGACGCCCTCGCTACCACCGAGGACGTGGTCCTGGCGACCGATGAAGCGTTCTACAACGCCCTGCTGGCCCAGGCGGAACTGGATGTGGCGCGCCAGACCGTTGCCACGCGTCACACGACCGATCAGCAGGTACGCGTGATGACCCGCAACAAGCTCAAGTCCACTGTGGACCAGGCCTTCGCCGACGTGGATCTTTCCCAGGCGAAGCTGCTCCAGCTTGACGCCGAGAATAACGCCGACGCGTCCATGGCCGCCCTGGATGCCATCCTCGGCCTGGATTCCAACGTCCGCTTTCGTCTGGTGCAGAGCACAACCGCGCCCCCGCCGCCCCCGACCAATACTTCGGATCTCATCCAGCAGGCTCTTGCCCAGCGCCCCGATCTTCAGGCCCTGAACTATGGGGCGCAGTCGGAGAAAAAGTACGCTCGGGCGGAACGCGAACAGATGCTCCCCTCCCTCACCGCCGCCGGTACTGCGGGCGTGGTTCCCGTGCGCGCTGATGCGTATTACACGACTAACTGGTGGGGCGCCATCGGCGGCAACGTCGACATCCCCATCTTTAATGGCTTCCTCTATAACTCCGAGGCGCAGGAGGCGAGAATCCGGGCCCAGGCCGACGCGGAAAATGCCCGCAATCTGCGCGACAATATCGTGCGCGATGTCCGCACCGCCTGGCTGGACGCCAACACCGCATGGCAGCGCATGGCCGTCACCGCGCAGCTGCTCCAGGAGGCGGATCTGGCACTGGATCTGGCCCAAACCCGCTACCGGCTCGGACTCAGCTCCATCGTGGAGCTCAGCCAGGCGCAGTTGCAGCAGACCAGCGCCGAGATTCAGAATGCCAGCGCGATCTATCAGTATCGCCTTGCCCTCTCCACGCTGAACTACGAGATGGGCGTGGCTCCGTAGCGGCGGCCATCCGGGCGCGTTTTCCCGAGGGCAGGCAAATGCTCCTCAGCAGGATCAGGCACTGGCGGTTGAGCGGGACCGCCAGTTCGCTGCCGGAGCCGCGGCAGAATCGGCCAGCGAACGCGACGCCAGCCACGGGTTCCTTCGGGTCGGAGTATCGAACTTCTGCCTGTGACTAGGGAGCTCCCGATCCCACGGAGCGGCTTTCCATCTGTTCGTTGCCGCTGCCCTGAGTCGACTGGAGGGGGTACTGCGCGCTCACGCGCATATCCACAATGTTGCCCTGCACTTCCGGCGTGGCCGATATCGTGTCCGTGTCGGTACGGATGACGGTCAGGTATGGGCTGTTCTGCGAAGCCACATAGACCTTTCCATAGGGGTAGCTGTAGATGGATGCGATCGCGTGAGGATTCGAGGTAAGCGGGATCGTCGACTCAATCGTGTAGTTGTTCAGATTGACCACGGAAACGCTGCCTGGAATTCCCGCCGCGATGTCACCCTGATTGGCGACGTAGACGCGGCTCCCGTCCTGCAGCACAGTAACCTCGACCGGGTGCATGCACATGGTGTCGGTGCCGGTCGGGCATCCCGGTCCATTCGCCAGATTGACCGTCGCCAGGACTGTGCCGAAGGTCAGGCTGTCGTTTCCGTAGACGTCCAGGCTTGCGTCGATGATGCTGATCGAGTTGGAGTCGTAATTCGCGGTCACCAGAACCTGCCCGTCGATGTAATAGTCCGCGAAAACCGGACCCGCTCCCACCGTGATGGTGGGGTGCAGACTGTCAATGGCGTTGAGCTGCGAGTTGATGACCGTGACCGTTCCGCCTGATACGCCTGGCGTGCCGCCGCGGTTCATGATGAAGGTCCGCAGGGAGTTCGGGGACATGTAGCCGTAGACCGGGCATATTCCCAGCGGCAGCCGGGCCGAGATCGTGTTGCTGGTCGTTTCAATGGCATCGGCTTCGCCGGTCACGGTCACCGTCGATGGAGTGTCGCAGGTGCCCCAGGACAGCGACCCACCAGTCGAATTCCCCTGGCTGATCGCGTAGATCCGTTCGCTCGAGCCGCTTCCGACCAGGTTCACAAGGGACGGAGCAACCGGGATCTCCTGCTTTACCGCCTGGGGCGAACCCATCATCTGCGCCACGCAGTTCGTCGCCGGACAGCTCGATGTCTGTCCCGTTTCCGTCACGTAGAGGATGTTTTGGTCCAGCAGTGCATTGGTCGGCAGCGCGTTCGGCAACAGCGTGCTGGTCTGAATATTCTTGGTCAGGATTGCTCCGGGGCTGTTATCCGAGGTCGTGATGGTTCCATCGCAGTTGGGAGCGAAAACCTGCGACCCGCTGGACTCCAGCGAGAACGTCAGAGGCCCATAGCCGCCTTCCGCCTCGTCAAGGATCGAGTCCCCGGAGAAATCCAGCAGCGTGATCACGCTGGGCGTGGAATAGGTCGTCCCGCTGCACGATCCTACGATTCCGGTTGGCCCTGGCTGTGACAATACCGTGACGTACGCCGTCGGCTGCCCGGCCGGTCCGGTCGGATTGATGGGAGTGACCACGGGGCGGTACTGATTGCCGCATCCGGCGGCCAGAGCCAGGACGGTTGCGGAAACGGCGGCGATGATCGCCGCTCGGGAAGAAACCCCACTGCCGGTCCCTTGCCAGGACCGAAACAACCTCTGGCTCGATACGCCGCGAAAGCGATCCAGCCATGCCATGCTACGCACTCGCAAGTACCTGACTCCTCCGCCCGGGCCACCGAGGTGGCGAGGGTTCCCCAGTGTGCTGGTAGAAAGATGATTGTACTGTACGGGGCGGGCTTTGCGCCCGCGGTGGAAAATGGCCATGAGTCCGATGAGAGAAGAAGGTCGGCGCGCCGGGCCTTCCGCGCTGCGGTGGCAATCGCAGGCGGTTCTGCTGGCGTTCGTTCCCGTCACCGCTATTTGGCTCATGCTGGCCGCGGGGGAGGTGTGGCCAGCGCACAGCCGTGTCGTGTGGCTGGATGCGGCGATCAGCATAAGCTTTGTGGCGCTGGTCCGGGGTTTTCGAGCGGCCACCTTCGGCGGCGCACTCACCGGCGGAATTCTCGCTGCTGCGCTCTTCCTCGGGACTCCAGGCTGGCATACCGCCCTGTGGCCGCTGCTGACTCTGGTGGTACTCACCTTTGCTGCGACACGATTCGGGCGGCGCCGCAAGGAAGAACTTGGCATCGCTGAAGCCAGGCGCGGGCGCAGAGCCTCGCAGGTGGCGGCGAATCTGGGCATGGCCGTCATCGCCGGCATCCCGCTCGCCCGCACACCCGGATTGAGTTCGGCGGGGGCGCTGGATCGCGTTGAGCTGGCAGCGATGCTGGCGGCCATGGCCGAAGCCGCGGCAGACACCCTTTCCTCGGAGCTGGGGCAGGTGCTGGGCGGCGAACCGCGCCTGCTGACCACCTTCGATCGCGTTGCTCCGGGGACCGATGGCGCCACCACGGCGATGGGAACCCTGTCTGGCTGCGCAGGCGCGGCCATCGTCGTAGCGGCCGGCCAGGCGGCTCTGATCCTCACGCGCACACAGGCACTGATCGCGCTGGGGGGCGCCATCGCAGGGCTTTTCTTCGACAGCTTCCTGGGAGCCACGCTGGAGCGGAGGGGCTGGCTCAACAACGACGCGGTGAACGCGCTGTCGACGGCGTGTGCCGCTCTCGTGGCTGGATTCGCGTGCCTTTGGGCCTGAATCAGTCGGCGGTCAGCCGATGCTGCAGCTGTTCCAGACTCGCGCCTTTGGTTTCCGGATAGATCGTCAGCACCACAAAGAACTGCAGCGCCATCATCCCCGAGAAAAACATGAACGGCGCGGCGGTGGAGTGCGCCGCCACCCACGGGAAAAATCCGGAAATCAGCGCGTTCATGATCCAGTGCGACGAACTGCCCAGGCTCTGCCCCTTCGAGCGCACCCGGGTGGGGAAAACCTCGCTGATGTACACCCAGATGACCGCTCCCTGAGAGATGGAAAAGAAGAAGATGAACCCGACCAGCAGCCAGACCAGATCGGCCTGATGGCTGTGGGTCTCAAAGATCGCTGCCACGCCAGCCAGTGCCCCTGCCGTGCCGACGGAACCGATCAGCAGCAGCGATTTACGCCCCACCTTGTCAATCACGGACATCGCCAGCAGTGTCGCGGCGAAGTTCATCGCACCCAGCAGCACCGCCTGTTTGTCTGCGGAGAGGCTGCTGAAGCCGCCGAACCGGAAGATGTCGTTCGCGTAGTAAAGAATTGCATTGATGCCCGAGAGCTGATTGAACATGCCGATGGTCACGGCCAGAAAAATCGGCAGCCGGTACTTTCCCCGGAAGAGCGGTTCCGAATGCTGCGACCGTTCCAGATGGATCGAGTCCACAATCTCCTTCAGTTCGGCTTCGCTGTTGGGTGTGCCCATCATCTCCAGCACCTGCCGGGCTTCGTCGATCCGGTTCTGCGTCACCAGCCAGCGGGAGCTGCGCGGGATGCCGAAGAGGAAGAGGAGAAAGAGAAAAGCGGGAACAGCAGCGACTCCAAACTGCCAGCGCCAGGCCTGGCCACCGTCGATCAGGCTGGCGACCCCATAGTTCGAGGCGTAGGCGAGCAGGATGCCGGCAACAATGTTGATCTGAAAGAGCCCCACGAGCCGTCCGCGCAGCCGCGCCGGCGCCAGCTCTGCCAGGTAAACCGGGCCGAGCACCGAGGAGCCGCCGATCCCCAGACCGCCGATCAGCCGAAATGCGAGCAGCGCCGGCCAGCTCCAGGCGAACGCGCACCCCAGGGCCGAGACAAAATACAGCAGCGCCATGATGCGCAGGGCCTCGCGCCCACCGATCTTCTGGCCCAGCGGACCAGCCCCGATCGCGCCCGCCACCGTGCCCCACAATGCGATCGAGACGGTGAGCCCGAGGGCCGCAGAGCTCAGATGGAAGACCTGCGTCAACTGGCCGGTGGTGCCGGCGATCACGGCCGTGTCAAAGCCGAAGAGAAGCCCGCCCAGCGCGCCCACAGCGCTGCTGCGGACCAGCAGACCGTTCAGTCTCATAAGAAAGGGCAAGCATACCACTGCCGGTCGGGAAATCGGCGGGTTGAGTTCGGAAATCGAGGGTCTGCCTGGAAAGTGGAGCTATGCCGCGGGGCGGGAGCCTGACGCGGCCGGACGAGAGACGGTATCAGCGACAGGCCGCAAACGTCCCGCCCTGGGTTTGGGCATTTCTCTCAGCCGCAGAACCAGCTGGAGAGGGTGCATCGGCTTATCCAGCAGCTCGAAATCGTAGCCGCGGCGACGAGCGTCGCAGAGCAGATCCAGCGCGCCCGCTTGTCCCGAGAAAAGAATGATGCGGGTCTTATGCCCGGCGCGCCGCAGGGAAACCGCCAGCTCAATGCCGGTCATCCCGGGCATCATCACGTCCGTGATCAGCACGTCCGGAGGATGTTCCATCGACCGGACCAGCACCTGGTCGGGGTTGTGAAAAGCCCGGGCCTCGAAACCCTCCCTGCACAGGATGGCGGCCAGGGTCTGAGCGATGATCCATTCGTCGTCCACGATGTAGACGCGGCAGGCAGGGGATTCGGGAGAGGACGCAGGCACAGGAAGGCTCCAGTTTGCAAATCGCGAATCGGGGAGAAGTCAGCCCAGCCGGTCGTGTTTTCCTGATCTTTTCCGGCGTAGCTCGGATGCCTCCATGCGCGATCGGGTTGCATCGTCCGTGCGCGTCAAATCAGGCACGAGGGACGATGTGCGCACGAAGCCCGTTTTGACGACGGGGGGCCGGAAGGGACGGCTGACAGGCATCCAACCACCGGTTGCCGCCGCGTTTTGGCGGCTCAGGTGCGGCAGGGGTGCTGGTGACCTTAGTACCCTTGTCCCCCGAAAGAGGATTGACGGGGAACAGAGGGGCTGTTACGGTTCAAAGAAAAGCGGATAGGCCGAAATCCCATTCTTGAACGACCTCACGAGGAGTGTTCCGGGGGTAATTCCGGACAACACGTTGCGCAGACGTTACTACATCATTTTTGTGGCTCGGGAGAAGGACGGTCCTCTCCGCAAGATTCCGGTCCCTCTGCATTACGCTGGCGTGTTCGTGGCGGCAGCGGTGGTCGGCGCATTTACGATCACCGGAATGGCCGGATCCTATACGCGTATGTTGCTCAAGACCGCCAGTTTCAATCAGGTGCAGTCGCAGCAGGCGGCGTTGCGGCGCGACTACAGCCGTTTGCAGATTTTGGCCCACGAAAAGGACGTACAGGCAGCCTCGCTTGGCTCCCTCGCCAGCGAAGTCAGCGCTCTCTACGGGCTGCGCCACAGCCGACTGAGTCGGTCGATCTCTCCCGCCGCGGCAGCAACGGGGACGGATTCCGACGATTCCGGCACGTTCACTGAGGAAGCCTACGCCCAGTCTCTGGATCAGTTCGCGCTGCTGCGCAGCAGTGCTCTTTCCGGCCGTATCTATCGCCTGGATCCCAGCATGGCGCCGGCGACGAACAGTAACTGGGTGGACTTTGCCGGAGCGCCCGAATTGTGGCCGGTCACCGGACGGATTACCAGTTCGTTCGGCGAGCGACAGGATCCGATTCTCACCGGGGAGGGCGAGTTTCACACCGGCGTGGATATCGCCGCCAGCTTTGGGGCTCGGGTGCATGCGGCCGCGGATGGCGTGGTCGAGAAGGCGGGCTGGGAGACAGGATACGGGCGCGTGATTATCCTGAACCACGGCAATGGGATCCAGACTCTTTACGCCCATCTTTCCGGGTTTGCCGTGACGGTGGGACAACAGGTCCGGTGCGGTCAGGTGATTGGTTACGTCGGACTCAGCGGGCGCACGACAGGACCCAATCTGCACTACGAAGTACGCATCCACAACACTCCCGTAAATCCGCACAAGTACCTGCGCGAAACCCTGTCCCAGCTGGCCAGCGCCCGTTCCTCCGAAGCCATATCGGACAACGTCGGGAACTGATTCCCTCCGCCGTCCCCTCAAAGCCTGCGGATAGCCTCGCCATCGTGATTTTCCCTGCAGCTGTCGGCCGGTTTCCTCGACCTCGCGGAAGAAGCGCAGAAAATTTTCGACCAGAATCCTGCGGCAATCCTCTGGCGAATAGCCTCGCTCCAGGAGCGCAGCAGTAATCTTCGGCAGGTCTGCGGCGGAATCCAGGCCCTGCGGCAGCGAAGGCATGCCGTCGAAATCCGATCCGAGGCCAACATGGTCGATACCGGCAACTTTGGCGATGTGGTCGATGGGGTCAATGAACAGGCTGAGCGGAGGGCGGGGAATTTTCGCGGCCCACCCTCGCTCCCGCGCCGCGGTGACCGCCCAGGGGACGGGCTTTCCTTCCGCCTTCCACCGGGCGGTCTCCGCATCCCGGGCGGCTTCCATCTCCGGCGCCAGCTCCTGCCAGGCCTGACGCCAGCTTTCGCTGACGAAGGCCGAATAGATATTCACCATCACCAGGCCGCCCTGGCTGCCCGTGCCTCCGCTGTGGGCGACGGCCCTCAGCATCTCGTCGGTCAGGTTCCGCGGCGATGCTGTCAAAGCCCGGGACGAAGAGTTTATGGGTACCTATCCTGCCGAATCTCCCGTAAGCTGCGGTGAAACAGGAAGGTACAGATCTTAGCCTGGATCTATCCGGCTGCTCCTGCACTGGACTTTCCCGATGCGTGCCTGGCATTGAAATCGCCGACTCTGCGCAGGAACTCCTCACGTCGTGCTTCCGTATCAGCAAAGCAGCGGGCGGAAGGACAGACCTCTGCTCGTGCCCATTCCTGGGCGTCGACGTTCGGAAGCGAACGTCGAATCCCCAGGCAGAAGGCCCTGAGATGGCGGAAATCGCTGGAGTGGGTTGGTTTATTGAGCAGATGATTTTGGAATTCCGAATGCCGCTGTCTTGCAATGGCCTGAAAGCGGCAAATTTCCTCACGCATTAATCGGCATACATCCGGCCCATGGAGGGGATTACTTTGATGGAAACGCTCGGGCAGAACCTTAAATTCGCAATCCGGCAGTTGCGCCGCAATCCGGGGTTTGCTGCGGCCGTTGTAATTACCCTGGCGCTGGCCATCGGAGCTAACACAGCGATCTTTTCTGTCGTCAACGCGCTGATGCTCACGAGCCTGCCGTACCCGCATCCGCAGGATCTCGGGACCATTTTCAGACGCGTCCAGGGATCGAATCCTTACGATGGCCCACACGGTATCGATGGACAGCAATGGGAACTGCTGAGCGACGACGTCCCCGCGCTGGTCTCCGCGATCTCCGGCAGGAACGCAGGCGTAAACCTGCAGGCCGGCAAGCGCGCGGACTACGTGCAGGATGGCCGAATCTCGCAGCACTATCTCGATGTGCTCGACATCCAACCCGCTGTAGGTCGCAATTTTACTGCGGCGGAGGAGACACCGGATGGAGCCAACTCAGTCATCATCAGCTATAGGTTGTGGCACAACGTTCTGGGTGGCGATCGCAGCATTTTGGGACAGGCAATCCAGCTTAAGGGCGAGGCCTACACAGTCATTGGAATACTGCCGCGTGCCGCAACCACTCCACTGAACGCAGACGTGTACACACCTTTACGGCCCAGCACGCAGGGCGAGGGTGGTGGTACCAATTACGACGTCATCTCCCGTCTCCGCAAAGATGCCACGTGGCAGGAAGCTGATGCGGAGCTGAGCCGGGCCTGGGCCGGGCAGGCGAGCGTTCTCGCAACCGAAAATCATGCCGCACGGGTGTCGTTCTATTTGGTGCCGCTGCGGAAAGGCGAAACATCTACACTGAGGCCCAGGACAATGGGACTCATGCTGGCAGCAGGATTGATACTGCTCATGGCCTGCGCCAATCTTGCCGGGCTCACGCTGGTGCGGGTGACTCGGCGAAATTCAGAAATCGCAACGCGCCTCGCGCTTGGAGCTTCGCGCTGGCAAATCGAGCAGCAGCTCTGGGTTGAAAATCTGGTTCTGGCTGCTGCCGGCGGCGTGGCGGGTGTAGCTGTTGGCTTTGCGGCGCTGCATGGACTGCTTTCGCTGCTACCTGTGGGATTCCTGCCTGTCTCCTCAGTGCCGATCGACGGGACCGTATTGGCCTTTACGCTGGTTATCTCCCTGCTCACCAGCGTACTGTTTGGGATGCTGCCGGCGCTGGTCACGCGCCGCGTTGACCTGCGCTCTTCGATGGCCAACCGTGGTGCAGCGAGCACAGACACCCTGAGACTGCGGCAGACGCTCATCGCGGGAGAAGTAGCGTTCACGGTCCTTCTGTTAGCAGCTTCTGGATTGCTCATCAGCACTCTTTTACACCTCGAAACGCTGCCACCAGGCTTCAACCCGCACGGCGTGATGACCGCGAAAGCCTCGCTCAACGATGTGCGCTACAACGACCCTGCGACATTTCGCAAGCTGCTTGACGAGAGCACCGCAGCGATGCGGCAGATTCCTGGTATCGAAAACGCTGCCGTGGGTCTGACGCTTCCCTATGAACCCACCATGAACGACGAAATCACGCTAGCCGATGGGAAGGAGACCGGGGAAAACGTCGGAACGGATATCCTCTACGTGACTCCGGGTTACTTCAAGACCCTTCAGATTCCGCTGCTCGCGGGACGCAGATTTGCCCGTTCAGACGGTCCCAATGCGCAGTCAGTCGCCATCGTCAACCAGGCCTTCGCCGAGAAGTTCTATCACGGTGCGAACCCTGTGGGCCGCATGCTCGACCAGGGAACGGTCATCGTGGGAATGGTCGGGAATGTTCAGCTCTCTTCGAACCTCGACCCGATCGCCCCGCTGCAGACCGAAGAGACTATGTATATCCCGGCAGCACAGATTCTTCATTCCGGCGAGTTGGCGATGATACACACGTGGGTGCAACCCAGCTGGATCGTGCGCACGGCCAGACCAGTCCAGGACGTCACGAAGGACATGCAGCGCGCATTGGCCAGCGTCGCTCCCGATCTTCCTTTCTCCGGGTTCTACAGCATGAGCGACTTGCAGGCAAAAGCCCTGGCGACGCAAAAAGTCGAGGTGGCGTTGCTGAGCGCGATGGCCGGGCTGGCGCTGCTGCTGAGCGCCATCGGGATCTTCTCACTTGTGGCAAGCCTCATAGTGCAAAGGACGCGGGAGATCGGGATTCGCATGGCTCTGGGCTCCTCCGTCCGCCAGGCCATGGTTCATATTGCAGCGCCGGGAGCACGAGCCTCAGGATGGGGACTCATACTCGGGCTGATCCTCTGCGCTGGCACCCTGAGGTTTCTTCACAGCGTTCTCTATGGCGTCGGTGTCTTTGACTGGCGGACATTGCTCACCGCCGCCATAGTGCTTGGAGCAGTGGCCTTTGTGGCGGCCGCAGGTCCGACGCTTCGCGTGGCAAGAATCTCGCCCGCAGAGACGTTGCGAGATGAGTGAGCCACCGCAATGGACCACCCTGCCGAACCGTTGATCACTACCACCCGCACCTCGGCTCACCCATTCCTGCCGGATGGCACACTGTTCGCTCCCTGGCCGGAAAAGGAATCACAAGTTCTTAGCAAGTTAGCCCCTTCCCCGACCCTGCGGCGTTTCGGGGTACCTATGCGGCACTCGTCTCCTCCCGGATGGCAGTAGCGAACCCAGTTGCTGTCTGGCGGCGGACCATGTGGCAGCGCTGAATGGAACGCTGGCTTGAGGACCGCCCGTCCCGCCGGCAGGCGGAAAGCAAGACGCACCGATCGACGCAGGGCCTGGGCGGGAGCAACTGAGGGAAACTTGTCAACTTATCCGTCGCCAGGTACTCCCTCGGCAACCGCGGGCTCGACACGAATCGGCGCGGCGGTCGACAGGAGGTCGCGCTGACACAGCCGCACCTGAATGACGGTCAGGAGCTCGATCCCAAACAGGAAGAGGCAGGCAATCACGATGCTTCGGCCGGTGCGGAACGGCGCCGACCACAGAGACGAGAAGAAGGCTGCATAGATGAGATAGAGGTTGAGCACAACTCCGGCCGCAGGCACCAGCACGCTGCGCACGATGGTGAAATGAGCAGGCGAAATACGCCGGAACCAGAGGAAGTTCGCGACGTTGACGCCCGTGAAGGTGAGCGCCGCGAAGAACACCATCGCATTCGACCACCAGACGAAACTGTCCAGTCCGTTGCGCAGCAGCGCCAGGCTGGCGAGGGCCATTACGACGCAGACCAGCACTACAAATAGGACAGCGGTCTGCGGAATGCGCTTTTCGCCTTTCAACCGCGCGAAAGGTGCGGGCAGGAGGCGATGCCGCGCCAGGGCGAAGATCAGGCGCGAGGCGCCCTGCACGCAGGCAATATAAACGGCCGTGAGCCCGGTGAATGCGGTAAGGATCACGATGAGATCGCCTTGACCCCAGTAAGCGCGCGCGATCGGCGTAATCGCGGTCAATCCCTGGATGTTGTACCGGACCACCTCGGCGGGCGGCGCGGACAGGGTGAGGACCCACGAACAGAACGCCCAGAATACGCCGATGGCCACGACGGCCAGGATGAGGACTCGCGGCACGTGATCGCGCGGGGCTTTGGCCTCCTCCGCGGCGGTGGCCACTACATCGAAACCGGAAAATGCCAGCATGGCCAGAATGATCGCCGCCCAGAACCCGGCAACCCCGTGTGCGGCGTGAACGGGATCGAAGGGCGCGAGCGTGATGCCGCCCGGCCGGCCGGCCCTGACCCAGAGAATGGTCGCCGAGAGCGCCAGCACAACGCCGGTTTCGACGAGCATCAGCCGGATCGTGGTTTTGATGGAGACTTCCGCGCCGCGCAGGCAAATCAGCGCAACCAGAGCCGAGTGCAGAACCACTCCGATTGCGAGCGCGGCCATGGCCGGCATCGGCACATGCGCCCAATCCAGAAAGTCGCGGAAGAAAAGCCCAAACAACAACGGCACTGAGATCGCCGCCATGGTGAAATAAGTCGTCATGACCAGGCCCGCCAGCAGTCCCGTGGCCGGATTCACCACCGTCCACAGCCAGGTGGCCGCCGCGCCGGCGGAGGGCGCATGCCGGTTGAGAGCGGCATAGGACAGCACCGTGGGCGCGAGGATCACCAGTGCGGCCAGAAAGACGAGCGGCGCTACCGGCCCCGCTGTCGCCTCAATCGGTCCCCAGGTCGCATACAGGCCGATGGCCGGCGAGGTGACGCCGATGACCAGCGCGGCGAGCCCGATGGGCCCGATGACATCCGCTTTCAGCCGCGGAGTGCCTGCTGCCTGGCTGTGCTGATGGTGGTTCATGGGGCCTCTCGCGCGCGGACTATCGATTTTGGGCGTCGATTACACCGCTGCAGACATACTTCAATATGTAACAGACGGCAACCATGCGCCGTCCGGCTGGTTATAAAGTCCGATGGTCATCAGGGTCATGGTCTGGGTTACGCGCAGACCCTGCGCGAGACACCAGCGCATCAGGCTGCCGTTCCGAGTGGGGACGAGAAAGCCGGGACCGGGAAATGACGGTGCGGTGGCAATGAGCGCCCTGAGATCGTCGTTGGTTTCGCCGACGGAATGACCAAAAAATGCCAGCGGCGCCGAGTACCCGGTGATGCGTCCCGCGCGTTCCACGACCCGCGCCACACCTCCCGCAATAGCCTCCGCGACTTCGCCGCCGCGATGATGTCCGTGGACGCGAAGGCACAGTTGGTTGCAGGCCCCCAGATCCTCCACCGCCGCAGCGCGCACTGAACATCCCGGCACGGCCTTTCCGATGGCCGCGCCCTGCAGACACGAGAGATGCTCGCGCGCCTCGAAGCCCAGCTTGAGATAAAGCACCAGCGAACGGCTGTGATAGCCGGCCTGCACCAGGCGGATGCCGGCGAAGCCGCGCTCCTGCGAGCGCTCCATCACCGCCCCCATGAGCGCGCGCCCAGCCCCGTCGTTTTGCAGTGCAGGGTCCACCGTGAGCGGCCCCACTCCGCTGATCTGGTTCCGTTCGTCCAGAAAGTTGCTGCCCACTATCCGGCCGTCCGACTCGGCCAGAACGCCAAAAAACTGCTCATGACGCATCAGGCCAGACAGCAAACCGATTGCGTTGTCCGCGTCGGGAAAATCCGGAGGAAAATTGTGCGCGTTGGCAATGGCCGCAAAGGCGCGATAGAAAATGTCGCCGACAACGGCGGCGTCTGTCGGCCGGCACCTGCGCAAGGACACTGACAGCTTGAGTTCCTCCCGAATTGATCGCCCCAGGATATCACACGTGGGTCCAGTTACGGCGGCATCACCGCCCCAACCTCGCCTTTGCCCCAGCCGAGGTGAGTGCTTGATGCGAAAGTCCACGGTCTGGCGGCCCCTTTGGTTCGTAGGTTCGTGAATTGCCTGTTTGTGCTGGAAGCTCGGGGAATCGGGCTCAATGAAAGCGGATGCATCCTGGGAAGTCTTTGGGCTGTATCTGGAGCGGCGGGTGGCCCCGATCTCTCGTCCCTTTTCTAAACCACAACGAGGGTGCCCCCGGCCCCTCGCTGGGGGACCGGGGGCACCCGAACCCTACACAAGAAGATTCCTAGCGATATGGGCTTCAATCCAGCAAGCCATCCAGCCTGCGTCAACAAGCGCATTATCGCAACTCGTAAACTGACCGGTGTACGGGATGCTGTCTGGCTTGATGAGTGCGTCGGCCCCTGAATGCGCCAACGCAAGGTGGTCGCTGCGCCTGGATCGCTGCTGCCAATTGCACCAAATTCAGGCTGGTGCGAGGCGCAAGGTTAGAACGGTGATGTCGTCATCCTGGCCGTAGTTTTGCGCAGCCCGCACGATTGCATCAGCTGAATGGGTCGCCAACGCCTTCACTCGCTCGAAGCCGAGAAGCTCGCCGTTCGTTGCGCGGGCCTCTACAACGCCGTCAGTCATAAGGGTAAGTTGCTCGCCTGCTGCGAGAGGAAACACCGACTCCACGTAGCGCTCATGGGCGGAGAGACCGAGCGGCAGGCCATTGATGAGAGAGAGTTCGCTGCCATTCACAAACGGGGCAATATGTCCGGCATTGGCGGCAGTTAGCTTGCCAGCGGCGCTCACTGTGAGAACGAGGCAGGTGGTGAATCCCCCCGAGCTACGCGCCATCATGCGCTGATTCATGGCGGCGAGAATCTCCGCCGGGCTTTGCGTATAGTGCGCCAGTGTGCGGAAGGTTCCCACCAGCAGGGATACAGTCATCGCGGCGGGCATGCCCTTGCCGCTCACGTCGCCGATCACGATGAGAATGCCACCGTTTGCAATGGGAATAATCTGAGAAAAGTCGCCGCCCACCTGGCCGGCGGGCTTGTAGACGTTTTCGACGGCAAAGCCGGGAACAGTAGGAATTTCGCTTGGCACCAGGACCTGCTGCACGATGCGCGCGGCTTCGAGCTCGGTCTTGTAGCGCTCTTCCTCGCTGCGGGTGCGTGCGAAGCGGAGCAAAACGACGGCAAAGAGCGCAAGTTGGACGGCAATCCCGGTCGCCTGGTAGGTTCCCAGTGGAAATGGCCGGTCGGTGATGCCGTTGAAGAAGAGGTCAAGATAGCGAGCCGCCCACACCACGCCCCGCGCCACCAGAGCAAATGCGAGGTAGACGAAGGTGAGATTCAGGAAGTAGAAACCGATCGGCAAGGCGAACACCCATTTCTCTGCCTTGCTCTCCCTTGAGGGCGCGAAAAGCAAGCCACAGTTCAAGACCCCGATCAGGAGCTTCATGACCGCTCCAATCTCAAAGTGGACCGCGACGCTTATCCTGTTGAAAGTGACGAGAAGGTCGAGTGAACAGTTGAGAAGCGCGACTGCTATGGCAGCCCAGTAAAGACGGCTTCGATTGATTTTGCGGAAGTGCCTGATCATGATCGGCAGGCTGACATTGAGGCCTGCGATCAGGACGGCCTGACTCACCATCCAAACCACCACGTTGACCGAACCGAAGATGGCGTAGGCCGGGATGAGGAGAACGTTAAAGATCTCCCAAACCCCGAACCAGAGAAATTCGCGATCGGCCGGCCGCATGAAGAACAGCCACAGGGAGCCCAGCCCGGCCAGCAGACAAACCAGGCCCACGATGCCGTATTGCGTGTTGGCCCAGAACAATTCATGGCTTCGATGCGTCTGCCACTCTGTCATGAGGCTCACATCGCCCAACTGCATGGATTCCTGAATGCCGCCATACTGCTCCAGCTCCGACGGATAGTGCCATACACGGATGGCAATGCTCAGGCTCCGGCCAGATCGCGTCAGATCGTCCGGGATGGGGAGAACAAGGTTTTGCGCATAGCGCGGCTGGGCGCGCGGCGGCATTGTCCCGTTCTCGCCGATGAGTCGTCCGTCGGCATAAACCTGAAAGTTCGTGGCGATCATCGGAATCCACAGCGCCAACGGGCCTCTGTAGCTGGGCAGCGTCACATCGAAGCGATACCACGCAAAACCAGCGAGCTTCGGATAGCCTTGCACGTACCAGTTCTCGTCGCCTCGGATGAGAGACCATGATGAGTCGTCGAAGTCAGGTCTAGCCCAGGCGAGGGTCGGGTCGTCGCCGGGATGGAAGCGCATGAGGCCGCCCAACGCGACAATCCGGCGGTCGTGGTCTACCATGTCGAAATTCTGCGCGGCGAGCAAGCCACTCAGGGTTGATGCGGTCAGGATCGCACCTATCAGGCGAACCGCCAGTCGGGGAAGCATTACTTGCTATCTTGCCACCTACCTTCAGGGCGGACAATGGAAAACGTCCGTGGCCTGTAACCCCGAGATGATTCAATCGTCGCCAAATCGCCAAACCACGTTTTCAGATTTTCAGCCGCGGTGGCTCTGGTAACGTGGTTTTGCCTGTTCGCAACAGTTGAAGTGCGAGAGTCGTGGAGCACTGGACACGGTCCGACTCTCGGCCGAATCTCCGTTTTGGGTATGAATACAACAAGTAACCTCGTGGTAGGCGTAACCCGCGAGAAGTCCTGCATTGCGAGAACCGACGACACCATCCATTCCGTTCTCAAGCGTCGGCAGCAGCCGCGTCCACAGCCAACCTGTTCAGCATCTATTCGGCGGTGGAGCTGAGCCCCGCCGCCGTCAGATTCAAACACGTTCGAGGACGCAGCGCTTCATCGCGCCGTGTACCACCGAACGTAATCGACGATCATCGGCCCGGGGTTGGTCAGGTTGGTAATTGACCCACCCAGGGTGCCGCCGATGGCTTCGTTCAGGAGGATGAAAATGGGTTGATTGAATGGCCATACATCCCCTGAGGGAAGGCTGTCCGGCGTCGTCGTGAAGAAGGGCTTGGACGGATCATCCACAAAGAACTGGATCTGGTTTGGCGACCAGATAATCCCGTAGATGTGAAAAGCTGTATTACTCGCTTGTCCATCGGGGAACAGGTAACGGTCGGAAATTCCGTCTCCGCCGGTGAGGTATGTATGAATAGTGGAGTTCTCGCCTGTGTTCCCGGGTCCGCTGTACACCTGCGGCGACCAGGCTTCCAGCATGTCTGCTTCGCCGGCGGTGGGCCATGGAACGCCACTGTTGATATTGTTGCCCAACGACCAGAAGGCGGGCCAGAGTCCCTGGTTCATCAAATTGGGAAGCTCGATCCTGGCCTCGAGAATGCCGTATCGGAAGGTCTGCCCTCCATCCGTGTTCAAGCGGGCCGAGATCCACGTTCCATTTACGTTTCTGGGCTGGATCACGAGATGACCGTTGCCGTCGATGTAGACCGGAGCCGTGTCAGTGCTGAAGGTTGTCGGGCACTGGCTTGGGTTGCCCCAGACTCCCGGAGGTCCGCAGTAAACTTCTGCTTCGCCATTTCCCCAGCCGTTGTTGTTTCCGAGGTCGAAATTCCAGGCGTCGGTGGATGGCGGGCGGGCTGGACCATCGAATTCCTGGCACCAGGTCGGCTTGTAGTCGACTCCCGCAACCGAGAGGTCGCCAATATTCGTGCAGGGGCTGGCGGCCAGGCCGCCTTTGCCGGTGTTGCTGCTGTTGGTTTCGACAGCCAGCGACCACAGTTGACTGGAATCGCCGGTGCATGTATCCACCACGACAGCGCTCCCGCTGTCGTTGCCACTGGCAGTGAGGCAGAGGTTGTTGCCGTTCGCCGGCTGGAATTCATAGAACTTGCCAATCAGCACAGGGTCCCAGGCCTGCCCCGTAAGTCCGGCGCACGCATCCAGGACAACAGCCGAGGCGCTGGTGTCACCCGCGGCGGTCAGGCAATATGGACCCAGCGTGGCGAAGTTGTAAAAGCCGGGCGGTGCGACGCCGGTGTTGTTCCCTGACCATGCTTGTCCCCCGGTACTATTCGAAGTGTAGATATCGACCGGATTTCCCTGTCCTGTTCCGTTGTCTGAGTCATCCAGGACCAGCGCCGGAGCATTCTGCGGACTGATTGTGAAGCTGCCAATGTTGATCGGAGCGCTACCAATTCCACTCCAGTCGACCCTGGTACCCTCATCGGCCGGATGTCTTCCCGATGCTGTGCCTTGTGCCAACAGCGAACAACTACATGAAACAAGCGTCACGGCTATCAGCCAATGCAAAAGCCTACCGCTAACCCTCGGTTCTGCTGCGCCCTTTGAAATCACGGTAGTCTCCTCTCATTTCGGGTGTTCGGCGCAATCTGCGCAGGTGTACTTCTCTTTGCTCAGTCGACTCCTTGCTTTGTCTGTTATCGCAAACCGCTATTCTTCAATTGCCACTGCACCGAGTACGTTCCGCATCGACACTGGGTTTTTGCAGTTGCAGTGCCGATGCGGCGGACGGCCTCGGCGTTCGGGTTCGAGGACGGCCGGTACGTCCTGCGGCCTGACATTCTATATCGCGGCGTCGATGCAACGCCAGTACTGCATTGCCAGGACTTTCCCCACAATTTCTCAGGCTGGCCAGATGAGAGCCAGTTCCAGTTGTGCGTCCGGGGGTGATTGCTGCGGCTGCCGGAAGGCGTTGCCGGAGAGAAGTCGCCGGATTCCGTCGGCCAGGGCGTAAAAGCGGAAGGGCGGAATGCCGAAGAATCGCTGCGAGATGACGAGCAACTTCTCGGCCAGGATGCGCAGTTTCATCTGCTGTCCCAGACAGGTTGCGGCAAAGTAAGCCGCGGCGGTCACCAGCACGACTAAGTTCTTCAACCTGCGGTACTTCATCACCCGGATAAGGCATGATGTTTGCTCTCCTGTCGCTGCCCGCGAGGGGCGGAATCTGAAGGAGGGCGTTTGCCTCAACCCAGATTTCTTTGTTTGAGTGCCCCCGCTTCATGGTTCTTGCGGCACGGCAGGGGCGAGGAGGTTCTGTCACAGGTCGCCGCAGGCGCCGCCCTGGCGGCCGAAGCGAAGCGGAAGGACCTTGACAGGTTCCGACCGTCTCTGCCATAAAGCCGCCTGAAGCGGGGCACGTGAACGAAGAAGAGATTTAGGAAAGCTACCGCATGATTTCGGGGAGGGGCGTGGCGGGGGAGGAACGGATGCTCAAGAGCGTGAAGTCGTTCCTCGCCGTAAATACCCTCCCAGGTGACGGTCAGTCAGCGGGTGCCGGGATACGCCGATGGCAGCTTTTGCAGGCCACAATGACCGGGCAAAGAATCTCAGAATGCTATTGGGCGAACGTAAGGCGAATACACTCTGAACAACGTGTGTGCGGGTATTTGTAAAATATTGTACGCTTTTCCCTGGCTTTGAATGTAAAATATTTTACACTCCTGCGTATGGATGCTGTTCAGGAGCGTAGTGATGAAGGAGAGCGAGCCGCAGCATCGACGGGGAAAACGTCGGCTCCGGATCATCAAGGCACTGGTCGCGTCGCGACAATACGGGTACTCCAGAAAAGTCCAGGGCTTCATCGAAGACGGCGATTTTGAACTCGAGGATATGGAGCGTTGTGTTCTCAGTGCGTGTGCAATTCAAAAGGTCGAAGTGGACGACCTAGGGACTGCGATCGACGGCTGTAAGTACACCATCATCGGCGTCGATACGCAGGGTATGAGTTTCTACACCTGCGGAAAACTCATACGCGACAGCGAAGCGCAGCAACTCTACTTCTTCATCACCGCCCATGAACAAGCGTGACAATTCCGGGAGAAGCGATATGCAAACAGTTGCATTTGGCTACAAGTGTCAGGAGTGCGGCCAAGGCATGGTTCTGGAAAAAGTGATTCCAGAGTACAGGACCAAGCTAAAAGGCTACCCACTGACAGTAGAGAACGCGCGGATTGGTGTGTGCAATCTGTGCGGTGCGGAACATTTCAGTCCGATTGAGACGATGCGTTGGAAGTCTCTTCTTCAGGAGAAACAGGCAGCATCTTATCTACAGCCGGATGAGATCCGAGAGATTCGTAAACAAATCGGACTTTCGATGGAACAGTTTGCAGCGATGATTGGGTGCACGCGTCAGTCACTGTACAACTGGGAACGATCGGAACGTGAGGCGCCTCAATCTCGGATGGCAGATGTTTTTATGCGTCTGGTACGAGAAGCGCATCTTGTCGGCTCTATCGAGGTGCTCAAATTCCTTACGTCGGAAGCTGAGAAGCTAGGAATTCAGTTGGATCTTCCTCAAAAGACAACACAGCCTGTGCCTCTGTTTCTGACGCCACGCAAGATTTCGGCAAAATTAGTCTCGCGCATAGTAGAGGAGACCCTTGCGCTCACCGCGGACACTGAAACTCCTTCAGAAACGGTTGTCATGGTAACGGATCACGAACAACAGCTTGCGACCTTGTTCTATGACTACACGGCAGCCACGCTGAATTTGCACTTTCTCCACTCAGTCCCATTTGACGAGTTTGACGCCGACATTTCGTTCAAGGATGGAACATCGGTAAAGAGGGAACGTGCATTGATCAAAAACTATGAAGCAACATTGATAGCCAAAACTGCTCGTACCGAGGATGATATCGCCGCAGTGAAGGTGGTACCTCGCGAAATCGACGTATCAGTGAAAGTACCTTCCAAATGAACACACGACTTGCTTCGATCAATGCAAAGCTATTGAGTTGGCGGGTATTGGGAGGGGCGGAGCCTCAGAAAAACCTAGTCAACGAGATCTACAGGGACCTCTTTCGGGATGAGTTTTATCGCGAGGTTTGGGACGAGCCCATATTGCTCACTGGCTTGGTGACGGCCGCAAAGTGCCCAGCCTCGGCAGGTGCCAGGGCACCACGCAGATTTCTCGTTATGTCGCTTTGGCAACGCCCGCTGGAAACTGCGTACCGAAAAACCTGGCTGCAACTGCCCAGCGTGCGGTGGGCAGTGTCCTTTGCCCCTCGCTCCTCAATCTTCAGGATTACCTTCAGGAGTTCTTTGGGAGTGATTTCCGCGATCGGTCGCGAGCCGATGGCGGGAAAAATGTCGTTCACAAAGCGGGCATAGACCCTTGTCCGATGACTCTTAGACACCGGGTCAATAAATTTCTTCAGCCTCTCTTGAGCGATCACCTCAAAGCTGTCGTCGGTAGCACCCTCACGCGCCGACTTCACCGCTTTGCGGTGCTCCGCGGGATCAGTGCCCTGGGCCAGCAGCCTGCGGCATTCTTGCCGTTGCTCACGGGCTGTCGCAAGCGAGACCTCTGGATAGCCCCCCAGTGAGAGACGCTTTTCCTTTCCCTGGAACCGGTATTTCCATCTCCACCACTTGCCCCCTGCCGGATCGACTTCAAGGTAAAGACCTCCACCATCCCACAATCTGTACGACTTCTTCTCAGGAGGATTCTTCTTGTCGATGGTGTCGGCAGAGCGACGGCCCTTTCGCGCACCGCTCGTCTGCATTTCGGATTCGGTCTTCTGGACAGGACGCTGCCCCGGCTTCGCATTTCGAATCAGGCTGTCTGTCAGTTTGTCGGTCGGGGGCATTCTGGGGGCAACTCATTTTTCCGATGGGTGAGTTGCGCCCAGTGTTGCCCCCAACCGCCTGGATGTCAATAGACGGCCTCGGACAGGGGGTGTCCAAGGTAATTCGCAAAATCAATGATTTACGGGAAGGCCGGACGATCTCGGATGGTCTCGGATGTATGAATGGTGGCCAGGGACGGGATTGAACCGCCGACGCCGGCCTTTTCAGAGCTGGATTCGAGCGTCACGGAGGCAGGTTGGGACTGGCAGGAGGACAGATCAGAATCGCACGGTAATCGAATGGCTACTTCTCCCCAAACTCCCAGTCCGTGGCCGGAGGAATGGTCGTCACCACCTGACGCCGCTCGCGCCACGCCCCGCAGAGATAATCGTGGTTCATCCGGGCGATGACCTCGAGAGGTATCTCCTTGGGGCAGACGCCGGTGCATTCTCCGATGTTGGTGCAGCTGCCGAATCCCTCCTCGTGCGCCTGCGCCACCATGCGCACCGCGCGGCGATCCCGTTCCGGCTGGCCCTGGGGCAGGATTCCCAGATGGGCAATCTTTGCGCCGGTAAACAGCGCCGCCGATCCGTTCGGGCAGGCGGCCACGCACGCGCCGCAGCCGATACAGGCCGCCGCGTCCATGGCGCGGTCTGCAGTCTCCTTGCCAACGGGAATGGCGTTGCCATCCGGCGCATTGCCAGTGGATACGGAGACGTAACCACCCGCCTGAATGATGCGGTCGAAGGAGCGCCGGTCCACGACCAGGTCTTTCACGAACGGGAACGAACGCGAGCGCCACGGCTCCAGCACCAGCTCCTCGCCGTCCTCGAAGTGCCGCATGGTCAACTGGCATACGGTGGTGGCCGGCTGCGGACCATGGGCCACTCCGCTGATCATGAATCCGCACGATCCGCAGATGCCCTCCCGACAATCGTGCTCGAAGGCCACCGGCTCCTCGCCATGCTCCACCAGGCTCTCGTTCAGCACGTCCAGGCACTCCAGCATCGACATCTCCGGATTGACGCTGTCCATGGGATAGCGGACGAACCTGCCTTTGGCCCCGGGGTTCTTCTGCCGCCAGATGGTCAATGTCAGTTTCATTACCTGTAGCTCCTCTGGCTGGGATGGACGTAGTGGAATTCCAGCGGCTCCCTGTTCAGCTCGGGCGGATTTCCCGGGCCGGTGTAGCCCCACGCCGCGACATAGCTGTAGTGCTCATCGTCGCGCTGCGCCTCGCCATCCGGAGTCTGATATTCCTCGCGGAAGTGGCCGCCGCACGATTCATTCCGCTCCAGAGCGTCGATGCACATCAGCTCGCCCAGTTCCAGAAAATCGGCCACGCGCCCGGCTTTTTCGAGGCTCTGGTTCAGATCATTGCTCGATCCCGGCACGTTCAGGTTTTGCCAGAACTCCTCGCGGAGCGCGCGAATCCTGCCGATGGCGTCCCTCAGCCCCGCGGCATTGCGCGACATGCCGCAGTGGTCCCACATGATCCTGCCCAGCTCGCGATGGAAAGAGTCGACCGTGCGCCTGCCCGGAATCGCCAGCAGCTTTTCCACTCCCTCTTGTACCGAGGTCAGCGCCGCCTGCGCCTCGGTGCCGGACTCGCCCGTCTTTTCAAGCTTCGTCGAGGCCAGGTAGTTCCCGACGGTGTAGGGAATGATGAAATAACCGTCGGAGAGCCCCTGCATCAGCGCGCTGGCCCCCAGCCGGTTCGCCCCGTGATCGGAGAAATTCGCCTCGCCCAGCACAAAGAGGCCCGGAATCGTGCTCTGCAGCTGGTAATCCACCCACAGCCCGCCCATGGTGTAGTGGATGGCCGGGTAAATGCGCATCGGCACTTTATACGGGTTCTCATCCGTGATGCGCTGATACATGTCGAACAGGTTTCCATAGCGCTCGCGGATCGTCTCTTCGCCGAGCCGCTGAATGGCCTCGGAAAAATCGAGATAGACGCCCAGCCCGGTTTCGCCCACGCCGCGGCCTTCGTCGCAGACTGCCTTGGCGTTGCGCGATGCGACGTCCCGCGGCACCAGATTGCCGAAGCTCGGATAGCGTCGCTCCAGGTAATAATCCCGCTCCGGCTCGGGAATCTGATCTGGCGTCCGCTTGTCGCCTTTCTGCTTCGGAACCCAGATCCGTCCGTCGTTGCGCAGCGATTCGCTCATCAGGGTCAGCTTCGACTGGTAATCGCCGGAAACCGGAATGCAGGTGGGGTGAATCTGCGTGAAGCATGGGTTCGCAAACAGGGCACCACGCCTGTGCGCGCGCCAGATCGCCGTGGCGTTCGATCCCTTCGCGTTTGTCGAAAGGTAGTAGACGTTCCCATAACCGCCGGTAGCCAGAATCACAGCGTCGGCGATGTGAATGCCCAGCCTGCCGGTGATCAGGTTGCGCGCCACAATGCCGCGGGCCCTGCCATCCACCACGACCAGGTCCAGCATCTCGCTGCGCGGGAACATCCTCACCTGGCCCGCGTCGACCTGACGCTCAAGCGCCTGATAGGCGCCCAGCAAAAGCTGCTGCCCTGTCTGTCCGCGCGCGTAGAACGTCCGCGATACCTGCGCGCCACCGAAGGAGCGATTCTCCAGCGAGCCGCCGTACTCACGCGCAAAGGGAACGCCCTGCGCCACACACTGGTCAATGATATTCACGCTGTTCTGCGCCAGCCGGTAGACGTTGGCCTCGCGAGCGCGGAAATCGCCGCCCTTCACGGTGTCATAGAAGAGCCGGTAGATGCTGTCGCCGTCATTCTGGTAGTTCTTGGCCGCGTTGATGCCACCCTGCGCGGCGATGGAATGTGCCCGCCTGGGCGAATCCTGGAAGCAGAAGCACTTTACGTTGTAGCCCAGCTCGCCCAGGGTGGCTGCCGCCGAGCCGCCCGCCAGACCCGAGCCCACCACGATCACGGTATGCCGGCGCTTGTTCGCCGGGTTCACCAGCTTCATTTCGAAGCGCGCTTGATCCCAGGCCTGTTCAATCGGTCCCGAAGGAACTCCTGCATCGAGTTTCATCTATCGCACCCAACCCGCCAAAACGCTTACCGGAATCGAGATGTATCCCGCGGTAATGAGGACCGCGATCCACAGCGCTGCCTGCTTCAGCACCGGCGTGTGCCGCGGATGGTTCAGTCCCAGCGACTGGAACATGCTCCATAATCCGTGCCGCAGATGCATGCCCAGCAGAAGCAGGGCAAAGATGTACCACGCCGAAACCCACCACACCTGGAAGCCGCACACCACATTGTGGTAGACATTGCCGGGAATGAACCGCGACCGGGGATGAATCACCCCGGCGGTGAACTCCAGCAGGTGGAAGATCACGAAGGCCAGCACAATCGGCCCGCTCCAGTACATCGTCCGGTCCGCGTAAGAGGAGTTGATCGCCTTCTTCCGCGAATATCCGACCGGCCGGGCCTGCCAGTTGCGCGCGGCGAGCTCGACGGTCGCCACAATATGCAGCACCACGCAGACGATGAGAACGCCGCGGACAATCCACAGCAGCTCGCCCAGATTGTGCAGGAAGCGTCCGTAGGCGTTCAGCCGGTCCGCACTGTCGAATATCTGAAGATTGCCCAGCAGGTGCCCGATGAGGAACAGGAACAGAATGAATCCCGTCACCGCCATCACGGCCTTCTTGCCGTTCGTGGAACCCCAGAATCCCGGGGCCCGGTTTTCGCGCGGCTCGGCGACCGCAGTGCTCATTGCTTGCACCCAACTTTTCTGGATTCGCTCAAAATTCCTTCTCTGCTGTTGACGCCCGACCGGGCTGTCCGGATTCCGATCTTTTGCCTGTGCGGACGAGAATCCCTGCCCTGACAGGGACAAAAGTGCGCTGCGGGTGAATCTTTATTATTGGTGGCGGGAAGAAGCAGCGTCAACTTTGGCTGCAATCCTCGGGCAGGGGAGGTACTCAGCTAGCGGGAGTTTACTGCGAAGCGGCCAGGAAGAACCACAAGCACCTCATTTCGTGGCAGATATATCGTATGATCCTGTATTACCTATTGGTAATTAGGTTCCTGCTTCGATTCATTTCTCGATCCGCGCCCGTAACGTGCCAAGATCCAGGAAGTCATTTGAAGGACGATAGATACGCCGTTGCGAGGAAGGTGGGTAATACGTGACCTCGCCCACTATCTCCAACGGAATAAAACACTTGCATCTTTATTTGGGTCAATTCGCAGTAAACTCCCGCTAGCACTCAGCGGTGCAGCCGCCAGGTGATCCGCGCGATCTGCAGCTCTTCCTCGCTCTCCATCACGCGAACTTTGGCGCACTCGGCCGGATCGCCGCCGGTCACGCCGAGAAAATCCAGTCCCCGGCAAATTCGATCGCGCATGGAGGCGCTGTGCTCACCAATCCCGCCGGTGAAAACCAGCAGATCCAGGCCGCCCAGCTCCGCCGCGTAGGCGCCGATGAACTTGCGTGCCGCGAAGGCGAAGCTTTCAATGGCCAGCTCCCCCCGCACGTCGCCGTCCGCGGCCGCCTTCTCCAGCAGGCGCATGTCCGACTCGCCTCCCGACAGCGCGGCCAGACCTGATTCGCGGTTCAGCAGGTTCTCCATCTGGTCCGCCGACAGCCGCTCCGTGCGCAGCAGGAACAGCAGAATGCCGGGATCGAGATCGCCGCTGCGCGTGGCCATCAGGATGCCACCGGTCGGCGTCATGCCCATGCTGGTATCGATCGATCGCCCGCGGTCGAGGGCAACCAGGCTGGCGCCGGAGCCCAGGTGCGCGCAGACGACGCGCTCCGGCAGCGAATCGCCGAGCCGCTCCACAATCGATTCATACGAGAGCCCGTGGAAGCCGAAGCGCTCCACGCCCAGGCTGTATAAGCGCTCCGGCAACGCGAATCGCCGCGAGGTTTCCGGCATGGAGCGGTGGAACGCCGTGTCGAAGCAGGCATACTGCCGAACTCCCGGCAGCAGCCGCGCCGTCTCCTCAATCAGCCTGACGGCCGGAGGAATATGCAGCGGAGCAAAGTGCACTGCCTCCCGGAGCGTCTTCACCAGCGCAGGGGTGATGGCCTGATGCTCGCGCAGGTGGGGTCCACCGTGAACGATGCGGTTCCCAACAGCGGCTGGCCGCGCTCCGGAGAACTTCGCCACCCTGTCCAGGATCTGCTTCAGCGCTTCGCCCTGGGAATTCAGCGCGTACGCTTCATCGAGCAGCGCCTGGCCCTCCGGGGACTTCACCTGCAGGCGGCCATTGGCATGGCCGATCCCGTCAGCCCCGCCGCTCAGCACCAGTGGAGGATCATGGTCGCCGGACGGCCGACGATAGAGCCCGAACTTCAGCGACGACGAGCCGCTGTTGACCGCGAGCACCAGATCGTCGCCGGCCTTCACAGCGGCCATGTCCACCCGCTGATCTCCGGTTTGTCGATGCCCCACGTCCGCGCAAAGTTCAGGCTCTCCGTGATCTGGTCGCGCAGCCATTCTTGGGTGTGCGCGCCAATATCGTGGAGGCGAGGCACGCGGTCGATGATGTCCAGAGCCAGGTTGTAGCGGCTTACGTTGTTCAGGATCGCCAGCTCCAGCGGGGTGTTGATGTTGCCTTTTTCCTTGTAGCCGCGGACGTGAATGTTGTCGTGGTTGCGGCGGCGATAGGTGAGGCGGTGAATCAGCAGCGGGTATCCGTGAAAATTGAAGATCACCGGCTTGTCAGTGGTGAACAGCGAATCGAATTCCGCTTCGGAAAGCCCGTGCGGGTGTTCCGATTCCGGCTGCAGACGGAACAGATCGACGACGTTCACGAAGCGGAGTTTCAGGTCAGGGAAGTGCTGGCGCAGGATGGCCGCCGCGGCCAGCGCTTCCATGGTGGCGATGTCTCCGGCGCAGGCCAGCACCGCGTCCGGCTCCGCGCCATCGTCGGTGCTGGCGAAGTCCCAGATGCCCGCGCCCTTGGTGCAGTGCCGGATCGCCGCGTCCATGTCCAGGTACTGCAGATGCGGCTGCTTGTCCGCCACAATCACATTCACGTAATCGAGCGAGCGCAGGCAGTGATCGGCGACGCTCAGCAGGCAATTCGCGTCGGGCGGCAGGTAAATGCGCACCACCTCGGCGCTCTTGTTGGCGACCACGTCCAGAAATCCTGGATCCTGGTGGGAGAAGCCGTTGTGATCCTGCCGCCACACGACCGAGGTAATCAGTAAATTGAGCGAGGAAACCGCGGCGCGCCAGCGGAGCTCGGTCTTGGACTTCTCCAGCCATTTAGCGTGCTGGTTGAACATGGAATCGATCACGTGGACGAAGGCTTCATAGCTGGCGAAAAATCCATGGCGTCCGGTGAGCAGATAGCCTTCCAGCCAGCCCTCCAGCGTATGCTCGCTCAGCATCTCCATCACGCGGCCATTCGGCGCGATCTCCGTGCCGTCGGCGTCTTCAGGGAGGATCTCCTCCATCCAGGTTTTGGGGCTGGCCTCATAGATCGCCTGCAGGCGATTCGAGGCGGTCTCGTCGGGTCCGAAAACGCGGAAGCTCGTCATGTTGTTCCGCATCACGTCGCGCAGAAAGTGCGCCAGAATCTCCGCCGATCCGACGTATTGGCTCGCCGGCTTTTTCACCTTCACGGCGTAATCGCGAAAGTCCGGCATGTGCAGCGGCTGCCGAAGCCTGCCGCCGTTGGCGTGGGGATTGGCGGACATTCTCCGCTCGCCCTTTGGCGCCAGCGCCAGCAATTCCGCAATGGGCGCGCCTTTTTCATCGAACAGTTCCTCCGGCCTGTAGCTGCGCAGCCAGCTCTCCAGCAGCTTCAGGTGCCTGGGATTCTCCGCGACTTCGAGGATCGGCACCTGATGCGCGCGCCAGAACCCCTCTGCGCGGTGGCCGTCGACCTCCTTCGGCCCCGTCCAGCCCTTGGGCGAACGCAGCACGATCAAGGGCCAGCGCGGCCAGCCCGAGCTGCCGCCCGCCAGCCGGCCGCCCTCCCGGGCGTCGCGCTGGATGGTGCGAATCTCCTCGATCGCCTGCTCCAGCGTGGCTGCCATCGCGTGGTGCATCGTCTCCGGATCGTCACCCTCGACAAAATGCGGCCTCCATCCGTAGCCGCGGAAGAGCGATTCCAGTTCCTCATGCGGAATGCGCGCCAGAATCGTCGGGTTCGCAATCTTGTAGCCGTTCAGGTGCAGAATCGGGAGCACCGCGCCGTCGCGGGCGGGATTCAGAAACTTGTTGCTGTGCCACGACGTTGCCATCGGGCCGGTTTCCGCCTCGCCGTCGCCGACAACGCAGTTCACAATCAGATCCGGGTTGTCGAACGCCGCGCCAAACGCATGCGACAGGCTGTAGCCCAGCTCGCCGCCCTCATGGATGGAGCCCGGCGTCTCCGGCGTGCAGTGGCTGCCAATGCCCCCTGGAAAGGAAAATTGCCGGAAAAAGCGTGTCAGGCCCTCGAGGTCCTGACTCCTGTCGGGATAAATCTCGGAATAGGTGCCTTCCATCCATGCATTCGACAGCGTGGCCGGCGCGCCGTGCCCGGGGCCGGAGATGTAAATCATGTTCAGGTCGTACCTGCGAATCAGCCGGTTCAGGTGCACCCAGACAAAGGTCTGGCCGGGGTCGGAGCCCCAGTGGCCCAGCAGCCGCTTCTTGATGTGCCGGGCTTCGAGCGGCTCCCGCAGGAGCGGATTGTCACAGAGATAGATCATGCCGGCGCAGAGATAATTCGAGGCCCGCCAGTACGCATCCATCTGGCGGAGTTCTTCCGCGGACAAAACCTTATCGAGTGCGGACAGAGAAGCGCTCATAGCAGCTTCGATTCTCCTTTGCGAGTCGCGATGTCTCTCTGCTTCCACGGTAGGACTCGCGGCAGGCAAAGTCCAGGCGGCGCGTGCTTTCTGATATTGCGGTGCGATGAATTCGCGGTGGGTCAGGCGCAGGGCGGAGCCGGTTCGATGCCGGCAATCTCCAGCTCGAGGCCGCCGAAGTCCGGATGATCGTTGTGGCGGAGCCGGTAGGCGAGATGCACGACGGATTCCGGAGCGATCTGCAGGTCGCGGACGCGAGCGGCGAGATTCCAGCCGACGGCGGAGAAGGTTCGGCCCTGTGCCAGGCGCAGGCGCACATGCTTTTCCTTCATAAACTGCGGCGGCGCGGTGACGCGCACATTGCGCGCCACGAAGACTGGCTCTTCATTACCCATCCCGAAAGGCTTCAGCCGGTGCAGCCAGTCGAAGAGTTCCCCTGTCACCTGATCCAGTGGCAGCTCGGCGTCGCATTTGAGCCTTTTGCCGAGGTCTTCGTCGCGGAGATGCGCCGCAGCCCAGGCCGTGAGCCGCTCCCGCAGTTCCGGCACTCGCTCCGACGGCAGCGAAAAGCCAACAGCATGAGCATGGCCCCCGAAACGGGTGAACAGCTCGTGGCAGCTCTCGATCGCTTCCAGCAGATGGAACGCCGCGACGGAACGTCCCGAACCATACGCCTCGCCGTTCTCGCGAGTGACCACCACGGCCGGTTTGCCCGTCTGATCGACAATCCGCGAGGCGAGGATGCCGATCACGCCGCGATGCCAGAGGTCGCCGTCCATCACAATGCAGCGCGCCTCGCGGAAGCAGGGCTCGTTGAGGCGGGTGGCAATTTCGGCCAGCATGGCGGCCTCGGTGGCGCGGCGATCCTGGTTGAGCCGTTCGAGTCTGGCAGCCAGCTCGCGGGCGCGCACGTCGTCGCGCGTGGTGAACAGCTCGATGACCTCGCTGGCAATGTCCATGCGTCCGGCCGCGTTGATGCGCGGCGCCAGGCGAAAGGCAATGTCGACCGGCGTGAGCCGCCGCCGCGCAGTGTCGATCTGCGCCTCCCGCATGAGCGCGCGGAGGCCGAGGCCGACGGGGCGGCGCAGCTGCTCGAGCCCCAGCGCCACGAAGACTCGATTTTCGCCAAGCAACGGGACAGCGTCGGCGACCGTGGCGATGGCCAGCATCTTCAGGAACGAAGGCAGGATCCTGGTTCGCGCGCGGTCACGGTCCCACGCCTCCAGCAGCGCCTGCGAAAGCTTGAATGCGACGCCAGCGCCGCAGAGATGGCGACAACTGTACTCGCAGCCGGGCTGGTTCGGATTCAGCACGGCGAGAGCGCGCGGCGTGCCCAGCTCCGGCTTGGGCAGGTGATGATCGGTGACGATCAGATCCAGGCCCAGTCCGGCTGCGGCGTCGGCGGCGGCGAAGGCGCGGATGCCGGTATCGACGCTGATCACGAGGCGAATACCCTCGCGAGCGGAAGTCTCGAGGATCTCCCGCTGCATGCCGTAGCCCTCGCGCAGCCGATGCGGGATGTGGAAGCGGACCATGCCCCCGAGGCGCTCGATGGCGGTTTTCAGCAGGACGGTGGCAATGGTGCCGTCCACGTCGTAGTCGCCGTAAATGAGGATGGGTTCCTGAGCGGCGACCGCGCGCCGGATACGTTCCACCGCGCGATCCATGCCCAGCATCGAGAAAGGGTCGAGGAGATCCTCGATCCGGGGATGAAGGAAATGTTCGGCCCTGGCGGCGGTTCCGATACCGCGAGCCAGGAGCAGCCCGGCCACCACCGGCGGAAGCTGCGCATCGCGAATCAGGCCGGCCAGCGTTGTGGACTCTTCCGGCGATGGGGCAGCCAGAGTCCAGCGGGAAGGCAGCGCGGAAACCGGAGCCGTGCTCACGGCTCCTCGTCTTCGTCCTCGTCTTCAAAGACCACGCCACCGAGGTCGTCGACGGAGTCGAGAAGCTGCTGGTAGCGCTCATACCACTCGGTGGAGAGCTCATGAAGGAACATGACGCCCTGATGGGCAAAGCCGAGCTGGATATGGCCGATCTTGCCGACGTGGTTCACCAGGGACTGCGCCTCGTCCAGCTCGGAGGAGCCGGATTCCATGTCCAGCGAGTAGCTCTGGTCCTGGACTTCCTCGATGAGGATCTCCACGTCCTCCTTTTCGAGAACGGCTTCGCTCATGGTGACGAAGGGCGCGCCCGCAGCCTTCGCAGCTTCCACAAAATCTTTCCAGCTGTCCGGATTGTCCTCATCTTCCCACGCGATCGAGGGCACGTCATCGCCGGCATGACCGGGAATGCGCTTCATGCCATGGCCCTCGATGAAGGCGATCATGTCGTCCCGGGTAGAAGCGAGGTTATCGGAATGCATGGAAAGGGGGTTCATCGCGCAACAGCCAGTGTATCCGATGCGGACCGTGGGCCGTGAGGGGCAGGTCCCGGTTCATCACCTCTCAGAACTCGATCTTTGCCGAGAACTGCATCTCGCGTGCGGGAAGCTGCGCCGTGATGCCGGCGAGGGGTTGGCCGAAACCCGGCAACGGCGTTGCCCCGTCGCCCCAGGTTCCGCTGTAGCCAACGACGTTCCGGTGGTTCAGCACGTTGAACGCTTCGGCACGCAGCAGGGCGTGGACGCGCTCGGTGCCCAGCGGGACGGTCTTTCCGATAAAGGGATCGACCGAGTAGATGGGCATGCCCCGGCCCGTATCGCGTCCCATCACAACCCCGCTGATCTCCGGACGGTCGGTAGTGGCGCCCGTGTCGCCGCTGTTCGTGACGCCGGTAACGACGTTATAGGGCAGTCCGCTGGCGAGCGTGGCCACCCCGCCTGCGCTGAATCCGAACGGCGCGGCCCACACCCCGCTGAGCACCAGGCGGTCACGCTGGTCGAAGATGGCGTTGCCCAGCTCGCATTTGCGGCCCGTGCAGCGCGGATCGTTGGGGTTCTGGCTGGTAGTATCCGGGTCGACCGTGTCGAGGGTGTGCGACCAGACATAGCTGGCCAGCAACGCCGAGCCATTATGCGCCTGGTGGCTCAGGTTGACGTCCAGCGCGTCATACCAGGCCATGCCGTCGTTCACGTCGCTCTGGATCACGGAATATGGCGGAGTGGGAACGCTCGATGCCGTCCCCTGTTTGGAGGACGCATCGCAGGTATAGCCGTTCTGCGCGTACCACGCGATCCAGTAAGGGCGCGTGCAGTTGGCGGCCTGCGCGGTCCGCACCGGCGCCGCAGGCGTCCGCACATAGGTCGTCGGCGGATCGACATCGAGCGGGCGAACAATACCCAGGGTGTGCGAGCCAACGTAATCCGTCGCCAGAACCCAGGACGGCTTGAGCTGGCGTTCCACGCCCAGCGTCCACTGCTCGTTATACGGGTTCGTCAGCTCGCCGGGATATCCAAGCAGCGTGCTGGTGGGGAAGAACTGGTTATAGTAGGACGCCCGGCCAGGGCGCAGATAGAGGCTGCGCAGCGGCGCTACCGCTCCGGGAGGGAACGCCGGCAGCGGCACCGCCGACACGCTCGTCGGAAAGCCTGGCTGGCCAGGCGCCGCCGTGTAATTGAAGACGCCCGTCGGTCCGGTGAGCGCGTAACTGGCCTCGGAGTCGTCGATGATCTGCGAGTAATATATGCCGAAACCACCGCGAACCGTCGTCGTTCCATGGCCCGCCACGTTGTACGCGAAGCCGACGCGCGGCGACCAGTTGTCGCGCGCATCGGTAAAGGTCTGAACCTCGTAGCGCAGGCCGGCGTTCAGCGTCAGGTCGCTGCGGGGGTGCGCATCCCACTGCGCAAAGACGGCGGCCAATGTGTCGCCGACGACGTAATCGGCGTTGCCGTAACTCTGTGTGTAGCTCTTTACGTTTGCCAGATTGTCCAGATACGTCGAGCTTTCGCACTCCGCTGCCGTCAGTGTGCAGGTGTTGTACTGGAACTCGCCATCGTAGATGGGCCCGCCGAATTCCTTGCTGTTGCCGCCGTTGCGTGCGTGGATAGCGTCGAAGCCGAGGCGCAGTTCATTCCGGCTGTGGGTCAGGGTGAAATTGTCGGCGATCTCGTACTGGTGGTTCATCAGCAGCGCAGACTGTGAGGTGCCGGACTCAAACGTGCCTCCGGTCGCGATCGGCACCTCGAATTCTGTGCCGTTGACAACAGGAACGAACTGGGTGACCGGCGACGCCAGCTGGAACTGAAGACGCGCCTCGTTAACGGCGCTCAGGCCGAGGGCCAGTGTGTCGCCGGCTTCGACGGTGTAGGTGCGGCGGTGGAAGATGCGGTCGACGCTGGGCAGCGTGTTACCGCCGACGATGCCGTTCGGGTTGGTGTCAAAGAAGCCGTCGGCGCCGATATGCAGAAACACGCGCTCGGTGTCGCTCAGGACGCGGTCAAAACGCACGAATCCGAGCAGATCGCGATAGTGGCCGATGAAGTTGCCCGGCGCGATCGGCGAGATAACCGGAGAGGCCCGGTCCTGGTAGCTGTATTCGCCCGAGGCGAGGAAGACCGTCCTGCCGCCGCGGCTGAGCGGGCCGGAAACGGTCGCCGCTCCCTGATCGAGCGTGTCGTTCACAATGTCGTTCCCGCTGGTCGCGGTCGAGGCGGAGAAGCCGGAGAGCTTCGCTTCAGGACCGGAGGGCCTCCACAGACCCAGAATATCTCCATGAAAATGAGCGCCGCCGGTGCGCGACACGATGTTGACGACAGCGCCCTCGCCAAAGCCGTAATCGGCGGCAAACGCGTTGTCGAGAACCGTCATTTCGGCGATGGCGTCGATGGGAACGTTCGTGAAGATGGTCTGGCGCGCCCACATGTCGTCCGCGTTGGCCCCGTCCACCTCATACCAGGTCTGGCGGCGGCCGGTGCCGTTGGCGGTGATCAGATCCTGGTTCATGAAGATATCGCCTTGGTTGATGGCCTGGCGGTTGGCTGCATTCAGCAGGGGAAGGTAGGTGATACGGCGATTGAGCAGCGGCATCGCCTGCATTTGTGCAGCGCTCAGTGTGTCGCCCAGTTGCGGCTCGTCGGTCCGCACTTCGCCAATCGCGCCGGTAACGATCACCTTTGCCTGCACGCTGGCCACCGCCATGTACAGATGCACGCTGGCCGTCGCGCCTCCGGCCAGCGCCAGCACCTTCGATTCCGCGGGAGCCATGCCCGGATAGCTGGCATGGACCGTCAGGGGCTGCGCAGCGGGCAGCCCTTCGGCGGCAAACTCTCCCTGCGCCCCGGAACGGGCGCTCCGAATCACCCGATGCTGCGCGTTCTCCACTGTCAGCGTGGCGCCGGCGAGCGGCGCTCCGTTTGGTCCGGTAACCGTGCCGCGCAGCGCGCCGGTATCCGGCGACTGAGCGTAGAGGCAGCCAGACACAAGCAGCAGCAGCAGTGCTCCACAAAATTTCGGCATGTCTCTCTCCCCGGCTGGCGAATAACGGACAGGCTGGATGCGTAACTCTTAGGAGTACGGGAATGCGTCGACTACTACCAGAGGTAGTAGATTCAATCTCTTTCGCGGCCTGGATCCTCTCTTCCGAGGCAGGGGAGCAGGGGGGTGGATTTTCGTCGCAGCCGCGTGTTTATGCTTATCATCGTAAGCACCCGCGGAAATTTGTATGACGGAACCCGGAAAACCGTTCGGTCCCCGGCAGGGGCAGGGTCACAGCGCCGATGAGGACAGCGCTGGTGGGACCCGGGCGACCGCTGCGCCTGTCAGCTCGCTCGGCCGCCGCGAGCGCGAGGTGCTCTCGATTCTTCGCGAACTGGGCAGCGCCACCGTGCAGCAGGTCGCCGCTCGCCTCAGCGCAGGCCTGGCCTATACCACGGTGATGACGACTCTGGATCGCCTGTTCCGCAAGGGTCTGCTGCGGCGGGAAAAGCAGAAGCGGGCCTTCCTGTACTCCGCGGCTCTGTCCCCCACGGATTTGGAGGGGCAGCGCGCCGCGCTTCTCGTCCGCCGCTTTTTTTCTGAGTCCGACGCGCAGCCCCAGGTTCTGGTCTCGTGCCTCGTGGATGCCGTGCATCATTACGATACGGAACTCCTGGACCGTTTGGAGTCCAGCATCCGGAATGCCCGCGCTCAATCGGCGTCGTCACCGCGCAAGCCGGAGAAGGGAAACGCCCGATGACCCTGACCTACAGCCTGCGGCTGTTCTGCCTTCTTCTCGTGGTCGCCGGGCTCGTGGACGTGGCCCTGCAACTTGCTCTGTCCACCAGCGCTCGATTTCTCCTGCGCCGGGTTGAGGCGGCCGGCTCCCGACGGCGGGAACGCATCCTTTACCTGGTCCAGGCCGCCCCTGCGCTCCTGGCCATCTTCCTCGCCGGCGCTCTCTGCCTTCCGGAGTACCTGCGGTATGAGCCGACCCATGAAATCGAGCCTGTCGGCTGGATTACTCTTTTGCTGGCTGCCGCTGTGGTTATCTGGTTCGGGGCCGCCCTGTTCCGCGGTCTGCGCATGACTCTGCGCACTCTCTGTTTCGCCAGACTCTGCCGGCAGTCCGGCCGCGTCGTCCGCCACTCAGGCAGCATTCCCGTCCTCGTCCTGGCCGAGCCGGCTCCTCCGCTCGGCGTTCTCGGATTCATTCGACCGTTTATTGGCATTTCCGCGGATCTGCTCGGAGCCGGCGGCCTGAATTCCCGTGCTCTTCAGGTTGCTCTTGATCACGAGCGGTCTCATGCTCTCCATTTCGACAACTGGAAGCTCCTGTCCCTCTGTTTCCTGCCTCGCCTGCATCGCGATTCATGGTTGCGGCATTGGCAGCACGCAGCGGACTGCGCCGCCGATGACGATGCGGCATGCGGCGATGCTGCCCGTTCTTTGTTGCTCGCTGAGGCGCTTGTCCGAACGGCCCGCCTCGTGAAGCCTTCTCGCCCGCTGGTGATTTGCTCCGCGCTTACTTCCGCGGAAACCAGACTGGCCGTCCGGGTCGATCGCCTTCTCCGCCCGCGCCGGGTTCACCGTTCCACAGGGAACGCGCTTCTTCTGGGGCTGGCGGCCCTGGCCGTCCTTGCTGTGGGTGCTGCAATCGTCGCCACCCCATGGGTCTATACCGCCTCGGAGCGCATCCTGCATTTGGGCGGCTCTTGAAGCTGCGACAACACGACAATCCTGCGCGTGCCTCCCCGCGAACTCCGGGTCAGGTGCGCCTCCGCGTCCTGCCTGCCCGGCAGCTAACCGGAGCGTTCCAGGGAGGCGCGGTTTGGCCGAAACCTAGCGCGCCGGAGCGGAAACCCGAGAGCGCGCGCCGGCTGCTCCCATCAGCACGAGAGAGCGCTGAGCAAAGGGCGATCCAGCGAGGAGCGCCGTGCTGGCCAGCGCGAGCCCGAAATTGATGTGGTGAAGGAGCAGGAATGGCGAGAGTGCCCACAACTCATCGAATGGGAGCAGGAAATGCCAGAGGCGGAGAAAGGTCCCGCGGATCCCAGGCGCATGGAGCAGCGCCGCGGTCAGAACAAAGGCGCGCACCGGGATCAGCAGCGCGGCGGTGATGATGAGGACGAAGAAGACCAGCGTGGCGCGGTCGAGCGGCGAGAGGAGATTCTGAATCTCGTCGAGATCCGCCAGCGCGCCGACGTAGAAGCCGAGATACATAAGTTGAAAAAGGACGAAGAAGGTCTGAGTGACCGGCCAGGAAAGCTTCGGAAGCTGGTCGGGTGACGGCAGAAATCGGCTCGGCTGCGCGTCGAGCGCGGCTTCCTCGCCCCGCGATGAAACGGGAGTCGCGGAGGCCGGCGGCGGGATGGACACCGAGCCACCGAGCCGTTCGTCCGAGTCCGGGTCGATCGCCTCCACAGGAGCGATAAAACGATAGCCGCGGCGAGCCAGAGTCTCGACGAAACGCGGAGCGGCGGCGGTGTCGCCGAGGGCTTCGCGGATGCGATTGATGGTCGAGTGGACGCCGTGGTCGGCATCGACGAAAGTGCCGTCGGGCCAGAGCTGGCGGGAAATCTCCTCGCGCGTGAGCAGACGGCCGGGACGCTCGACCAGCAGCAGCAAAACCTGAAACGGCTGGGCATTGAGCCGGATGCGCACGCCCTGGCGGCGCAGCTCGCCGGTCGAGGCGTCCACCTCGAAAACGCCAAACCGATAGCGGCGAGCTGGGCCCGGTTTCGTCACGGCTGATGAAGAGTTTAGCTGATGCGGGGCGGCGAGACGGGTGTCGGCGCGAGCGAGGGTTGGCGGCAAGTCTCTCGACCGCTGGGGTTTGAGCCGTGAGAAACAAACCTGGAAAGGGTGAGGCGCTGTGCATTGCGCTCGCCGCCGGGCCGGATCACAGTGCGGCGCATGAAGCACGGACTGGGCAGGATTCGAGGGTGCGTGATTTGCGGAGCGCTGGTCGCGATGGCGGCAGGCTGCGCCGCCGAAGGGCCGTCGCGCGCGGCGGCGTCAGACTGTGAACGGTACGTCAGCGGGGTGGAGGCGCGGATCAGGCAGGAGCGTGGCGGAGTGGGGCCTTTCCTTCCCGGGATCGATGCGGAGCATGCGGCGCGGCTGCGGGGGGGCCAGATCGTCGTGGAACGACTGACGCCGGCAGGGGGCGAGGCGTTGCCGGGGGGATTGCTGCACGACTGGCGCGGGACAGTCTTCGTTCCCGGGGCGACGGTGAAGGAATTCGAAGGCATGCTGCGGGACTTCGCTGCGTATCCCAGGGAGTTCGCGCCGCAGGTGCTCGCAGCGAGGCTGGTGGCCGGAAGTGGCGAGCGGCTGCAGATGGAGATGCGAGTGCGCCAAAAGCACGTGATCGCGGTGACGCTGGACGGCACCTATGACGTCCGTTTTGGACTGCTGGATGCGGAAAACGGATGGAGCACCTCGCAAAGCACCCGGATCGAGGAGATCGGCGCGGATGGGCGGCCGCTGAGCCCGGATGCGGAGCATGGGTTCCTGTGGCGGCTGGATACGTGGTGGCGCTACGAGCAGCGGGATGGCGGACTGTACGTGCAGATGGAAACGGTGTCGCTGACGCGTTCGATTCCGGCGGGACTGGGCTGGGTGGTTGGGCCGTTTGTTGAGAACATTCCGCAGGAATCGCTGGAGTTCACGCTGCGGAGAGCGTGCGCGGCGATGCGGGAACCGACGGGCATTCGGCAGAGTGAGGGCAGGGAAGGAGAACGGCAATGAGTTCGCAGTCAGCGGGTGCAGCAATGAAATTTCGAGCGGCACAGCGAGTGAATCGTTCGCTGACGGCGGAGGCGGAGAAGCGCGCCCTGGTATGGATGGCGGAACAGACGCCGCGATGGGTAACGTCGGATCGACTAACACTGCTGGGCTTCAGCGCCCAGGCGGGAGCGGGGCTGTGCTACGCGCTCTCGCGGTACGACCGGTGGGCGCTGCTCCTGGCTTGCCTTTGTCTGGGGCTGAACTGGCTGGGCGACAGCCTGGATGGGACGCTGGCGCGGGTGCGGCGGCAACAACGGCCTCGCTACGGCTTCTACGTGGACCACATGGTGGACATCTTTGGAGCTGCCGCGCTGATGGGCGGGCTGGCGTGGTCGGACCTGCTGCACGGAGTGACGGCCGCGGCGCTGCTCGTCGGGTTTCTGCTGCTCGCCGGTGAGAGCTATCTGGCGACGCATACGCTGGGGCGGTCTGAAATGTCTCAGGGATTCTTCGGGCCGACGGAGATCCGGATTCTGCTGGTGGCCGGGACGATCAGAGCCTTCGGAACTCCGTACGTGCGCGTGATCGGACACCGGATGCTGCTGTTCGACGCAGGCGGAGCGATTGCGGCGGGCGCGATGCTGGCAATGGCGGCGGCCGTCGGGATCCGGCACACCGCACAGCTTTACCGGCAGGAGCCGCTGCCATGAACCTGTTCGCCCGCTGGTGCCGGTTCAATGTAGTGGGAGCGACAGGGATGGCGGTGCAACTGGCAGCATTGGCGATCCTGAACCGAAGGATCGGAAGCCACTATCTGGTGGCGACCGTGGCGGCGCTGGAAGTAACGCTGCTGCATAACTTTGTCTGGCACCTGCATTACACCTGGCGCGACCGTAGGGAGGCGTCGGCAACCGCGCAGTTTGCGAAGTTTCACCTGTCGAATGGATTGATTTCGCTCCCGGGGAATCTGGCGCTGGTGCGGTTTCTGGTGGGCGACGCGCGGATGCCAGTGCTCCTTGCCGACACCATCGCGATCCTGTTCTGTTCGCTGGCAAACTCTGGCCTCGGACACACCTGGGCCTTCGCGGCGCGAAATGAGCGGAAAAATCAGCAGGTTGTGCACGATCGGGAGACCGGTGCTGAGCCCTGCGCACGATAGGTTGGATAAATACGGATAACATAGCCGACGGCAAAGTTAAAAGTTTGATTTTCCCGGATATTGTGATTTAGTTAATAAGACTGTCAGCGGACCACGCAACGGCGGTCCAATGCCCATGAAGAGCGTGATTTCCGATCTGAAGCTGGCTTTCCGGCAAATGGCGAAATCGCCGGGATTTGCGGCGACTGCGGTCCTGATGCTGGCCTTCGGGATCGGGGCGACGACCGCGATTTTCTCCGTCGTGGACGGGATCCTGCTGCGGCCGCTGCCGTTCCCCCATCCGCAGCGGCTGGTGACGCTGGGCGATGAGATTGGCGAAATGGGGTGGGGATCGAGCGGTCCGGGACCGGTAAGTGCCACCGAAGCTGTCACCTATACGCGCGACACCCACTCTTTTGCGAGCCTCGGCGCGTATCAGGACGAGGAACTGGAACTATCCGGCGCGGGACAGCCGGCCGAAATCGCTGCCGGGCGCATGACGCCGGGGGTTTTTACGGCTCTGGGCGTTGCGCCGCTGATGGGGCGGGTATTCACAGCGCAGGAAGACACGCAGAAGGCCAGGGTCACCGTGCTGAGTTACGCCGCGTGGAAGAGCCGATTCGATGGAGACCGCGACATTCTGGGCAGAAAGGTTCTGCTGAATCGCGAACCGTACGTGGTGATCGGCGTCATGCCGAGGAATTTCGAGTTCCCGATTGCCGCGGGAACGCTGACGCGCTGCGAGCTTTGGGTCCCGATGAACTATACCGCTGAAGAACTGAACCCGGAGGCGGGAGCGGACTTTAACTGGGAGATGGTCGGCCGGTTGAAGGCGGGAGTGACGCCGGCGGCGGCGCAGAGCGACGCCGAGCGGGTAGCGCAGGAGATCATGCGCAATCAGCCGGCGGTGATTGCGAGCTTCCATATCCGGGCGATGGTGCATCCGCTTGGGGAAATCACGGTGGCGAGGGCGGAGCCGCTGCTGAGGATGCTGTTTTTTGCGGTTATCGTGGTGCTGCTGATCGCGTGCGCGAATCTGGCGGGGTTGCTGCTGGTGCGAGCCATTCAGCATCAGCGGGAGATAGCGGTGCGGCTGGCGCTGGGCGCGCCGGCAGGGACGCTGCTTCGCCAGACGCTGATCGAGAGCGTGACGCTGAGCGTGATCGGAGGCGTGCTGGGAATTGGATTGGCGGCGCTCGCCGTGCGTGTGGGGCGAAGTTCGATACCAGCCAGCCTGCCGCGCATCGACGACATCCGGCTGAATTGGACAGTGGTCGCCTTTGGGCTGGGACTGGCCCTGCTGACCGGGCTGCTGTGCGGGCTGGCGCCGGCCTTCGCCGCGCTGCGTACCAACGTGAACGCGACCCTGAAGGAAGGGGGACGCAGCGGCTCGGCAGGAGGTAACCATGCGCGGCTGCGCTCAGTTCTGGTGGTGGCGGAGGTGGCGATCGCGCTGATGCTGCTGACCGCGTCCGGTTTGCTGCTGCGGAGCTTCGCCAGGATGAGCGACGTGAACGTGGGTTTCAGCCCGGGTCATGCGATTATCGCGGCGTACGCGCTGCCGCGCCAGAGCTACGGCACCCAGGAGCAGGTGGATGCTTTCAACCGCGAGCTGCTGAGGCGCCTCGAGCAACTGCCGGGAATGGAAGCTGCCGCCCTGAGCAATTCACGGCTGGGCGCGGATTATTTTTACAGTGAGTCCGTGGTCGTCCAGGGCGGAAGCGATGCCGCGGCAACGCACAGTTCATCCGCCGGCGATTTCAATGTGGTTGGCAGGTTTTTTGAGGCAGCCGGGATTCCGCTGCTGCGGGGACGGCGATTCACGAACGCGGACAACGCGAAGGCGCCGCTGGTGGCGATCGTGAACCGTGAATTTGCCGAGCGCTACTGGCCGGATCAGGATCCGGTGGGCAAGCGGATCCGGCAGGGCACCCCCCAGATGGATACTCCGTGGCTGACCATCGTGGGCGAAGTGGCCGACGCCAAGCTTGGCTCGCCGGATCAGGATGCGGGCGCGCAGTTCTATCTTCCGATGGCGCAGCTGGAGAGAGATGCGGGCTCGTTCGCGTCGCCGGGAGACGTCAACGGGAGCGAAGGTTTCATCATGGTGCGCTCGACGCTTCCGCCCGGGCAGATGGAGGCGGCCCTGCGCAGGGTGGTGCGGTCCGTCGATCCGCAACTGCCGCTGACTGGTGTGGAGACGCTCGGGCAGGTGGTCCTGCACAGCGAGGCGTCGCGGCGCTTCAACACGGTGCTGGTGTCGAGCTTTGCCGTGGCCGCGCTGCTGCTGGCGGTGTTGGGCATTTACAGCGTCATCGCGTTTTCAACCGCGGCACGCGTGCAGGAGATCGCGATTCGCATGGCGCTGGGGGCGGAACGTTCGGACATTGTCCGGCTGGTGCTGCGGTCGGGGCTGGTCCTGGCGGGAATCGGCTGCGTTCTGGGCCTGGCCGGAGCGGCGGCGGCCTCAAGCCTGCTGAGTTCCTTTTTGTTCCATGTCAGCCGCTTCGATCCCTTGTCGATGCTGGGCGCCGCGCTGGCGGTGCTGCTGCTGGCGGTCGCGGCATCGGCGCTGCCCGCACGGCGGGCGGCTTCCGTCGATCCCAACAGGGCTTTGCGCAGCGAGTAGCGAGCGGCTTATTGCGCCGACGCGACCGTGGTCGCGTGGGGAAGGGCTTCGAGAGCGGAGAGTACAATGCCGCGGGTGAGAACCTCGGGCAGGATTTGCGGCGGGGCAGAAGGATTGGCGGGATAAATCGCGTAAGTGGGGACGCCGCTGCGGCCCAGCGCAGCAAGGGCCTGAGTGATGACGGGACTCTGATCGGTCCAGTCGGCGCGGAGCAGCGCGACGCCGCTTTCGCGGAATTGCTGGCGAACTTCGGCATTATCGAGGATGAGGCGCTCGTTCACCTGGCAGCTCAGGCACCAGCTTGCGGTGAAATCGACGAAGACCGCGCGGCCCCGGGCTCGCTCCTGAGCGAGAAGGGCAGGGCTGAAGGGCTGCCAAACGCCGGCTGCGCCGGCACTGGAACGGCCGATGACAGTCACCGTGCGGGCGTACTCCTGGACGGACCAGACAGGCACGGCCACGGCGGCAGCCAGAAACAGAGTGGCGACTGCCGACGCGGCGCGCCTGCCAGGCCAGTGGCCGAGGAACCATCCCGCGATGGCCAGCAGCAGGAAGGCCACGAGCAGAAAACCGAGTGCCGTATTCCCCGCTACCTGCCCGAAGACCCAGACCAGCCAGATCGCGGTGCCGAAAATGGGAATGGAAATGGCCTGCTTCAGCGTTTCCATCCAGCGGCCGGGTCCGGGCAGCAGACGCGCCCAGCCGGGGAAGCAGGCAAGCAGCAGATAGGGCGCGGCGAGGCCGAGGGCCAGGGCGGTAAAGACCGCGAAGCTGACGGCGGCCGAGTGGGCCAGCGCGTATCCGATGGCCGCACCCATGAAGGGTGCGGCGCATGGCGTGGCAACGACCATGGCCAGCACCCCGGTGAAGAAGCTGCCCGCAAAGCCTTGCTTCTGCGCGAGCGAACCGCCCGCGCTGGTGAGCGAGAGTCCAATCTCAAACTGCCCAGCCAGCGCGAGGCCGAGGAAGAAGAACAGCATGGCGATCATGGCCAGAAAGTTCGGCGACTGGAACTGGAATCCCCAGCCCAGCTGATGGCCAGCGGCGCGCAGGCTGAGGAGAATGGCGACGACGCTCCAGAAGGACACGAGAATCCCCAGCACGTAAACCCAGGCGTGCGCGCGCAGGTGGCGGCGCTCCTGCTGTGACGACTGCACCAGTGCCAGCCCCTTGATGAACAGGACAGGGAAGACGCAGGGCATGAGGTTGAGGATCATGCCGCCGAGAAAGGCAAAGCCGAGGATTCCGGCGAAGTGGCCGAGGGAGCCGGCCAACGCAGCACTCTGCGGCAGGAAACCGGGCGTGGCATGGATGAGGTAAGCCGCGCCGCCCGGCAACTCCAGCAGTCCATTGAGTTGCTGGGGAGGCGATTGCAGGCTTTGGTCTCTGGTCAGTGTGAGCTGGACGCCGCGGGGCAGCGGTCTTGCGGGCTGGGGCGCGGCATTCGCGATCACCGACTGATCGAGGGGAAAAAACTGGGCAGTTGATTCGCGGGAGCCAGTCAGAACGTCGAGGACGAAGCCGTGCGGCGTGGAGCGGAAATGGGCGATATCGCCGGTGGGCAGCAGTCTGGGAAGCAGGTTCTGAAAGCGGGCAACAAGGGCCTGAGCCGCGGTGTCGGTGACCGCGACGCCCGGCGGGGCACGGAGAGCGGTGCGGCTGACTGAGAGATCGCCCCTTTCCGGGATGCAGACCTCCCGGCATACGAGCCAGGTCAGATGCGCGGCGATGCGCACGTCCAGTGCGGAGGGTCGGAAATCCGCGGCGACGCGCATGGGCACGGGAAAGACGACCTGATTCTCGTAGCCGAAATCCATGAGCGGGCCGAGGGGCAGGCGCTGCGGCGGAGGAAATTCCATAGCGCCGGCAGCAATGCTGGCAGGGAGGGTCCATTGCACAGCGGGGGGCTCGCCGGAGTCGCCGGCGTTGATCCAGTAAACGTGCCAGCCGGGTTCCATCCGAAACTCGAGGCCCGCAGGGAACGATTGGCCGGGATACAACTGCTGCGGCGGCACCAGCAGCGTGACGCTGACGTGCTGCGCGGTGAGAGCGGGGTGCGGGGTGGCATGGGCAGCAGCGGTCAACGCCAGCAGGAGCGCGGCGGAAATCGAAAGGGAGGAGCGCAGACGCATAGGGAATGGCTGGCTCTTATTGTAGGCCGCAGGCACGAGATGACGGCCTCGCGGTGCGGAAGTTTTGCGCCGCGGAGGGAAATCCGCAGGGGTTTATAGGACAATGAAAGGTACGCACGACAGAGAGGTTGTTCCGTGAGCGCCAGTTCTTCCACGGCGGAAGTCCCCGCCGTTTCTGTCATCCGGGAAATCAGCATCGCCCACAGCCCTGACTCCGATGACGCCTTCATGTTTTACGGCCTGGCGACCAGCAAGGTCCGCGTAAACGGATACAGGTTCACCCATGTTCTTTGCGACATCGAGACCCTGAATCAGCGCGCCATCCGCGAGGCGTTCTTCGATGTGACGGCTATTTCGTTCCACGCCTATCCCTACCTGCAGGACAACTACGCGCTGATGGCCTGCGGCGGGTCGGTGGGTGAGGGCTACGGGCCGATGATCATCGCCACGAAGCCTTTCGATCCGGACGAGATCCGCAGGGTGCGGATCGCGGTGCCCGGAACCCTGACCACGGCATTTCTGACGCTGAAGCTCTTTGCTCCGGAGGTTGAGACGACCGTGGTGCCCTTCGATCAGATCATTCCCCAGGTGCAGGCGGGGAATTTCGCGGCGGGGCTGATCATTCACGAGGGGCAACTGACGTATCCGCAGAGCGGGCTGAGGCGGATTCTGGATTTGGGCGTGTGGTGGCGGGAGCAGACGAAGCTGCCGCTGCCGCTCGGCGGGAATGCGATCCGACGCTCGCTGGGCGAGCCGGCAATGCAAACCGTGACGCAGGCGCTGCGGGACAGCATCCAGCATGGGCTGGATCATCGCGAGCAGGCACTGGAGTACGCAATGCAGTTCGCGCGCGATCTCGACAGGGGTCTCGCCGACAAGTTCGTGGGCATGTATGTGAACGAGCGGACGCTGAACTACGGCGAGGACGGCCGTGAGGCGATCCGGCGGCTGTTGGCGATGGGCCACGAGCGCGGGATCATTCCGCACCCGGTGAAGGTGGATTTCGTCGGATAGCCTGGATCAGTCGATGGCGTGCAGCAGGAGCCATGCATGCGGGGAGCGGCCCGGTGCATGAGCGGCGTTTCCGCTGACGCTGCTTTTCCCCGCGCGCCAGCTTTTTCAAGACATCGTTGCCAATATGGGGGAGTCTTCTCGCGCCAGACGCATACTCCTGCCTCGGCTGCACGCCGGGAACCGCAATGGCCTGAATGGCGGCGTCGCCGGGGAGGGTCTTTCCGGAGAGTTCGGCAGCGACATTCTGTATGTCGGAGGCGTATTTGGCGCCGATGTCGTGCGATTCCTTGCCCTGAAAGACGCAGACGGTGAGTCTCTGCGAGGGAAGAGGTGGTGCGAAGAGGGCAATGAGAGCAGCAGACAGCAAAATTCTGCGAGACGTGCAACGGATCCCTGTCGGGAGTGAACTACCGATCAACAGCAGGCGACAGGCGCAGGTGGCACGTCAGGAGGAGCGGGCACGGACCGAGGCTGCGGAATTGTACGGAGACGCGGCCAATCAGGGATGCTGGTCGAGGTAGGCCCGGATGTTTTTCATCTGCTGCGACCAGCCCTGCTGATGCATGGCGAAGGCCTCGGCGCGACGCGCGTCGGGAAGGTCCTGAAAGCCGGACTCCGTGAGGGTGAGCAGCGTGCCGCCGGAGGGCGTGGGCGCGAGTCGGAATTCGACCAGGGTGGGCACCTCTTCGGAGTAATCGTGATCGGGATCGATGGCGTACGGATGCCAGGTAAAGGCGAAGTACTGTTCCGGCTCAATGTCCTGAATGACGGCGCGCCAGGTCACGTGCTCCATGCCAGGAGTGATCACCTGTCCGGAGGATTCCTGGCCGGTCTGGAAGGGGCTGTCAATACGGACGCCGAACCAGGCGCCGAATTCGGTGGAGTGAGTCAGGGCCCGCCAGACACGGGAAATGGAGAAGGGAAGTTCGATGTGAGTGTCAATGCGATCAGAGTCCATCAGGAGCCTCCGGGCAGCATGGTAGGCCGGTGTGGTCCCCGGCGCAAGCTGAGATGCTGAGAGCGGGCCTCGATGGGACGAACCCGGGCTCGGCCTGCTACTGAGGAATGGGGTTGGTTTTTGGCTGGGCTGGCGGCGGCAGGGGAATAACCTTCGGCTCGGACTGTGGCGGGAGCGGCTTTTCGGTGGGCGTCTTCCCGGTAACCAGGTGCGCGACGGAGTTCGCTAGCGAGGTGGCAGTGGCGGCAACAACTCGCCCATGGCCGTCGAAGGAAATATCCCAGACCGTGTAGCGGTTCCGGGCATGGCTGTCGGTAAACGAGACGCTGGCGGAGTGGTTCTGCTCAGAAATGAGGAGCGTGGGAGCGGGAGCGCCCAACAGAGCGGGATTCGTATTCGTCCGGCGTGGAACGCGGGGTTCAGCGCCCACAATCTCGGCGTAACACATGCCAAGCTGGAGCCACGAAGCTCCCGGCTGCAGATCCTTCTCGGCCATCGAGGATGGGACGGCACGGTTGAACACGGAACGGCTGCGTTCGCTGCCCACGGCGGATTGGAACGGCGTGGCGTTGCGATAGAGGACCGGCACGACCTGAACGCGGCCGGAGCGGCGCGGAACCACTGCGGTGAACAGCGACCGGGCGCCGTCGCGCGCTGTGCGGTGGTACTGGAGGACGAGGTAGTTCGGGATTTCCGGGCAAACAGCCTGGGCGTAGTGCCAGCCAGGAAGCGAAAGGTCGTAGCCGAAGAAGGCGGCTTCTTCGGCGATGGCGCTGCGCTCAGCACGGACCCGCGCAGCGTCGTCCGCGCCCATGGCCGAAGCGGAATGGCGGCCAGGAAAGATCCAGGGGGAGCCGGAACCCTGCTGCGCGTGAGCCGGAACGCCGGCCGCAAGAGCGAATGCGCTCAGGAAAACGCCGGCAGCAAACTTCGCCGCGGCGCTCCTGCAAATCGGGAGGGACATTTCTTCTTCAATGTAGCAGCGAAAAGGGCAGCCGCGCGGGCTGCCCTCAGGTCACAAACCCGGAAACGAACTAGCGGCTCCGATGGCGGCGCACCACCGCCCGACGGGCCGGTGTTGGCGGCGTCCCGTCCTTCATGATGATCATGAGTGGCTTTTGCGTGTAGGAGTCGAAGGTGGCAATGTACGTCACCTTGGCTCCTGCCGCCGGAATATCTCTCGCTTTGAGCGCGGGCTTCATGTTGACAGTGAAGTCCGCGGTGTTGGAGTGCTGGGCATCCTCGGAAACAGCGAGCTGAACGGAGGTCCCGTCGGGCGCAGCCGAGATGACGATGCCGGGCACCTGGGCGGTGACCCCGTTCATGATGCTCCAGATCAACTGCTGGTCCTGCTCGTCGCCGTTGGCCAGGATAAATTCCTCGTCCGAGAGACCGAGGGTCTGCTTCAGGGCGTCCGTGCAGGTAGCCGGAAAGGAAGGCGGTGCAGCCGGAGCCGCAGCGGTTGTCGCAGGCGCAGCCGGAGTTGTTGTTGCAGCCTGAGCCGGAGCAGTTGCCCCTGCTGCAGTGCCACTGGCCGGCGCCGGCGGCGGCGGAGCCGGCGTCACGCCAGCGCAGCCGGCTGTGTTGACGATTGCCTGGTGCGCCAGGTCGGCGGGCGAGGGCGGCGGAGGTGCAGGAGTCGGGTTGTAAGCCGCAGGCGGGAAGACGTTGGCGGGCACGGAGGCCAGTTGCTCAATATCACTGAAGCCGGGCGCGGGATTGCCGTTGATGCAAGTCGCATCGGTAACGGAGCAGTGGTACTTCTTGTACCAGTATTCGGCGGCGGAATCGATCTGCGATTTAGCCTGAGGATAGAAGTCCGCGGCGCGGACCAGGAACCAGATCGCGTTCTTCAAATCACGGGGATTCTGATTGAGATACGACTCGCCGAGGTAGTAGGTGTCGACCGGAGCCGGCATGACCGTGGTCTGCTCCGGGTTCCTGTAGGACTGCAGCTCTTTGCTGTACGTCTGAATGGCGCCGGCGTAGTCCTTTTTGGCGAAGTCGTCGGCGCCGATCGCGCTGTAGAAAGAGGGGGTGACAGCGTCCTTCACCTTCTCGTAATCGGCCTGCGACATGCACTGACCTTTTGGAGCGGACAGGCCTTTCCGGGCGTCGGCCGCAGCCTCATCCAGCTTCGCCACGTTGCCATTGGCCTGCTGGTGCTCCAGATAAACAATGACGAACAGCGCGCGCAAATCGGTGGGATCGGCGGTGTTCAGCTGTTTCGCCGCATCGAGCGTCGCCGCCGGGCTGATGGACTGATCGATGCCCATGAGCTGGCGGAGCAGGTCCACCTTCACCACGCTGTTGGGATACTGCTGGAGGAACGCCTCGATCGCCTGAGCCTTTGCCTCAGGCGAAGACTGGCTGATGGCGTTCGTGTAGGCGTTGTACTCGGCAGGATCCTTAATGGTGATGCCCTGACATGGCGACTGGCTGGTGGGAGTCTGCGCGACGGCGGGCGAACCGGCCATCGCGAGGTAGCCAAGGCCGATGAGTGCAACCGTGGCAATCGCGAGCTTCTTCATTCAACGCTCCTGGGAGAATCCTTGTGATTCAAAACTCAAGCCTTCGAGGCAGCCCCGATGGGAGGCCCCGCAACTCCGACGGCGGCCCGGCGCCTCACGGCCATCCGGCCCGCTGTCCTGCGCTGATGCCGGATTATAGAAAGCCGTGATTTGCGCTGACAAGCTGAGACCATGACCGTGCCGAGCCGCATGAGTGGGATGCTGCCCGGGACGCGCCGCGTTGACATGGCCGTGTAAACAGCAAGATACCACGAGTTTTCGGGAAAATGGGCGGGCGAGCCGTTTCCTCACACAAGCTTTAAGGAACCCCCGCACCCCGGGCGACGGCTGTCCGGGCCGTTATTTCGAGGACTGGATGAGCCGGATGCGGGTGACGAAAGCGCGGCCCAGCGGCTGCGAAAAGGTGAGGAACTGCGGCGAGTCGATATTGTTGTTGACCACGTAGGGATCGAGGCTGTTTGTGGCGTTCTCGTATACCCCGCGGAGGCCGAAATACTTGCCGCGGAAGTGGAACCGCCACTCCAGACCGGGGCTGAAATCGAAGAAATCGGGAAAGCGCCGGGCGCCGGCTGTCCCCACCAGTGCCTGGTTGTCGTCCACGGCGTCGAAAGGAAAGCCGGTGTTCCAGAGCAGCGTGTAGACGAAGTCCCAGTTCTTGTGGACGGAGGGCAAAAAGGGAGCCCAGGCGGGTAGCCAGCCCCAGGAGATGACGCGATTCGGCGTATCCCAGGGTAAGGGGCCGCTCTGCTGGATCCCGAGATTGCTCACCATGCCGCTGTCGGGCGGCCCGAGCGAGGTGCCGCCGGCCGGCGCGTAATCCAGAGCCGCATCGGTCGTGGCTGAGGAGCGGGTGTAGGCGGCGAACAGCGTGTAGTTGCCGTGGAAGGTCTTGCGGGCGTCAATTTCGATCGAGTGATAACGATCCTGTCGGTTATTGGTGAGGAGATAGTTGCCGGGCTCGGTGCCCGTGCCATTCTGGTTGGCGTACACGAACAGGTTCGAGGTACGCCGCTGCATGAAGCTGAAGTCCGCGTAGATGTCTCCGGGGAGCTTGTGCTGGACGCCAACGCTCCAGTTGATGGCACGGGGCTGACGGAGCAGGCTGTCGTCAGCGGTGAAGGCGGATTTCTCAGGCGGCCCCAGCGGCGTGACGCCGTCGGCGGCATAGTAGGTGTCATAGCGGACACCGGTAAAGGCGCGCGTGATGTAGTCGAGGTCAGTATGTCCATGGTAGACGCCGATGCCGGCGCTGAATTTCGTTGTGTTCTCCTGCCTGGGTGGCGAGTAATTGAGGGCGATGCGAGGCGAAAACAGAGGGCGGCGGACGATTTCATCCCAGTCGAAGCGCAGTCCAGGCTCAAGCAGCAGCCCGGAGCGTGGCGTCCAGTGGTCTTCGAGGTAGGCCCCCACGTCGGCGTTGTGGCGCGTGAAGGGGGCAAAGGCGGGAAAGACGCTCTTTCGGCTGAGAGTCCCGTTCAGGCGCAGGTAATTCACAGGCGCATAGGCGGTGTAGTCGTTGAAGCCGATGTGCGCGAGGTCCATGCCGGCGCGCAGCTGGTGAGAGCCAAGCCAGTGCCGCGACGGAAAGAAGGCGTCGGCATAGCCCTGGAAGCGCTGAGAGCGCGTGGTCAGGGTTTCGAAGCTGCTGCCGGTGGCCACATCCGGGGTGAGGTCGTAAGGGATGGTTCCGTGCGGCTCGAAGCCATCGCGATAGCGCAGCATGCCCAGGCCCAGGTCGATCATGACCCCATTCCTGAAACTCTGCTGATCGCGCAGATACGGCAACCAGGCGATGACGTCGCTGTCGTCGGTGCTGGCCTGCGGGGTGAGCGCGGAAAGCCCGTTGTAGGGCGAGTGGTAGTCGTTGAAGAGCAGCGCGGTGGTGAGGCTGTTGGCCGATCCGAGGTTCGTCTGCAATTTGAGCAGGTTACTGCCGTCGAGCAGGTGGTTGGTGTCGGCATTGGTGGGCAGGCCGGTGAAGTACTGGTCGTTGTACTCAAACTCGAAGCCGTCGAAGAACCAGGCCCGATTACGCACCAGGGGACCAGAGAACGTGATGATGGGCTCGAAGGTGTCGAAGCGGATGCCGTTCTGATCCCGGAAGGACGGGAGGAAATTGGTTGCGTCGAAACCGAACTTGTTGCTGCCTGTGCCGGTCGTGAAAGCGACCACCCCCGCCGTGCTGCGCCCGTACTGCACCGGATAGCGGGTGGTTTCCGTGTCGATCGAGCGGACGGCGTCGGGACTGATGAGCAGATCAAAGGTGCCGAAAATGGGATCGCGGATGTCAAATCCGTCGAGGGTGTCCAGGGTCATCCAGGTGTCGCCGCCCGCAGCGTGGATCTGGCCGGCGATATCAGCCACGACGCCGGGTGTAAAGGGCAGCAAATTGAGGATATCCCGGTACGTGGGGTAGGGCACATTGACGATCTCCGGGGTGTTCATCGTCGTGGTGTTGGCAATCTCCGTGGGATCAATGCCCGGTGTGGAGGCGGTGACGTTGACCTGCTGCTGGATGAGCTGTTCGTGCGCGAGGCTGAGCCTGATCGTCTGGTCCTGGGTGTCGAAACCGCTGGCGGAGGTTTGATAGAAGCCCGGTTTGGAGACGGTGAGGCTGAAGGAACCCGGCCGTGTCGGAGTCCAGGAGACGCGTCCGGCGTAGTCGGTGGCGAGGTGGACCCGCGGCTCGCCCGGCTGGGCGACCACGATCTGTGCTTCGGAAACGGGGAGGCCGTTCTCATCGACCACGGTGAAGGCAACCACGCCGGACCTGGCGTGGGGAGCCAGTGCGGGTCGGCCGGCAGGGCTCGGCGACTGCGCCGCGGCGAGGCCGCAAAGCAGAGCGAGCGCGACGATACCAGAATATTTCCAGGGCAGTGCGCGGCTCATGTCCAGGGTCGTTGATTGGATGCCGCGCAGATGGGACCGTAAGCCGGGTGGAGTGGCTGTCACGTGGGAGTCATGTTGGGCGGCGGGTGGGAACCAAGGCGGGCACGGGATGGGGGAAATTTTCACTTGCCGCAGGGCGGGTACGGGGCTAGTGTAAGGGGAATCTGGCGGTCTGCGCTCAATTTCCAGGATGCGCGGAATCGAATGCGAAATGCTGTTCCCTCCTAATACCAGGGTTTGGGACCTCTTATCCACAAGATGTTGGGGTGCGTCCGTTGACCTGGCCCGAAACCGAAGGCTAGAGTTTTCTTGATGGCCCGGCCCTCGAACGCAAGCCGAACCCCCTCCAGGAGTGCTGTCCGATGCTGAAGCTGAAGAAAATTCAGATTCTTGGGTTCAAGTCATTTGCCGACCGCACCGAAGTGTCGGTGCCTGGGCAGGGAATTGCCATTGTGGTGGGTCCCAATGGTTGCGGTAAGTCCAACATTCTGGACGCCGTAAGCTGGGTGCTGGGCGAACAGAGCGCCAGAAGCCTGCGCGGCGGCAAGATGGAGGACGTCATTTTTGCCGGGACGCGCGAGCGCAAGCCGCTGGGCATGGCGGAGGTGTCGCTTACGCTGATCGATCCGGATGCCTGGGAGGGCGGACCGCTGCTGGCCGAGCCGGAAGTGGTGATCGATGAGGCGGACCCGGAGTGGGACGAGGCGAAGCTGCGCGCCGAGCGGGCGGCCGAGGTCGAGCAAATGATTGCCGAAGCGCAACCCGGAGTGGTGATTGACGGAGTCGAGCAGGAAGCGAGCGCGGAACTGGCTGCGGACGGCGTGGAAGCAGCTGCTCCTCCGGACGTGGTACTGAAGATTCGCCGCAGGAAGTTCAGCCGGACGCCGCAAAAAGGCGAGATGGTCGTCACGCGGCGGCTCTTCCGCACCGGCGACAGCGAATATCTTCTGAACGGGAAGCTATGCCGGCTGCGCGACATCCAGGACATCTTCATGGGCACGGGCCTGGGGCCGGAATCGTACGCGATCATCGGCCAGGAGCGCATCGGGCAGCTGCTCAGCTCACGGCCGCACGACCGGCGGGCGATCATCGAAGAGGCTGCCGGGATTACGCGCTTTAAGACGAAGAAGCGGCTGGCGGAACTGCGTCTGGAACAGGCGAAGCAGAATCTGGCGCGCGTGAACGACATTTTCGAGGAAGTGACGCGGCAGATGGGGTCGCTGAAGCGGCAGGCGGCCAAGGCGGAACGTTACGCGAAACTGCGTGAGGAGATGCGCGCCAGGCTGAAGGTGGTGCTGGCCAGCAGGATCGCGCAAATGGATGCACAGCACGCCACGCTGGAAGCCGAGATTGCGGAGCTGACGGCGCGCATCGACGTTGGTATGGAGCGGGTGACGGCGCTCGAAGCCGAGCACCGGGCTCTCACTTCGCGCGGCTATCTGCTCGAGGATGCGGCCAAGGACGCGGAGACGCGCGCGAATCAGCGGGCCGTGGAGATGGAACGCGCGGACGCCCGGCGCCAGACCAACGAGGAGCGCATCGCGGAGCTGGAAGCGCGCAAGGCCGCGGCGCAGGCGGAGCTGGAACAGGCGGCCGAGCATCTGCACAGCATGAGCGCGGAGCGCGAGACGCAGAAGAGCTTTCTGGATTCAGCGGCACAGGAGGCAGCGGAGTTCCGCGAGCGCGCGCGAGCGAAGCAGGAGGCGATGCGGGCAGCGGTCAGCGCCGTGGCCTCAGCGGAACAGGAGTGGGAAGCGGGCCGGCGGCGTTCAGCCCAGTTGCTGGCCGAGCTGGGGCAGACGCGTAACCAGCTGACACAGGGCGAGGAATCGCTGGCCGCGCTGGAGCGCGAGGCGGAGCGGCTGGGCGTGGAAATGGATGCCGCGCGACGCGATCTGGAAGCCCTGGGCGCGGAGCGGGGGCAGGTTTCGCTGACGTTTGAGAGTGTGACGGAAACGCTGCGGCGCGTGGAGAGCGAGATCGCCGGTCTGCGCGGCGAGATCGACGCTGGTCGCAGCGAGGAAGAACAGGCGCGGCGGCATGCGGATCAGCTGCGCGCGGAACATGCCACGCTGACCGGGCGCGGGAATTCGCTGGAAGCGCTCATCCGCGAGCACAGCTACTCGACGGATACGGTGCGCAAGCTCTTCCAGCAGCACTCGCTGGGCGGCGGCCTGGCACCGGTAGGCACGCTGGCGGATTTCCTGGAAGTGACCGGCGAGTACGAAAGCGTGGTCGACGAGTTCCTGCGCGACGAGCTGAATTACATTGTGGTCAGGAGCTGGGACTCCGCGCACGAAGGCGTGCGGCTGCTCAGGACCGGCGTAGACGGGCGCGCAACCTTTCTGGTGCATCCGGATGATTCGCAGGCGAAGTTCTCGTTTGCCGGCGAGGATGCGCCGGCGCCGCGGCATACTCCGCAGCCGATTCTGCCGCTGCGCAACTGCATTCGCGTGCTGGATGGATTCGGACGCTCCCTGGAAGTAATTCTGCCGAAGTTGCGCGAGGGCTATGTGGCGCCGGATGCGGAGACAGCGCGCTCCCTGGCGCTGGAGAATCCGAGTGCGTTTTTCCTGGCGCCGTCGGGCGAATGCTTCCACAACGTGACAGTGACTGGCGGCAAGCCGGGCGCGGAAGGTCCGCTGGCGCTGAAGCGCGAATTACGCGAGACGCAGCAGAAGCTGGCCCTGGTGGAGCGCGAACTGGGCGAAGCGGAGACGCGGAGTCTGATGCTGGCGAAGGCGCTGGCGGATTTGACGAAGGCGCTGGACGCGAAGTCCGAGGAGCGTCGCCATGCCGAACGCGAGAGCGCGAACCAGAGCGCGGCGCTGCGCCAGATGGAAATGGAGGTCCAGCGGCTGGAGCGGCGGCTGCAGGAGTGGACGCTCCAGAGCGACCGCAACCGCGATGCGCGCCAGGGGAGGGAAGCCTTCCTGGAGCAGCGGCGTGAGCAGGCGCAGCGGCTGGAGATCGAGCATCAGGCAGCGGAAGTCGGGATCGAGGAGCTGCAGCGGCGCGTGACGGAGCTGCGCGCCACACGTGAGCTGGCGCAGCAGGAAGCGGCGGAGCTTTCCGCGGAGCTGGCTGGTCTGGAAGAGCGCTGCCGCGGCGCAGAAGCCGCCTTCCAGCGAATCGACCGCATGTATCGCGAGCTGGATTTTCGTTTAACGCAGATCAGCCAGCAACTGGCAGCGGCGCAGGCTGAGCAGGAACAGCGTGCGCGGGAGAATGAGCAACTGGCGGGCGCGCGGCAGCAATTGGCTGAAGCGCGGGAGACCGCACAGCGCGCAGCAGCCGAGGCTCACCAGCAGATCGCCACACTGCGCGCGGAAATGGCCGCGATGGAGCACGATCTGAAGACGCTGCGGACGGAGATCGATGCGCAGCGTGAGAACCGCAGCGGCAGCAGCAGCCAGGCAGCGACGCTGGCTGCGGATTTGCGGCATGCCGAAGAAACCTGCATCGCCGACCTGGGCGTGGAAGCCGCGGCGCTGCGCGACGACAGCGCGCTGGAGCGCGCGGAGGGCGAAGCGCTGGCGGCAGAGGATCAGGCTTGCCGCGAGATGAAGCAGAAGCTCGAAGGCATGGGCCCGGTGAACATGATGGCGCTGGAGGAGTACAACGAAACGGCGCAGCGCCACGAGTTCCTGGAGACGCAGCGCAGGGATCTGCTGGACTCCATCGACAATACGCAGGCGACCATCCGGGAGATCGACGAGATTTCGCGGACGAAGTTCGACGAGGCATTTGCGCGCATCAACGAAAACTTCAGCGTGACCTTCGGCAAACTCTTCAGCGGTGGCCAGGCCTTCATGCGGCTCACCGACGAGGAAAATGTGGCAGACAGCGGCATCGACATTGTGGCGCAGCCGCCGGGCAAGAAGCTGCAGAACGTGCTGCTGCTCTCCGGCGGCGAAAAGGCGCTTACGGCTCTCTCGCTCCTTATCGGTATCTTCCTCTTCCAGCCGAGCCCGTTCTGCGTGCTCGACGAAGTGGATGCGCCGCTGGACGAGACGAACGTCGGCCGCCTGGCGGATATGCTGCGCGCCATGGCGGAGGAGACGCAGTTTGTGCTGGTGACCCACTCCAAGCGCATGATGATGGCTGCGGACATGATCTACGGCGTGACCATGCAGGAACCCGGCGTTTCCAAAGTGGTGAGCGTACGACTGGGCGGCGCGGAACACGGGACAGATCGCGGCATCGGGCGCGGCAGAGAACGCGCGGACGAGGCGCAGTTGGCAACAGCGTAGAGACAGAAGTCAGAAATTCAGCAGAGAGCAGGGCGGCCGCATTGCGCGGCCGCTTTCTGCTTTAATGGGCAGGTACAGAGGATGCCATGAGTCAAACCGTTTCCACGCCGGAAGGCGAACTGACGTCGCAACAGGTCGTCGAGCTTACCAGGAAGCTGAACTACGGAACCTGGCGTTTCCAGAAGGGCTGGAACCCGATGCATCTGGCCGACGCTGAGGGGTGCTGGTTCACCGACGGCAACGGCAGGCGCTATCTCGATCTTTCCTCGCAGTTGATGTGCGTGAATCTCGGCCACAAGAATCCCGCGGTGATTGCGGCCATCGCGGAGCAGGCGCAGGAACTGGCCTATGCAGGGCCGGCATACGCCACCACGGCGCGCGCGGAGCTGAGCCAGTTGCTGACTGAGGTTCTGCCGGAAGGACTGACGAAGTACTTCTTCACGACCTCGGGCACGGAAGCCAACGAAGCGGCTTTCAAGATTGCGCGCATGTTTACGGGTAAGACGAAAATCATCGCGCGCTATCGCTCCTATCATGGATCGACGATGGCATCGATTGCGGCGACGGGGGATCCGCGGCGCTGGGCAATGGAGCCGGGCGGGAAGGGGCAGGGCGTGATTTTTGCGCCTGAGGTCAACTGCTACCAGTGCCCCATCGGGCACAGCTATCCGGGCTGCGGCATTGCCTGTGCAAAGTACGTCGAGCATATGATTCGCAACGAGAGCGACGTGGCCGCCGTGCTGGTGGAACCGGTGGTGGGCACGAATGGCGTGCTGGTGCCTCCGCCGGAGTACATGCCGATGCTGCGGGAGATTTGCAGCGGTCACGGTGTCCTATTGATCGCCGACGAGGTGATGACCGGGTGGGGACGCACCGGCGAGTGGTTTGCCATGAACCACTGGGGCGTGAAGCCCGACATTCTGGTGACGGCAAAAGGCATCACGTCGGCCTATGCGCCGCTGGGGCTGTGCGCCACAACCCGTGAAATTGCGGCATATTTCGACGATCATTATTTTGCGCACGGACACACGTACGAGGCGCATCCTCTGACGCTGAAGCCTGCGGTGGCAACCATCCAGGAGATGAAGCGACTGGGCCTGGTGGAACGGGCGAAGAAAATGGGCGCCTGGCTGGAGCCAAAGCTGCGCGCCCTGCAGGCGAAGCACCCATCGGTGGGCGAGGTGCGCGGGCTGGGGCTCTTCTGGGCTCTGGATCTGGTGAAGAACCGCGCGACGAAAGAACCCTTCAACACCATGGCGCAGAAGGTGGACGGCACTCCGCTCGTGGTGGACAAGGTCGCGGCGGAGATGCTGAAGCGCGGGGTCGCCATTCAGGCCTGGGTCAGCCACCTGATTGTCGCTCCGCCGCTCATCGTCACTGAGCAGGAACTGGATTTGGCGGTCGAGGCGCTGGACGCTTCGCTGGCTGTGGCGGACACAGCCGCAGGGGCGTAGAACGAATCCAGCAAACAGGCTTTCGGCGAACAGCTTGTGACCCGCATCGATGGCGCGTCGCACTCGAGTTAAGTGTCGTAAATAAACAACGTTTACAACTTATGGTAGTCGGCTGGAGAGATCGTGTAGTTCCATTCGCCATGGTATTTGTTGGGCTTGAGATGGACATGGGTAAACTCTTCATCCGTGATCTTGCGCCCGACGGGGTATTTGCGGTGATCCAGGCGGCAGGTCACTTTCAAGCCCCTGGCCGTGGTCGTCCCGGCGATCAGCCGCACCACCGTCTCGTCATCACGCAACGGCTCGCCGCGCCAGTTGGACGAAATGAAGGAAAACAGCCAGTGCTCCACCTTATTCTATTTGCCCGTTCCCGGCGGGAAATGACAGACCGTCAGCGTCAGCCCCGTCTGGTCGGCAAGGCGCTGCAACTCCCATTTCCACAGCCGCAGGCGCGAGCCGTTGCTTCCACCGCCGTCGGCGGTGATCAGCAGTCGGCCCGTGCGCGCATACAGGCGGCGGCCCTCGGCGCGCCACCAACCGTGGATCGAAGCGACCGCGAACGCGCCCGTGTCGTGGTCCGTGCCCACGTTGACGAAACCGGTGTTGCGCCCCAGGTCATAGATCCTATAGGGACAGGCGCGAGGCACTTCGGGTGAGGGAAAATCATGTCCGTTGACCTCGTCCGCCGTCCCCGTTTTACGCCACTGGCGGCCCCGGTTCTGGTAATTGCCGATCAATTCCTTCTTCTTCGTATTAGGGAAATGTTTCCCTAACATGAATTAGGCACGGATCCGGATTATGCACGGTTTCCTCTACGATCTCTGCGTTACCCTGTGTTTCCGCTGACTGTCGTCCGTCCCACGGATCTGTACCCTGCATAATAACCATGTTCTCCTTGAGGCGGGCAACCGCCCCAAAAGGAGAACAATGATGTCCAGTCATGTGAGTTCAAAACCAAAGCGGACGTATCAGACCTGGCTGGAACAGAGCGTCTTAAGTTCGCATGTCGGCGCCTACGCCAGCTATTTATCCGAGCACGGGTACTCAGCCAATACGGTTGGCTTCTACCCGCACAGTGTCGCGCATTTTTCGCATTGGTTGGCGAAGGAAAAAATAGAACTACGTCGGATCAACGAAGCGCTGGTGCGGCGCTTTATGGCCGTGCATCTGCCCGCCTGTGACTGCGCTGGACGGTGTCGCAAAAAGCAGGATGCAACGGTGCTGGCTGCGCTTCGCCATTTGCTTCGGGTCTTACGCTTGAAAGCATGTATTCCACCGCGCGTTGGATCAGTACCAGGTGCGGTGCAGGAAGAGCTCGATCGTTTTGACATCTACCTTGAGAGGGTCTGTGGGCTGGCGTCAAAAACTCGCCTCCTTCGACTTCATTACCTGAGCAAACTTCTACCGAGCGTATTCAAGCGCGGCCCCGTTGATCTCGCTCTTCTTAAGCCGAGGGACATCGAACAATTCGTCACTCAGCACGGCGAAGGGTGTACGAGGGGTTCGATTCAGGTCATCTGCTCCTGCTTGCGGACGTATCTTCGGTTCCGAGCCTTCCTGGGTGACCGTACGGAAGCGTTGATGGCTGCCGTTCCGAGAGTACCCCATTGGCGACTTGCTTCGCTGCCGAAGGGACTCACCGATCAGGTGCTCAAGCAATTCCTCGCCGCTTTTGATCGCACCACTGTCAACGGGCGACGTACTTATGCGATGGCTCGATGCCTTGTAGATTTGGGCTTACGAGTTGGGGAGGTCGCTGGTCTGAAGCTGGAGAATTTTGATTGGCGCCAGGGCACGGTGCAGATTGTCGGCAGCAAAGGCAAGCGTGCGGACATACTGCCGCTGCCCGTTGCGACCGGTCGCGCCATCGTCCAATACCTGCGCAACGCGCGGCCAAAGTGCACGAGTGGAGCGCTCTTCATCCGGCACCTGGCACCGTTAGATCGCCCGCTGACCACGGAGATTGTGTGCTGGGCCATGCGTTGCGCCTACGCACGAGCGGGTCTTTCCAAACCCTGGTCCGGCTCTCACGCGCTGAGGCATAGTTTCGCCTGCCGCTTAATTAATGCCGGAGCGTAGCTTAAAGCGATTGCCGACGTGTTGCGCCACAAAAGCCTCGACACGACCACAATTTATACGAAAGTAGATCTGAAACGTCTCACCGCAGTGGCCCTGCCCTGGCCCGGGAGGATGTCATGAAACGCACGCCATCCATGGTTTCTCTGGCCAAAGACTATCTGAACTGTCGTCGAAAACTGGGCGTTGAATTATCGGGAGAAGGCAGCCTGTTGTTGAACTTCGCACACTTCGCTGATCGTGCTGGGCATACCGGGCCGCTGACGCAGGACCTGGCCGAATCCTGGGCATGTATCTCGCGCACCAGTCAAATTAACCGGGCTCGGCGGCTTGCTGTCGTGCGCCGATTCGCCCAGTATCGTCAGCAATTTGATCCCGACACGCAGATTCCGCAAAGGAGTCTGTTGGGCCGGACAACTCGCCGTCTCACTCCACATATTTATTCCGCCGAGGAAATCGAGCGGTTGTTGGCCGCAGCCGGGGAATTAACTTCGAAGAATGGCCTTCGCAGCGCCACATACGAAGCCTTCTTCGGCTTGATTGCCGCAACGGGCTTACGCCTCTCGGAAGCAATCCATTTGAAACGCTGCGACCTGGACCTGGTCGACGGAATCCTCACCCTTCGTCATACCAAGTATGCAAAAACGCGTGCGGTCCCGTTACATCCGAGTACAACCCAGGCGCTGCGGCGCTATGTGCTCTTTCGAGATCAGAAGATCCCCGCACCAGCGAACGACTTCTTCTTCCTTTCCGCCCGCGGAGCCGCGCTCGACAGTCGCACGGTGGAGTACACCTTCGGTCGTTTGCGCAAGCGACTCGGCTGGATCGGGCGCGGAAGCTACCCCTTCCCACGCATTATGGATATGAGGCACAGCTTCATCTGCCGTCGCCTGGTGTCCTGGTACAAAGAGGGCATTAATGTTGACAACGCCATTCTGGCTTTAGCCACCTACGTCGGGCATACGGGAGTAACCGCAACGTATTGGTACATTACCGGCGTAGCCGATCTGATGGCTTTTGCCTCTCAGCGTTTTCAACGCTTCGCATCAGGAGGTTCAAAATGAGCGCCAACATTACAGAACCCAACTTCGCATCACTGCTGCGGCGGTTCTTCACGGAACGCCTTATCCAGCAGAAAAACGCAAGCCCAGGGACGGTGTCGAGCTATCGAGACACCTTTCGGCTTTTTCTCCAGTTCGCTCAACGGCGTTTGCATAAACCGCCCACGAGAATCGAGCTTGCTGATCTCGACCCGTCATTGGTCAGTGCTTTCCTCGATCACCTGGAAGTGGACCGCCACAATACAATCCGGAGTCGAAATGCACGCTTCGCAGCACTGCGCTCCTTCCTCCAGTATGCCGGGTTAATGGCCCCGACAGCGTTGGGCACGATTCGTATTGTCCTGGCAATGCCGCTGAAACGTTCCGAGCGGCGTCTGGTGGGGTATCTCTCCCGGGAAGAGATCGAAGCCTTGCTCAACGCGGCGAATCCGGCTACCTGGTGTGGCCGACGCGATCGCGTCATGCTTGCCACGCTTTACAATACCGGGGCCCGAGTGTCTGAGCTTATCGGCATGACGGTGGGTGATGTCGTGCTGGATCGAAGCTCCTCAGTTCGCATTCATGGCAAAGGCCGCAAAGAAAGAACTGTGCCTCTATGGCGCACGACCGCCAGGCAGATACGAGTGTGGTTACGTCAGAATCCATGTGCCCGCGATCGCCCGCTCTTCCCCAATCGTACCGGCGGCCCGATGACCAGAACGGGTGTGACAGATCGCCTCAAGCTTGCTGTCGCAACTGCCGCAACCCGCTGCCCGCAACTCAGGAAACGTCACATATCGCCCCACATCGTCAGGCACGCGACAGCAATGAACATGCTGCAGTCCGGTGTCGACATTACTGTCATCGCCTTGTGGCTCGGCCATGAAAGTCCCGCCACCACTCACATGTATATAGAAGCAGATTTGGCCATGAAAGAGCAGGCCCTCAAAACGCTTCAAGCACCGAGGGTCAAAACCAGTCGTTTCCGGCCGACAGACAAGGTACTCGCCTTTCTGGAAGGGCTTTGATTATGCACGGTTAACAACCTGAGCCATGCCGCCAGGAGCCTGCAATATACATGCCAACAGGCCTCTGGCGTCTCACGAGCACTCGGAGCCGGGAAAAACTGCATAATCCGGATCCGTGCCTAATTCGTGTCCACGGAAATGACAGGGTCGCCTGCTCGCAAAGCGTCCTTGACGGCGCGGTTGATATGCCGGAACTGTGCGTCTCGATCGGGATGATCGCCTCCCTCCTCCGTCTTGCGGTTACCTTGCAGGCTGTAGCTATCCTCCCGCAGCAGTTGGGTGACTTTGGTGTGACTGACCGGATGGCGCCGGTCCGCCAGTTCCGCCGCCAGCGTGCGGGCGCTCTTGCAAGTCCAGCGCAGGGGCGACTGCGGGTCGCCCCGCGCCGTAGGTTCCACCAGGCCGTCCAGGGTGGGCGTCAAGCCGGGATCCTTGGACGTCAACGCATGTCGTGCGCCACCCTCGTGCCGAATCCGGCCCGGGGCCAGCGGTGGCGCCTGCAATTCCTCAACGCCCTTGCTCAGCGTGACCCGCGATACCCCGCAGGCGCGATTCACTCGTGAAATGCCGCCATAGCCGAGTTCCACTGCTTTGCTGGCGGCCACCAGGCGGCGGGCGTGTTCGTCCAGATGAGGCCACATGCCAGCAAAGAACTGCGCCAGTTGGGCATCGCTGTTCATGCCCAATGTGATACCACCACACCGCAGTAGTTCTAAATGTTATTTCTTTACGAATCCTTATTAGGGACGACATCTCGATGTTGAGCGTCGTCCTTGGCGGGTTGCGACCAGGTTCGCTGGGGATGCTCGACTACCAAAGGGATAATCTTGTTGGGGGTGTCGCCAGTCTCCGCGATCCTGCAGCTGTTCCGATTCTGAGTGGTCTGGTTAGTGATCAAAGTGTGGATCTTCGACTTGCCGCTGTCAGGGCCCTTAGAGATATTGGGGATAGATCGTGCATCATCCCGTTAACGAGAGCTTTATCGGATAGCAATCAGGAAGTGCGCTATACAGCGGTTATCAGTTTGGCTGATATATACCATCTGCCTCAGTATCATCCGAGTGTGACCGAGTTCCATAGAAACGAGAGCAGATATACGTTGTACTTTAGCAAGGCGGGGGAGCAGCGCCACATTTTTACTCAGTTTCTACTCTGCTATAGCTATGTGATTGAAGTGTAATAGGTTATCAGCAGCCACGGCAGCTGCACAAACCAGCTGGGTTGTTGTTCGGCGTTCAGCCCTCGTCTTCATCCTCATCTTCGTCTTCGTCGCAACAGTCGTCTGGACACGGTTTGCAGCAACAGGGGTCCTTGTCGCACTTGTCGCAGCAATTCTTTTGACGGCACTCTTCCCAGGTTGTGTAGGCGAGCACGTCCAGAACCTTGACGGGCATGTTCGGATCGTCACTCTTGATTTCCAGCTCACACGATCGTGGACATTTCTCGGTTGCATTGTATCGAATCACCAGGTTCAGGCACGAGCCCGGGTGGAGCGTCGCGGGGAACGGATTGTTGATAAGCTTCCAATTACGTCGCTTGCGCCTGAAGGCGACACTGGTTATGTGCAAACCACATTCGCCAACGTTGCAAATCGAGATGGTTCGCTCGGCACTGCAGCAAGCGCTTACTCCTCCAAAACAGAGCGAACCGGTGACGGCGAGCTTGCCCGACGGCGCATCACCGGAAACGGCCATCGTGTGTGGACCGGTCGGGTCGTCGCTCGAAACCTTAAGCGTGGCTGCTTTCGGCCCAAAAGTACTCGGCTCGAAGCGAATCGGAATCTCTAAAGAAGCTCCCGGGTTAATGGCCAGCGGAAAGGACATCACCAGCGGAGCATGGAACTCGGCTGAGGAGGAGGAAATTGCCGTGACCAACAGGCGGCACAGGCCGTTGTTGTTCAGGATCAGCGGCTCATCGCGGAAGGAGCCAACGCATACGCGACCGAAGCGGCCAGTGTCCGCGATCGCCAGAGCCAAATGCGGCGCGGGGCAAAGGCCGGTAACCGAGATGGTATGCGGGCTGGCGGGATCATTACTGAAGATCGAGATCGTCGCAGCCTTAGGTCCAATCGTTGTCGGCTCGAAGCGAATTACTACATTCACCGATCCACCGGCCGCCACGTTGATCGGATAGGAGACAACGTCCGGTGCCGCGAAATCCGGGGAAGAGGATACGATGTTCGAAATAGAAAGCAGATTTGGCCCCTCGTTGACGATTGTGAGCAACTCATCGGCAAAAGAACCTGCACACACATTGGCGAATTTCCCGCCGTTCGGAAACGCGGTCACCAGCGTGGATACGGGCATGAGCGCGCCCCAAATCTGTTCAGCGCCTCCGCCGCGGCGATCGGTCCAGCAGGCAAAGAAGTTGCCCGCGTTGCCCGTGAGCCCAATGTAGTCGCCATACTGGAAGTCGAGTTGCGCGCCAGCGACCGTTTCATTCGTCTCGGCCGTGGCTACCTGGACAGGGGCAGTCCAGGTATCGCCGAAATCGTAGGACGTCTGCATCCAAATTTCGGCTTGCAGGCGGCCGGGATCATTGATGGTGTCGTAATAGACGACCATCAGAACGCCTGTCGTTTCATCGAGAGCCAAGCGCGGGAAGAACTGGTCATTCAGCGAGGCCTGTCCATTGAGTTGCAGCGGCTTATCCCAGGTAGCGCCGCCGTCGGTTGAGCGAGCGAACCAGACCCGTGTCTTACAGGTGGATGCCACATTGCTGCCAGGTTCACTGCCGGCTGTGTTGCATCCGGCCCCGCCGGCCAGATCCATCCAAACGGCATAAACATGATTCTGCAACGGAGTACGGTAAGCGGCCCCGGACAGATAGATGAGGCATCGGCGATCGTCCTGCGCTGGAACTCCGATCTGATACGCTCCGATGGTAGAGGCGATGGTGACCGGCGGTTGGAAGGTGACGCCACCATCGACAGACTTTGCGACGTACAGATTCCGGCTGCCGGTATCGGGCCAGAAGGCGAAGACTTCCCCGTCGGCATTGGTCTTGATGTCATCACCGATCGCGGTTCCCGTTGTTTCCGCTCCGCTGATCTGCAGGGGTGCGCTCCATGTTCCCGCTGTCCCCTGGCGTACGGAGACAAAGCACGGCCCGCCGTTGTGCCAGATCAGATACATGTTGTCTCTGAATGGCGACGAGGCACTGTGATCGATCCAAAGGGCCTCTTTGTCCATTGCGGTCTGGGTAGACGTAACGGTGGAATCGAAGTTCCAGGTCGCGCCGGCGTCGGGAGAGCTGTAAGAGCGCAGAATCAATTGCGTGGTCGACGCGTTGATGCCAATGGTTACGGTCCAGGCATTTCCATCCGAGGTCCAGTCGATGGTTGGATCGCCCTGGCGAACGTCTCCGGGTCGGCCGGTGAGATAGCTTGTAAGCCAGGTGGCGCCGCCATCGCTCGAATGGTGCATGGGCTGGTTGCCGCCTAGCTTCGTGGAGGCGCAAATAATTTGCTTCAGGTTGTTGTAGTTGTAGCGAATGTCGGATTCTTCGCGCGGGTCGCCGGGGTTAGGATGCGTAAAGTAATAATGGTATCAACGGCGCATCAACCGCTGAACAGGTCGGGGTTTAATGGCATAGTTCCATTCACCATGGAATGTGTCGGGACAGATATTAACCTGTTTCATTTCTTCCGTC
>Ga0335075_10000228_pt1 | contig 107610 bp, 91 predicted proteins | sample Lox_Sample_24_FD_206723 | JGI IMG/M metagenome (GOLD analysis project Ga0335075, IMG submission 206723) | Soil microbial communities from Loxahatchee National Wildlife Refuge, Florida, United States - Lox_Sample_2.4 | ecosystem: Environmental > Terrestrial > Soil > Wetlands | place: USA... | reverse complement strand
TGCTGTCCAGACGCTTGCCGACCACGCCTTCGTAGCCGCTCGCAATCGCCGCGGCATACAACCCCTCGGCGTCGGCGCCCGCATGAATGAGCTGAATGTGCGCCGAGGGCAACAGACACTGCGCGAGATAGCGGCGCCGCTCCACGTACGATGCCGGCCGCAGGTTGACACCGGCGAAATGCAACAGATCGAAGCACATCAGGACCGCGGGCGACTGCCGCTGCGCCTCGGCGATGTCCTTCCCGCCGCGCCGCTGCGCGCGGTTCTGCAGCGCGTTGAAGGAAGGCCGGCCATCCGATCCCAGCGCAACGATCTCACCGTCGAGGATCATGTGATCGCCGCCCAACCCGGCCAGCTCGGTGACGATCTCGGGGAACTGGGCCGTGAGATCGATACCGCGGCGGGACTGCAGGCGCACCGTGCTGCCGGCGACGAATGCAATGACGCGATAGCCGTCAAGCTTCGGCTCGAAGAGCCATTCGGGGTCGGAGCGCGCGGCATCAGCCGTCATCGCGAGCATCGGCGCCAGCGTGTCAGGCATTGCTTCGGCGGGCCCGCTCACTGCCAGCCGCGCCGCATCGAGCCTGCGCGGCGACTTGCCGGCCTCGAGGTCCTCGAGTGAGAAGCCGGAGAGCACGGAGCGGTCCTGCAGGAGCACGTCGCCCGTGCCCGCGAATCCATCCTTGTGCTTGATCAGCAGCCACTGCTCCGACGCGGCGGTCTTCACCAGCGCGAAAGAGCCTTTGAGCTTCTCACCGCGCAGGAAGATGCTGAGCTTCCCCTGCTCGATCCCGGCCCGGACGCGCTGCTCCGCCTCCGCGCGGTCGCCAAACGAATACTCGCGGTCCTCGTCCGGCGAATAGACCCCGCAATCCCACACGATCACGCGGCCGGCGCCGTACTCCTTCGCCGGAATCACACCCTCGAAGGATGCGTAGTCGAATGGGTGATCCTCGACGTGGACGGCCATGCGCTTGTCGCCGGGGTCGAGAGATGGTCCCTTGGGCACCGCCCATGACACGAGGACGCCGCCGACCTCCAGCCGGAAGTCGTAGTGCAGCCGGCGCGCAGCATGCTTCTGGACGAGGAAGAGAAGCGGACCGGCTCGCCCGGCGACGACGGCGGGGCCGGGCTCAGGCGTGCGCGTGAAGGCGCGCTTCGCTGCGTAAGGAGCGAGCGGACGCTGCGCACCTGAGGCGGGCGGCGCGCGGCGGCTCTTCGGGTCGCGATTGGCCACGGGTCGAAGATGGCATACGCCTCCCCGCCCGACAAGTCTGGGAGGGTGTCAGGCCTTCGTGGCGCGCTTATTGACGACCAGATCGAGCGGCGGCGCGGTGACCTGGCGCCGCACCAGGGTGCTCTTGCCGAAGAGCGACTCGAGCAGGCTGACCGCGAGGAGCGCGGTCTCGTTGCGCACATCGAGCGCCGGATTGAGCTCCACCACATCGAGCGAGCCGACCCGGTGCGTGTCGGCGATCATCTCCATGCAAAGCTGCGCCTCGCGGTACGTCGGACCTCCCGGCACGACGGTACCGACGCCCGGCGCGATATCCGGATCCAGGAAGTCGACATCGAAGCTCACGTGCAGATGCGTATCGCGATCGAGGCCGGCGAGCGCCTGCTCCATGGTCTGGCGCATGCCCATCTCATCGATATAGCGCATGTCGAACACTTCGACCGCCAGCTCGTGCAGGAACCGCTTCTCGCCCTCATCGACGCTGCGCACGCCGATCTGCCGTATCCACTGCGGATGGAGACTCGGGACGGCGCCGCCCAGCTCCACCAGGGGTTTCGGGCCGAAGCCGCACAGACACGCGAGCGGCATGCCGTGCAGGTTGCCGCTCGGGGACAGCTCGCCGGTGTTGAAATCGGCATGCGCGTCCAGCCACAACACACGGAGCTTGCGGCCGGTCTCGCGGCAATGCCGCGCCACGGCGCTGATGGAGCCGATGCCGAGCGAGTGATCGCCTCCCAGGAGGATGGGCAGCCGCTCGGCACGCAACTCCTCATATATGGCCTCGTGCGCCAGCCGGTTCCATTCCAGCACCGCCTGCAGATTGCGGTGACCGTCGAGCGGCGCCTCGCGTGGATTGGCGGGGCCGGCGATATTGCCGCGATCCAGCACCCGCAGCCCCCGCTGCTCGAGCGCCGGTTGTATTCCCGCGACGCGCATGGCCTCCGGCCCCATGGAGGCGCCGAGCGTCGCCGCCCCGACATCCGTCGGCGCGCCTATCAGGCTGACCGTGCGAGGCGATTTGGTGCGAGGCTCCGTCATGCGGTCAGCTTCGCCGGGGCAACCGCCCGCAGCGGCACCGGTGAGGGCGCACCGATCACCGAGAAGAGATCCTTCGGATCGTCGAGGTCCGGGATCAGATCGATGGCCGTGCGCGTCCCGCGGCGCTGCTGATGCAGCCGATGGAGATAACGCAGCGCAGAGAAGTCCTGCAGGGCGAAGCCGACCGAATCGAAAATGGTGACCTCGGCGTCGTGGGCGCGGCCCGGCCGCCGGCCCGTCACCACCTCGGTCAATTCCGTCACGGGGAAGTCGGCGGCAAGCTGCTGGATCTCACCCTCGACCCGCGATTGCGGCTCGAACTCCACCACCACGCGGGCATCCGCCCGCAACAGGATGTCGGCGTGCAGCTCCGTCTTACCGGGGCAATCGCCGCCGACGGCGTTGAGATGCATGCCCGGCATGATCATCTCCGGCGTCAGGATCGTGGCATTGCACTTGTCCGCGGTGACGGTGGTGACGATGTCCGCCCCCTGAACAGCCTCGGCCGTCGAGCGGCAGCGCACGACACGCAGTCCGGGGAGAGCGAGCGCCGCGAGGTTACCCTGGAGCTTCCCGGTCGCCGCCGGGTCAGTGTCGTAAAGCCGTACCTCGCGGATGCCCTGCATCTCGTGAAAGGCAATGACCTGGAATTCAGCCTGCGAGCCGTTGCCGATCAACGCCATGACACGGCTGCCGGCACGCGCCATCCAGCGCGCGGCAACCGCCGACGTCGCGGCCGTGCGCAGTGCGGTGGCGAGCGTCATCTCCGAGAGCAGGAGCGGATAACCCGTCTCCACGTCGGCCAGCATGCCGAAGGCCATCACCGTCAACAGGCCCTTGGCCGTGTTCTTCGGATGACCGTTGACGTACTTGAAGGCGTACTGCCGGCCGTCACAGGCCGGCATCAGCTCGATGACGCCTACGGATGAATGCGTGGCGTGGCGCGGCGATTTCTCGAACTCCGCCCAGCGGCGATAATCCGCCTCGATCTCGCGTGCCATTCCCGCGATGAAGGGCGCGGGTCCGAGGTCGCCGACGAGCTCCTGAACACGTCGGATGCCGATGAAGTCAACCATGATCGCTCTCCGGTTATGGCGATCATGATCCCCGGGGCCACGGCCAAAAAACAGGCGGAGACTTGATCAAAAGCTCAAGGCGATTGATCAAATTGCCATTTCTGTTGGACAATTTGCTAAAGTCCTCCACACCGCGAAGACTGAGGCAACGCAACGATGGATGACCTCGATCACCGGCTGCTCGCCCTGCTGCGCGGTGATGCACGCGCGTCAGTAGCCGCCCTGGCCAAGAAGCTGGCCGTGGCGCGCGGCACGGTGCAGAACCGGATGGCGCGCCTGCAGGCCGACGGCACCATTGTTGGCTACACGGTGCGCTTGAAGCCCGATGTCCAGGACCAGAGCATCCGCGCCCTCATGACCATCGCCGTGGAGGGCAACCAGGTCGATGGCGTCGTCAAGGCCCTGCGCGGCGAGCCGTCCGTGGCCAGCCTCCACAGCACCAACGGCAGATGGGACCTGGTGGCGGAGCTGCGCACCGACAGCCTCGCCTCCTTCGACCGGGTGTTGGCCAAGATCAGCCGCATGCCCGGCGTCTCCAGCAGCGAGACCAGCCTCCTGCTCACGACCTTCAAACTTTGAGACTCAGGCACAGGGATGTGCCCCGCCGCCGCAGGTGGCGGAGGTCGCGCACAAAAACCGCGCTTTTGCCGGCGACCGCGCTGGGCCGGGCAGGGTGCGACGCATGCGTCGCGCGGGTGGCCATGGACGGCCACCCCGGGCTTGCGCGGAGCAGGGACTGCGCAGCGCAATGCCCGGATCCAGCGCCATTTAGAAGTCCTGGCCGAACTCGATGCCGAACGTGCGCGGCTGCGCCGGCAGGATATACACCTGGTTGTTCAAGCTCGGGTTGCTGTCCGTGTAGCGCGAGAGCTCCGCGAGCCGGTTCATCAGGTTGTTGATGAAGAAATCCAGGTGCATCCCGTTCGTGCCGTCGATCCCCAGCTTCAGATTCACCATGGCGTAGGCCGGCAGGTTGCCGACCACGGCCGCCTGGCTGCCCAGCAGCACCTGGGCCGTCTGATTCTGATACATCGCCGCAATCTGCGCGTAAGGCTTCCAGTCGCCGATCGTCGCCATGGCGTAGCGGGCCACGACGTTGCCCTTGAACTTCGGCGCCACCGGCAGGTTGGTTCCCTCGGGGGTCTCCACGGGCGGCAGCGGCGTGCAGGGCGGCGTGCCCGGGATACAGCCGTAGTAATTCTGCGCCAGCACCGGATCCATGAAGGTGAAGTCCGTGCTGACCGTCAGGCTGCTCGACACCAGCCACTCGATGCTGTTCTCGATGCCCTTGATGTGAGCCTCGCCGCCGTTGGCGATCTCCGTCACGCTGTTGGCCCCGAGGAACGAGAACTGCAGGTTCTTCCAGTCCTCGTAGAAGAACGCGCCGTTCCACCGCAGGGTGTTGCCGAGCCACTGCGTCTTCCAGCCCGCCTCGTAGTTGATCAGGTAATCGGCCTGATAGGGTATGTTGCCGCCGATGCGGTTGACGCCGCCCGGGCGGAAGCCCTTCGAGTAGGTCGCGTAGACCATCCTGTTGGGCGTGATCTTGTAGGTGATGGTGCCCTTGGGCACCCAGCCGGTCGCCGCGGTGCGGGCATCGAGGTCGGTACACGGCGAGTACTTGACGATGGACGGCTCGAAGCACGTGTTCACGCCCTCGCTCGAGGCGTACGTGCTGTTGTAACCGTAGAAGCCGAGCAGCGAATTGTCGTACTTGTAATAACGCGCGCCGCCGGTCAGCGACCACTGGCTGTTGATGTCCCAGGTCACCTGTCCGAACACGGCGCGGTCGCGATCGACGCGCTGCTCGTCGGTCAGCCAGATGGTGTTCGGGAATCCCGGCACCGAGAAGTCGTTGGGGGCGATATAGCCGAAGCCGTTGGGGTTGCCGCCATAGACGCTGGTGTAGCCGTAGCCCGGCATCGTGTAGTTCTGCCAGATGTTGTGCATCTGGCGCTCCATGAAGAGGCCGAAGGTGGCATGCACCGGCTCATCGAGCGGAGTCGTCGCGCGCAGCTCCTGGCTCCACATCTCGAAGTCGCCGGCGCCGATCACGAACTGCTGCGGCATGATCGGCTTGCCGTTGTTGCCCGCGTAGCTGTTGCCGTAAGTGGTGTTCTTGTCGTAGAACTCCGAATAGTCGCTGTAGTCGGCGACGGAGTGCTGGTTGCGCTTGACGTAGCCGCCGGCATACACGATGTCGAAGTTGCTGACCTTGCCCTCGACCGTGAGCGCGCTCTGCACCCAGGTGTCGCGCGAGGTCTCCGGCCCGAAATGCGCGACGTTGAAAGCCCCCATCGCCGGGTCGTAGCCGAAGAACCCGTCGGTGGTGTCCGTTTCGCCCTGGAAAGTGGGCGTGACGGTCCAGTTCTCGCCGAGGTCGAAGCGCAGCTCGGCCCGGCCGCCGGTGGTATCCACCGTGTTGTAATTGCTCTTGCGCCAGGGCGCGTTGGTGATCGCCCCCGCACCGATCGGCGTCGACGCCGGCGCGCACTGCCCCGTATCTCCGCCGGGGCCGACGCCGCTCGCCGAAAGCGCCCAGGAGGGGAACGTGCGCACGCCGTCGAAGATGCACGCGTTGGCATCGGTGCCCGCGACGTTGTTGATGTACCCGCCGTCGTGCTCCTGCCAGCCCACCAGGCGGACGGCGGCCGTGGCCGCCAGCGGCAGATTGACGAAGCCCTCGACGACGTCGCCGCGGCCGCCGCCGTCGATCTGGTTACCCTGTACGTTGTAGCCGGCACTGAATTTCGCCGGGTCCGGCTTGTTGGTGATGAGCCGCACCGTGCCGGCCTCGGAGCTGGCGCCGAAGAGCGTGCCTTGCGGTCCTTCCAGCACCTCGACGCGGTTCATGTCGTACATGTGAAGAGGCAGCGCCCCGGTGATGGTCGTCACCGGCTGCTCATCGAGATACACGCCGACGCTGGGCTCGGAGCCGGAGTGGTTGCCGTCGCCGCCGCTCACCACGCCGCGGATGTAGATGATGGCGGAGCCCGGACCGCCGTTGTCGCCCTCTCCCTGGCTGCGCACGTAAGTGATGGCCGGGGCGAGCTCGACGTAGTCGTCGATGTTGGTGATGCCGAGCTGCGTCAGCTTCTTGTTGTCGAAAGCCTCGAGGCTGATCGGCACGTTCTGCAGATTCTCCTGCACCTTCTCCGCGGTGACCACGATGGTCTGCAGCGTGTCGCTGCCGGGAGCCTGGATCTGCGGGGCCTGCTGCGCCCGCGCGGCAGGCATGGCGGCGACGATCGCGGAGGCCAGAGGCACGCCCGTCCGGATGATGGTGCGGAGCGCTTTCGCGCGTTCACGTGACAGTTTTCGACGTCGACTGCGAGTCATCGTTCACTCCCCTTGCCCCGAAATGTTGTCGTGCTGCGACGGGCGGCCGCAGCCGCTCAATGAAAGACCGGAATCCCCGGATACTCGGTCAGAGCATCTCCCAATGCCTGCTTGAGAGGATCGAGCCATGGCTCGTAGTGACGCCAATGCTCGAGCGCCTCGCGGAAAATCGGCTGCCGGACCTGCTCGGAGCTTGCCGTGCGCACGGCCCGGTCGTTCTCGTAGAACTTGAGACACGCCGGCTCGAAAGGCAGCCGGCAGTGCTCGAGCAGCCGCCGCAGCCCGTTCTCGGGGTCGGCGACCATCGTCTCGTAGAAGACCCTGCCGACCCTTCCCGGCAGCACTCCATCGAAGTGCGCCATGAGCTCGACGTAATCCCGGTAATAGCGCCCGAGATCCTCGAGCCCGTACGTGAACCACTGGCCGCGGGCAAAATGCTGCTTGAAGCAGGAGAGGCAGCAGCCGAGCGGATGCCGCCGCGCATCGATGATGACGGCGTTGGGCAGGATGAGGTGGATCAGGCCGACATACATGCAGTTGTTCGGCATTTTGTCGATGAAGAACGGCGCGCCGGACTTGCGCATGATGCGGGTCTCGGCGAGGTAGCGCTCGCCGAGGGCCCGCAGCTCCTCGCGGCCGAGCGAAACCAGCCGCTTGAGGAAAGTCCCCCCTTCCTCCGTTTTGGGACCAGCGAGCTCGCGCGCGATCTTCGGCAGATGCGGCAGCTCCATGGTCCCCTCGACCAGCGGGTGACTCGCGAGCATCTGCTCGAGGAGCGTCGAGCCCGCCCGCGGCAGGCCGACGATGAAGATGGGATCGCGGGCCTCGGCGCCGACGCCGGCGCGCTCGGCAAAGAACTCGCGCGTCAGCAGCTGCTTCGAGCGCTGTACGAAGCGCGAATTCTCATCGGGATCATAGCCGTGCTGGTGGCGGCGCAGCGCGTTGCCGGCGGCGTAGTGGTTGAAGGACTCCTCGTAGGATGCCGCGTCCTCCAGCGCTTTGCCGAGCGCAAACTCGAAGTGCCACCGGTCCTCGTCGGCGAGGTCGGTGCGGCCCAGCGCCTGGCGGATGGCGCGCACGTCGGCGTCGCTGAAGCGGAAAGTCTTCAGATTGGCGAGACTCCACCAGGCCTCGCCCAGAGTCGGGTCGAGCGACAGCGCGCGCCGGTACATCGCGATGCTCTCCGGCAGCCTGCCGGTCGTCCGCAGCGCATGACCGTAGCTCATCCAGAGCTTCGGCTGCTGCGGGAAGTCGCGCAGCACGGTTTCGTAGGCGGCCATGGCCTCGGCGTACTCGCCCAGGTTGGCCGAGATCGCCGCGTGCAGGCTCCGGTACCCCGGGTTGTGAGGCTCCTTGGCCAGCAGCAGCGCGCACTGCTGCAGTGCCTCGGCGCTCCTGCCCTGCCGGTTGAGCACGCTGGCGTAGTTGTGCCGGGCCGCATCGAACGACGGCGCGAGCTCGAGACAGCGCTCGAGCAGCCGCCTCGCATCGCCGTGACGGAGCAGGCGCGCGGCCACTTCCGCGAGCATGCGCAGCGCCGCCACATCGTTGGGCTGCTGCGCGAGGTGCGCCCGCAGGAGGGCTTCCGCCTGCGGAATGCGGTTGTCGCAGAGGGCCGAGGCGGCGCCCAGGAGCCGCGGATCGCGCGTCGCCGCCTTGATGTAGTGCGCGTAGGCACGGTCGGCGGCTTCCGCGTCGCCGCGCGCGCGCAGTTGATCCGCCAATGCGATCCAGGCATCGGGCAGATCCGGGCGCAGGGACACCGCCCGCGTCAGGGCGTCTATCGATCCGTCGGCATCGCCCGTCATGGCGCGCGCCAGTCCCAGAATGAGAAAGGCCTGCGGCTGGCGCGGAACGACCTTCAGGATTTCGCAGGCCTGCTCGGCGGCGACTGCCGGCTTCGCTGCGAGCAGGCGTGACGCGTGCGCCAACGCGACTTCGAGTGTCCCGACAGGCTCTGCGCGGGTGCTCAAGATCTGCCTAATGTGCCCGAATCAGGTTTTTTTTTCCACGCCTCTCAGGCGGCGCGATGCAACCGCCGGCGGCGAAAGTCCGTGACGATCTCCCGCGCCGCGTTGTGACCCGGCGCGCCGGTGACGCCGCCTCCCGGGTGCGTGCCCGCGCCGCACATGTAGAGACCGGGAATCGGGCCGCGGTAATTGCCGTAGCCGAGCATCGGCCGCGCCGACAACATCTGGTCGAGCTGCAGCCTGCCGTGAAAGATATCGCCGCCGACGAGACCGAACGTGCGCTCCAGATCGAGCGGGCTCATGATCTGACGCCCGAGCACGGACGCCTTGAAATTGGGCGCGAAGCGGTTGACCGTCTCGATCATGAGATCGGCGACGGTGTCGCGGTGCGCATCCCAGGACTCGCCATTCGGTAGCTCCGGCGCAACATGCTGGCAGAATAAACTCGCCACATGCTTGCCCGGAGGCGACAGACTGTCGTCGAGCGTCGACGGAATGACCATCTCCACGATCGGCTGCCGCGACCAGCCGTGCATGCGGGCATCGAAATAGGCCTGCTCCATGTAGCCCAGCGTCGGCGCGAGGATGATTCCGGCGCTGTGGTGATCGGCGGGCGCGCGGCCCGGCAGGCAGGTGAAATCCGGCAGCTCCGCGAGCGCCACGTTCATGCGGAAAGTCCCCGAACCGCAGCGCCACTGCGTCATGCGCTCGGTGAACTCCGGCGGCAGCGCCGCACGGTCGATCAGCTGCAGGTAGAGCAGCTTGGGATTGAGATTCGAGACCACGCACGAGGCGCGCAGCGTCTCGCCGGCTTCGGTGACGGCGCCCACCGCGCGGCCGCCCTCGACGATGATCTCGCGCACCGGGCTGGCGACACGGATCTCCACTCCGCGCGACGCGGCCGACTTCGCCATCGCCTGGGTGATCGCTCCCATCCCGCCAATGGCGTGACCCCACACTCCTTTCTTGCCGTTCACCTCGCCGAAGCAGTGATGAAGGAGAACATAGGCGGTGCCGGGGGCATAGGGACTCGCATAGTGGCCGACGATGCCGTCGAAGCCGTACACCGCCTTGATCGGGTCGCTCTCGAACCAGCCGTCGAGGTACTCGCCCGCGGAGGCGGCGAAGAGCTTCAGCAGCTCGCGGCGCAGGCTCATGTCGAGGCGGCCGAGCCGTCCGCCGATGCGCACGGTCCGCAACAGCTCCGGCAGCGCGGCCGACCAGCTGCCCGCCACCACGTTCGGCGGGGTTTCGAGGACGAGGCCGCGCAGCACATCCGCGATGGCCTCCAGCCGCTCGCCGTACGCATCGAGGCGCGCGGCGTCCTTCGCGGAAAACTTCGCGACCTCGGCATGCGTCAGGCCGGCGCCGGTCCGAAGATAGCCGCCGTCGGCGGTCGGCAGGAAGTTGGAGAGCTTGCGCTCGACGACGCGCAATCCGTGCGCGGGCAGCTCCAGATCGCGGATCACCTTGGGGTTGAGGAGCGACACCGTGTAGGCGGCGACGGAGTTGCGAAAGCCCGGATGAAACTCCTCGGTCACTGCGGCCCCGCCCACGACTCCACGCCGCTCCAGCACGGTGACCTTGAGTCCCGCCGCGGCGAGGTACCCCGCGCACACCAGTCCGTTGTGTCCGCCGCCGACGATGAGAACGTCGCGACGCTCAGCGCTCATGGCGCTGCAGACTCCAACCTCTGGCGGGGGCGCGCGGCTCGCGGCTCTGCGGAATGAGCGCGCGCATGTGGCGGCCGAAGCTGCGCAGACACACCTCACTCTCGCCGAGCGGACCCACGGTATAGGCATCGGATGCCATTCCCGCCTGCACGCGCTCGATCAGCCTGCGGTCCTCGAGGCTCACCTGCCGGTTGATGCGCCAGTTGAGATAGCGCGCGGCGCGCATTTCCCGCCGCGCATCGGGATGGACATAGGCGATCTCCCGGATCAGGGTCTCCGTGGGCGAGATCGGCAGGAACTGCATGAAGTCGATCTGGTCCGGATAAATGTCGAGCGCGATGTTGGGCCAGAGCTTGAAGTAGGTCCAGAGGCGCTGCCGCTGCGCGGGCAGGTGCGGGACCGGCGGCAGCAGCGCCTGGTAGAGGCGCTCCGAGAGATTGGCCGACGGGATGTCGCGCAGCTGCCCCCACATCTTGTCGATCCAGGGCTGCGCATCGACGCCGTAGCTCGCGCCGAAGAGGCGGGTCAGGCCCGGATGGGCGACCGGAATGTGCAGCCCGTCGGAATAGTTGTCCCCGACATTCTTCCAGTTGACGCTGCGCGGCCGCAGCGTCACCCTGCCCTGCGGCACCAGCTCCTCGAGCCGGTAGGCGGCGAGCTCATCGGCATAGGGCGCGGCCATCTCGCGCACGCTCGGGATCCGTGCCTCGCCGTGCCCGGCCGCGAAGCGCACGAAGATGAAGCCCATGAAGATCTCCTGCTCGAGCGGCACCAGGCCGAACCGCTCGCGGTCGAGTCCCGTGAAATCACCGCGCTGCGGCACCGTGAGCAGCCGCCCATCGAGCCCGTACGACCAGGCGTGATAGGGGCAGGTGATGCGCCGGCCGCAGTGCCCCTTCGCATCGTCGAGAAGCCGCGCGGCGCGGTGGCGGCAGGCGTTGTGAAAGCTGCGGATCTGGCCGTCCTCGCCGCGCAGCACGAAGACGCTCTGGCCGAGGAACTCGAAGGTATGAAAATCGCCGCCGCGCGGCACGTCGTTGACGTGGCAGACGATCTGCCAGCTCGGGCGGAAGACGAGCTCCTTCTCGAGCTCGAAGAACTCGGGATCGCGGTAGATCCAGGCGGGCAGGCTGACTGCGTCGCCGTCCGCCGCGGGAACGATGCCGATCGCGCGCGCACTCATGGGGTAGCCCTCCTTTTCGCTATTGTACAACCGTATAGCAATGACTTCCAGTATGATCGCGCCGATGGCCAGAGAGCGGCGGCAACCCAAGTTCCGGCGCGCGCCGCCCACGGTGCGGCGCGAGGCGCTCATCGAGGCCACCCTCACCTGCCTGCGCAAATATGGCCACGACGGACTCTCGGTGCGGCGCATCGGCGCCGAGGCGGGCGTGTCGCCGGGCCTCATCACCCATCACTTTCCGAGCGTCTCGGCCCTGATCGCCGCGGCCTACGAGTCGCTCTCCATGTCGCTCCTGCACTCGATCGACAGCCAGGCGCGCGACGTCGGGGCCGGCCCGCGCGAGCGCCTGCGGCGCTTCTACCAGGCCTGGTTCGCGCCCGCGCAGCTCGATCCCGGCCTCTTCAACATCTGGCTCGTCTTCTGGAGCATGACCTCGCACGATCCCGGGGTGCGGGCGGTGCACGACCGCACTTACGCGGCCTACCGCGCCACGCTCGCGTCCCTCCTCGGGCAGCTGCGGAGGACCGAGGGCGTACCCCGATTCAGGCTGCGTCCGGCGGCGATCGCGCTTGCGGCATTGCTCGATGGCCTCTGGATCGAGGCCAGCATCAATCCCCGCACCTTCAGGCCGGCGGAGGCCGTCGCCCTGTGCGAAGACTGGACCAGCGCCCTCTGTGAAGGCGCTTTCCCCAGCATGAAGCCGCGGCCGGCGCGCAGCGCCTAGGAACCTACCCGTAAGCACGGCGTTGGATCGGCAGCCCCGCACTCCAATCGAGCGGAAATTGCCAGATGGCCATCGCCTGCCCGGCTTGCGGCAGCGTGCTCACCCTGCCCGTGCTGCCGAGGCGAAGCGCGGCTGTCTGCCTTCGCTGCCGGACCCAGCTCGAGTCGACCATCGGACGCAGCCTCGATGTTGCGCTCGCCTGCACTCTCCTGACGCTGGCGCTGCTGCCCGAGGTCGACAGCCGCCCGCTCCTCGAGGCTGAGCTGCTGGGGCAGCATTCCGAGAGCACCCTGATCGCGAGCGTGGCGCAGCTCTGGCAGCACCAATGGATCGTGCTCGCAGGGCTCAGTGTCGTCTTCGTGATCGTGCTGCCCGCCGTGCGCCTCGGCCTTCTCGCGCTCGTGCTCGGCGCACTGCGCCTCGGACGCCGCCCGCCCTGGCGGGGACCGGTCTTCCGCTGGGCGGTGCGCCTCGACCGTTGGGCGATGTTGGATGTTTTCCTGCTGGCCGTGGCCGTCGGGTACTGCTATCTCACGACCATCGAGCATCTGGACGTGACGATCAAGAGCGGCGGCCGCTTCCTCCTCGCCGCCGGCGTGCTGACGATCATATCGCGCGCCACGCTGGACGAGCGCACCGTCTGGCGCCTGATCGGCGGCGAGGCGGCGAACGTCCCGCCGGGTCCGGCGATAGGCTGCAGAACGTGCGGCCTGATCCAATCCGCCGCGCGCGAATGCGCGCCCTGTCGGCGCTGCGGCGCCAGCCTCCATACCCGGGAGCCGCAGGCGGTCGCCACCGCCGCGGCGCTGGTGAGCGCGTCGGTCATCCTGCTCTTTCCGGCCAACCTCTACCCGATGAACAGCTCCGATCTGCTCGGCAGGGTGCTCTCATACACCAACTTCGGCTACGTCCAGCAGCTGTGGCACCTCGGTCTGTGGCCGTTGAGCGCCATCACGTTCTGGACCAGCATTCTCGATCCGCCTCTGATGATGGCCTGCCTCGGCTGGTGCGCGCTCTCCGCGTGGCGGCGATCGGGCCGCCGGCTCGTGCTCAAGACCCGGCTCCTGGAGCTCGTCTCCGAGGCGGCACGTTGGTCGGAGACGGGTCCCTTGACGATCGTCTTCTTCGTCCCGCTCATCGACTTCGGTCATCTCGGGGCCGAGTCCGCCGGTTTGGGCGCGACGGCCTTCATCGTCATGAACCTGCTCACCATCGCGGCTTCGGCCAAGTTCGACCCCCGTCTCATGTGGGATGCGGGATCGGGAACTTTGAAGTAGCATTGGCGTTCTTCCCCGCCTTGCCGGAGGAGACGCCGCCATCGACCGGATAAGAAGCTCGGCTACCGCGGGCCATGTCGGCATGATTGTCGTAGCGCTGCTCGTGCTCGGGGAGCTGTCGGGTTGCGGCCGTGCGCAGCTGCAACCGGCGGGTCCCATCAGCGACGCCGAGCGCAAGATCCTCCTCGATTCCGTCGTGATCATGCTCGCGATCGTCGTGCCGACGATCCTTGCGACGCTCGGCGTCGCATGGTGGTATCGCGGCTCCAACAGCCGCGCGCGCCGGCAGCCGGACTTCGTCTACTCGGGGCGAGTCGAGCTCATCGTCTGGTCGATCCCGGCGCTGGTCATCACCTTTCTCGGCGGCATCGCCTGGATCGGCTCGCACGATCTCGATCCCGCGCGGCCCCTGCCCTCGAAAGCCGCGCCGCTCGACATCCAGGTGGTGTCGCTCGATTGGAAGTGGCTCTTCATCTATCCCAAGCTCGGCATCGCCAGCGTCAACAGGCTGGTGGTTCCCGCGGGCGTGCCCCTGCGTCTCAGGCTGACCTCGGCGTCGGTCTGGAACGCGTTCTGGATTCCGCAGCTCGGCAGCATCCTCTATTGCATGAACGGCATGGCCGGCACTCTCTATCTGGAGGCCGACCGTCCCGGCGTCTATCGCGGCGAATCGGCGATGATCAGCGGCGACGGCTTCGCCGACATGCACTTCGACACCGACGCGGTGCCGCAACACGAGTTCGATGCGTGGGCCGCATCGACGCGCAGCGCGGGTCCCGCGTTGGACGACGCAGCCTACCGGGTGCTGCTGCAACAGAGTGTACCTGCACACCCTTATACCTATGGCTCGGTGCGATCGGGTCTCTTCGCGGATATCGTGATGCAGCGGCTGCCGCCCGGCGACGGCCCGCGCGACAGCGCGCCCGGCGTCCACCCGGTGGCGCTGCCATGACACTCCTCGGCAAGCTCACGCTGCAGGCGATTCCGCTGAACGAGCCGTTGCCGCTCTTCTCCGGACTGGCGGTCGTCATCATCGCGCTCGCCGTCGTCGCCTGGGTGATCGCCAAGGGATACCTGCCGTATCTCTGGCGGGAATGGATCACCAGCGTCGATCACAAGCGCATCGGCGTCATGTACTGCATCCTCGCCGGAGTGATGCTGCTGCGCGGCTTCATCGATGCGATCATGATGCGCACGCAGCAGGCCATGGCCTACGACGCGCCCGGGTTCCTGCCGCCGTCGCACTTCGATCAGGTGTTCTCGGCGCACGGCACCATCATGATCTTCTTCGTGGCCATGCCGTTCGTCATCGGCCTGATGAACGTCGTCGTGCCGCTGCAGCTGGGCGTGCGCGACGTCGCCTTTCCGACCCTCAACTCCGTGAGCTTCTGGCTGACGGCCGCCGGAGCGCTGCTCGTCAACCTGTCGCTGGTCGTCGGTGAATTCGACAAAATGGGCTGGCTCCCCTACCCGCCGCTCTCGGAGCTGGCGTACTCGCCCGGCGTCGGCGTCGACTACTACTGCTGGTCCCTGCAGATCTCCGGCATCGGCACGCTGATGACCGGGATCAACTTCGTCACCACCATACTCAAGCTGCGCGCGCCCGGCATGCACTACACCCGCATGCCGATGTTCTGCTGGACGGCGCTCGCCTCCAACCTGCTGATCGTCGCCGCCTTCCCCGTCCTCACCGCCACCCTGGCGATGCTGCTCCTCGACCGCTACGTCGGCTTCCATTTCTTCACCGACACCGGCGGCGGCAACTCGATGATGTTCATGAACCTCATCTGGGCCTGGGGACACCCGGAGGTCTACATCCTGGCGCTGCCCGCCTTCGGCATCTACTCGGAGGTGGTCTCGACCTTCTCCAACAAGCCGCTGTTCGGCTACCGCTCGATGATCTACGCCACCATGGCGATCTGCATCATCTCGTTCATGGTCTGGCTGCATCACTTCTTCACCATGGGCGCGGGCGCGGACGTCAACAGCATCTTCGGCATCGCCTCGATGATCATCGCCGTGCCGACCGGCGTGAAGATCTTCAACTGGCTCTTCACCATGTACGGCGGCTCCGTCCGCTTCAACACGCCGATGCTGTGGGCGATCGGGTTCATCGTGACGTTCGCGATCGGCGGCATGACCGGCGTGCTGCTCGCCGTGCCGCCCGCGGACTTCCAGCTCCACAACAGCCTGTTCCTGGTCGCGCATTTCCACAATGTCATCATCGGGGCGGTGCTGTTCGGCGTGTTCGCCGGCTACATGTACTGGTTCCCCAAGGCGTTCGGCTTCACGCTCGATGAGCGGCTCGGCAAGTGGGCCTTCTGGCTCTGGCTGATCGGCTTCTGGGTGGCGTGGGGTCCCGGGTACGTCGTCGGCCTCGAGGGCATGACCCGCCGGCTGCAGCATTACGATGTCGCGGAGTGGCGGCCGTGGCTCATCCTCGCCGAAGTGGGTGTCGGCATCATCCTCCTCGGCATCCTCGCCCAGATCGCCCAGATCGTCGTCTCCGTGCGCACCCGCGATCGGAGGCGCGACGTCACGGGCGATCCGTGGGACGGACGCAACCTCGAATGGTCGACGGCCTCACCGCCGCCGCCCTTCAACTTCGCGGTGCTGCCCGATGTCACCGATCAGGAGCCGTATTGGGATATGAAAGCGCGCGCACGCGAGATCGGACAGCTCACGCGGCCGGAGCCGGAGTACGAGCCCATCCACATGCCGCGCAACAGCCCGACCGGATTCGTCACCGCGTTTCTGGCGACCGTCACGGGGTTCGCGCTCATCTGGCACATCTGGTGGCTGGTGCTGCTCGGACTCGTGGGCGCATACGCCACGTTCGTCGTGTTCGCCTGGCGCGATCATGACGAGGAGCTGATCCCCGTCGAGGAAGTGGCCCGCCTCGACCGCGCCAACCGGGCCGCCCGCAGCGCGGCGCTGCACCACCGGCTGTTGCGGCGGGAGACGCAGCGGGAGACCCCGGAATGAGCAGCCCGGAGAGCGTCCTGCGCGCCGGCCGCGATCCCTACCACATAGGGCACGCGCCCTCCACCGGCGCCCCCGAGTACACCGGCCACGGCGCCGGCGGCCCGGCGCCGAAGCGCATCGTCGTCGGCTACGGCTTCTGGATCTTCATCCTCTCCGACGTCATTCTCTTCTCCTGCTTCTTCGCCACCTACACCGTGCTGATCGATGCGCGCAACGGCGGCCCCGGACCGCAACAGCTCTTCGACCTGCACAACACCGCGCTCGAGACCGCCTGCCTCCTGCTCTCGAGCTTCACCTGCGGCATGACGAGTCTCGCGGTCGCGCGGCACAACCTCCTGTGGACGGAGATCACGCTCGCCATCACCGGGCTCCTCGGCCTCACGTTCCTCGGGCTCGAGGCCCACGAGTTCCACGCTCTCGTGGCCCTGGGCGCCGGCCCGACCCGCAGCGCCTTCCTGACTGCCTTCTTCGCGCTGGTCGGCTGCCACGGCGCGCACGTGACCTGCGGCCTCCTCTGGCTCGGCACCATGATGGCGCAGTTCCCGGCGAAGGGCTTCAAGGAGACGATCCGCCACCGCTATCTCTGCTTCTCGCTCTTCTGGCACGCGCTCGACATCATCTGGATCGGCATTTTCACCGTCGTGTATCTCATTGGGGTCATCACGCCATGAGCTCCCACCCCGAAGACTTCGATGAATTCGACCTGGGGTCGCGCGTCGGCGAGGATCAGGTCGCCGGCGCGCAACCGTCCGAAGCCCCGCCGACCCTGCGCTCGGAGCTGGGCGGCTACCTGATCGGACTGGCGCTCGCCGCGGCCCTGACGGCGGCGGCATTCTGGGCGCTCGACGAGCATGTCATCTACGGCCCGGGCATCGTCATGGCGCTCATCGTGTTCGGCCTCGCGCAGGTGGGCGTGCACCTCGTCTTCTTCCTGCACCTGACGACCTCCCCCGACAATACCAACAACGCGCTCGCCCTCGCCTTCGGCGTGCTCATCGTCTCATTGATATTCTTTGGCTCGATCTGGGTCATGTACCACATGAACCAGAACATGATCCCGGCGAAAGCCCTGATGGAGATGCGCGGGGGATAGCGTCTAAGATGCGCCCCCATGGGTGCTCTCCGCAGCGCGACGCTGATCACCTCCTGTTTGTTGCCGCTCCTCTGGCCGGCGGCCAGTCCGGCCGCCGTCGATGCGGGCGGCTCCCTGGCGCTGACGTCGGACGACGTCTATCGGGGGGTGTCACAGACCTGTGGCCATCCGGCCGCGCAAGCCGACGTGCACGTGCGGGAGATCGGGGCGTCCGGGTGGGCCGCCTTTGCCGGCGTGTGGGCGTCGGTGGGGGTCAGCGGAGGCGAATGCGGCACCGCGAAGGAGCTCGACGCCTACGCCGGGTATAACGTGGCGCTGAGCACCGACATCAGTACCACGCTCACCTATACCCGCTACGCCTTCCCGGGTGGCGGCTACGGCAACCCCCACCTCCACGGACAGCGGTACGACTACGATCAGATCGGGACCAGCTGGGACTTCATGGACCGGCTCTATCTCACCGCATCCTGGACCCCGGACGCGCTGCGCTACGAGCGCTACGAGGAATCGTTTTACACGGAGCAGGACCGCAGCGCGTTCACCTGCGGCCTGGAATGGCGCCAGCCGCTCGTCTCCTGGCTATCCCTCGAAGCCGGAGGGGGTTACGATCGGATGGCCGATCCCTTCGGCACCGGATATGCCTTCTGGAGCCTGGGACTCACCCATGCGGCGGGGCCCCTGGAGCTCGATCTCGCTTACTTCGGCACGGCGGACCGCGCCAGCTACCTCTTCGGGCCGGAGCGCGCCGGCAACCGGGTCTCCGCGACGGTCCTCTGGCGCTTCTGAGAATGAACCCGGCGCGGGCGGCGGGGTACAGACGCGTATGCTCGCCATTTACCCTGCGGCGGGAGCGCACCAGGCAGAACATGCGATGACGTCGGCCGAGAAGCAATCGAGACCCGCCAGCGGCTCCTCGACCGAGGAGCGCGAGCGGGCGCTCCTCGCCCGGATCGCCGGCCGCGACAGCGGCGCGATGCGGGAGCTCTATCTTCTTTATCACCGGCGGCTCGCGCGCTTTCTGATGCGTCTCACCACCCGGTATGAGCTTGCCGAGGAGATCATCAACGATACCTTCTGGGTCGTCTGGCAACACGCCGGCGACTTCCGCGGCGCCTCGCGGGTATCGACATGGATCCTCGGCATCGCCTACCGGCGGGGTCTGAAAACGTTACGTTATGCGGGTCCGCCGCCGGCCGATATCGATATCGCGGCGGAGGCAGGGAGCGAGGAGCCCGCCGTGCAGGAGGAGCTCACCGAATGGCTGGACGTTGCGCTGCATCGTCTGCCGCTCGAGCAGCGGATGGTCATCGAGCTCGCCTACCACGTCGGACACTCATGCGAGGAGATCGCCTCCATCATGCAGTGCCCGGTCAACACCGTGAAGACCCGCATGTTCCACGCGCGCCGCAAGTTGAAAACCCTGCTCACCACCCTGGCGGGCCCCAACTGAAGCGGAGATCCCGAGTGAAACTGCCGTCCAAACGCCCTGCGCTGCATGCCCGTGCGGAGCTCGTCATCCCCTGGCTCGCCAACGGATCGCTGCCGGCGGATGCCGAGCCGGCGGTGCGCGAGCACATCGCCGCCTGCCCGCAGTGCCGCGAAGACTATGAGGAGCAGGTGCGGGTCTGCCAGGCGATGCGCGCCGATGGGCCGCTGGTCTTCGCCGCGGAATCCTCCTACCAGAAGCTGCTCGCACGCATGCAGGACCCGGAAACCGACCGGGAGCGGCTCGGGGAGCTGGAGCACGCCGCCGCGCGGGCGGCCTCGCCCTTCCGGCGCCCGCCCGCGGCGGTGCGCTGGCTGGCCGCGGCCGTGATCCTGCAGGCGTTCGCGATCGGGGCCGGCGCCTGGCTGTGGCACTCCTCCTCGATCGCCGCTCGGAATGCCGAATACATGACTCTGACGTCCAGCCCGCCGTCGTACGACTCCGGACCGCGGGTGCGCATCCTCTTCAGGACCGATCTGTCGATCGGGGCCCTGCAGAGCCTGCTGCAAGGTGTCGGCGCGCACATCATCGACGGCCCGGCGGACGGCAACGTCTATACCCTGGGTTTCGCGCAGCCGCCGCACTCGCGTGCCGCGCTCGGCCGCCGCATGGAGGCCCTGCGCGCCAACCCGTCGGTCCTCTTCGCGGAGCCGGTCCAGGACGGCACGCACTGACGTGAGGGCGCTGCCGCTGAAACTGCCCGTCCTCGCCGTGCTGGCGCTGGTGGCGGGCTGCGCGCTGCAGCAGCGGGCGATGGGCCCGCAGGCTCTCCCCGCGCAGGCGAGAGACGATCCCGCGCGCTTCGTCGTCATCACGGTGCGGAACGAGCCGCAGCCGGCCGTCGCGACACCGGGCTCGACCCCGCGGGGCTATGGAGCCGGCGCAGTCTACGGGGTCAGCGCCGGCGCCCGCGCGGTCACGCATGCGCTGGAGCGCGACTACCGCCTGCAGGAAGTCTCGGCGTGGCCGATCGAGAGCCTGCGGGTCAATTGCATCGTGGCCCGCGTGCCCGCACTGACCGCACGCTCCGCCCTGATTGCGCAGCTGCAGCGCGACACGCGCGTCGAGTCCGTGCAGCCGCTCAACGAGTTCACCGCGCAGAGCGCTGCCAACACGGAGCCGGCCCCTGGCCTCGGCCCGCCGCCCTCGGACCGGCGGTCGTATTTTGCGCTGCAGGCCAACCTGAGGGAGCTCGAGGTGCTGCAGGCACACCGGCTCTCCCAGGGCGCGGCGGTTCGGATCGCGATCATCGATACGGGCGTGGATTACCAACATCCCGACCTGCGGGGCCGCATCATCGCGCAGCGCGACTTCGTGGCCGGCGACGGTGAATTCACCGGCGACCGGCACGGCACCGCGGTCGCCGGCGTGATCGCGGCGACCGCGGACGGCGGCCTCGGGGTGCTGGGAGTCGCCCCGGAGTCGCGCCTGATCGCGCTCAAGGCCTGCTGGCCGCTGCCGCAGAACGCCGCCGAGGCGGCCTGCAACAGCTTCACGCTGGCTCAAGCCCTGCAGGCCGCCATCAGCGCGCACGTCGATGTCGTCAACCTGAGCCTCGCCGGGCCGCCCGATCCGCTGCTCGCACGTCTCATCCGCTACGGCATGCAGCACGGAATCATCTACGTCGGCGCGGTCGCACCGCCCGACAGCAGAGGCGTCAACACCTTCCCGGCCGACATACCCGGTGTGCTCGGCGTGCAGTGCGCCGAGGATGCGGCGCAAAGCGCATCCCGGCACCTGCTCGCCCCCGGCCACGGCATCCTGACGCTGGTGCCGGGCGGTCACTATGATTTCGCCTCCGGCAGCTCGCTCGCGACCGCGGAAGTCACCGGCATCGTGGCGCTGCTGCTGGCCGACGGCCGGCGGTTGCCGCAGGCACGGATCGAGCAGATCCTGACCCGCAGCTCCCGCCGGCTCGACACGCCCGCCGGCGTGCTCACCTCGGTCGACGCCTGCGCGGCCGTGGCCGATGCGCTGGCCCGCGCCGGCTGCGAGGCCACCGGCCCGCAGTCAGAAGAAAACGTGAAGCTGGACGAAAAGCAGCGTCTGGTTCTCGGCGGCGATCCCGCGCGGACCGTTGTAATCGCGCGCGCCGGCCCGGATCTGTAGGAACTGCACGGGCGTCAGCTCGTACACCAGGCTCAACCGGCTCCGGGCGTTGCCGTGCACGTCCCGGTCGGGATCGAAGGGCTCGTAGGTCAGCTTGAGATTGTTGCCGGCCGCGATCAGCCAGTCCGCCTCGAGGAGTCCCGCCGCCTGCGTCACGGCCGGCGCCTCGAACTCGTTCTTGACGCCGTCGACCTCCGCCAGCCATTCGACCGGACCGGTGCGCACACCGCCGAAGACACCGGCGATCTTCCTCCTCGCGAACGAATTGTCGTCGTCATTGGCGGCGACACCGAGCCGCCACGCCGACTCGACGTAGCTCGCCTGCAGGCCGTATTCCTTGCCGGAGCTCGACGGCAGGCCGCCCGCGAAGTTGCCCTCGCTCACCGTGAGCTGCGTGTCCCAGTGGCCGTGCATCCAGCCGAGCTCCAGGCCGTTGTCCGGTGAGTACATGTTGGTGACGCTGACCGCGTAGACGAATGCCTCCTGATCCTCGAGGCGAAAGCCGAAAGGCAGGTACATCTTCCCGCCCTTGACGTACCAGTCGTGGCTCGCCGACCAGTAGATGGCGTAAGCCTCGTGATAATTCGCGGGAGAGGGCGTGACCTGCGCATCGGCATAAAAGATGAGCCGGTCGGGCACGACTTGCGCCTCGGCATAGAGCCGCCCCTGCTGCACGGCGTCCAGGCGGGTGGTCGGCGCATGCGGGGTCTCCGTGAAAGTGGAGTCATAGCGCAGATCGCCGCCCAACCGCAGCCATTTCGTCACCTCGCCCGTCCACAGTCCCCCGTCCGTGTGGATCGTGTGCGCCGGCAGCTGCGTCTGCAGGAACACATCGCCGAAGTCGGTGCGCAGGCCGCCGCCCGTCGGATTGACGTGGCAGCTGGTGCATTTCAGGCCGTAGCGCACCGCGAGGTACGGTTCGGCGAAAGCGCGCGCACCGCCGAGGAGCAGCACCAGTGCAAGCAGTCCCGCGAAGTACTTGCCGTCTCTCTTCATGGTCTCTCCTCCCGATGACCGCCATGGGTACCTGGAGGCCCGCGGCCGGTTCAAGCTGAACCGGATCCGCGCCTGGAGAGCACTCACGCGGACCATGCTGTCGATACTGCTGGGCCATTCCTATTTCCTGCGCCTCGACCGCAAGCAATGGCGCCGGGCCAAACCCTACCCCCCACTCGCTACCCTGCAGGTCGCCGCACGGCTGCGGGCGCTGGGGCACGACGTGGCGTTCTTCGATGCCATGCTCGCGGATGGCATCGGGGAATATCAGCGCCAGCTGCACGCGCGCGCGCCGCAGCTCGTGCTCCTCTACGAGGACAACTACAACTTCCTGACCAAGATGTGCCTGCAGCGGATGCGCGAGGCGGCCTGCCGCATGATCGCGCAGGCGCGGCGCGGCGGGGCGCGGGTGATCGTGGCCGGCTCCGATGCCACCGACGAGCCGCAAGCCTACATTGCGGCGGGAGCCGATGCCGTGCTCGCCGGCGAAGGCATCGGGGCGCTGGAGGTGTTGCTGCAGCGCCTGGATCAACGCCCCTCCCTGGGCAACCGGGAGCTCGCCCAGGGAGTCGAGGGCGTTACCACGCGCGCGTCGTCTGATGCGGCGGCCGCGCGCCCGGGGCCGAGGCGAATTCCCCCGGCACGAGGCGAGCTGCCGCCGCCCGCCTGGGATCTCATCGACGTGGAGAGCTACCGCGAGATCTGGCGCCGGGCGCACGGCCGCTTCAGCCTGAACATGGCGGCCTCCCGCGGGTGCTCCTTCCGCTGCGCCTGGTGCGCGAAGCCCATCTGGGGCAATCACTACCTGCAGCGTCCCGCGGCCGAAGTCGCCGCCGAGATGACCCGCCTCAGGCGCGAGCTCGCTCCCGATCACATCTGGTTTGCCGATGACATCTTCGGCTTCCGCGTCGATTGGGTACGCGAGTTCGCCGACGCCCTGGCCGCCTCGGGCGGCGCCATTCCATTCACCATTCAGACGCGCGCCGATCTCATCAGCGAGCGCATGGCCGAGGCGCTGCGCGCCGCCGGCTGCCAGGAGGCCTGGCTCGGCGCCGAGAGCGGCAGCCAACGGGTGCTCGATGCCATGAACAAAGGCATCCGCGTGGAGGAGATCCACACCGCGCGGGCGAGGCTCGGCGCCGCCGGCATCCGCGTCGGCTTCTTCATCCAGCTGGGCTACCTGGGTGAGGAGCTGGCGGACATCCTCGCGACACGCAAGCTCATCGTGAGCGCGCGTCCCGACGATGTCGGTGTCAGCGTGGCCTATCCCCTGCCGGGCACCAGGTTTCACGATCTGGTGAGCGAGCAGCTGGGCGCGAAGACCCACTGGCAGGCGAGCGGCGAGCTCGCGATGATGTTCCCGGGCACCTACACGACTCCTTTCTATCGTGAGGTACGCGACCTGCTGCACGAGGAGGTGCAGCTCACCGGCGGGCATGATGCGCGGTGCTCTCTGCAGCGCCGCTGGGACCGCCTCCTGGCCCGGCAGGACAGCTTCCTCAACACGCAGCCGCGGGCCGCCGCCGCCGCGGCGGTTGGCCTGCCTTGAGAGGACGACATGTCAACACATCCCCACCGCATGCCGCCCCTCGCCGTGGTGCAGGCGGCCCTGCAACGCATCACCGAATCGCTCGCCCTGGGGCTCGGCGACGCCGCTGCCGGGCGCCCCGGCTGGAGCGAGCTCGAATGGCGGCTCGCGCCCGCGGTGGCGGCCATCCACGGCATATCGCCGCTGCTCGCGGGAGCGCTTCCGTGGCAAGGGCCACCGCACTGGGCGAGCTTTCTCGCCGAGCAGCGCCGGCATACCCTGCTGCGCCAGCAACGCATCGCCGGCCTTCTGGCGACGCTCGACGAGCGAGCGCGCAGCGCGGGCATCGCCATCGTCGTCCTGAAGGGGGCGGCGCTGCAGATGGCCGGCGTCTATGCCGCGGGCGAGCGGCCGATGGCGGACCTTGATCTGCTCGTACGCCCCGCCGACGCCGAAACCGCGGTCGCCGTGCTGCTCGCACTGAGCTATCGCGACGCCGGCACTACCTGGAAGCACCAGGGATTCGAGCCGCCGAACGCCGGGCGGCGCGCGCTGCTCGGTGAGCACGCCGACAATCCCATCAAGGTCGACCTGCATCACAGGATCCGTGAGCGCTTGCCGCTCACCCCGACGGACCTGACGGACATCGTCTTCCCGCCGCATGCACAACCCGGCGTCAGCGCGCATCCCCGCGCTGCGGCGCTGCTGACGCACGTGTTGGCGCATGCGGCGGGGACCATGACCAGCCGTGGCTTGAGGATGATTCAACTCTGTGACATCGCACGCCTCGCGGGCCGCATGAGCGCCGCGGATTGGGAGGAGCTGATGCGCCTGCACGGCGGCAACCAGCGGCTCTGGTGGGCCGCGCCGCCGCTCCTGCTCACCGTGCGCTACTTTCCCGGTGTCATCCCGCACGAGGCGCTCGCGCACCTCGAGCGCGGTTGTCCCTGGGCGTTGCGCCAGGCAGTGCGCCGACGGCAACTCGCGGACTTCTCCCACTCGCATCTCTACATCGACCCCATCCCGGGAATCCTCTGGACACGCTCACCGGCCCAGGCGCTCCGGTATGTCGTCTCGCGAGCTCTTCCCACCCGGGAGCAACGCGCTCAGATGCGGGTGGCCTCCAAGGTTGGACCGTTGTCGGCGGACCCGCGATGGCACCAGCAGTCCCAGGTTCGACGCATCGTGCAGTGGATGTCTTCACGTCCGACACGGACGGAGACGCTGCAGCCCGTGCGCGCGGCGCTTTCGCGGGCATATTGATTATGTCTCTCACGACGGATGCGCTGAACGATACGCGCACCGCATTTGACAGCGTCGCCGCCAACTACGACGGCCCCAAGGGCAACAATGCATTGATCCAGGACATGCGGCGCGAGATGTGGCGCTGGCTGGATGCGAGCTTCCCGCAGGACAGTGACCTGCTCGACCTCGGCTGCGGCACGGGGCTCGATGCGGTGCGCATGGCGGAGCGCGGCCACAGGGTCCTGGCGACGGATTGGTCGCCCCGCATGGTCGAGCGGACCCGCGAGCGCGCAACGGCCGCAGGCCTGACCGACCGGGTGCGCACGGCCACGATTGGCGCTCACGAGCTCCGGCGGATCGAGGGGGACTCGCTATTCGACGGCGTCTACTCCAACCTCGGCCCGCTCAACTGTCTGGCGGACCTGGCGCCGGTCTGCGAGGAATGCTCGCGGCTCGTCAGGCCCGGCGGGCGGCTCGTTTTCACGGTGATCGGCCGCTGGTGCCCGTGGGAGATCGCCTACTACGCCTCCCGGGCCAACTGGAATCGCCTGCGCGTGCGCTTCGCGCGCGGCATGACGCCCGTCGGAATGAATGGGCATACGGTATGGACGCGCTACTGGACTCCCATGGAGCTCTACCGCAGGTTTGCTCCGGATTTCGCCCTCCTCCATTGCCGGTCCCTCTGCCTCTTCGCCCCTCCTCCTTACATGACCTGGGTCCGGGACCGTCATCCAACCTGGTTCGAGCGGCTCTGGCGCTGGGACCGGCACGCCGGCGGCTGGCCGCTGCTGCGCAGTCTCGGCGATCACTTCCTCATCGTGATGAGGAGGCGATGAGCCGGCGCAGCGCTTCGGCGGTGTCGCGCGGATGGCGGCCGCGGCGCAGCTCGAACGCCGGCACCGTGCGGATGCGCCGCGCGAAGGCTCCCCAGCCGCGCTGGCCCGCGGCATAGGGCTGGCTCGCCCGCAGGCGCCGCGACAATTCGCGCGGTCCGAGGCGCTGCAGCAGCGGCTCACCGCGGGCCGCTTGCGGCGTCAGATCCACCACCCCGATCACCTCCAGCGGCGCGCGGGCGAGCCGAAAACGCCGCTGCCGCAGGTCGATCTCGAGCTTCTCGACACCACTGCGGCGGCGGATGACGGGCGAGCGGCGCAGGATCGCCGCATCGCCCGAAGACAGGTAGCGCAGGGACTCGGCGCGCACGTGCAGAAAATTGGCGACCCCGGTGGCGAGCAGCGTGTCGGGAGCCACGAACAGGCTGTCTTCGGACACCAGGTCGAAACCGGCGAGCGCACAGTGCAGCACCGCGGTCGACTTGCCGGCGCCGCTCGCGCCGATCAGCAGCACGCCGCGCCGTCCGGTGCCGACACAGGCGGCATGCAGAGGCATCAGGCCCTGCACGCGCGCCGCGAGAGTGAAGACGGCAAACTCGATCAGCTCGTAGCGGACGTGATAGGGAAAACGCAGCATGTCGCGGTCGACGATGACGAGCCCCGTGCGTTGCTCCGCGGAAACCAGGGCCGCGCTGGCCCCGAGGCTCGCGCCGCACAACATTCCCGGACCGGATCGCATGGCCAGGGGAGCCGGCTCATCGGCGCGGACCGGCGCCGCCGCATCGCCGAGCTCGAGTCGGATCGCGCAGCGCCGCGCCGCTGCCGGCATGCGGTGCGCGGGCAGGCCGGCATACGCCCAACGCACCAGGCGCATGAGCTCGCGGCTGGTGGTTTGAAACTCGAACTTTCCGCCGAGCACCCGCAGCGGCAGGCGCAGCAGCCTGGCCCCTCGTTCCCGGAACGGGTCGGCCGCGATGTCGGCATCGCGCTTCGTCACGGGGACCGCCTCGAGGCATCGGGCGCCAGCAGGATCGCATCGATGAAAGCGGCATGCTCCCGCGCGAACGAGGCGGTGAGGTGATTGGAATCCAGATGGACCGGCATGCCGCGCGAGTCCGCCGCCGGACAGGTCATGCGGGGGCACAGCGTCAGGCTGGGATCGATGACGATTGCGCCGCTCGCCGCGGCAACGTCCCGCAGCCGGCCCATGAGCGGCGCCACGTACGACTCGTATTGCCGATCGTCGATGCCGCGCATCCTCTCATCGACGCTGATCCGGTCGGGTTGCGACAGCGACAGGCGGGCGGCGCTCGGGAAGAGATACCCGGGATCGAAGTGCGGCGAGGTGGGGTTCGACAGCAGGATGAAAACCCGCCGGCCGCTCGCCCGCAGCCGCGCAATCGTGCGGCCGAAGTCCTCGAATGCGCGGCGCGTACCCGGCGAGTCGATCGTCAAGCGGGTGCGCAGCGCATCGCCCCGGCTATAGACGGCGAGAGCAACAGGCAGCGGGCGCCGCCCGGTGAATTCCCCCATGAAGTAGTCTTCCCAGAACGCGCCGAATACAACAGTATCCACGTCATCGTGGAATGCTGCCCCGATCGCATTCGCGAACGCCGAGCTGCAGCGGGATCCGCGATGCCATCCCTCGATGTCGGGTAGCGGAGGACAACCGAGGTAGGTGGCAAACTCCGCCGAGCGCGCCGTACGCAGGTGCGTGGCGACGATCAGCCGGGCCCGCGGCCAGTATTGTTGGATGTGAGAGTCGCCGATGAAGACGGCCGCCTCGCCGCGCCGGCTCGCCGCCGCGAGCGGCCACAGGTCGTGCGTCTTCGGCAGCGCCGCAAACCTCCAGTCCCCTGCCGCGGCCTGCCAGGCCATGACGGCGGGAGTGGAGAGACGCCCCCGCACCCACCCGCCTGCCAGGGCGACCCCGAGAGCGCCCGAGGCGGCGAGTGCCCAGAGGAGCGCCGGAACCGCGCGGCGCATCAGGGGGCCGAAGCGGATCGGCTCTTCGACCAGGCGGCAGGTGGCATACGCGGCGAGCACGGCAAAGAGGACGGCCGCTGCCGCCTCCGTGTCGGTCAGCGGGCGGCCCACGACGATCCTCGAGAATGAGAGAGCCGGCCAATGCCACAGGTACAGGGGATAACTGATCCGGCCGACGAAGATCATCGGACGGCTGGCGAGGAGGTATCGGTTGACGGGCGCCTGCGGCCCTGCCGCGATGAGCGCGGCGGCGCCGAGCGCGGGGGCCGCCCCGCAGAGCACCGACAGCGGCAGCGCCGCGGTCATGAATCCGGCGCCCAGCAGAATCAGCGCGAGGCCCGCCATGGACATCATGGCTGGATGGCGCGGACTGCCGGCGCGCACCGCGGCGAGGAGGCCCCCACCCGCCAACTCCCAGGCCCGTGAGGTCGGCAGATAGAAGGATTGATCGGGCCGGACCCATGCGCCCCAGACACTCAGGGCCAGCGACAGCACGATGATCGCCCACAGAATGCGACTCATGCGGGCCCTGCCGGCGAGGAGCCACAGCAGCGGCCACGCCAGATAGAACTGCTCCTCCACGGCGAGCGACCACAGGTGGATCAGCGGGCTGACCGCCGAGGCGGGGTCGAAGTAGCCGCCGTAATCGCCCGCCTGCGCAAAGAAGAGATTGGCCATGAAGGGCGCGCTCCAGGCGATGGCGCGGCCCAGCCAGATCAGCTCCTCCGGCAGCAGCGCAAACCAGCCGAAGAGCGCCGATGCGGCGAGGACGACCAGCAGCGCCGGCAGAATGCGCCGCGCGCGGCGCCGGTAAAACCCGGCGAGACTGAAGCTGCGCTCGTGCAACTCCTTCAGGATGAGCTGAGTGATGAGATGGCCCGAGATGACGAAAAAGACGTCCACGCCGAGAAAGCCGCCCGGGAGAACGCCCGGGAAGGCGTGGTAGACGATGACGCACACGATCGCGCCTGCGCGCAGGCCGTCGATGTCCGGCCGGTAGCGCGCGACTCGCGCCGCCATCGGCATCGGCGCGGCGCGGGCGCTGACCGGCGGAGCATCGGCCGCGTGCACGAGCTGAGTTCTCATCCTGCGGTGAGTCCGTCGTGCGCGCCGGGCCGGTTCAAGTGAACCGGGGACGGCCTCCCGAGCACTTACCCCAAGGGGAACCACGTCCTCACCATTCATCTCGAGACGCTGACGTGCGCATCGCGCAGATTGGCTTTTACCGTGACCCGGCGGACCGGACCCCCGAAGAGCTGCTGGATGCGTGGCCGACGCTGGTGGACGTCGCGGAGAGCGTCGCAATGGCCGGGACCGACGTGTCGGTCATTCAATCGTCGGGACATTCCCGTTACTTCCGCAGGAACGAGGTCGACTATCACTTTCTGCCGCTCAGGGTGAGCCGCTGGCAGCTGCGCTCGCAGGACACCTTCGCCGCGCTGATCCGCGCAATGGCTCCCCAGGTGCTGCACGTTCACGGGCTCGGATTCCCTGGCGCGGTGCGGCTCATGGCGCAGGCCGCGCCGGGAATTCCCATCCTGCTGCAGGACCATGCCAACCGGCCGCCGCGCTGGTGGCGGCGATCGGCGTGGAAGCGATGCGGCCGGACCGTCGCCGGCATCGCGTTCTGCCAGCGGCAGCAGGCCCGCCCTTTCATCGAGGCCGGCGTCCTGGCGAGCGGCACCGCGGTGTACGAAGCTCCCGAGTCGAGCAGCCGGTTCGTGCCCGGCGATCGGCTCACGGCACGGCGCGACACCGGCATCACCGGCGATCCGGCGGTCCTCTGGGTCGGCCACCTCGATGCCAACAAGGACCCTCTGACGGTTCTCGACGGAATCGCCGCCGCCGCGGCCGAGCTGTCGGGACTCGAGCTCTGGTGTTGTTTCGGCACCGGCCCCCTCCTGCCCCAGGTACGGCGGCGCATTGCGTCGGATCAGCGTCTGCAGGGCCGGGTTCATCTCCTCGGCCCGGTGCCCCATGCACGGGTCGAGCAGCTGATGCGGGCGGCGGATCTGTTCGTCTCCGGCAGCCATCGGGAGTCGACCGGCTACGCGCTCATCGAGGCTCTGGCCTGCGGCCTGCCGCCGCTCGCGACCGACATCCCCTCGTTCCGCGCGCTCACCCGGGAGGGGGCCGTGGGACAGCTCTGGCCGCCCGGCCATGCGCCTGCGCTTTGCGCGGCACTGCTGCGGCTCAGGGCCCGTTCAGCGCCCGCGGATCGGGCGGCGGTGCGGCAGCATTTCGAGCGGGAGCTGTCGTTCGAGGCGTTGGGCAAGCGGCTCACGGCCGTGTATGCGGACTTAGTCGTGAGGAGGAGGTGTCATGGCGGCAACGGTCTCGATCATCCTGCCGGTGTTCAACCGCCTGCACTACCTGCGCGCCGCGGTCGATTCAGTGCTGGCACAGACCTTCCGGGACTGGGAGCTGATCATCGCCGATGATGAGTCGGGGCCCGAGACCCAGCAGTACATGCGCGACCTCGTGACAAGCGCCGGGCCCCGCGTCAGGGTGCTCTGGGTGAAGCACCTCGGAAATCCGGACGCCGTGCGCAACGCCGCTTTGCGCGAAGTACAGACTCCGTACGTCGCGTTTCTGGATTCGGACGATGCGTGGCTGCCGCGCAAACTGGAGGCGCAGCTCGAATGCATGCGCTCCCGCACCCAATGCGAATGGAGCTACACGCGTTGCCTCTTCGTCGACGGCGCCGGTCATCCGATCGCCGGACGCTCGCTGCCGGAACCCAGGGTGAAAGACGGTTGGATCCTCGAGTCGGTGCTCGCGGGCCAGGCCGCCGTGGCGCAGTCGAGCCTCATGGTCACGCGCCGGGCGCTCGCAGCGGTCGGCGGATATCCGGAAGACATGCCCGGAATAGGCGACTACGAGCTGTGCACGCGCCTCGCCCTGCGCAGCGAGATCGCCTTCGTCGATGAGCCGCTCGTCCTCCTGCGCCATCACGGGGAGCACTACTTCACCGATGACGTGCTCGCCCTGACGGAGCTGAGATATTTCTTCGAGAAGATGCTGCGCCTGCGCGTGGTCCCTCACCTGCGATCCCTGCTGCGCCGGCGCCGTGCCCAGGCCTCCGCGGGTCTCGCCCGAAGCTATTCGGCCGCCGGCAGACGGGTCAGCGCTCTGACCACGCTCGCCGCGAGTGCGGCGTACTCCTGGCCCTATCGGCAATGGTGGCTGGGCGCCCTGCCCGCGGCGGCGCGGGCCGTCACCCCCCGTTGGCTCTGGAGCCGGCTGCGAAAAATGATCCCCGGCCCGCGCGGGAGCCAACTGGCGGTGACGCGATGAGCTTCGTGTCCGACATCTGGAGCGTCCTCAAGCCGGCCCAGCGGCGGCACGTGATCGCGGCGCAGTTCCTTTCCTTCGCCATGGCCATTTCCACGGTCACCGGCATCGCGGCGATCATTCCGTTCTTCGCCGTGCTCGGGGATCCCGCGGAGATCGATCGGCACCCGCTCCTGCGGTGGCTGTACGCGCAGGGCGGCTTTCAGGGGAAATACGCTTTCGTGGCGACTCTCGGCATCGGATTCATCGGCGCCGTGCTCCTCTCCAACTTCATCAACGCCGCCGGCTCGAAGTCGATGATCCGCATCGCCTTCGAGATCGGCGATCAGCTGCAGGCGGCCCTATTCGAGGAGTATCTCTCGCGGCCTTACCTCTTTCACGCGCGCACGCACAGCGCGACGCTCTTCAGCAACGTCATGTACGAGCCGCGCCGCCTCAGCAGCGGGATCATACAGAACGGGTTCGTGGTGGTGACCCACACCGCCTCGGCGATCCTCATCATTCTCTCCGTGCTGCTGCTCAATCCCGCGATCTCGGTGGCGATGCTCCTCTGCCTCGGCGGCGGCTACGCCCTGATCTATCTGCGCGTGCGCCGGCGCCTGCGGCTCCTCGGCCGTGCCCGCTCGGGGGCCTGGGCGGCGCAGACCCGCACCGTCAGCGAGAGTTTCGGCGCGATCAAGGAGATCCTCCTGCTCGAGGACCGGCAGGTGTTCCGCGAGGAGTTCGAGCGCGTCAGCCGGATCATTTCCGACGCCGACTCCCGCATCCAGTTCTTCGGTCAGACTCCGCGCTACATCATGGAATGCCTGGCGGTCTCGGCGCTCGTCGGGATTGCGCTCGCGCTCGGCGGCGAGGCGCGGGCCGGCGAATGGCTGGGGAAGCTGACCTTCGTGGCATTCGCCGCGTACCGGCTGCTGCCGATCCTGCAGCAGGCCTTCGTCGCCGTCGTGAAGATCGGCGCGGATCGGGCGGGCTTCGCGCTGATCGTCGATGACCTGCGGCTCGCGCAGGCGGGCGCAGGGCGGGCGGCGAAGGCCGCGCCCGCTGCGGCACAGCTTCAATGGCAACAGTGCCCTCGCGAGGAGATCGTCCTCGAGCATCTGACATTTCGCTATGGCGCAGACCGCCCGCCGGCGCTGCAGGACATCGACCTGCGCATCCCGGCGCGCGCGATCGTCGGTCTCATCGGCGCCAACGGCTCGGGAAAGACGACGCTGATGGACCTGATCGCGGGGCTTCTCGCGCCGACGGCCGGAGAGATCAGGATCGACGGCGCTTTGCTCGACGATGCGAGCCGCCCGGCCTGGCGGTCCCGGATTGCCTATGTTCCCCAGAGCACTTTCATTCTGGATGCCAGCATTGCGGAAAACATCGCGTTCGGCGTCGGCCGCTCCGCCATCGACATGCGGCGGCTGGCCGAGGCGGCCCGGCTGGCGCAGCTGCGGGAGCTCGTCGAGGCGCTGCCCGGCGGATACGACCATCGGGCCGGTGAGCGCGGCATCGTGTTGAGTGCGGGGCAACGGCAGCGGATCGGCATCGCGCGCGCCCTCTACAGGGATCGGCCGGTGCTGCTCCTCGACGAGGCCACGAGCGCACTCGATGAGGCGGCCGAGACCGAGCTGATCGCGACGCTCGCGGGGCTCCGGGGGCGCTGCACGGTCATCCTGATCGCCCATGGGGCCCGCATGGTGCGCTCTTGCGATGCGGTCTTCGAGCTCGACCGTGGGAGGATCCGCGGCGGTGGATGTTCGCGACCCAGAGCGGCGGCCCGATAGCGTGCTCGCGCCCTCCCGCAGTAACGCGTCCGGCACGCTCGTGTTCGTCTTCGGCATGGGGCGCTCGGGGACCTCGGCGCTGGCGCGTGCGCTTTCGCTGTGCGGCGGCGCCCTTCCCGATACCCTGCTGGGCGCCGACGATGGCAACGCCAAGGGATATTGGGAGCCGCTGAGCGCCCTGCACCTCAATGAAGACTTCCTGACACGGCACGGCAGTACGTGGTTCGATCCCACGCTGCGGCTGCAGAACGAGGTCGTGGTCGGGAGCGCCGAGCGCGAGGCCTACCTGGATCGGATCAAGGCGTTCCTCCGTGGCTTGCCGCCGGCGCCCCTCCACGTCATCAAGGAGCCGCGGATCACCGCTCTGTCCGACTTCTGGTTCGATGCCGCGCGGCAGTGCGGATTCGGTCTCGCGGCCGCGGTTCCGGTCCGCCATCCGCAGGAAGTGTCGGCGTCGCTCTCGGCCCGCTACCGGATGTCGCCGGAGCTGGCGGCCGCCCTGTGGCTGAAGTACAACGTGCTGGCGGAGCGGGAGTCGCGCGGCCTGCCGCGTGTCTTCGTCGAGTACGCGAATTTCCTCGATGACTGGCGCGCCCAGGTGACGCGCATCGGCGCCGCGCTCTCGATCGACCTGTCGGTGCGGGACGAGGCCGCGATCGATGACTTCCTGTCCCCGGACCTGCAACGCCAGCGCCATGGCGCCCGGATCTCGCAGGGCTTCGGCGGTTGGATTTCCCGCGTGTATGGCGCTCTGTCGGCGGCGGCCCGGGACGAGCCTCTGGACACCGACGCTCTGGATGCGATCTTCGACGCCTACCGCAGCTGCGAGCACGCCTTTCGGGTGTCTCTGGATGAATTCCAGACCCGCTTCGATCCGGCAGCGGCCAAGGGCAGGCCCATCATGACCCGGCTGCTCGAGCGGCTGCGGTCGGCGGCGCGCCGCGATGCTCGGCATTGAGACACACCTGAAAAAGGCGCTGCGGCACACGGCCGTTCCCGACACGGTCGTGCGCCTGATCGAAAGCGCGCGTGGAATACGCTATCCCGGAACGCTCATCGGGCGGCGCAACTTCCCGCCACCCGGCGACGGCGCGGGCGGCGTTCTCGTATTCGCCGCGCACCAGGACGACGAAGTGCTCGGCCTGGGGTTGACGCTTGCAAAGCACCGCAGAAACGGCGACCGGGTGACAGTCGTCTTCACGACGAATGGCGCGGGGGGCAACTGGAAAGAGAACAGCGCCGTGCAACGGGCCGTGTCCACCGCTCGTTTCAGGGAGGCCTGCGACGCACTCGCCGTCATCGGCATCGGCGCTGCCGACATCGTGTGTCTCGGCTTTCCCGACGGCGGGCTGCACAGATACATTCCGCAAGCCAGCGGGGACATCGCCACTCTCATCCGGACGATCGTCCCGCGGACGATTTACGTGCACGCCATCGAGGGCGGACACCTCGATCACGACATGACCGCCTTCATCGTCCAGGGCGTCAGCGCCCGGCTGCGCGTCGGGCCGGTTTACGAATGGGCCGAATACAACAGCGAGGCGCCCGGCGGCGAGCCGGTTGCGGACGCCCGGTTCGCATCCGATCCCTACGTGCCGGACTTCGACTGCGTGCGCACGCCCTGCGATCAGAGCGGGCTGACGAGCAAAGAGCAGATGTTGGCCCGGTATGCCTCGCAGGCCGTCTCGATCCGATACTACCCCTTTCGCGGCGAGATCCTGCGCACGGGCCGGCCGATTCATCTCCTGCCCCGGCTGGCGCATTTCACGCGCCTGTCCCGGGGCCGGCTGCGCTCCCTGATCGGCCGCGCATGACACCGGCCGTCTCGATCGTCCTGCCGACATTCAACCGCCTGGAGTTGCTGCGGTCATCCGTGGAGTCGGTCTTCAGCCAGACGTTCCGGGACTGGGAGCTGATCATTGCCGACGACGGCTCGGACGAGCCGACGAAGCATTTCCTCCAATCGCTCGAGAGCCCGGGGCGGGTGAGCGTCCTCTGGCTGGATCACAGCGGCCGGCCCTCGGTGGCGCGCAACGCCGCGTTGCGCGAGGCCCGGGGCGAGTACATCGCGTTTCAGGACTCCGACGATCTCTGGCTGCCGCGGAAGCTCGAGATCCAGGTCGACTCGCTGCGGCGCAATCGGCAGCGCGCCTGGAGCCACACCAAGTATCAGCTGATCGACGTGTCAGGCGCGCCGACGGCGTGGGCCCGGCGCACGGGCGGCTGGCCCACGCCCGGCGGCTGGATACTGGACCAGCTGATCCGGGGCGAGACGGTCATCGCGCTGCCGAGCGTGGTCGCTTCCCGCCGGCTGCTGCTCGAGGTCGGGGGGTTCGATGAGCGTTTGAACGACACGGAAGACTACGAGCTCTGGCTGCGGCTGGCGCGGCGCAGCAAGATCGACGCGGTCGATGAGCTGCTGACGCTGGTCCGCCGTCACGGCGAGCACTTCTCGGCCAAGCCGATCGAGGCCTTCCAGGCCGCGCGCTACGTGATCGACCGGCAGTTGCGCAGCGGCGATGTCGAGCATCTACGCCCGGTTCTCCTGCGGCAGCGCGCTCGGGTCATCGTCGCCCTCGCCAGGAGCCGTGCGGCGGCGGGTTTCCGCCGCGATGCGTTGGCGGCGCTGGTATCGGACGCACGCTACTTCCGCGGCTATCCGCAGTTTTGGCCCGGTGTGCTGGCGGCAATCGCGCTGGCGCTGATGCCGCGGGCGCTGGTCGGCTTCCTGAGAAAGGGTCGCCGACCTCGCGGCCGTTAGAGACTGAGGACGCGCGGGTCCCGCAGGCTGATCAGCCGCTTGCACAAATCGAGCTCCCAGGGCTGTCCGTATCGGCCGTAGCGAAATCGCCAGGAAGCGAGCCCGCGCAGCGCGAGCTTGCCCCACTGCGGGGCATGCACGTCCATCACGGTCGGGAAGCGGCAGCCGAGCACCGTGGTGAAATCGCGGATGCGGTTGCGCAGCCGCTCCGACAGCCAAGGCGCCCGCGAGTGGCACCAGTAGCCGTGCCACTGCGGCTCGGCCCACTCGTCGGCGCTGCGCGGAAACACCACGGGCTCGCCGGCGCAGTCGCGAAGCGCCGCCATGGAGCGGACGACCGCCGGCTCCACCCGGTCCGGCCCCGGCGGCACTGGTGTGTAGACGTAGATCATGACCTCCGTTTCCGGATAGCGGCGCTTGATCAGCCGGATGAAGTCGAAGGTCTTCTCGGTCTCGCCCTCGGGATCGCGCGGCGGCGCCACCATGAACGACAGCTCCGCGATGACCCCGTGCCCGCGGCAGGCCTCGATGGCGGCGAGCGTCTGGTCCGGACGCGTTCCCTTGCGGATGTCGTGCAGCAGCCAGTCGCTCGGCGACTCCGCCCCGATGTAAGCCATGCGCAGGCGGCTCTTCTTCAGCATCGCCCACGAGCGCTCCGACAGATTCAACATCGCGTCCGAGCGCGCAAAGCACCACCACGACAGCTCGTGCCTGGCGAGGATCTCCAGCAGCGGCTGCATGTCCACTTCGCGATCGAAGAAGTTGTGATCGTAGAACTGGATGCCATCGACGCCGAGCCGCCCGGTGAGGAAGCCCAGATCCTCCTCGAGCCGGGCCGGGGTCGGGAGCGCCGTCTTGCCGCGGAACATGCCCGCGACGCCGCAGAACGTGCACCGATAGCGGCAGCCGAGCGCCGCCTGGTAGCCCGCGGTCCGCCGCCCGAGGTAGGTCGGCGGAAGATACTGCAGGGGATCGTCGAGCAGCTCGTAGGGCAACCGTGCGGCGAGACTCGCCGCCGTGAAGACGCGGCGCGGGTTGTGCAGGATCTCGCCGTCGCGCCGCCAGCTCAACCCCGCGATGGACTCGAGCGGATCCGCCGACCGGCCGGTCAGATGGTCCAACAGGCGGGTGAAGGTCTCCTCGCCCTGGCTGCGGACGACGAAATCGACGTAGGGACTCTCCAACGCGGCCTGCGGACAGTTGGTGGGGAACGCTCCGCCCCAGACGATCGCCACCGCGGGAAATCGCTCGCGGATGGCTTTCGATGCCGCAATCGCGGAGCGCAGCTGTGGCCCCCCCATGACCGTCATGCCGACCGCGCACACCTTCCTCTCGCCGATGATCCGCACGGCGCTCGCGGCGAAGTCGCGGTCGACGTTGCCATCCAACAGCACCCAGGGGTAGCGGCCCTCGAGGGCCGCGGCCAGGCTCAATACGGCGAGCGGGAAGCGGGCATTGCGCCGCCGCGTGATGGTCGGATTGATCAGGAGGACGCTGCCGGCATCCGCGCGCATCAGCTCACCCCCTGCGGGACGAGCGGCGCGATCCGGTACAGCGTCAGCACCTCGCCCAGATAGCGTCGCTCCCGGATCGGCGAGAGGGAATGGCCCCGCCGCCACAGCGGCGCGAGAAACACCGATGAGTCGCCATACGTCGACAGAAGAAGGAGCGCACACCCGGATGGCTCGAGGTGCCGATCGAGTCCTTCGGCGAAGCGCTCGGCCACATCGGTGGAGCACCAGGCGCGCTCGCGATCGTTGCGCGGCTCGCCGCGCAGGAACGGCGGATTGAAGAGAATGACGTCGAACCGCTCACCCGCGACCGGCTGGAAGAGGTCCCCGTGGCGCGCCTCGACCTTGCCCTCCACGCGGTTGAGCTGCGCGTTGATGGCCGCACAACGTACCGCCGCGGCGTTGATATCGACCGCGACGACACGGCGCGCATGCCTCGCCGCGAACACCGCGCAGACGCCGGAGCCCGTGCCCATGTCCAGCAACTCGGTGCCGGGGCCGATGACGCTGCCGTCGAGCACCGAGGCGAAGAATTCCCCCGTTCGCAGCCGCTTCGGATTGAAGACGCTCGGCGTCACGAGAATGGGCAGGCCATGCACCCGCTCGACGAGGAAATCGTCGTAGCGGTGCCCGCCCCAGAGTTTGCGGCAGTGATGGAGCAGCTTGACGAGCGCACGGGTGCCCGGCAAAAAGCGGACGGCAGGTGCCGCCTCGGGCAATGAATCCATTTGGCGTGGCATCACACAGTTGAGTTCCCTGGAATGCGCTCCGCGGTTCAGCGCCCGACCGCGGTGACCCGCATTTGCGGGCGCCCTCCGGGCAGGAGCTCCTCGTAGAGCGCCTCGAAACAGCCGGCGGTGTAATCGGCGTCCTGCCAGACGGCGCGAGTCCACGCCGCCCGTGCCAGCCCCAGGCGCAGCTCCTCGTCGGCCAGCACGCGATGCAGGGCGGCCGCGAGCGACTGCCAGTCGCCGATCGGCACGGCGAGCGCGGCATCCGGCGCCCACTCCGCGACGTGTCCGACCGCGGTACCAACCGTGGGCACACCGACGGCTGCGGCCTCCAGGACCGCCACCGGCCCTGCCTCGTGACGCGAGGACACGACCAGCACATGGGCCGCCTGCATCAGCGGCAGCATCTCGCGCTGAGTCATGAAGCCATGAAAATGCACCCTCTCGCCGAGACCGAGCTCATCCGCAAGCCGCTGAACGGTCCCGCCGAGCGTGTCCTCGCCGACGATGTCCACCTGGAAGGCGCACGGCCGCCGCGCGAGTTGGGCCAGGGCCCGCAGCAGAGTCGGCTGATCCTTCACCCGATTGAGGCTCGCGACGTGCAGCAAGCGTGCGGGCTCATCTGCGGCACGCGGCGTCGGCGCACGCGCGGGCCACGCCTGCACGCAGTCGACGCCGAGCGGCACCCGCCGGGATGCGGCGCCGAGCCTTGCGAGGAGCTCGAGCTGCGGCGCGCTCGCCGCCGTGAGCGCGCTGGCGCCCGCCAGGACCACCCTTTCCTGCAATCGGCCGCGCCAGGTCAGCCGTCCGCCGAAGCGGATGTCGGGAAGCCGCACCGGCTCGCCGCCGGCCACGTGCACGACGCTGGGAATACCGAGCAGGCGTGCGGCGGCTACGGCGGTCAGCCCGCAGGCCCCGGAAAAGAACGACTGCACGAGTGCAAAGGGCGCCGTGCGATGCTCCCTGAGAATCGCGCGCAGGGCGCGCACCCGCGTGGCGCCGCGCCCGATGTTGTGCACCCGCGCGCCGAGCAGGTCCCAGGCAGCAGGGCCGGGCTCCTGATGCAGCGCGAACACATGCAGCTGGTGATGTGCCGCCAGGCGCTCGATGAGCGCAAGGAGTGCCGGTATGACGCGGTATTCGCCGCTGCGATCGACGCCGCCGGGGACTACGAGCGCGAGCTTCATGACCGGGTGAGTCCTCCCGGGCAGGCACGCTGGTTCACCCCCGTCAGTGCGCGCTCACCTGCTCCCGCCACATCGAGCAGACGCAGGTCGTGCACTCACGGCGCCCTCCGACGCGGATGGAGGCGCGAAGCGCCGCCATGTCGGTGCGATTCAGGGCCTCACCGAGCCCGCCGTGCACCCGGGCATCGCTCGGCCCGGGAATGAAGAAGCAGGGACTGACACGGCCCTGCGCATCGACGACGGCCGAGAACTCCGGAGCGTTGCAGCGCACCGCCGGGAAATCCCCCAGTCCGCACACCGCGGAGAAGTACTGGTGGATGCGACGCAGCTTCGCGGGGCTCTCGGCGATGAAGCCGCCGCTGAACGCATCGGGCCGATCGCGCTCCAGCGCGCGGATCAGCCGCTCGAGCTCCGCGAGGTCCACGGGACGCAGCGCCAGATCCGACTCGAAGCCCTCGCGGCGCGCGAAAGCATGTGGATTGGCGACATCCACCGCCAGGAAGGAGACCTGCAGGGCCCCGAGCTGCCGCGCCAGGTCCACGAACGAGCGCAGCTGCCAGAAGTTGGCGCGCTGCAAGGTCACTCGCACGGTGACCCGCGCGCCGTTGTCCGAGGCGGCGCGGATGCCTCTGCACACGACATCGAAAGCATCGACGCCGCGGATCGCGGCATAAGTCTCCGCGTCAGTTCCGTCGAGAGAGACGGTGACCGTGCTGAAGAGTGTCCCGACCCGCCGCGCGTATTTGGCGAGCGACAGACCCGACGTCAACAGCCAAACCTCGAGGCCTTCGTCCGCGAGGAGCGCGGCGATCTGCTCCCACTGCCGATTGAGGAGCGGCTCGCCGCCCGAGAGCACCACCGTGCGGGTGCCGAGCCGGCGCAGGCTCGGGAGCAGCCGTGACACCGCGGCGAGATCCAGATCGGCGCGTCCGTTTCGCCAGTAATCGCAGGTCTTGCACCGGGAGTTGCAGCGCTCGCTGAGGTACAGCGTCACGAGCGGCAGGCGCCGGAGCGCTTCGGGTTCGCGCGGCAGGGCTGACAAGATGACCTTGAGTTCCCCGCGGCCGCGGCCCGGTTCAATCGTCGAGGGCGAGCAGCGCAAATGTCGCAAGCCAGTGCTCGCCCATGTAGTCCCCGGCGACATGGGCGAGCGCGCTCGCAAGATGCGCGTCGATCGCTGCCTGCGCCCGTGCCGCCAGCGGATCCCCCGGCGGCAGCTCCGCCGCGATGCGCCGCCAGCACCAGGCGCGGGAGAGATTCAAGCCGTCGAGGTGAGCGATCTTGCCGTCGGTGCGATCGCTCACCGCGGCAGGCGTGAAGAGAGTCGCGGGCTCCCCGTGAGCGGCCCGAGGCAGGAAGGCCGCGAGCCAGGCGGCGAAATCCTCCTTCGGCATGACATCGGCCATGAGCGCGGCTTCCATCAGTGCCGGTGACAGGAAATCATCCTGCGACGGCTCCCAGGCGGGGCAGCCCCGGTCGCCGCGGTACCAGCGCAGGGCCGCCTCCGCGCACAGGCCGGCGAAGCCGGAGTTGCGGGCCCCGACCGCGTACTCGCGCGCCAGCAGCAGCGCGAACGCCGTGTTGAAATGCGCGCCCGCGCGCACCGGATAGGTGGCGAGCGGCAGATACGCCTCGAAACGGCGCACGAGCTCCTTCGCCAGCGGCGCCAGCGCCGCGGCCCAGCGCCGCCCTTCGCCGCTCTCGTGCCGCAGCAACTCGGCCTGCAGCGCGAGCGCCCAGGCCCAGCCATAGGGCCGCTCGAAGCCCCGCGCCGCGGGCTGTTCCAGATAGCGCAGCTCGCCCGCCACCTTCTCGCCCGTGAACTGCGCATCGAGGAGTGCGCGGATCGCCGCCGCCTCGGGCAGCTGCGGCAATCGGCGGTAGAGCCGCGCGAGCAGCCAGTGGCCGTGCACGCAGGAGTGCCAGTCGAAGCTGCCGAAGAAGAGCGGATGCAGCGCGCGCGGGCTCTTCACGTCCTGGGGACCGGCCATGACGTGATCGAGCTTGTTGGGATATTCCCGTGTCACGTGGCCGAGCGCGATGCCGGCAAAGCGGCTGGCGATTTCCGCGGTGAGACTCTGCGGCACGGGCGACCTCGCTCAGAATCGATAGACCAGGAGATACATCAGGACGATATTGCAGAGCAGCAGCGGGATCGCGGTCGGGATCTGAGCGCGGATCACCCCGTTGCGGTCCGGCAGCTCCAGCAGCGCCGCCGGCACGATGTTGTAGTTGGCGGCCATCGGCGTCGCCAGGGTGCCGCAGTATCCGGCGAGCATGCCGACCGCGCCCATGATGGCGGGATCGCCGCCGAAGCGGTGCACGATGAGCGGCACGCCGACCGCCGCCGTCATCACCGGGAACGCCGCGAACGCATTGCCCATCACCATGGTGAAGAGCGCCATGCCGATACAGTACGCGACCACCGCCGCCAAAGGATGACCGAGCGGCAACCATGTCGTCGCAATGCGACCGACGGCGCCCCCGACACCGGAGATGACGAACACCGCACCCAGCGAAGCCAGGAGCTGCGGCAGGATGATCGCCCAACCGATGGCGTCGCAGAGGCGCCGCCCCTCCTCCACCGTCGCGAGCGGCGGCGGCCTGAATCTCAGCAGGGCGACGGCCAGGGCGATGAGGATGCCGAGGGCCAGGGCGATCAGTGTCACCTGCTTCGGGTCGGCGAGCGGCACGCCGTGGATCGTGACTTTCCCCAGCGTCAGTGTGCCCACGATCGCGACGGCCGGGATGACCAGCGCGGGAGCGAAGATGGAGTTGCCTTTGACCTTGGCGCTCTTTTCACGCTCGGCGGCGGAGGTCGTCCGGGGCGCTCCCAAGCCCATGGCGCCTGCTCCCAGCGCCGTCAGCGCCAGAACCAGAATCCCGTTGGCCAGGTCGCCGAGCTCCGAGCCGAACAGGAAGCTCACGGCCAGCAAACCCCAGAAGGCAGTGTTGCCGAAGCGTCGGCGGTTGGCGCGGTCGCCGAAGCTGCGCACCGCTACGCCGGCGAACATCGTGCCTGCAAGCCAGTAAACCTGCTCCAGCCCGATCACTGCTGCTGCTCCCGGGCGAGGCGCTCGAGACGTCGATCGAGCCGCAAGAGGCGAAAGCCGTGGATGGCGAACGCCATCAGTGCCGTCGGGATGGCCCAGAGCGACAGACGAAGCGGCGCAATGTCGAAGCCGTTCTGCTGGAGGAATGCTTTGATGAGAAGTATGGAGCTGACGGCGATGAAGATGTCTTCACCGAAGAACGCACCCACGTTGTCCGCGGAGGCCGCATAGGCACGGATCAGATAGCGTGTGCAGCTGGAGATGGGCCCAAGCCTGACTTCCGCAGCCGCTTCGGCCATGGGGGCGATCAGCGGCCGGACGGTCTGCGCCTGGCCACAAAGCGATGTCAGCCCCAGTGCGGTGGTGACCTGCCGCAGCACCAGATAGGCGATCAGCAGGCGCCCGACCGTCGCGGCGCGCACCCGGACGATCAGCATCCGCGCCCGCTCCTGCAGGCCCTCGCGCTCGAGCAGCCCGATGACCGGCAGCACCAGCCAGATGATCGAGACGTAGCGGCTGTCGTTGAAGGCCTTGCCGAGCGCCGCGATGAGGTGCAGCAGCGAGAGGCCCGCGGCGAGTCCCGTCGTCAGGGCCGCCGCAACGATGACGATGAGCGGATTGACGCCGGCGGCGAAGCCGATGACGAGGACGGCGATCCCGAGCAGCGGCCAGAGACTCATCGCGGCACGGTACCGTGCCGGCCCCGTTCTGGCCAGCCGCGGCGCGGCCGGCTCATCGCATTCGGATTTCGGGCCGCCCCGGGATCCTCAGGATCCCGCGGACGAGGTCCTGGATGCCGAGGCCGCCGGGCGAGTCAGTGCCTCATTGGGGACGAACCGGCCGCCGTGCACGATCGTGGCGAGCACTTCCTCGGAGCGCTTCAGCCACGCATCCTGCTTGTCCGGGGTCAGGTTGTTGTGCTCCGACTCGATCATCGGCACCGCCTCCTTGGGGCCGGGTATCTCATCGAGCTCCGTCCAGAGGGCGGCGGGCGGCGCCGCCCTCGCGACCTTCATCGATGTCCCTGCGCGCCGCGCGTAAACAGCTCGAGCGGAATGGCCTCGGCCATTGCCCGGTAGCCGGCCGGCGAAGGATGTAGATGATCACCGGAGTCATACGCCGGCAGCAGTCGGTCCGGATGCTTCGGGTCGCGCACTACACGATCGAAGTCGACCACGGCATCGAAATGTCCCGGCTGTCTGATCCATGCGTCGACCGCCTGCCGGTCGGCCTCACTGGCCGCCGAGGGATGATAGTAGTCCGATCCTCCGTCCGGCGTGATCGTGCCGCCGATGACGGTGATCCCATGCGCGTGTGCGCGCAGAACGATCTGCTCATACGCCGCGATCATCTGGTGAACGAGCATAGTGTGTTGCGCGGCGGAAATCGGGCTGAGCCGAGCCGCAGAGCCGAGATCATTGATGCCTTCGAGCAGGATCAGATATCGCACACCGCTTTGCGCGAGCACGTCGCGGTCGAAGCGCGCCAGCGCGTTGGGGCCGAGCCCGTCGAGAAGCAGACGATTGCCTCCAGTGCCTACATTGAGCACGCTCAGGCCACGGGTGTCCGCCGAGGACTGCAGCCGGCGCGCAAGGTCATCCGGCCAGCGCAGATCGCTATTGTCCGGCACCGCGTGCCCGTCGGTGATCGAGTCGCCCAACGTGACGATCGCGGCCCCTGCGCCGGCCGCGGCCCCGGCTGTGCGCTCCCTCACGTCGACTCCGGAGATGAGGAACCAATGAGCGACGGTGGTCGCATCTGAAAGCGTCGCCGCTGCGACGTGATCTCCGTGCACCAGGAACGAAGTCTCTCGCGAGCCCGGATGGCTCGTCTCCTGCTCCGGCGGCACTTCGAGATAGAGCGTGATCGCGAGATCCGAGAGCGCCGGCGCATCGAAAGCAACCGCATCCGAGTAATCATCCGCGCCGGCTGGGACCGTAACCGAAGGGCTGCCCGAGAACGTCAGCGCCCTGTCGCTCGCCGGATCGATACTGCCCGCCGTCTTCGAAACCGGCCGCGCAATGTGCACGGCCAGGATGGTGAGCGGCGCCGCGCCGAAAGCATTCGACAGCCGCACCCGCAGCTCCCGGCCCCCGACCGACAGATGCACGATCTGCCGCAGCGTGGCATCCCGCAGCGCCTCCAGCGGCAAAGCGTTCGCCGGCTCCGGTATCTGCTGCGATGACGCCCAGGAACCGACCCAACTCCCCGCCGCCGCAGCCTTCGCCGCAGCCCCCGCGACGACTGCGCCAGCCAGTAGCGCGGCGCAGAGCCCGACCCACGGCAATCGACTTCGACGCACCGATGGTTTCCCTCGCCATTGATTGGGTCGCTGCGGACAGCGCCCAGGAAGCGTGCCATATGGTAACGGTATCATGTCTTAGATAAAGCCGCACCACCTCCGACGCCCGTGATCGACGAACATACTGTCGATCACTCTGGGTGGGCAATTGCCGATCGGATGCGCGACAGTGCGCTCTTTAGGGGCTGCAAGTCCTTGGTGCAGGTTTCCCAGAGCACGGTCGGGTAAGTATCGTGATAGTCGTGTCGGATAACGTTGCCGATGCCTGCATCGCGCGCCAGGGGATCTGACCTTCCGCATCTTTTGCTTCTTGCGGCAAACGGCGACTCGCTTCCGAAATGATCTCCAAATTTCGCTCGACGAGTTGCCGAACGCGACGATCCCTGCGGAACTTCTCGAAGTCGTAACCGGCCGTGTCCAGCTCGATATTGGCGATAGCCTCGAGCATGTGATCGACATAAATGCTGTGATCCCGGCTCATTAGAACACTGCGCGCGCTTCGCGGATGACCCGATCACGAATGGCCGGATCAAGGCCGCTGCGTGTCACCACATCGACCGTCCGCCCGAGCTTATCCTCGAGGAAGTCCTTCACGGAAACGAGGTCAACCAGGCTGAACCTGACACCTGGGACAATATCGATGAGCACATCGACGTCGCTGTCAGGCCGCGCAGTACCCCGCACCGTTGAACCAAAGATTGCGAGCGCAGCGAGGCCGCGCTCGCGTAGTGGCGCCTCCAGTGCTCTGAGCTGGGTATCGATGTCGTCGACTCGCGGCGGTTGACGCAGTGACTGACTTAAGCCGCCGGCCTCCTCGCGCCCGACCAACAGCCGCAATGCCTCACGAACCACCTCGCTCGCATTGCCATAGAGGCCGGACTTCACCTTGCGCCGGATGTACTGCTCGAGCTCGGCAGTGAGCGATACATTCATGGGTCACCTCCGGAAGCATATTCTAGCAAGCTTCGCTATCTATTGCTAATATGCGACCTCAATCGCGTTCCAGGCCCCTCGATGCCCAGAAGCATCAGCCCCCATGATTACCATCGTTCGCGTGCGCTACATGGAACTCGCAAGGAGTCCGGCGCCGATTCGGGCGCATAGCGGGGGAGAACGTGTTTCCCTGGAGAAGTTAGGTATAGGCGAATACCTGGATTTGTATAGCGCCGTCGGCGAGCCGCTTCGCTGGGACCAGCGCCTGAAGATGCCGCGAGCCGAGCTGATCGATCTGCTCGAGTCGGAGCGCAGTCGCGTCTACGTCCTGAGAGACGGCTGCAGTCAGGCGGTCGGTTTCTGTGAATTCGAGCGCTGTCTGCCGGAAATCGAGCTGAGAAATTTCGGGCTCATCCCGGCCGCTCAAGGCAAGGGTCTGGGCTCGTGGCTCTTGCGGACTGCCCTACACCACGAATGGGAACTGGGGCCGAGGAGGATCTGGCTGCACACTGACAGTTGGGATGATCCCGCCGCGTTGCGGCTATACCAGGACGCCGGCTTCCGGGTCTACATGATGCGGGAGGAGCCGCCGGGAGATCTTTGAGCCGGCAGCACCTGCCCTCAGCGCAGGAGCTCCGCGTAGCGCGGCAGATCGATGTTGCCGCCACTGATGAGGACCCCGACACGCTCGCCGGGCCGGTGGAACTGCTTTGAGAGCGCGGCCGCGGCGCCCAGGCAGCCGGTCGGCTCGACGACGATCTTCATGCGCTCGGCGAAGAACTTCATCGCGTCGATGAGCATCGGGTCGCTGACCGTGACGACGTCGTGGACCAGCGCGCGGATGATGGGGAAGTTGTACTCACCGAGAAATGTGGTGAGCGCGCCGTCAGCGATGGAGCGCGGCACCGGGATACGAATGACCCGGCCGGCCCGGAAGGACTGCTGGCCGTCGTTGCCTGCTTCCGGCTCGACGCCGATGACCCGGCAACGCGGGCTCAACGCGTTGGCGGCGAGCGCGCAGCCGGCGAGCAACCCTCCGCCGCCGAGGCACACCAGGAGGACATCGAGCTCACCCACCAGCTGAAAGAGCTCCAGTGCCGCCGTACCTTGTCCGGCAATGACCTGCGGGTGGTCGTAGGGCGAGACGACCGTCAGACCCCGCTCGGCCGCGAGCGCCGCACAGATCTCCTCGCGGCTTTCCTTGTAGCGGTCATAGAAGATGACTTCGCCGCCGTACTCCCGGGTTGCGGTGACTTTCGCCGCGGGCGCGTCCTTCGGCATCACGATGGTCGCCGCCACGCCCTGCAGCCGTCCCGCGTATGCCACCGCCTGCGCGTGATTGCCTGATGAGTAAGCGATCACCCCGCGACGGCGTTGGTCGTCCGTCATCGTCGCAATCGCGTTATAAGCACCGCGAAATTTGAACGCGCCGCCGCGCTGCAGATTCTCGCACTTGAAAAAGAGCTTGCCGCCGGCCCTGGCATCAGCAGTTTTCGACGTCATCACCGGTGTGCGATGCGCCAGCCCCTCCAGCCTCGCCGCCGCCGCCTCGACATCGGCGAACGACACAGGCAGCGTCGCCGAAGAAGCAGCTTTTGCAACGTTGGCCGAATCCGCCCGAGTGCTCATTCGGCGTCCCAGGCAGCCTGGTAAGCAGCGCTGTCGTCACCTTGCGTGTTCAACGCGTGGGCATAGAAATTCAACAGCCTGACCTCTCGACCGCTGCCTCGAATGCGCGCCCTCTGCTTGGCTCGGAGCCAAAGCAAAAACTTTCTGGCGAGTTGCTTACGGCACAATGACATTGGCTATGGACGCTCTGAGAATCGCGAGTCCGCTTGAGCAATATACCAGCCGATCCAGCTTTTCAGGGCCTTTCGATGGCGAGCGCGATGCCCTGGCCGACGCCGATGCACATCGTGCACAGCGCGCGGCGGCCGCCGGAGCGCTGCAGCTGATACATGGCGGTCGTGGCGAGGCGCGCGCCGCTCATGCCGAGCGGATGGCCCAGCGCGATTGCACCGCCTTGCGGATTGACGTGCGCGGCATCGTCCGCGACCCCGAGCTCGCGCAGCACGGCGAGCGCCTGGACGGCGAAGGCTTCATTGAGCTCGATCAGATCGAAATCGGTGATCGCGAGTCGCAACCGGTCGAGCAGCCGGCGGGTCGCCGGAACGGGTCCCAGGCCCATGACTCGCGGGGCGACGCCGGCCACTGCGGCACCGACGACACGTGCGCGTGGCGTGAGCCCATACCGCGAGACCGCCCCCTCGCTGGCGAGCAGCAATGCACATGAGCCGTCGTTGACGCCGGAGGCGTTTCCCGCGGTCACGGTCCCACCGCGGCGGAACGGCGTGCCGAGCTTGGCGAGCGCCTCCAGGCTGGTCGCGCGCGGATGCTCGTCGCGATCGACGATCGTGGGTTCCCCTTTCCTCGCAGGAATGCTCACCGGCACGATTTCCTGCGCCAGGTTCCCGTTCGCCTGCGCTGCCGCGGCGCGCTGCTGACTGCGCAGAGCAAAGGCGTCCTGATCCGCGCGGCTTACCCGCCGCTCCTCGGCGACGTTCTCCGCCGTCTCCGGCATCGAGTCGATACCGTACTGCTCCTTGAGTATCGGGTTGACGAAGCGCCATCCGATCGTGGTGTCGTGGAACTCCGTGTCACGCGCGAACGGCGTCTGCGCCTTGGAGATCACGAAAGGCGCCCGGCTCATACTCTCGACACCGCCTGCGATCATCAGCTCGGCTTCGCCGGCTGCGATGGCGCGTGCGGCGATCGCAACGGCGTCGAGCCCGGAGCCGCACAGACGGTTCACCGTCGCGCCCGGTACCTCCTGCGGCAAACCGGCAAGAAGCAGCGCCATCCGCGCCACGTTGCGATTGTCTTCGCCCGCCTGGTTGGCGCATCCGTAGACGACATCATCGAGCGCGCCCCAATCGACCTTCGGCTGCCGCGAGACCAGAGCGCGGATGGGAATGGCGGCCAGGTCGTCCGGCCGCACCGCGGACAGAACCCCGCCGTAACGGCCGATGGGCGTGCGTACGGCATCGCAGATATACGCGTTCTTCATGGGATTAAATCTGACACAGGAATACGCATCAGGCAACGATTTTTGTGTCACGTCTTTGGCACGTCCCTGCGGGACGGCGAGAGCGACCGCGGCAGTGGCCCGGTGCTGCCCGGCGCGGCCCGGCGCTGCCTGATCGTGTCGCCCCGGCAGGGTACCGCCTTCCAGTGCCGCGCTCCTGCTAAAATCCCCCCCATGCCGACGTACGAATATCGCTGCGAAGCCAATGGCCGGCAGGTCGAAGTCCGGCACGCCATGGCCGAGAGACTGACGACCTGGGGCGAACTCTGCGAGCGGGCCGGGATTTCCCGGGGCAAAACCGATCCGTCAGCACCCGTCGAGAAGCTGATTTCGGCAGGCTTCATCGGCGGCGGCGCCGGCAAGAGCGAGCCGGAATGCGCGGCGCCGGGTTGCGGCAGCGGCTTCTGCGGCTCCGGCGCCTGCGGCATCGGTGAATAACGCCTCACCCGCCCCCAAAGCGCGCAGACCGACGGCGCTCTCAGAGGCGCAGACGGCGCGCAACCGCCTTTCGCGGTTTCTGCATGCCAGCGCCTGGTTTCCGCACGTACCGCTCGCGATCCTCGTCGGCGCAGTCGGGCTGCTCCAGCTCATCCTGACCTCGGGCTCCCTGAAGCATCTGCTCGCATCCGGCGGGCACTCCGTCGCCTCGCTCGCCGGCGGGCTCGGCGTCCCCGAGATCCGCGGCGCGCCCCAGGAGGCCATCGGCGGCCTGCTGGTGATCGTCGGCATCGGGCTCTTCTGGCGCTCCCGCCTCGCTTGGGTCGTCGCCTTCCTGCTCGGGCTCGCCACGGTGGGACTCGAGCTCTCACCGCTCTCGACGGCCTCGCGGCCGCTCGGGATCTTCAGTGCGGTGCTGTTGCTCCTCCTGCTCATCTCGCGGCGCAGCTTCACGCGCGTGACCCTCGCAACAGCGACGCTCTTTGCGCTGATGGGCGTGCTGGCGACGATCGGCTATGGCGTGGTCGGGTCTTACGTGCTCGGCAGCGGCTTCAATCCCAGGATCACCAACTTCATCGATGCCTTCTACTTCACGATCGTCACCATGGCCACCGTCGGCTACGGTGACATCACGCCCCGCACCAGCGACGCGCGCATCTTCACGATCTCGCTCATCGTGCTCGGTCTCGCGGTATTCGCCACCTCCCTTCCCGCCATCGTCGCTCCGCTGATCGACAAGCGGATGATGAACTTCCTGCAGCCCAGGAGGAAAAAGATGAAACGCGCTTCGCATGTGATCGTGGTGGGCGACGGCCCGCTGGCCCAGGACGCCGCCCGGGCCATGGCCGCGCGCGGACTGCAGACGACCGTGATCCTGTCGGAGAAGCCCGATGCCGACGCGAACCCGCCAGAGGATTTCATCGTCGGGGACGGCAGCGATACAGAGACGCTGCGCCAGATCAACGGGACCGAAGCGCGCGCCGTACTCGCGCTGAGCGACGACGATTCCTACAACGCCTTCGTCGTGCTCGCCGCCAAGGAGTTGAATCCTAACGTACGCACCGTCGCGGCCGTCAGCGACACCCGCAACACGGGCCGCGTCGCACGCACCCGTCCCGATGTATTGCTGACGCTGCCCCAGCTCGGCGGCGAGCTGCTCGCCATGGCCCTGAGCGGCGAGGAGATCAAAGCCGATGCGCTGATCAGCCAGCTGCTGAAGCTCGGCTAGCGCAGAGGCCCGGGAGCCCAACCCCTCTTCCGGGGGAGAAAGGCATTGACCCCCAAGGGAATTTCGTTCCCGCGTCCCGTATTTCAATATGATGCCACCCGTTCAACCCCGGAGCCGCTGATGCCCTCGCTTTTCGATCCGCTCAAGGTAGGCGACCTGCTTCTGCCCAACCGCGTCCTCATGGCGCCGCTCACCCGCAGCCGCGCAGGCACGAGCCGCATACCGAATGCCCTGATGGCGGAGTACTACTCGCAGCGCGCCTCCGCCGGCCTCATCATCTCCGAGGCCACGGTGGTCACCCCGATGGGCATCGGATACGCGGACACCCCCGGCATCTGGTCCCCCGAGCAGGTGACCGGCTGGAAACAGGTCACTGAGGCGGTCCACGCCGCCGGCGGCAGGATGTTCCTGCAGCTTTGGCACGTCGGGCGGATCTCGCACCCGACCTTCCTCGATGGAAAGCAACCGGTCGCGCCCAGCGCAGTAGCAGCCACGGGGAATGTCAGCTTATTGCGCCCTGCTACGCCCTTCGTCGTACCGCGGGCACTCGCGCGCAACGAGCTCCCGGACATCGTGGCCGCCTTCAGGCACGGCGCACAAAACGCCCATCTCGCCGGTTTCGACGGCGTCGAGCTGCACGGTGCAAACGGGTATCTCCTCGACCAGTTTCTACAGGACGGCAGCAATCACCGCGATGACGAGTACGGCGGCCCCGTAGAAAATCGCGCACGTCTACTTCTTGAGGCTGCTGACGCCGCTATTTCCGTGTGGGGACCCGGCCGTGTGGGCGTGCACCTCGCGCCTCGCGGCGACGCGCACTCCATGGGAGACTCGAATCGCCTCGCCACCTTCACCCACGTGGCGCGCGAGCTCGGGCGCCGCAGGATCGCCTTCATCTGTGCGCGCGAGCACGTGGCGCCCGACAGCATCGGCCCGCAGATCAAAGCCGCCTTCGGCGGCATCTACGTCGCCAACGAGCGCTTCACCCACGAGAGCGCCCAGGAAGCACTCGACACAGGCAGAGCCGACGCCGTGGCCTTCGGCAAGCTCTTCCTCGCCAACCCCGACCTGCCCGCGCGCTTCCGCTCCGGCGCCCCCCTCAATGACCCCCAACCCGACACCTTCTACCGCGGCGGCGCCTCCGGCTACACCGACTACCCAACTCTCGGCGACACTGCGCCAGCACTCGCGGACGCCACGCGCTCCCAAGCCGCCGGGTGAGCACTCTTGGGTGAGGGATACGGCCGGAGTAACATGGCACGAATATGAGAGCCAAGAGATTCCTTGCCCGTTTCAGAGAATGGCTGGCCCTGATCAGAATTGCCAGATCGGCGGAGAGCCGCGCGCACGCCAAACGCGAGGCGCGCGAGATCGCAGCCATCAACCGCAATGCGGCGGCCCTCAACGCCGAGATGAGCGATGTGCTCTCGCTTCAAGCGCCGTGCCGCGACGACTGAAGTGCGGAGGTAATCGTTCGCCCGAGAAGCATCCTGATCGTCTACCACTCCGTCACCGGCGGGACGCTGCAGATGGCGCAGGCGGCAACGACGGGAGCACGGCGCGAACCGGGTATGGAGGTGCGGCTGGAAGCAGCCGCGGCTGCCGGTCCTCAGTCACTCCTCGATGCGGATGGATACCTGTTCGCCTGCCCCGAGAATCTCGCCGGCATGTCAGGGATGATGAAGGACTTCTTCGACCGTACTTACTACCCCGTGCTCGATCGCATCCAGGGCCGCGCCTATGCCACGCTCGTCTGCGCCGGCAGCGACGGAACCAATGCGGCCCGCCAGATCGAGCGGATCGCGACAGGCTGGCGTCTGCGATGCATCGCGCCGCCCCTCATCGTCTGCGTCCATGCGCAGACGCCGGAGGAGATACTGAAGCCCAAGGTCATCAGCGCCCCTGATCTGGCCCGCTGCGAGGAGCTGGGCGCGACGCTCGCGGCCGGACTGGATCTCGGGATATTCTGAGGGCCATGAGCGAGAAGCGCGACCCGGCCACCGGCTCTCCTCCCGATCCCGGCATACGGCCCGGCACTGCCGTCCGCCTGTCGGCGCACATCCTTCGCGTCACCGCACGCAATCCAGGCGCGATGACCGGTCCCGGTACCAACAGCTATCTCGTGGGCGGCGGCGCCCAATGGGCGGTGATAGATCCCGGACCCGCCGACGACCGGCATATGCAAGCTCTCATCGACGCCGCGCCCGGACCCATCCGCTTCATCCTGGTCACACACACGCACAGGGACCATTCTCCTGGCGCGCAGCCCTTGAAGTCCGCGACCGGCGCGCAACTCCTCGGCCGCACGACCTCCCATGAGCATTGGCAGGACCGCACGTTTGCGCCCGATCGGGCGCTTCGCCACGAGGATCGCCTGCCGCTCGGCGCGGGCGCCACGCTGCGCGTGATCCACACTCCAGGTCACGCCAGCAATCACCTCTGCTTCCTCCTCGAAGAAGAGCGCATCCTCTTCACCGGCGACCACATCATCCAGGGCTCGACGGTCGTCATCGACCCCCCCGACGGCGACATGGCGGCCTATCTCGGGTCCCTCGAGTCCCTCCTCCGCGAGCCTCTGGACCATCTCGCCCCGGGCCACGGCACTCTGATTCCCGACCCGCACGCCGCAATCCAAGCACTCATCCGCCATCGCCTGCGCCGTGAGGCAAAGGTGGTGGCCGCTCTGCCTCAGGATCAGCCAGCCAAGCTCGCCGTGCTGGTCCGCCGCGTCTACGACGATGTCTCGCCGCAACTGCATCCTCTCGCAGAGCGCTCCCTGCTCGCCCACCTGCTGAAGCTCGAGGGCGAAGGACGCGCCCGCCGCATGACCGACAGCTGGATGGCCGCAAGCCCTCACTGAGCCGGCACCTCGAGAAAGGCCTCACGCCCCGAATTCTCATGGTCCATGCCGACGTCCGGATCATGTCAGCCATCGCCAGTTGAGAATCTCCGGCATGTCCTCCCCCGCCTCGCGGATGTACTGCCGGTGCTCGATCAGCTTCTCGCGCATGGCCTGCTTGATGTAGCCCGCCCGCGAGCCGAGCTGCGGCAGCCGATCGATGGTATCCGACACCAGGTGGAAGCGGTCGAGGTCGTTCAGCACCGCCATGTCGAAGGGCGTCGTGATCGTGCCCTCCTCCTTGTAGCCGCGCACGTGCAGGTTGTCGTGGTTCGCCCGCCGATATGCCAGCCGGTGTATCAGCCAGGGATAGCCGTGGAAGGCGAATATCGTCGGCTTGTCGCGCGTGAAGAGCGCATCGAAGTCCCGGTCGCTCAGGCCGTGCGGATGCTCCGTCTCCGGCACCAGCTTCATGAGGTCGACCACGTTCACGGTCCGGATCCTGAGCTCCGGCACGAGCTCGCGCAGCAGCTTCACCGCCGCCAGCGTCTCCAGCGTCGGCACATCCCCGGCACAGGCCATGATGACATCCGGCTCGTTGCCGAGATCCGTGCTGGCCCATTCCCAGATGCCGATGCCCGCCGTGCAGTGCTTGACGGCCTGATCCATGGTGAGCCACTGCGGCGCCGGATGCTTGCCCGCGATGACCACGTTGACGTAGTGGCGGCTGCGCACGCAGTGATCCATCACCGACAGCAGGCAGTTGGCGTCGGGAGGCAGGTAGACGCGGATGATGTCCGCCTTCTTGTTGACGACGTTGTCGATGAACCCCGGGTCCTGGTGCGTGAAGCCATTGTGATCCTGCCGCCACACGTGCGAGGACAGCAGGTAGTTGAGCGAGGCGATCGGCCGCCGCCACGGGATCTCGCGCGTCACCTTCAGCCACTTGGCGTGCTGGTTGAACATCGAGTCGACGATGTGCACGAACGCCTCGTAGGAGTTGAACACGCCATGACGCCCGGTCAGCAGATAACCCTCGAGCCAGCCCTGGCATTGGTGCTCGCTCAGCACCTCGATGACGCTTCCCTCCACCGCCAGATGATCATCCCCGGGAATGAGCTCGGCATCCCACTGCCGCTGCGTGGCCTCGAACACCGCGTCCAGGCGGTTGGAGACGGTCTCATCGGGGCCGAACAGGCGGAAGTTGCGCGGCCGCTGATTGAGCTTGATCACATCCCGCAGGAAGCGTCCGAGGACGCGCGTATCTTCCGCGTCGACGGCGCCGGGACGCGGCACTCCGACCGCATAGCGGCGAAAATCGGGCAGCGCCAGATCCTTGAGCAGCAGCCCGCCGTTGGCGTTCGGGTTCGCGCCCATCCGCCGCGCTCCCTCGGGCGCAAGCTCGGCCAGCTCCCGGCGCAGCGTGCCGCCCGCATCGAACAGCTCCTCCGCGCGGTAGCTTCGCATCCACTGCTCGAGAAGCTTCAGGTGCTCCGGGTTGGTGCGCACCTCCGAGAGCGGCACCTGATGCGCGCGGAAAGTCCCCTCCACCTGCTCGCCGTCGACAACCTTCGGACCCGTCCAGCCCTTGGGCGTGCGCAGCACGATCATCGGCCACCGCGGCCGATCGTCGAGCCCCTCGGAGCGCGCCCTGCCCTGGATGGCGCGTATCTCCTCGATCACCGTATCGAGCGTCGCCGCCATGAGCTGGTGCATCCGCGCCGGCTCATCGCCCTCGACGAAGTGTGGCGTATAGCCGCAGCCGCGCAGGTACTCGGTCAGCTCATCCTTGCCGATGCGGGCGAGTACGGTGGGGTTCGCGATCTTGTAGCCGTTCAGGTGCAGGATCGGCAGCACCGCCCCGTCGGTCGCGGGATTGAGGAACTTGTTGCTGTGCCAGCCGGTGGCGAGCGGCCCGGTCTCCGCCTCGCCGTCGCCGATGACACAGGCCACGGTGAGACCCGGATTGTCGAATACCGCGCCGAAGGCGTGGCTCAGCGAATAGCCGAGCTCACCGCCCTCGTGGATCGAGCCCGGCGTCTCCGGGGCCACGTGGCTCGGAATGCCGCCCGGGAAGGAGAACTGCCTGAAGAGCTTGCGCATCCCCTCCTCGTCGCGCGTGATGTTGGGATAGCGCTCGGTATAGCTCCCCTCGAGATAGGTGTTGCCGACCAGGGCGGGGCCGCCGTGTCCGGGGCCCGCGATGTAGATCATCTCCAGCTCGTACTGGCGGATGACCCGGTTGAGGTGCACGTAGATGAAGTTCTGCCCGGGCGTCGTGCCCCAGTGCCCGAGCAGGCGCGGCTTGATGTGCCGCGCCTCGAGGGGCTGGCGCAGCAGCGGATTCTCGTAGAGATAGATCTGGCCGACCGACAGATAGTTGGCCGCCCGCCAGTACGCGTCCATCCGCCGCAGCAATTCCGGGGAAAGGGGTTCGGCCATCGCGCGCCTCCGGGACGGATCGAGCCGCCAGTATACGGATTGATCGCGACCGGCGCGTTACGGCAGCGCCCGGCCGCTCATCCGACGCTCGAGCGCACCGGCGGCTGCAGTCCGGGCTTCGGCGGCGCCTCGGCCGGGGGGCGCGGGCCGAGAACGCGCTTGAGATCTTCCTCGCCCAGGGTCTCCTCCTTGAGCAGCTTCTCCACCAGGGAGTCCAACCGCTGGCGCGCCGAAGTCAGCAGGCGCAGCACCGCGCTCTGGCGTTCCACCAGCAGACTCTCCACCTCCCGATCGACGCGCGCGGCGGTCGCCTCGCTGTAGTCACGGCCCTGCGCCATCTGATAGCCGAGGAACGGCTGCTCATCCTGCGCCTCGAAGGCGACGGGGCCGAGGCTGCCCATGCCCCAGCGCGTGATCATGTGACGCGCCAGGCGCGTCGCCTGCACGAGGTCGTTCTCCGCGCCGGTCGTGATTTCACCGATGACGAGGTGCTCCGAGGTGCGCCCGCCCAACATCACATCGAGGCGCGCCAGCAGGTCGCCCTTGCTCATGTTGTAGCGCTCCTCGGCCGGAAGCTGCTCGGTGACTCCGAGCGCGCGGCCGTGCGGGACGATGGTGACCCGGCGCACGGGGTCGGCCGCCGGCGTGAGCCAGGCCACCACCGCATGGCCGCTCTCGTGGTAGGCGGTGACGCGGCGGTCCTTTGGAGTCATGACGACACGCCGCTCGGCGCCGAGGAGTATCTTGTCCCAGGCGCGCTCGAAGTCTTCCATCCCGACCTGCTTGCGGTTCTCGCGTGCCGCCGTCAGCGCCGCTTCGTTGCAGAGGTTGGCGAGATCGGCGCCGGAGAGCCCGATCGCAGTGCGCGCCAGACGCTCGAGGTTGACGCTCTCCGCCACGAGCAATTTACGCGTGTGGATGCGCAAGATGCCCAGCCGGCCGCGCCAGTCAGGCAGCGGCACGACCACCTGCCGGTCGAAACGTCCTGGCCGCAGCAGCGCCGGATCGAGCACGTCGGGACGGTTGGTGGCCGCGAGCAGAATGACCTGTTGGCGCTCATCGAACCCATCCATTTCCACCAGCAGCTGATTCAAGGTCTGCTCGCGCTCATCGTTGACCGCGCCGACGCCGGCACCGCGGCGGCGCCCGACGGCATCCAGCTCATCGACGAACACGATGGCCGGCTGGGCGGCCTTGGCCTGCTGGAAGAGATCGCGCACGCGGCTTGCCCCGACGCCGACGAACATCTCCACGAACTCCGAGCCGCTGATGTGAAAAAAGGGCGCGCCGGCCTCTCCTGCGACCGCACGCGCCAGCAGCGTCTTGCCCGTACCTGGCGGCCCCACGAGGAGCACGCCCCGTGGAATGCGCGCGCCGATGGCGAGGTACTTCGAAGGGTGACTGAGGAAATCGACGACTTCCCGCAGATCCTGCTTGGCCTCATCCGCGCCGGCGACATCGGCAAAGGTCACCCTGGGACGATCTTCCGTGTAGCGGCGCGCACGATTGCGTCCGAAGCCGAACATGCCCGATTGCGAGCGCCCCGCCTGCCGTCCCATCCATACGAAAAAGCCCACGATGAGGATGATCGGCAGTCCGTCCGTGAGCAGCAGCTCGAGCCACGGCGGCGAAGGCGACTTCACCTCGACGGTGATGTGATGTGCGCGCAGGAGCGGCATGAGCGTTGGATCGCCGATGTCCATCGGATACGTCGTGCTGAACCCTGGATAGCTCTGAGGCCTGGCCGGCGCCGGCGAGGCGTTGGGCATCCCGGGGAGCTGAGCGGGCTTACGAGGCTGGGCCTGCGCGGCAGGCTTGCTCCGAGCCCCTGGCTTCGGCTTCGACGGCGCTTTCGGCCGCGGCCAGGTCACCGGATGCACGAACCGGCCCGTGATGGCCGAGCCCACGATGCTGACACCCGTCACGTTGCCGCTCGCCACCTGACTCACGAACTCGCTGTAGGGAAGCGGCGCCTGGGTGTTCCTGTGGGGCAGGAACGCCCAGGCGTTCCAGACGATGAGCAGCGCCAGCAGCAGCCAGGAGAGCGGACCGAACCGAAACGGCGGCGTTGGGTTTCGCGACGGATCCGGCCGCTTGGGATCCTGCGGGCGCCGGGGTGGTTTGTCGGCCATGCGGCCTACCCGGCAAGCGCCGCTCCCGACGCCTCAGTGCTTGATACCGCCCCGCTTGACCGCGCCCTGTCTGACCGCGCCCTGCTTGAGCGAGTCCGCCACTTCCCGGGGGAAGACGCCGGTGACCAGGAGACGGTACTCCGCATCGTCCATGATCTCGACACGATTGCGGCCCTGCGACTTTGCGCGGTAGAGCGCTTCATCGGCGAGCTGCAGCGCTCCGTTCGGCGTGCGCGTGAGATCGGGCGCGATGATCGCAACGCCGATGCTGGCGGTCAGCACCGGACCGGCGCGCGAGGCCCGGTGCTCGATGCCCAGCGCTTCCACCGCCCTGCGGATGCATTCCGCCGTGCCCGCGGCGCGCGCCCCGTCGGTGTCGTAGAGGATCGCCGTGAACTCCTCGCCGCCGTAGCGGGCGACGAGATCGAGCGGCCGGCGCACGCAGCCCTGGATCGCCTGCGCCACCTTGCGCAGCGCCGCATCGCCCGCCTGGTGTCCGTAACGGTCGTTGTAGGGCTTGAACTGATCGACGTCGAGCAGCAGGAGGGCGAGCTCCCGGCCGTCCTCGGCCGCCTGGCGCCACAGCCGCGGCAGGTACTCATCGAACACCCGCCGGTTCTTGGTCCAGGTGAGCACGTCGTGCTGCGCGAGCTCGGCGACCAGCTGGCTCTCCAGGAACGCGCGCCGCGAGCGCTTCTCGATCTGTTGCGCGGCGACGGCGAAGGCGACGAACGCGATCAGAGCGAACGAGCCGCTGTGGAAGGCGATGGTCGTCGGCAGCTGAAATGCGATCGCCGCGGCCAGCATCGATCCGGCCGACAGGAGGACGACGAGCAGCGCCGTACGGTACCGCAGGCCCATGAAGTAGAACGGGCCGAGGAGCAGCAGCGGCAACAGCATCAGCGAATCGAGCTGGCCGTGGGCGGCCACCCGCACCAGCTGCGCGGCGATGGCGCTGTTTCGTATCGGGATGAGGATCTGCGCCCAGGGCAGATAGTGAGTCTCGTAGCGGCGGGTCCATGCGAACCAGGTCAGGATCAGCGAGGCGATCCCCACTCCGAGGAATACCGGGCCCGAGTACGGCGCCCGCGTGCTGCCGATCAGAACCTCGAAGGCTCGCAGTGCGATGAGCAGCACCGCGAGCGTGCAGGAGAGGCGGACCAGGGTGCGGTTGTCGCGCAGGAAGACGCGCAGGTAATCGGCTTCCATCGCCGGCGCGAAGCGCTCGGACGGTCGCGCCTTGCGCAGCTCCGCCGCGTAGGGCGAGTCGTACAGGCCCTCGAGGCTCGGCGGCGAACTCGTCATTTTTGGGACAATAAGCGTGATCGGGGCCGCACGGTGTGACCGGATCCAAGATTATGACGAACGGCGGGGCCGCCAGCTCTGCCGCAGAGGAAAGCCAAGTTAAATCAATCAATTGCACGCCGATATTCGGGCTTTACAGCTCGAAGCGGTCGCCGCCCTTCACCGCCGGGTGAGCCCCACCACGACCGGCATCGCCAGCAGGACGAGCGGCAGCTGCACCAGCGCGCCCGCGATGATGGCGATGGCGAGCGGCTGCAGCATCTGATCTCCCGAGCCGCTGATGGCGGCGCCGAGCGGCGCCAGCGCGAGGATCATGGCGAGGGTGCTCATGGTGATCGGCCGCAGGCGGTTGAGCGCCGCCTCCCGCAGCGCCTGCCGCGGCGGCCGTGTCTGCTCCAGCTCGCGGTATTCGGAGACCAGGAAGATGGCCATCTCCGTCGAGATGCCGATGATCATCACCATGCCCATCATCGCCGTGATGTTGAGCTCGACCCCCGTGATCCAAAGCCCGATGAAGACCGCGCCCGTGGAGAGGAGCGAGCTCAGGATGATGATGACCGGCACCCAGAAGCGCTCGTAGAGGAAGAGCAGGAGGATGAACTCCGCGGCCAGCGCCGCGCCGAATACGCGGATCATCCCGTGCACGGCCTCCTGCTGCTGCTGGTACTGGCCGCCGAGCGTGTAATACACCCCCCGAGGCAGGAGGCCCGGAGCCGCCAGCGCCTTCTGCACCGCTGCGATGGTCGATCCCAGGTCGTGACTGCCCGTCAGCTCCGCGGTCACCGCCACCACCTGAGCCAGATTGTCGCGCGTCAGCTCCGGCTGCCCGGCGACGAAAGTCACCTTGGCGACCGTCGCGAGCCGCAGGATCTTTCCCGTGCCGGAGCGGATGGGGAGGTTCTCGAGCTCGTCGCGATAGATCCTGCTCTCCGGCGGATCGAGCCAGAGCCGCACTCCGACGTCCTGCACCGTGCCCAGGTACCGAGTGACGACCGAGCCGTAGAGATACGCATTCACCTGGCTCGCCACGTCCGCCGCGGTCAGCCCTTCCATCGCGGCGGCCGCCGGATCGACGTGGATATCGAGCGCATCGCCCGCGGGAACCACGCCGTTATTGACCGAGGAGGGCTCTATGCCCGGCACCTTCGAGATGACGTCCGCCACTTTCGTCGCGACATCGCCGAGAACCGCCGGATTCCCCGCACTCAACGACACCACCACCGGCTGCGGCCGTCCCACCATGTCGCCGATCATGTCGCTCATGAGGAGGTGCGTATCGACATTGATGCCGGGCACCTGCGAGGACACCTTGCCGTTGATCTCGTCCATGACGTTCCAGATCGCCGGACGCTTGCCGGGATCGATCAGCCGGATGAAGAAGTCGCCCTGGTACGCCTCGGCGAGGTCCCCGCCCAGACCGGCGCCCGTTCGGCGCGAGTATGTATAGACATAGGGGTCCTTCCTGAGGATGGCCTCGACCTCGGACAGCTCGCGGTTGGTCTCCGCGAGCGAGGTCCCAGGCGCGGTGTAGTAATCGAGCACGAAGCCGCCCTCGTCCATCCTCGGCAGGAACCCGCTGCCGACGCGAAAGTAGGCGAAGAGCCCGACCGCGAGCAGCACCGCCACTCCTGGAGCAAGCAGTATCGGGCGCGCGAAGAGTCTGCCGAGCAGGCGACCATGGGTGCGCTCGAGCCAGGTCTCCCGGCCGTGCGAGGGATCCTGGAAGCGGCTGAAGTCGATGATGCCCCGCGCCAGCAGCGGCACGGTGAAAGCGGTGAGAATGAATGAGATGACGAGCGCCGAAGCCACCGTGAGCGATAGAAACTTGAAGAACGCCCCGGTAATGCCCGACAGGAAGGCGAGCGGCGCAAAGACGACGATGGTGGCCAGGCTCGAGCCGAAGAGCGGGCCGAGGAACTCGCGCGCCGCCGCGAGCACGGTCGCCTGGGCATTCTCGATGCCGGGCACGCCGGTGCGCCGCGCGATGTGCTCGATCATGACGATCACATCATCGATCAGCAGGCCGATGACCGCCGCAATGCCGCCGAGCGTCATGATATTCAGCGTCATGCCGAAGAGCGACAGCACCAGCACGGTGATCAACACCGAGAGCGGCACCACCATCATGGCCACCAGCGTCACCCGCCAGTTGCGCAGGAACGCGAGCAGCACCAGCGCCGCGAACACCAGCCCGATGAGGATCGCCTCCTCGAGGGCCGCGATCGAGGAGCTGACGAGCTGCGTCTGGTCGTACCACTTGTAGAGCTCGATGGAGCGCGGTTGGCTCTTCATGAATCCATCGAGCTTCTGCTGCACCTCCTTGGCGAGCGACAGCGAGTCGGCGCTGTCCTGCTGATAGACGTCGAAGGTCACGGCCGGCTTGCCGTTGTCGTCCACCAGCATCCACTGCGGCACCGTGCCCATGGTGACCTTGGCGATGTCACCCAGGTGCACGATGCCGTCAGAGCCGGCATGCAGCGCGACGTTGCGAACCGAATCGATCGACGTGAAAGCGTTGTCGTTGATCGCGAGGTAGAGAAGGTCGTTGTCCTCGAGCCTTCCCACCGCCTGGATGCTCTTGGTCTGCGACAGAGCCTGGGAGACGTCGGTCAGAGTCAGGCCATAGGCCCGCAGCCGATTCGGGTCGACGGAGACCTCCACCTCCGGTGTCTGGCCCCCCAGCACGCCGACCCGCCTCACACCCGGGATGCCGGTGAGCAGCGGGACGATCTGATATTGCGCGAGCTGACGCAGATCCGACGGCGAGATGCTCCTGGAGATGAGCGCGTAGGAGACGAACGGCATGATGACGTTCGGGCTCATCTGGATGATGTCGTAGCTCGTGCCCTGAGGGAGGGTCGGCAGCTCCTGGGCAAAGGCCGCATCCACCGCGAGCAACGCCTGGTTCATGTCGTAGCCCCAGGGGAAGCTCACGAACACTTCCGCCGAGCCACGCGAAGTCGTGGACGTCACCTCCTGCGCACCGGGCACGGCGCGTGCCACTTTCTCGAGCGGCTCGGTGACCTCCACCAGCATCTGCCGCGCCGGCATGCTGCCCGCATCGATCTCGACACGGATACGCGGGAAGCTGGTGATCGGAAAGAGCCCGACGGGCAGCGAGATTGCGGCGAACGCACCGGCGAGCGCCAGCGCGAACGCAATGGTGAGCAGCGAGCGGCGGTGGCTCTCGACCCAGGCGGCGAAGCTCATTTGCCGGCAACCGGGCCCTGGGACTGCGGACTGCCGGCCAGGCGGACTTTCATCCCATCATCGAGCTGGTAATTGCCGCTGAGGACCAGGGGCGAGCGCGCATCGAGCTTACCCGAGATCACGTCCTCGGCGCCGTGCGCGACCAGCACCTGTACGGGCACTTTGTGGGCGACTCCATTCACAGCCTGTACGACGTACGGCTCACCGTCATCGCCGACCAGGATCGCCTCGTGCGGCACGACGTAACCATGCGCCTCGCCGGTCGTGATATCGGCGCGCGCCATTTCCCCGGGAAGGAAGCCCGCGGCTGGCAGGCTGATCGCCACCGGCACCAGGCCGGTATCCGCTTCCGCCACCGCACCACATACCAACACTTTGGCAGCCACGGACGGGCCGCCGGCGATGAGCTGCACGCCGACCGTGTCGTTGGCGTGGATGGCGGCGGACTGCGCCGGCACGACGCCAACGTTGAGCACGAGACTCCGTGGCGCCGCCAGCTCGAGAAGCGTGGTGCCCTCCGCAACGATGGCGCCGGGAGTCGTCGAAATGGCGGTCACGATGGCGCGGAACGGCGCCCGAACGACGTGCGGGCCGCCTGCGCCCACCGCATCGAGCGCCTGCAGGGCTGCTCGGGCGTCGGACTCCGATTTCTCGGCATCGGCAAGCTGCTGGACGGTCGCGAGATGACCTGCGACGAGCTGGCGGGTGCTGGCCACCAGGTGCCCGCCGACGGCGAGAGCCGACTTCGCCTGAGCATAGGAGGCCGCCGTTGCCGGGCTCGGGGCCAGCCGGATGAGCGCCGCTCCGGCGGGCACCTCCTCACCCAGTCGGACGTCGACGCCGGCGATGATCGCCGACACGGGCGCCATGACGACCTCGTGGCCTGCGGCCGAGGGCTCCACCGTGCCGTAACCGACGACGACCTGAGGCAGGCTCCCCTCTCGCAGCCGCGTGATCGTCACCAACACGCTGGCGTTGGAATCGGGCGCATCGTCGGCGCGTGCGAGCGGCAGGACGATGGCGGCACCAATCCCCAGACAGGCGATCCAGGCAAGACTGCGTCTCATGAGGCCTCCGGGGCCATGCGGACCTGCGGCAGTCCGAGGCCCAGCTCGACCGTCAGGGTGATCTCCGTCTCTCCCAGCGAGCGCTCGAGCGCCAGCGCCTCGATCCTGCGATCCAGCGCCGTCGTCTCGAACTCGGCCAGAGAGCGTTGATCCATGTTGCCTTGTGCGTACGCGCGCTGGGCGGATGCCGACATGTTTTCGGCCGCCGCGGCGGCATCCCCTGCCCTGCTGACATCCCCGGTCAGACGCCGAAGCTGTGCGTCGAGACCCCTGGCGGTGCCGAATGCATCGTCGAGACGCGACTGATATTGCTGGTGCAGCAGGAGACGCGTGGCGCGCGTCCGTGCGACCTGCCCCTGGTTGCGGTCGAAGAGCGGCAGATCGAAGGTCGCGGCCGGGCCGGCCGAGCGGACGTTGGTCGTATCCTGTCCCCACTGGCCGCCGAGTGCGAACGCCGGGAACTGACCGATGATCGCCGTACGCACGTCCTCATCCGCGGAGCGATAGCCGAGTTGCAGCGCCACGAGGTCGGGACGGCGGTCCGGCAGGCCCGCGAGCAGCGGTGTCAGGTCCACCGGCAGCGCCGTGAGAGAGGGCGGAGCAATGGCGAACCGCACGTGCGGGTCGAGGCCGAGCAGCGCATCGAGAGCCTGCCAGCTCTGCAGTTGGGTGAGACCGATCGAGGCGACGGCCTGCTGCGCGGCGGCCTTGGCCGTCAGCAAAGGCGCGAGCGCCGAGAAATCGAGGTTGCCCGCCTGGATCGCCGTCTGAACCCGCCGCACTTCCTGATCGAGGAGCTTCAGCTCCCGGCGGCTGAGCGCGAGTGACTGGCCGCCGTAGTAAAGATCGAGCGCCAGCAGTCTCGCCTTCTGTGCGACCTGCCACTCCTGCCACAGCAGGTCGGCATTCACCTGCGCGCTCTGCAAGCGCGCGGACTTCACCCGAGTGTGGTACGTCAGGATGGATTTGACGTCCTCGGTCAGCGACGCCGACCATGCGGGAGCGAACCCGCCGGCGCCCCCGAGCAGCGCGCCGTAGCTGACGCTGGCGGAGGGATTCGGCAGCAGGGAGCTCTGCAGCAGGTCGGCTCGCGATACGTCCCTCTGCGCCTGCGCGGAGCGCAGCTCCGGATCGTTGAGCACCGCGAGCAGGCCGACATCATCGACGGCGAGGGGTTGATCCGTGGCGATCCGCCGGGACGGCTCCCCCGGCCGCATCGCCGGGACTTCGGTCCGGAGCGACGACAGTTCGGAGGCGAGATCGGGCCCGCGGGCGAGCGGCAGCGGATGGTAGAGCGCGCAGCCGCCGAGGAGCGCCGCGGTGGCAGCCGCGAGGCCAGACGCCGCAAAGAGCATCGATTTCTGCATCTTTGGAAAGAATGCCCCGGGTTGCTGACCAAGTCCTGACGCCCCCTTGCGCCCGGAGGGGCTTCGGAGGGCAGGCCCCCCGGGGTCAGCACTTCGTCAGCTTGCGGCGATAATATGGCATCCGGCGCATCGTGCGCGCCGGAGTCACAGCCAATGCGGGTGTTGCTGGTCGAAGATCACCGCGCCATGCGGGAGATGATCGCGGATCATCTCAAGGAGCGAGGCTTTGCCGTCGACGCGGTGGGCCGCGGCGAGCACGCGGTCGCGGCGGCCGAGGTTGCGCCCCTGGATGCGGTGATTCTCGATCTCGGCCTGCCTGATATGGACGGCATGGACGTGCTGAGCCAGCTGCGGGCCTCGCGTCCGGAACTTCCCGCGATAATCCTGACGGCCCGTGATAGCGTTGATGACCGTCTGCTGGGGCTCAACTCCGGCGCGGACGACTATGTCGTCAAGCCCTTCAATCTCCTCGAGCTCGAGGCCCGGCTGCGGGCGGTGCTGCGCCGCGCCGGCCATTCGCGCGGCACGACCCATTCCCTGGGCGGCGTCACCTTCGACACGGTCACCCGCGAGGCGGCAGCCTACGGCAAGTCGCTGGAGCTCACCCGCCGCGAAGCGGCCCTCCTCGAGGAGCTGATCCGGGTCCCCGGGCAGGTGATCACCAAAGACCGGCTGGAAGAGCGGCTCTACGCCCTCGAGGATGCGGGCAGCGCGAACGCCCTCGAGGCGGCGGTATCGCGCCTGCGCCGCAAGCTCGCGGCGGCAAACGCCGCGCTGCAGATCGAGACCAAGTGGGGGATCGGCTACCGTCTGATCGCCGGGCCGGCCGCGGGCGGTTCGGGTTGAACCGCGCCCACAGCCTGAGGCTGCGGTTGCTGGGCGCCATGGTTGCGGTATTCGCCCTGGGGCTCGGGGCGGCGCTCCTCTCCTATCGCACCGAGGTCTACAACATCACGAGTGACCTGCGCACCCGCACGCTCGAGAACCAGGCGCGCGAGCTCTTGCAGGCGGTGCGGGTGGGGAATGACGGGAGCCTGCAGGTGCACCCGCCCGACGACTGGCGGGAGGTTTATTCGAGCCGCACGCAGCACTTCGTCTTCACGGTCTTCGATGCCGCGCACCAGCCGATTGCCTGGTCGGCCAATCTCGATGCTCCGCTGCCCTACATTCCCGTCGACTCGACGAGCCGTCTGGGGCCGGTGGAATTCATCGGCGCGGGTCCCGCCCGCCGCGCCATCGTGGCCGCCCGCGGCCCGGGCAACTCGACCGTCCTCGTCGGCCGCGGCGATCGGGATCGCGACGAGCTGGTCGACAGCCTGTTCGAGGAGGGCTCCGAGCAGCTCACGGTCATCGCGCCGTTCACGGTGCTCGGGGTCGTCCTCATGTGGCTGATCGCCGGGTGGAGCCTGCGGCCGATCGCGCACGCCTCGCAGGAAGCGGCGAGAGTCGGGCCGCGGCGCCCGGACATGCGCATCTCTTCCCACGGCCTGCCGCGGGAGATCCAACCCCTGGTGGAGGCCGTCAACGGCGCCCTCGACCGCCTGTCGCGCGCTTACGCCACGGAGCAGCGCATCACCGCGGATGCCGCACATGAGCTGCGCACACCGCTCGCGGTACTCAACCTGCGGCTGCAGCGCGCTAAATTGACGGGCAAGACCGACTGGGCCGCCGTCGAGCGGGAGCTCGCGCAAATGGGCCGGCTGGTCGATCAGCTGCTCGATCTCGCCCGCAAGGAATCGCTCGCGCGCGAGCGGCGCGCCGAGGACCTTCCGGTCCTCAACCTGTCGCGCGTGGTGCGCGAAGCGGCGGCGACGGTGTTACCTCTGATGGAGGCCGCCGGCCGCGAGCTCGCCGTCGAAGTCCCGGATTCCGTCGAAGTCCGCGGCAACGGCGATGACCTGCGCGATATGGTCCGCAACCTCCTCGAGAACGCGATCCTGCATGGCCGCGGCGCAGTGCGCGTGCGAATGTCGGGCCACGGGACGGGCTCCAACCCGATCACGATCGAGGTTGCCGACGAAGGGCCCGGCGTCCCCGCCGGTCAGGAAGAAGTGGTGTTCCAGCGCTTCCGGCGCCTGAATGTCGATACCCCAGGCTCCGGCCTCGGGCTCGCCATCGTGCGCCACGTAGCCCGCAGCCACGGCGGCGATGCGCATTTCGTGCCCGGCGCCGGGCGCGTCGTGGTGAATCTGCCGGCGCTCGCCGGCGGGCCCGCCTCAGCGAACGACCTTCGCGATCGTGCAGGCGAGCGCCATGCTCGCGATCAGCGTGCCGATCAGCCACTTGAGAAGTAAGGCTTCCCGGGCGTGAACTTCCGCCCTGACGCCGGCGATTTCGGCTCTGAGCTCGTTGACGTCGGCCTTGGTGGCCAGATGCGGTATCACCGACGTGATGACCGAGGCAATGCTCGCCAGCTGGATCCTGATGTCGGAGATAGTCGATTCGATTACGCCGAGCCGGACTTTGACCTCGCCGACGGATGTTTCCACTGCCTCGAGCCGTGTTTCCACCGCCCCGAGCCGCACTTTGACATCGGTAACGGATGTCTCCACCGCCCCAAGCCGTACTTTGACATCGGTAACGGATGTTTCCACCGCCCCGAGCCGTACTTTGACATCGGTAACGGACGTTTCCACCGCCCCGAGCCGTACTTTGACATCGGTAACGGATGTCTCCACCGCCCCGAGCCGTTCCACTACATCTTCCATACCCGATCCGCCTGCCGAAGCTGCCCCATCACTCATGTGGCAACATCATACCGGCTTCGTGGGGACGAGTGTCAGTCTCAAAAGAGGCGAAAACAACTAATAACGCTGCATTTCGCGTGTTTGAATGACGTAATGGAACACGTCATAGCGGACGTCCATGTCCGCGGTGGAGGTCCCTACCGCGCTAGTGGTGATGCGGTTCGCCGTTGCCGGCCCTGAGCAGCGCATCGACTTCCGCCTCGGCGGCCATCCAATCCTCGAGCTCACCGCCGGGCGCGAATCCGCGCCGCTCGGCGCGCAGGTATGCGGCCTGAGCGATCATGGCGCGGCGCGCCTCCTCGGAGACGGTGATGGCGGAAGCGGCCGATGTGGGAGCAGCAGGCTTCGCGGGTTGCGCGGCGGGCGCGGCAGCGCGCCGGCGCGGCGCGGCCTTTTCGGCGGGTGCAGGGGTGACAGGCGCCGATACGGGGCCTGATACAGGGGCGGGAGATGCCGGGGTGCGGGGCCCTGTGGTGCGACGAGTGGCCATGAGTACTCCTGTGGTTATGGGCGCGCTTCGAGCGCGCCGGAAGCTTGCCCAGAGCCCACCGGCCATGCAAGCCAGACCCGGAGCGCGACCGCAAGTGTCCGCTCGAGTGTCCGCTGTCCGGCGGACGGACGCGCGCGCACCCTCCGCTGCGACGTCGCGACAGCGAAATCATCTCTCACTATCAATGGGTTGCGGCAACACCGGCGCGCTGGCATACGACCTGCAGTGACCGTCTCGAGACACCCATGAGCATCACCAACCTCAAGCCTCCTGCCTCCGCGGCCAGCACGGCGCCGACGCCGATTCGCGACACCTCTGCGCAGGACGTCGCCCGTCAGACTTCCCGACAGGTCTGGTATCGGCGCAGGAGCTCACAGGCCATCGCCGGCGCCGTCGTCGGCCTCGTGTTGATCCTCGCCTGGCTCGCGCAAAGCTGGGCCCGCTCCGGGCACGTGGTCTCCCTCCAGAGCCTGGAAATCGCCAGCGTGAGCCGCGGCAATTTCGTGCAGGACGTGGCGGGGCGGGGAACCGTCATCGCCGCGGTCAGCCCAACCCTCTCCTCCACCGCGCCGGGTACGGTCACTTATCTCGTGCACGCCGGCGACCGCGTCGCCAACGGACAGGTGCTGGCGCGCCTCGCCAGCCCGGAGCTCGAGAACGAGTACGAGCGTGAGCGCGCCACGCTCGAAAGCATCGACTCCGCGCTCGGCCAAGAGCGGGTGGAGCTGCAGCAGGAGCTGCTGCAGAACCGCCAGCGCGCGGACCTGGCCGCGGTCACCATGAGCCAGCAGCTGCGCGAGCTGCAGCGCCTGCAGGCAGCATGGTCGTTGCACGTCATCAGCGAGCAGAACTACGAAGCCGCCTATGACACCTACTCCATCGCGCGCCTCAACTTCGAGAACGCGAACCAGAATGCGCGCCTCGAGCGCCGGCGCATCCTGCTCGAGCTGCGCACCCGCCAGCTGGCGCGCGATTCGCAGTCTCTGCTCGTCCAGGGGCTGCAGCACCGGATCGACGCGCTGACCGTCCGCTCCCCCGTCAATGGAATGGTGGCCGACCTCGCCCAACCCGACCAGTCGCACGTCGGCAGCAGCATGCCGCTCGTCACGGTGATCGATCTCTCGGCGCTCGCCATCCAGTTCCAGGTGGCGGAATCGTTCGCGAACGGCATCGAGCCGGGACTGCCGGCCGACATCACTCTCGACGGACAGACGGTGCATGGCGTGGTCACCGAAGTGTCGCCGGACGTGCGCGACGGCTGGGTGACCGGCCGCGCCAAGTTCGCCGGTGCCCAGCCCGAGGGTCTGCGCCAGAACGAACAGGCGGCCGTACGCATCGTGATGGGTGAACACAATGACGTCCTGATGGTCGATAGGGGAGCCTTCCTCGATCCCGCCACCCGGTTCGTGTATGTCATCCGCGGCGACGAAGCGATCCGCACGCCGGTCACGCTCGGGGCCGCCTCCATTTCCGAGATCCAGGTCGTGCACGGCCTCGCCGCCGGTGACCGCGTGGTGATCTCCGACACCCAGGACTTCAACGATGCGCGCGAGCTGCGGCTCGCGCGCTGACCGGGACGACCCGAAACATACCGCCAAGAGGCTCACATGCTGAAGATGCAAGATGTCAGTAAGGTCTATCGCACCGACCTCATCGAGACACACGCGCTGCGCAACTTCTCGCTGGAGGTGAAGAGCGGGCAGTTCGTCGCCGTGAGCGGACCTTCGGGCTCCGGCAAGACGACCTTCCTCAACGTCGCCGGCCTCCTCGAGACCTTCGATACCGGCATCTACGAGCTCGACGGCAAGGACGTCACGCGCCTCTCCGACGATGCGCGCTCGCGCATGCGCAACGAGAAGATCGGCTTCATCTTCCAGGGCTTCAACCTCATACCCGACCTCGACATCTACGACAACGTCGATGTGCCACTGCGCTACCGGGGCATGAAGGCGGCGGAGCGTGACCAGCGCATCACCAAGGCGCTGGAGCTGGTCGGGCTCGCTTCCCGCAAGAAGCACATGCCCTCCCAGCTCTCCGGCGGTCAGCAGCAGCGTGTCGCCATCGCCCGCGCCATTGCCGGCGACCCGGCGCTGATCCTCGCCGACGAGCCCACCGGCAACCTCGACTCCCTGATGGCGCGCCAGGTGATGGACCTGCTGGAGCAGATCAACGAGATGGGCACCACCATCGTGCTGGTGACCCACGATCCCGAGCTCGCCAGGCGCGCACAGCGCAACATTCACGTGGTCGACGGCGTCGTGATCGACTCCGCGCCCTATCAGCGCCGCAATCCGGCGGAAGAGGCGCGCGTCGACGCCGCCGGCTCCGCGCGCTGACCCCGAGGAGTTGCATCGTGCTGCATTACTACGTTCGCCTCGCTCTCAACAGCCTGCGGCGCACGCCCGGACTGACGGCACTGATGATCTGCGCCGTCGGGCTGGGCATCGCCGCCTGCATCGTCACGCTGACGGTGTACCACGCCATGTCGGGCAATCCGATCTGGTGGAAGAACGGCGTGCTCTATGCGGTCACGATGGATTCCTGGGATCCCGGTCCGCCCTACGACCCCAGGCACCCGACGTTGCCTCCCCCGCAACTGACCTACAAGGATGCAACCTACCTCGCGAGCTCGGACATCCCCAAGCGCAAGGTCATCATGACCCAATTGACGGGAATGCTGTATGGCGCGCCTGGTCAGAGCGTGCCACTGCGCGTGATGACGCGGGCGACGACCCAGGACTTCTTTGCGATGTTCGACGTTCCCTTCGAGTACGGCGGCGGCTGGCGCGGCGGCAATCGCGAGGCGCTGCCGGAGATCGTGCTCTCGAAGCAGGTGAACGATGAGCTCTTCGGCGGCGCCGACAGCGTCGGGCAGTCCATCAACTGGAACGGCAACCGATTCCGGGTCGTGGGGGTGCTGCGCCGGTGGCAGCCGCTGCCCAGATTCTACGACCTGGTCAACAACCCCTTTCCGCCGCCGGAGGCCACGGACCGGGTATTCGTGCCGTTCGCCTGGATGGCCGCCCTGCAGGCGCTGCCGATGGGCAACATGACCTGCCACGGCTCCGGCCAGGTCGATAACTATCAGCAGTTCCTCGGCTCGGAATGTCTCTGGATCGAGATGTGGGCGGAGCTGCCTTCCGCCGCCGGCCGCGAGCGCTTCCAGGCCTTCATGGACGCTTACTGGGCAGCGCAGCGCAAGTCGGGGCGATTCCAGCGCCCGCTCAACAACCGCCTGACCGACGTCGGGCAGTGGCTGCGGGTCAACGGGGTCGTGAGCAGCGACAGCCGGATCCTGCTGCGGGTCGCGTTCGCCTTTCTCGCGGTGTGCCTCATCAACACCGTGGGCATCCTGCTGACCAAGTTCCTGCGCGGCGCATCGATCATCGGTGTGCGGCGCGCCCTCGGCGCGAGCCGGCGCCACATCTTCATGCAGCACATCGTCGAGGTCGCCGCAGTCTCCGTCGCGGGCAGCCTGCTCGGCCTGGCGCTGGGCGCGATCGGCCTTGCCGGTGTTCGAGCGATCCATGCGCAGGACAACACCTACGCCATGCTCGCCCACTTCGACCCGCTCGGGGTTGCATGGGCGCTGGCACTCGCCGCGGCCTCGACGCTCGCGGCCGGCCTCTACCCCGCCTGGAGCGTCGGCAGATTGCCGCCGGCCGGCTACCTGAAGAGCCGCTGACATGATGAACCTCAATCTGCGCCCCATTCTCTCGGCGCTGACACGCAATCGCACGGGCGCCGTCCTGATCGCCCTGGAAATCGCGATCGCGCTCGCCGTGATGGTCAATGCCAGCTGGATCGTCGCTCAGCGCGTCCAGCAGATCGAGCAGCCGAGCGGCTTCGCCGACCGCGACATGTTCGCGATCGGGGTCGCGGCTCTTTCGAGTCATTCCGATCTCGGCGCCGCGCAACGCGAGGATCTCGCTTACCTGCGCAGCCTCCCGGGAGTCGTGGCCGCCTCGGCGACCTCCTCGGTTCCATTGAGTTCCTACGGTCAGGGGACATCGCTGTCGCCGCTGCCGGGCTCGAATGCGCCCATGACGTGGACGCGGATGATGGAGGCGGATGACGCGACTCTGCAGACTCTCGGCGTACGGATCATCGCCGGCCGGAATTTCGGCGCGTCGGACATCCGTCCGCTGACCAAAGGGTTCTTCGAGTCGTATCCGGACGTCATCATCACGAAGTCGCTCGCCGACAAGCTCTTCCCGGGCGGCAACGCGGTCGGCAAACCCGTTTACTCGGGTGACAGCACGCCGATGACCGTCATCGGCGTCGCGAGCAACTTCATCCCTTCCGTCTCGGACGCGGACGCCCCTGCCTACGACGCGCTGCTGGTGCCGCAGGCGCCCGGAGACTTTGGAGTCTATTTCTGCCTCGTCAGGACGCGGCCCGGCATGACCGCGGCGCTGCTGCAGACCGCCGAGCGGCACCTTGCGACCTCGAATCTCGATCGGGTCATTTTCTCGGCGCAGACCCTCCCCTACTACCGTGCGCGTCTCGACGCCGCGAGCCGCGACATGGCCATCTTCCTGACCGTGGTCACCGCGCTCATTCTGTCCGTCACCTGCCTCGGGATCTTCGGCCTGACCACCTTCAACGTCAGCACCCGCACCAAGCAGATCGGGACCATGCGCGCCGTCGGCGCCCGCCGGCGCGACATCGTCATGCATTACCTGGTCGAGAATGCGATCGTTCTCGTGACCGGCGGGGCGGTCGGCTGCGCGCTCGCGCTCGGCGTGGGTCAATGGCTCTCCGATCAGTATCAACTCCCGCGCCTGGACCTTCACTTCCTGGCGATCGGGATCGTCGGCCTGGCGGTGATCGGCCAGCTCGCCGCCTGGCATCCCGCGCGCCGCGCCGCGGCGGTCCCTCCCTCGGTGGCGACCCGCACGGTGTAACGGCTCTTTCGGTAGGATTGCCGCCATGACCAGAGCGTCTGTTGATCCCTCGCGATCGAGTCTCGCCGACAGCGTCATTCTCGTAATCGACGACAACGAGGCGGTGCGGACGGCGCTCGAGATTCTGATGTCCCTTCACGGGGCCCGCGTGTTGGGCGCCGCCTCCCCGCCCGAGGGGCTGGAGGTGCTCGAGAAGGAACCGGTGGACGTCGTCTTCCAGGACATGAACTTCCGGCGGGAGGCGACCAGCGGCGAGGAAGGCGTGCAGCTCTTCCACGAGATCCGCAAACGTCACGACGACGTGCCGATCATCCTGCTGACCGCCTGGACGCATCTCGAGACCGCGATCGAGCTCGTGAAGGCCGGAGCCGCGGACTACCTCGCCAAGCCCTGGGAGGATGCGCGGCTGCTGACGACCGTGCGCAACCTGCTGGATCTCAGGCGCGCGCGCGCGGAGAGCACCCGGATACAGGCGCAGCGCCGGCACGCCCGGCGCGTGCTCGCCGAGCGTTTCGATCTTCGCGGCGCGATCTACGAAAGCGAAGCGATGCACACCCTGGTCACCATGGCGACGCAGGTCGCGCATGCCGATGTGCCGGTGCTCATCACGGGACCGAATGGAGCGGGAAAGGAAGTCCTCGCCGACATCATCCAGGCGAACTCCGCCGTGCGCTCCGGGCCCTATCTCAAAGTCAATCTGGGTGCCCTGCCGCAGGAGCTCATCGAGTCCGAGCTCTTCGGTGCCGAGGCCGGCGCCTTCACCGGCGCGCGCGCCAGGGTCGGGCGGTTCGAGGCCGCCGACGGCGGCACGCTCTTCCTCGATGAGCTCGGCAACCTCGCGCCCGCCGGACAGGCCAAGCTGCTGCGCGTGCTGCAGACCGGCGAGCTCGAGCGTCTCGGCTCCAACGTCACCCGCAGGACGCAGGTCCGCATCGTCGCCGCCACCAACACGGACCTGCGCGCCGCGATCCGCGAAGGACGCTTCCGCGAGGACCTCTACTATCGGCTCAACGTCATCGAGCTGGAGCTCCCGCCCCTGTCGCGCCGCCGCGAGGACATCCTGCCGCTCGCCCGCCATTTTCTCGCCGCCGGGCGCGAGCTCGCGCCGGACGCCGAGCGGGCGCTGGTCCGGCATGCCTGGCCGGGGAACGTGCGCGAGCTGCAGAACGTCATCCGGCGGGCCTGCCTGCTCTCCGCGACGCCGGTCATCGCGGCAGAGACCCTGGCGCTGCCCGCCGCCGAACAGTCGTCGGATCTCACGGGAGAGCCGGCCGTCGACCGCGCCTCCATCGAGAGCGCACTGCAACGCAGCGGCGGCGTGGTCGCGCACGCGGCGCGTGACCTCGGCCTCTCCCGTCAGGCACTCTACCGGCGCATGGACAAGCTCGGCATCAAGTCCGACTGAATGCTGCCCAAATCCCTCTCGGGGAGGCTGGTGGCCGCACTCGCGCTCGCGGCGGCGATCGCGTCCGCGGTCGGGGCGCTGGCGGCTCACGGGCTGCGATCCGTGCCGCTCGGCTTTCTGGCGGGAGCGGTACTGACTCTGCCGCTGATCGCATGGCTCGGCGTGCGCGTCTCGAAGCCCTGGAGCCTCGTGCTGGAGGCTGTCAGCAGCGGCATCGGCAGCCTGCGCGACCGGGATTTCAGCGTCAGCATCGCGCCGCGCGGCGGCGCCGAGCTGGCGCGGCTGGTGACCGCCTACAACTCCCTCGGCGACGTGCTGCGCCGCGAGCGGCTCGACATCTACCAGCGCGAGCTCCTCCTCGACACGGTGTTGCAGACGACGCCGCTCGCCCTCACCCTGACCAACGCCGGCGGCCGGATCGTCTACGGCAACATCGCCGCGCGGCAGCTCCTGCGCGGGGGACGCAAGCTCGAGGGCTTGGCTCTCGCGGAGCTCCTCGAGGAGTCCCCGGCGGCGCTGCGCGAGGCTCTGCAGGGCGATGGCGACACGCTCTTCACCATGGAGGTCGGCGGCGAGCCCGAGGTCTATCATCTCTCCAGGCGCGGCTTCGTCCTCAACGGGCAGCCGCACGAGCTGGTGCTCCTCAAGCAGCTCACCCGTGAGCTCGCCGCGCAGGAAGTGATCGTCTGGAAGAAGGTCATCCGCGTGATCGCGCACGAGCTCAACAACTCGCTCGCGCCGATCCGCTCGCTCGCTCACTCCGGAAGCCTGCTCGCCGTCGGCGCCGAGAGCGCGGCGCTCGAACGGGTCTTCGCAACCATCGGCGAGCGGGCCTCCCACCTGGCGACGTTCATCGAGGGCTACGCGAAGTTCGCCAAGCTGCCAAAGCCCCGGCCAGCGCCCGTCGCCTGGCCGCAGTTCCTGGCGCGGATCGCGGCCGCCCAACCCTTCAGGATCGAGGGCCCGCTGCCGCAGCGCGAGGCCACATTCGATGTCGGCCAGCTCGAGCAGGTGATGATCAACCTGCTGAAGAACGCGGCCGAGTCGGGCTCGCCGCCGGAAGCGGTCACGGTCGGCGTTCACCCGCGCGCCCCGGGATTCGTGATCGAAGTCGCCGACCGCGGCACGGGTCTTTCGGAGCAGGTGCTGAGCGATGCGCTGCTGCCCTTCTTCTCGACCAAGCCCGCCGGCACCGGCCTCGGCCTCACCCTCTGCCGCGAGATCGTCGAAGCGCACGGCGGCCGCATCACGCTGGCGAACCGCCCCGGAGGGGGCGCCGTCGTCTCCATCCATTTGCCCTGACTGCAACCTCACCGGAATGACAATTGTCGATCCAGTGAGGTGAGCCCGGCGCCTTTCCGAACCTCACCAGAACGGCAAATGTCGACTTGGTGAGGTACTCTGCCAGGGGATGGTACCGACCCGTGACTCGCTGCGCGCCCGGATTCTGACGACCCTCTTTCAAACCAGGCGTGCCGAGGTGCCCTGGCGGGTGGTGCTGCGCAACACCGCGGCCGTCATCGTGCCGCTCGCGCTCGGCATCCTGACCGGCCGCCCCGGCGCGGGCCTCGCGATCTCGGTCGGCGCGATCGTCACGATGTACTCCGATCAGCCGGGACCTTACCGGCAGCGGCTGGCCCGCCTGCTCGCGGTGTCGGCTGCCGGTGGCCTGGCCGCATTCATCGGCATGGTGCTCGGGGGCAAGCTGGCGGTGCTCCTCCTCGCCACGGCAGCCGTCGGCTTCGCGGGCGGGCTCCTCGTCGTCTACGGCGATGCGGCGGGACGGGTCGGCATGGCGGCCATGATTCTCCTCGTCATCACGGCGGCCAAGCCCGCGGCCGGCGCCTGGGGCGCTCTGGAGTCCGCGGCGCTCATCGCCTCCGGCGGACTCCTCCTCGCCCTGTTCTCGATAGCTGCATGGCCCCTGCAGCTCTACGGCCCGGAGCGGGAGGCGCTCGCCACGGTCTATCGCGGGCTCGCCGTGTTGGCGCGACAGCGCAATGTCGATCCCGGCGCGCCGGTGGCCCTCACCGAGGGCATGACCGCGCTGCAACACACGCTGCTCGGACCTCACCGCTCGCGCGGTCCGGTCATGGACAGCTTTGGCGTGCTGCTCGACCTGGCGGAGCGGATCCGCCTCGAGCTGATCGCCCTCGCCACCAGCGATCCTGACGCAGTCATCGCTGAGCACGTGCGCAGCGAGGCCGCCGCGGTGTTGGAGGACATCGCGCGCTCCATTGCCGCCGGAGCGGAAGTCGATGAAAGGATCGGCCGCTCGCTGCAGGACCTGCGAACGGCGCAGGCCCGCATTGCAACGCCCGGCCGCGGCGCCCCATCCCGGACCGCGCTGCAACCCGATGCGCCGGATTTCGTGCAGGCGCGCCACTTTCATGCGCTTTGCGGCCAGCTCGCCGCCGCCGCGCGCAATGCGGGGCGCGCCAGCACCGCGGGCGCCCGGCGCGCCGAGCAGGAGGACCTGCAGCGCCCGCGCGCGGTGCGCCCGGAGTCGCGCTTCTCGATCCTGCAGGCGAGTCTCACGCCGCGCTCGGCCGCATTCCGGCATGCCGCGCGCACCGCGGTCTGCGTGGCCCTGGCACTCTGGCTCGGGCGCCTGCTCGGCCTGTCGCACGGGTACTGGATCCCGATGACGGTTGCCATCGTGTTGCGCGCCGACTATGGCGCGACCTTCTCCTACGGGCTGCTGCGCGTAGCGGGAACGGTGGCGGGGCTCCTGCTCACCACCGCGCTGCTGCATCTCCTGCCGCCCGGGCCCTGGACCCGGCTCGCCGTGATGGCGCTGCTCTGCGTGGGCTTCCGCTATTTCGGCACCGTGCACTACGGACTGGCAGTCACCGCGCTGACGGGCATGGTGGTGTTGCTTCTCGCGCTGGCGGGCGAGCCCGCGGCACCCACGATGGTCAGCCGCCTGATCGCCACCGTGGTGGGAAGCGCCATGGCGCTCGCCGCGTACGGCCTCTGGCCCACTCGCGAGCGCGAGCAGATCCGCCCGGCGCTCGTCGGGCTGCTGCACGCCTACGCCGCCTACGTTGCCAGTCTCGGCGCCGCCGTCGCAGTCCACGAGCGGCGCGAGGCCCGAAACGCCGCGCGCGTCGCCCGTGCCAACGCGGAGGCGGCGCTCGCAAGGCTGCTGGCGGAGCCCGCCGCCTCCGCGCAGCACGCGGAGCTGGCGCAATCGCTGCTCACCAACAGCAACCGCCTCGCGCGCACGACGATGACGCTCGATGCCCTGCGGGGTACGCCGGCCCCGGACCTCGACTGGGAGTGGGCTCAGCCGCTGCTGGCTCAGAGCGCCGGGATGCTCGATACGATTGCCGACGAGTTGGAGAGGAAGCCGCGCGCACAGTCCGTTGCGTCACGCCTGCGGGCGACGCAGCGTGAGCTCGCACAGCAGTTGGATGCAGCCCCCGGCAGCGGGATCGCCGGCGAGCTGGCGACGCTGAGCGACCGGCTGGTCGACAACGTCGATACTCTTGCGCACCTCGTGGCGCGTGCGGGCTAGGTTTGAGCCGGCCGCCCCGTCCGGCGCCGGGGGGCGGACGGCTTGGCCGGATGCGTGGCGGCTCCGCTGCCGTTCGTGCCGCGCTCGACGCCGTTGCCGCTACGGCGGGCCACGGTCCGCTGGATCGCCTGCACCGCCTCTTCCCTGAACTCGGCGGCGTCCACCTCGAGCCCCTTCAGATAGCGGCGAAACTCCTTGCCGAGAGCCGGATGGCCGAGGGCGTACTCGACCGTCGCCTGCAGGTAGCCGAGCTTGCTGCCGCAGTCATAGCGCTTGCCGTTGAAGCGGTAGGCATACACCGCCTCCTCGCGCATCAGCGCCGCGATGCCGTCGGTCAGCTGGATCTCCCCGCCCTGGCCCTGCCCGAGGCGCTCCAGGTGCTCGAAGATCGCCGGCGCCAGCACATAGCGGCCGACCACCGCCAGGTTGGAAGGCGCGACGGCCGGCTTCGGCTTCTCGATGATGCTGCGCACCCGGCTGGTGTTGGATTTGTCCGCCTCCACCGCGACGATGCCGTATTTGTCGGTGTCGGAACGCGGTACGACCTGCACGCCGAGAACACTGGCGCGCTTGGACTCGTACACCGCGGCCATCTGCCCGAGGCAGGCGACGTCGCTCTTGATCAGGTCGTCCGCGAGGTGCACGAAGAAGGGCTCCGCGCCCACGGCCGGCTGCGCGCACAGCACCGCGTGCCCGAGCCCGAGCGGGGCCGGCTGGCGGATATAGATGCAGGACGCATAGGACGGCAGGACGCTGCGCAGTTGGTTCAGCAGGTCGCTCTTGCCCTGGCGCTCGAGCAGCTGCTCGAGCTCCTGGTCGGAATCGAAGTGATCCTCGATGGCGCGCTTGGAGGCCCCGGTGACGAACACCAGCCGCGTGGCGCCGGCGGCCAGAGCCTCTTCCACCGCATACTGGATGAGCGGCTTGTCGACGACGGGCAGCATCTCCTTGGGACTCGCCTTGGTGGCGGGCAGGAAGCGGGTGCCGCGGCCGGCCACCGGAAAGACGGCGGTGCGGATCACGGACTTCGGTGTCATCCTCATCGGAACTCTCCCGCAAGATTCGTGGCTTGGCGCGCAGTGTAACGTGTCGCAGGCTTCGCAATCGGCATGCCGCGTCAGGAAAATGCCTTTTCCTGGCTCTTCTCCGCCCACTTGAATACCGCCGGCCGCATGCTGTCCCAGGCGCGGCATTTCGGGCACCGCCAGTACCAGCCGACGCTGAGCAGGCCGCAGTCTTCGCACTGATAGCGGCCGCCGGTGTCCCCGATGCGGGTCAGCAGCGCCCCGAGCGAGCGGGCGTCCGCCGCCGATTCCGTCTCCGAGCCGGCTTCGCCGGCGATATCGGACAGGCGCGGGACCTCCTGCGGGGGCAGTGCCGTCGCGAGCAGCCAGGCGAGCTGCCGGGCGCTGATCGTGCCGTTGCGGCGCAGTCTCGCCGCGATCTCCTCCACCGCCCCGCGGGCATTGCCCCAGAGCCCGAGCACCCGCGGAATGATCTCGAGCGCGAGCTCCGGCGATTCCTCCAGGGCCTTGAGGTACAGGGTGAGCGCCCCGGCGGGATCGCCGGCAAGCTCCGTGATCCGTGCCGTCAGGACATCCGCACGCGGCAGGTCGGCCTGATGCGTGCGCGCCTGCCGCAGCAGCGTGCGCGCCCGCTCCGCCTCCCCCTGCACCAGCGCCTGCTCCGCGAGCTCGCAGAGGTAGTGCGCCGCCACCCGGCAGCGCTCGGTCTGCACCGCCTGCGGCAGCGCGTGAAAGACCTTCAGGGCATTGGCCCAGTCGCCCTGGGCCTCGTAGATCCGCACCAGGTGATCCAGCGCCGCGCGGCGGTATTCCCGCGACGCCGACAGCTCCTCGAGCAGCCGCTCGGCGCGGTCCATGAGCCCGGCGCTCAGGTAATCCAGCGCCAGCGCGAATGCCGCCTTGTCGTTGAGCGAGCAGCCGCCCTGCTCCCGCAGACGCGAGTGGATGGCGATGGCGCGGTCGACCTCGCCCCGGCGCCGGAAGAGACTGCCGAGCGCGAATTGGATCTCCGCCGCGTCTCCGTCCGCCTCCGCCATGCGGGCGAAAATCTCCACCGCATGGTCGAACCGGTCGTTGATGAGGTGATCGAGACCAACGTAGTAATCGCGCGGCAACCGGACCGTGCGCCCCGGGCTGGTCCGCCGCCCCAGAAACCACGCGGCAACGCCAACAGCGACAAACGCCAGCGCAAGCAGCAATGCAGGGAGTTCGATCACGCCCGGCATTATGCGCCGCACATAGGGCTGGCGCCGTGCGAAAGCAAATGATCAAGCGACCCCGGGCCGCTCCCGGGGTCGCGAGGCGGAAAAAGTCACATGGCTGGCCGCCCAAAGCGGCGAAGCCGACTTTGGGCCAATAAACTAATCGCGGATGGGGTTATCCGCGCCATCGTTGACCCGTTCGCGCAAATCCTTGCCGGGCTTGAAATGAGGTACATACTTGCCCGAGAGCGCCACCGCCTCCCCGGTCTTGGGGTTGCGTCCCTGCCGCGGTGGCCTGAAGTGCAGGCAGAAGCTGCCGAAACCCCGGATCTCGATCCGATCCCCCTGCGACAGGGAATCGCTCATGATCTCCAGGATCTGTTTCAGCGCGAGCTCGACGTCCTTCGCGGGCAGATGCTTCTGCTTCGCGGTGATGATCTCGATGAGCTCGGACTTCGTCATGTTGATCAGTTGCGGTCCCCGCCGATGTGCTCCTTCAGCAGGTCGCCCAGGCTCGTGCCCGTGGGCGCCGCCTCCGAGGAGCGGTAGCTCTGCACCGCCTCCTGCTCCTCGTGCATTTCCTTCGCCTTGATGGAGAGGGTGATGGCGCGCGACTTGCGGTCGACACCGGTGAACTTCGCCTCCACCTCGTCGCCGACCTTCAGCACCGCGCGCGCATCCTCGACGCGGTCGCGGCCGAGCTCCGAGGCGCGCAGCTGGCCCTCGACGCCGTTGCCGAGGTCGATGGTCGCACCGCGGGCATCCACGTCCTTGACCACGCCCTTGACGATCGTGCCCTTGGGGTTCTCCGCGATGTAGCTCGAGAAGGGATCCTTCGCGAGCTGGCGGATGCCGAGGCTGATGCGCTCGCGCTCCGGATCGATGGTGAGCACCATGGCCTCGACCTGCTGGCCCTTCTGGTAGTTGCGCACCGCCTCCTCTCCGGGCACGTCCCAGGAGATGTCGGAGAGGTGCACCAGCCCGTCGATGTTGCCGGTGAGGCCGATGAAGATGCCGAAGTCGGTGATCGACTTGATCTGACCCGCCACCTTGTCGCCGCGGTTGTAGTTCTCGGCGAACTCCTTCCACGGGTTGGCCTTGCACTGCTTGAGGCCGAGGGAGATGCGGCGGCGGTCCTCGTCGACGTCGAGCACCATCACCTCGACCTCCTGGCCGGTGTGCACGACCTTCGCCGGGTTGACGTTCTTGTTGGTCCAGTCCATTTCCGAGACGTGGACCAGGCCCTCGACGCCGTCCTCGATCTCGACGAAGGCGCCGTAGTCGGCGATGTTGGTGACCTTGCCGAACACGCGGGTGTGCGGCGGATAGCGGCGAGCGATGTTCTCCCACGGATCGGCGCCCAGCTGCTTGAGGCCGAGGCTGACACGCGAGCGCTCGCGGTCGAACTTCAGGATGCGCACGTCGATCTCGTCGCCGACCTTCACCACCTCGGAGGGGTGCTTGACGCGTTTCCACGCCATGTCGGTGATGTGCAGCAGGCCGTCGATGCCGCCCAGGTCGACGAACGCGCCGTAGTCGGTGAGGTTCTTGACCGTGCCGTGCACGACCGAGCCTTCCTGCAGGTTCTCGAGCAGCGCGCTGCGCTCGGCGGAGAACTCCTGCTCCACCACCGCGCGGCGGGACACCACCACGTTGTTGCGCTTCTGGTCGAGCTTGATGACCTTGAACTCGAGCGGCTTGTTCTCGAGATAGGAAGTGTCGCGGACCGGGCGCACGTCGACGAGCGATCCCGGCAGGAACGCCCGCACGTTGTCGATCTCCACCGTGAAGCCGCCCTTGACGCGGCCCGTGATGATGCCGGTGACGATCTCCGACTTGTTGAACGCCTCCTCGAGCCGCGTCCAGGTCCGGGCACGCTTGGCCTTTTCGCGCGACAGGCGCGTCTCGCCGGTGCCGTCCTCGACCGAATCGAGGGCCACCTCCACCTGGTCGCCCGATTTGACCTCGATCTCGCCGCGCTCGTTCTTGAACTGCTCGACGGGGATCACGGCCTCGGACTTCAGGCCTACGTTGACGACTACGACATCGGGGGTGACGTCGACCACCAGACCGGTGAGGATCATCCCCGGGCGGATGCGTTGGTTGGCGAGACTCTGCTCGAAAAGCTGGGCAAAACTTTCTGTCATACTCTCTATCGAAATACTGGCGCCCCGTGCTCCGTGCAGGCCGGCCAGGCAGATGCAAAATGCGGCGCGCGCCTCATGCTGCGCACCGACCTAGAAAACCTTCAGCGAGACGAGCTCCAGCACACGGTCGACGACCGCCTCGATGGAAAGACCCGTCGAGTCGATCACCTCCGCATCGGCTGCGGGAATCAGGGGGGCTACCGCCCGCGTCGAATCCCTCGCGTCCCGCTCGGTGATCTCGCGCGAAAGGGCGGAAAGGCTAACACCAGACCCCTTTTCCTTCAACTGCTTATAGCGGCGAAGCGCCCGCTCGGCGGCGCTGGCGGTGAGATAGACCTTGAGGCGGGCCTGCGGAAAGACGACCGTCCCCATATCCCGCCCGTCGGCCACGAGCCCCGGGGGCCGCGCAAAGGCGCGCTGGCGCTCCAGAAGGGCCGTACGGACCGCCGGCCAGGCCGCCACCCGGGAGGCCCCCTGACCTGCGGTCTCGGTCCGGATGGCCCGCGTGACGTCCTGCCCCTCCAATAGGACCCGCTCGCTGCCGTCCGGGCTCACCCCGAAGACCACCTGCATCCCGGCCGCCAGCCCGGCATGGCCCTCGACATCGCCCGGGTCGAGCCCCCGCTCGAGGCCGGCGTGAGCCACCAATCTATAGAGCGCGCCGCTGTCCAACAGGTGCCAGTCGAGGCGCTGGGCCACCGCCCGGCTGATGGTGCCCTTTCCGGACCCGCTCGGCCCGTCGATCGCCACGACAGGCGCGGACTCGGTCATGCGAGCTCGATCTTCAGGCCCGCGCAGCGGGCGATCTCGAGAAAGCCCGGGAAGGAAGTCGCGACGTTGGCAACGTCCCGGATGGTGATGGCGCCTGCGGCCACCAGGCCGGCGACGGCGAAGGCCATCGCGATGCGGTGATCGCCGCGGCTCTCGATCGTGCCCCCGCCCAGGCGCGAGCCGCCGCGCAGCCAGAGGCCGTCCTCGAGCAGCTGATTCTCCACCCCGAGCGCGGTGAGCCCCTGGGCCATGGCGGCGAGCCGGTCGCTCTCCTTGACGCGCAGCTCCAGCGCACCGCGCACCAGCGTTTCCCCCTCCGCCACGGCCGCCGCGATGAAGAACACCGGAAACTCGTCGATGGAGAGCGGCACCAGCGACTCCGGCACCCGGATGCCCTTGAGCCGGCTCTTGTGCACCTCGATGTCGGCGATCGGCTCCCCGCCGACGCGCGCATCCTGCCTCAGCGGATGCACGCGGACATCCGCGCCCATGAGACGCAGCATTTCCAGAAGCCCCGTCCGGGTCGGGTTGACGCCGACGTTGCGCAACAGGAGACCGCGCTCCGCCGCGAGACAGCCGGCAACGATGAAGAAGGCTGCGGACGAGAAGTCCGCGGGCACCGCCACCGGTGTGCCGGTCAGCCGCTGTCCCCCTTCGAGAGCGACCGTCGCACCTTCCCGCAGCACCTCGACCCCGAACGCGCTCAGCATGCGCTCCGTGTGGTCGCGCGAGGGTGCCGGCTCCGTGACGCGCGTGCGGCCGAAGGCCCGCAGACCCGCGAGCAGCACGGCCGATTTCACCTGAGCGCTGGCAACCGGCAGGTCGTAGTCGATGGCGCGCAGCTGGGGCGTGCCTCGGATCTCGACCGGCGGGCGGCCCTCCTGCGTGCGGATGTCGGCGCCCATGAGACGCAGCGGCACCGCCACCCGCTCCATCGGCCGACGCATCAGCGACTCATCACCGATGAGAGTGGAGTCGAATGACTGCGGCGCGAGCAGTCCCATGAAGAGGCGCATCGCGGTCCCGGCATTGCCCATGTCCAGGGCCGCGGCGGCCACGCTCAGGCCCTCGATGCCCCCCCCGCTGACAAGCACGCGCTGCGGCTCCGGCCGCTCGATGCTCACACCGAGCATCTGCAGCGCACGCAGGGTCGCGAGGCAATCCTCGCCGGCGAGGAAGCCGGTGATCTCCGTCTCGCCGTCGGCGATGCCGCCGAGCATCAGCGCGCGATGGGAGATCGACTTGTCGCCCGGCACCGTGAGCTCGCCCGCGACCTCGCCGCCCGGCTGCACCCGATAGCATGCGGCTGTGCTGGATGTCGTCATGGCGGACACTCTACAGCACTGCGCGCGGGTAGGAGCCGAGCACGCGGAACAGCGAGGAGCGGCGCTTCAGCGCCTCGAGCGCGCGGGCGACGTGCGCCTCCTCCGCATGGCCCTCGATGTCGATGAAGAAGATGTAGTCCCATTTGCGCCGGTGCGAGGGGCGCGACTCGATGCGCGTCATGCTGACACGGTGCCGCGCGAGCGGCTCGAGCAGCCGATGCAGCGCCCCGGGTGAATCGGTGTGCGAGACCGACACCAGCAGTGTCGTCCGGTCCTGGCCGCTCGCGGCGAGCAACTTCCGTCCCAGCACGAGGAAACGCGTCGTGTTGTCGGCGCGGTCCTCGATCTCCGCCGCCAGGACTTTGAGGCCGTAGACCTCCGCCGCCGTCTCCCCCGCGATGGCGGCCGTGCCGCGCTCGTCGCGCGCGCGGCGCGCGGCTTCGCCGTTGCTCGATGCCGGCACCAGCTCGACGCTCGGCAGATGCTCCTGCAGCCAGCCGCGGCATTGCGCGAGCGACTGCGGGTGCGAGCAGATCCGCACGATGCGTCCGAGCGCGCTCATGTTTCCCATCAGGTAGTGATGGATGCGCAGCTCCACCTCGCCGCAGATCCTGAGCGGCGAGGCGATGAAGCGGTCGAGCGTATGGTTGACCGTGCCCTCGGTGGAATTCTCGATCGGCACCACGCCGAAATCGGCCGCGGCGGACTCGACCTCGTGGAACACCTCGTCGATGGACCCGAGCGGCAGCGCCCGCACCGAGTGCCCGAAATGCGTCAGCACCGCGGTCTGGCTGAAGGTGGCCTCGGGGCCGAGATAGGCGACCTTGAGCGGCTCCTGCTGCGCGAGGCACGCCGACATGATCTCGCGGAAGAGGCGCACCACCTCCTCGTCGCGCAGCGGCCCGCGGTTGCGCTCCCGCGCCCGGCGCAGCACCTGCGCCTCCCGCTCCGGACGGTAGAAATCGACGGTGTGCCCGTCGCGGCTCTTGGAAATTCCGACGAGCTGCGCCAGCTTGGCGCGCTCATTGATGAGGCGGTGAATCTGCTCGTCGACGCTATCGATGCGTTCGCGGACTGCTTCGAGCTTCACGGTGTTGGGCGCCGCGGAGCTCTTGCGCCGGCCTGCCCCCCGAAGCCTCGGCGAAGGGGGGCTGGAGGTTTTCCGGGCGGCCACGGCGCGCCTCAGACCAGCCGCGCCGAGAGAACGCCGGCGATGCCGCGGATCCTGCCGAGCAGGTCGTCACTGACGCTGCCGTCGACGTCGATGAGCGTGTATGCATACTCGCCCCGCGACTTGTTGAGAAGGTCCGCGATATTGATCCTGGCGTCGGCGAGGCAGGTCGAGATCTGGCCGACCATGTTGGGGACGTTGCTGTTGGCTATCGCGAGGCGTGTCGCGCCGGGTACGCGGGACAGCACGGCTTCCGGATAGTTGACGCTGTTCCTGATGTTGCCGTTCTCCAGGAAATCGCGCATCTGGTCGGCCACCATGATGGCGCAGTTCTCCTCGGCCTCGCCGGTCGAGGCGCCGAGGTGCGGCAGCGTGACCACCTTCGGGTGGTCCTTGAGAAGGTTGCTCGGGAAGTCGCAGACGTAGCCGTGGAGGCGTCCGGCATCGAGCGCCGCCACCACGGCCGGATCATCGACGATGCCGCCGCGCGAGAAGTTGAGGAGCACCCCGCTCTGCTTCATGAGGCGCAGCCGCGACTCGTTGACCAGCCTTCGGGTCTGCTCGTTGAAGGGCACGTGCACGGTGACCACGTCGGAGCGCGCGAAGAGATCATCGAGCGACAGCGCCTGCTCGACGCTCGAGGAGAGCTGCCACGCGCGCTGTACGGTGATCTGCGGATCGTAGCCGAGGACGCTCATGCCGAGAGCCTCCGCGGAGTTGGCCACCTCGACGCCGACCGCGCCGAGACCCACCACCCCGAGCGTGCGTCCGGGAAGCTCGAAGCCGACGAACGCCTTCTTGCCCTTCTCGACCGCCTCGTCGATCGCCTGGTCGTCGCCGCTCAGGGAGCGCGCGAAGGCCCAGGCCTGACAGACGTTGCGCACCGCCAGGAAGAGGCTGGCGAGCACCAGCTCCTTGACCGCGTTGGCGTTGGCGCCCGGGGCGTTGAAGACGGGAATGCCGCGGCGGCTGAGCTCCGCGACCGGGATGTTGTTGACGCCGGCGCCGGCGCGGCCCACCGCGCGCACGGTGTCGGGTACGCCCAGGCCGTGCATGTCCGCGGACCGCAGCAGGATGGCGTCCGGACGGTCCAGGCCCGATGCGACCTCGTAGCGGTCGCGCGGCAGGCGCTCGAGGCCGCGGGCGCTGATGTTGTTGAGAGTCAGGATGCGGTACTTCATGGGCCGGCTTCCCTCAGCCGTGGCGGCGCTGGAAGTCCCTCATGAAGGCGACGAGCGCCCGCACACCCTCGAGCGGCATGGCGTTGTAGAGGCTGGCGCGCATGCCGCCGACCGAGCGGTGGCCTTCGAGGCTGGTCAGGCCCGCCGCCTTCGCCTCGGTGATGAAGGTGGGGTCGAGCTCCGGGCGGGCCAGCGTGAACGGCACGTTCATCCAGGAGCGGCAGGACTTCGCCACCGGGTTGCGGTAGAACCCGGACTCGTCGATGGCCCCGTAGAGGAGCTCCGCCTTGGCGCGGTTGCGCGCCCCCATCGCTGCGACACCGCCCTGCGCCTGCACCCATTTGAGCACCAGCCCGGCGATATACCAGCCGAACGTCGGCGGCGTGTTGAGCATCGAGCCGTCCGCGGCCATCGCCTCGTAGTCCCACACGGATGGGGTGCCGGGACGGGCCTTGCCGAGGAGATCCTTACGGACGATGACGATGCAAAGACCCGACGGGCCGATGTTCTTTTGCGCGCCGGCGTAGATGAGACCGAACCTCGAGACATCGATCGGCCTGGAGAGGATGGTCGAAGACATATCGGCGATGAGAGGCACGCCGTCCGTCTGCGGGACGTAGGGAAACTCCACGCCGCCGATCGTCTCGTTCGGCGTGTAGTGGAGGTACGCGGCACCCGGCGTCAACGCAAGGCTGCCCTGGTCCGGCACGGTGGTGTAGCCCGAGGCGGCCGCATCGCCCGCAACATTGACTTTCAGCTGCAGCCGCTTCGCCTCGCTGATCGCCTTCTTCGACCAGGCGCCGGTGTTCACGTAATCGGCCGGGGCGCCCGGAGCGGTGAGATTCATCGGGATGGCGGCGAACTGGCCGGTCGCCCCGCCCTGCAGGAAGAGCACCGCGTAGTCGGCCGGAACGCCGAGGAGCGAGCGCATCAGGCTCTCGGCCTCCTCCGCCACGGCGACGAAGGGCTTGCTGCGGTGGCTGATCTCCATGACCGACATGCCGCTGCCGCGCCAGTCGGTCAGCTCCGCACGAGCCTGCTCGAGAACTTCCAGCGGCAGCGCCGCCGGTCCGGCGGCGAAATTGTAGACGCGCACGAATGCCTTCCGGGTTCGGATGAAGAGGTCCGGAGAACCGCAGGGATACTATCAAGCAAGCCCCCGGGGGGGCGTAATAACTTTTGGGTATGACCCCCGAGCGGCTAGGCTGGGGGCCGGTCGCCCTCGGTCGGCTCGCTCTCTTCCGCGGCCTCGCCCTCGAGGCTCTCGATGCGCTCGATGCCGACCAGGCGCTCGCCCTCGGAGAGGCGGATGAGCCGTACGCCCTGGGTGTTGCGTCCGAGCTCGGACACTTCATCCACCCCGGTGCGCACCAGCGTTCCCGTCGAGCTGATCAGCATGATCTCCTGGCCGGGTTGCACCTGCAGCGCCGCGACCGTCGTGCCGTTGCGGTCCGAGGTCTGCATGGCGATGACGCCCTGGCCGCCTCGCCCATGCACCGGGAAATCATCCACGGGTGTGCGCTTGCCGTAGCCGGAGGCGGATGCCGTGAGCACGCTGCCGCTGCCCTCGCCCTGGCCGACCAAGATGAGCGCAATGACTTCCTGGCCGGCCCCGAGCTTGATGCCGCGCACGCCCGCGGCCTCGCGGCCCATGGCGCGGACCTCGCCTTCCGCGAAGCGGATGGCCTTGCCGCCGCTCGAGACCAACATGATCTCGCGCTCCCCGTCGGTGATGGCGACGCCCACCAGCCTGTCGTCATCGTGCAGGTCGAGGGCGATGATGCCGCTCGGACGCGGGCGCGAGAAGGCGGCGAGCGGTGTCTTCTTCACGGTGCCCTGGCTGGTCGCCATGAAGATGTAGTGCTGCTCGTCATACTGCTTCACGGGCAGCAGCGCGTTGATTTTCTCCGCCGGCTCGAGCGGCAGCAGATTCACCATCGGCTTGCCGAGGGAGCTGCGCCCGGCCTGCGGCAGCTCGTAGACCTTGAGCCAGTACACCTTGCCGCGGCTGGAGAAGCAGAGCACGGTGTCGTGGGTGTGGGCGACGAAGAGCTTCTCGACGAAGTCCTCGTCCTTGACGGCGGTGGCCGCCTTGCCGCGGCCGCCGCGGCGCTGGGTCTGATACTCCGAGAGCGGCTGCGACTTCGCGTAGCCGGCGTGCGAGAGCGTCACGACCACATCCTGCGGCTCGATGAGATCCTCGGTGCTGAGGTCGAGGTGCTCGCGGTTGATCTCCGTGCGGCGGGCATCGCCGTAGGCGTCGCGGATCTCGATGAGCTCCCCGCGCACCACCTCGGTGAGCCGCTCCGGGCGCGCCAGGATGTCGCCCAGATCGGCGATGCGCGCCAGCAGCTCCTGGTACTCGGCGATGATCTTGTCCTGCTCCAGGCCGGTGAGGCGGTTGAGGCGCATGTCGAGAATGGCCTGCGCCTGCGCTTCCGACAGCCGGTACTCCCCGTTGGCGAGCCCGACGGCCGCCGGCAGGCCGCCCGGCCGGGTCGAGATCGCGCCGGCGCGCTGCAGCAGCCCGGTGACGGCCCCCGGCCGCCAGCCGCGCCCCATGAGGGCCGTGCGCGCCTCGGCGGGCGAGGCAGCCGCCTTGATGAGCGCGATCACCTCGTCGATGTTGGCGAGCGCGACCGCGAGGCCCTCGAGGATGTGGGCGCGCTCGCGGGCCTTGGCGAGATCGAAGATCGTGCGGCGCGTGACCACTTCGCGCCGGTGCCGGATGAAGGCATCCAGCATCTCCTTCAGCGACATCAGCTTCGGCTGCCCGTCCTGCAGCGCCACCATGTTGATGCCGAACACCGTCTCCATCGGCGTCTGCGCGTAGAGGTTGTTGAGGACGATCTCGCTCACCTCGCCGCGCTTCAACTCGATGACGATGCGCATGCCGTCCTTGTCGGACTCATCCCGCAGGCCGTCGCCGGCGATGCCGTCGATCAGCTTCTCGCGCACGAGCTGCGCGATGCGCTCGATCAGGCGCGCTTTGTTGACCTGGTACGGCAGCTCCGTGACGACGATGGCCTGCCGGTCGCCCCTGCCGACCTCCTCGATGCCGACCCGGGCGCGCACCGAGAGCCGGCCGCGGCCGGTACGGTAGGCGGTCGCGATCTCCTGCGCGCCGTTGATGATGCCGCCCGTCGGAAAGTCCGGTCCCGGCACGTGCTGCATCAGCGCCGCCAGGGTCAGCGCCGGATCATCGAGCAGCGCGAGGCAGGCGTTGACGATCTCCGTGAGGTTGTGCGGCGGGATGTTGGTCGCCATGCCGACCGCGATGCCCGTCTGGCCGTTGACCAGCAGGTGAGGAATCCGGGTCGGCAGGACCGAGGGCTCGAGCTCCGACTCGTCATAGTTCGGCGTGAAATCGACGGTTTCCTTGTCGATGTCGGCGAGCAGCTCGTGCGCGAGGTGCGACATGCGCACTTCGGTGTAGCGCATGGCGGCCGGCATGTCCCCGTCCACGGAGCCGAAATTGCCCTGGCCGTCGACCAGCAGGTAGCGCATCGAGAACGGCTGCGCCATGCGCACGATGGTGTCGTACACCGCCGTGTCGCCGTGCGGGTGGTACTTGCCGATCACATCGCCGACGACGCGCGCGGACTTCTTGTACGCCTTGTTCCAGTCGTTGCCCAGCTCCCGCATGGCGAAGAGGACGCGCCGGTGCACGGGCTTCAGGCCGTCGCGGACGTCGGGCAGAGCACGACCGACTATGACGCTCATGGCATAGTCGAGGTAGGACTGCCGCATCTCGTCTTCGAGGCTGACCGGCAGGATTTCTCGGGCGATCTCGGACATCCGGGAATGTTAGCATATGGGGATGATGCGTAGTCCGAAGGAGCTGCCGCCCAATGCCGACCGCGGCGAGCTGTCGAAATTCGACGCGCTGGCGCACCGCTTCTGGGACCCGCGCGGCGAATTCCGCCCGCTGCATCTGCTGAATCCGGTGCGGCTCGGGTTCGTTGCCGAGTGCGCGGGCCTCGCGGGCGCGCGCGCGCTCGATGTCGGCTGCGGCGGCGGCCTGCTCAGCGAGGGCCTGTCGCGCCGCGGCGCCAGGGTCACGGGCATCGATCTCGCCCCCGGCATGGTCGAGGTCGCGCGGCTGCACGCGGCCGAGGAAGGGCTCGACATCGATTATCGCGTCACGGCCGCGGAGGAGCTGGCCGCACCGGGCGCGCCAGGCTTCGATGTCGTCACCTGCATGGAGATGCTGGAGCACGTGCCGCAGCCGGCGCACATGCTCGCGACGCTCGCCTCCCTGGTGCGGCCCGGCGGCTCGGTGTTCGTTTCGACGCTCAACCGCAATCTCAAGGCCTTCCTGCTGGCGATCGTCGGCGCCGAGTATGTGCTCAAGCTGCTGCCGCGCGGCACTCACGAATACGACCGGCTCATCAGGCCGTCGGAGCTCGCGCGCTGGGCGCGCAGCGCCGGCCTCACGCCCCGGGCCATGGCCGGCATCGAGCTGAATCCCTACACCGAGACCTGCCGTCTGACACGCGACCCTTCAGTCAACTATCTCGTGCACCTCGAGCGGGCGCAGGCGTAGCCGGCCATGCTCCCCGTGCTGATCGCGATTGCCTCGCTCGTCATCGGCGCGGCGCTCGGATTCCTCCTCGGACAGCTGCGTGCCGCGAAGCGCATCGAATCGCTGCGCGTGGAGCTCGAGAGCGCGCGCGTGCGCCTCGAGGCCGGGGCCCGTCAGGAAGCGGAGCGCATCGCGCTCCTCGAGCAGTCGGAGGCGCAACTGCGCGCCTCGTTCGACTCGCTCGCGGGGGAGACGCTGCGCGCCAACAGCGAGCTCTTCCTGAAGCTCGCTCGGGAGACGCTCGGGCGCGACCAGGCGCTCGCGCAGAGCAGCCTCAAGGAGCGCGAAACCGCCATCTCGCAGCTCATCGAGCCGTTGCGCGCGGCGCTCGAGCGCACCGATCAGCAGGCACAGGCGCTCGAGCGGGAGCGGCACGAAGCGTACACGGCGCTGCGCACACAGATCGATTCGCTGGCGAGCGGTCAGAGTCAGCTGCAGCGGGAAACGCGTAACCTCGTCACGGCGCTGCGCCGTCCGGAAGTGCGCGGGCGCTGGGGCGAGTTGACGCTGCGCCGCCTGGTGGAGCTCGCGGGATTGAGCGAGCATTGCGACTTCACCGAGCAGCTTCATCTCTTCGGCCAGGAAGGGGCGCTGCGCCCGGACCTGGTCGTGCACATGCCGGACTCCCGCGATCTGGTCGTCGACGTGAAGACCCCGCTCGATGCGTATCTCGAGGCGCTCGAGGCGCCTACCGACGAGGCGCGCCAACAGGCTCTGAAGAAACACGCGCAGCAGGTCGAGAGCCGCGTGCGCCAGCTCGCCTCCAAAGCCTACTGGGCGCAGTTCGAGCACAGTCCGGAATTCGCGGTGCTCTTCCTGCCGGGCGATCAGTTCCTGTCGGCGGCGCTCGCCGAGCGGCCGGACCTGCTCGATGGAGCGCTCAAGCAGGGCATCATCATCGCGACACCGTCCACGCTGATCGCACTGCTCAAGACCGTGGCGCACGGTTGGCGCCAGACGGCCGTCGCCGACAACGCCGCCCTCATCCGGGAGCTGGGCCAGGAGCTGTATCGCCGGCTCGGCGCCTTCACCGGGCATCTCGAGCGGCTCGGCTCGCGGCTCGGCGCCGCGGTCGACGCTTACAACTCGGCCGTCGGCTCGCTCGAGCGTCAGGTGTTGCCGCAGGCGCGGCGTTTCCCCGATCTCGGCGTCACCGCCGATGCGGCCCTGCCCGGGCTCGGCGGGGTCGAGCAGCCCGTGCGCCCCATCGCCGCCGCCGAGCCGAGCGATGCCCGCGACACCTGAGCCCCGGACTCCCCGCTTTCTCGCCTGGCTCTATTGCCCGCGCGCCCAACAGCCGGTGCTCGCCGCGCTCTGCGGGATCGAGCGGGAAGTGGGCGCGAGCCTCGCGCCCGGCGTCGATCACCACGTGGCACACACGCGCCTCGAGTGGTGGCGCGAGGAATGTGCGCGCTGCGCCGCGGGAAATCCCGTGCACCCGCTGACACGCGAGCTTCGTGTCCACCTGGAAGGGCTCCAGGCCCCGGAGCGAGTCAGCTCCGCGCTCGCGCAGCTCTCGGGATTCACCGACGCCGCGACGTGGGATCTTGCGAGCGCGACCTTCGAGCGGCGCGCGGAGCTCACCACCTACTGCCGCCGCTGGTCGGCGGCGATGATGGCGCCTCTCGCCGCCGCCGCAGCGGAAGCCGAAGCCGGCTGGATCCGCTTCGGCGGGGCGCTCCGTGAGCTCGAGCTGCTCGGCGATCTCGCGCCGGATGCGCGCCGCGGCCGGGTGCGCATTCCGCTCGATGAGCTCGATCAGGCGGCGGTGGCGCCGCAGGCGCTGACTACACCACCATGGCCGGAGGAGTTGGCCACGTTCCTGCATGCACGTCACCAGGCCTTGCGTGAGGAGCTGGCAGCGGCGGTCGCGACACTCACGCCCACAAACCAACAGAGTGCCCGCGGAGTCCTCGTCTGGGCAGCGCTCGCCTGGCAGGCGTCGCAGCGCGCGGAGCGCGCGCTGCCGCGCGCCGCCGGCACATCAGTCGCGTGTGCGGCGGCGGCGAACTGGCGCGCCTGGCGGGCGGCGCGGGCCGCCGCGGCGGGGACGTTGCGGTTGGGTTGATCGCGGTTGGGTTGACGGCGAATCCTGAGACTGGCGCGAACGCGCCTGGTGGCGCTTCGGGCGGGCGCCGCGCTCAACGGCGGCGCCGCGCGGCCCTGTGAGAGGTCCATGGCTGCTTCGCGACTCGCCTTGCGTCTGGCCTTCCGACTCGCTTTCGGAGGGTGCCCGCAGCAGCGCCTCGATCTCCTCGGGTGTCATCTCGCGGTAGTGCCCGCGGGCGAGCGAGCGCTCCAGCGCGAGCGGCCCCAGCTTCGTGCGCAGCACGCGGCTGACGATCGCGCCCTGGCGCTCGAAGAGCTGCCGCACGTCCTTGCCGCTGGCGCCGCGCGCGGTGATGGCATACCAGCGGTTGGCGGCCTCCCCACCGGCGGCCTCACAGGCGAGCACGGCCAACTTCTCGCCGCTGTCGAGCACGCCGCCGAGGATTCCCTCGATCTGCCGCTCGATGAGCTCGCCGCGCACCCTGACACTGAGCTGGCTCGCTAGGCCGCGCACGGCGCGCTGCAGGCGGGCGGCGAGCTCGCCGTCACCGCACACCAGCTCGAGCCCGCCGTCGACACGGGGCATGGGGCTCACCACCATGAACCGCCGGCCGGCGCGTTTCGGCAGGCGCTCGAGCAGCGGCACGGCATCCGGCGAGTCGACGGGCGGGGCATCCAGGCTCTCGCCCGGGGAGCGGTGATAGACATAGGCGCGGCCGCCCGACGGCGGCGCCCGCTGGCGGATCAGACGTCCGTCCAGCCGGATCTCATCCTCGGGGCTGACACGGACTCCGAGCGAGGCGGCCTGACCGTTGACCGTGAGGCGCCCTGCCCGGATCCACTGCTCCGCCTCGCGGCGGGAGGCGAGTCCGGCGCGGGCGAGAACCTTCTGCAGCCGCTCGGGCTCGCCGCGCTGCGGGTGCATGCGAATCAGTCGCCGCCGTCGCGGGGCGGCGCGGCGACCAGCTCGTGGGAATCGCCGCCTTCGGCGGACAGCCCCTCTCCATCATCGCCGTCCTCTTCATCGCCCGGCATGTCGGCGGCGACGGTCGAAGAGGCGTTCGACTCCGCCGTCGCCTCCGCGGCCGGCTCCGCGGGCGCCTCGGGATCCAGTCCGAGCTGCAGATTGATGTCGCCCACGGCCTTGAGCTGCGAGAGCGGCGGCAGCTCATCGAGGCTGCGCAGGCCGAAGTAGTCGAGGAAATCGCGCGTCGTGCCGAGCAGCTCCGGGCGGCCGGGAACGTCGCGGTGGCCGACGACCCGCACCCAGTTGCGCTCCAGCAGGGTCTTCACGATGTTGGGATTGACCGCGACGCCGCGCACCGCTTCGATCTCGCCGCGGGTGATCGGCTGGCGGTAGGCGATCAGCGCGAGCGTCTCCAGCAGCGCCCGCGAGTAGCGCACCGGACGCTCCGGCCAGAGGCGCGAGACCTCGGCCGCGAGCTCGCGGCGAACCTGGATGCGCGCGCCGCCCGCGGTCTCCTTCAGCTCGATGCCGCGCCCGGCGTATTCGGCGGCGAGCGCATCGATCGCGGCGCGCAGCTGCTCCGCCGATGGGCGGGCATTCTCGTCGAAGAGTTGCATCAGCTCCGCCGGCTGCACCGGTCGGCCCGCGGCCAGCAGCGCCGCCTCGATCACATTGCGCAGATAGTGCTCGTTCATTCGCTTGCCGGGTCCTCCTGCTCCCCATTGTCGGCGACCACCCGCAGCCGGCGCGCCGGCGTGGCGGCCCTGACGTGCAGCGGCGCGTACGGCTCCGCCTGCACGATGTCGATCAGGCCCTCGCGCACCAGCTCGAGGATCGCCATGAACGTGACCGTCACGCCCATGCGGCCCTCCTGCGGACGGAAGAGGCGCACGAACTCGACGAAGCTCGACTGCTCGAGGCTCGAGAGAATATCGCCCATGCGCTCGCGCACGGACAGGCGCTCGCGCTGGATGTGATGGTGCGCAAACATCTCGGCGCGCACCACCACTTCCTGGAAGGCGACCAGCATCTCCTGCAGCGTGATCTGCGGCAGGGCACGGGTGACCGGCCGGTCCTTGAGCTCCGCCGAGGTTGCCCAGACGTCGCGCTCGAGCCGCGGCAGCGCATCGATCCCCTCCGCGGCGCGCTTGAAGCGCTCGTATTCCTGCAGGCGCCGCACCAGCTCGGCGCGCGGGTCTTCCTCGACGCCCTCGGCCGTCGTCTTCGGGCGCGGCAGCAGCATCCGCGATTTGATCTCCGCCAGCGTCGCCGCCATCACCAGGTACTCGCCCGCGAGCTCGAGCTGCAGGTCCTGCATCAGCTCGATGTAGCGCATGTACTGGCGGGTGATCTCCGCCAGCGGGATGTCGAGGATGTCGAGATTCTGCCGGCGGATGAGATAGAGGAGCAGGTCGAGGGGCCCCTCGAACGCCTCGAGGAACACCTCGAGCGCCTGCGGCGGGATGTAGAGATCGCGCGGCAGCTCCGTCACCGGCTCGCCGTTCACGACCGCGAAGGGCATCTCCACCTGCTGCGGCGGCGGCCCGCTCTGATGGGGCTCAGAGCCGGGATTGGACACGACGATGGTCAATTCAGGCTTCATATGCTCAATTGGAAAAACCGGCCTCCGGCCGTTTTTCGGACATCAGCTCCGTAGCCGCCGTCAAAAGGCGCGACTTTTGCCGGCTGTCCCCCGCCATGCCTCAACCTGTTCGCAGGTGCATCGCGCGGCGGACCTCTTCCATGGTCGCGCGCGCCGCCTCGCGCGCCTTCTCGGCGCCCTCGGCCACTATATCGCGCAGCAGCTCCGGATTCTCGAGGTATTCCTGCGCGCGCCGGCGCATCTCGGTCACTTCGGCGACGATCTTGTCGATCACCGGCTGCTTGCAGTCGAGGCAGCCGATGCCGGCCGAGCGGCAGCCTTCCGCCGCCCATTTGCGCGTGGTGTCGTCGGAATAGATCTTGTGCAGGTCCCACACCGGGCACTTGTCGGGATCGCCCGGGTCGGTGCGGCGCACCCGCGCCGGATCGGTCTGCATGGCGCGCAGCTTCTTGGTGACCGACTCCGGCTCCTCGCGGATCTCGATGGTATTGCCGTAGGACTTCGACATCTTGCGGCCGTCGAGGCCCGGCACCTTGGGGGTCTCCGTGAGCAGCACCTGCGGCTCCGGCAGGATGGTGACGCCCGTGCCCTCGAGATAGCCGAGCAGGCGCTCGCGGTCGGCCACGGTGATGCGGTTGTTGCTCTGCACGAGCGCCCGGGCCCGCTCGAGCGCCTCGCGCTCACCCGTTTCCTGAAATTTGCGCCGCATCTGCCGGTAAAGCGTGGTGTTGCGTCCGCCGAGGCTCTTGACGGCGCGCTCCGCCTTCTCTTCGAAGTCCGGCTCCCGGCCGAAGACGTGGTTGAAGCGGCGGGCCGCCTCGCGTGTCAGCTCGACGTGCGCGATCTGATCCTCGCCCACCGGCACGTGGGCGGCGCGATAGACGAGGATGTCGGCGCTCTGCAACAGGGGGTAGCCGAGGAAGCCATAGGTGGCGAGGTCCTTCTCCTTCAGCTGCTCCTGCTGATCCTTGTAGCTCGGGACGCGCTCCAGCCAGCCGAGCGGGGTGATCATGGAAAGGAGCAGGTGCAGCTCGGCGTGCTCCGGCACGTGCGACTGGATGAAGAGGGTGGCGACGCCGGGATTCAAGCCCGCGGCCAGCCAGTCGATCAACACCTCGCGCACGAACTCCGGCAGGCGCGCGGTGTCCTCGTAGCCGGTGGTCAGCATGTGCCAGTCGGCGATGAAGAAGAAGCACTCGTAGCGGTACTGCAGCTGCACCCAGTTGCGCAGCGCGCCGTGGTAGTTGCCGAGATGCAGGCGTCCGGTGGGCCGCATGCCCGAGAGCACGCGCCCCCCCGAAGCCGTGGCGCTCAGCGCCAGGTTGGAATCTATCGCCACTTTCGCTCGGCCATCCTCAAATCGTCAGTATACCGTTTTGCCCGGGGGGTATCCCACGACGGGCCCGAGCGGTCCCCGGCCTTCGCGCACGACCACGGGCGGCGTGACCGACAAGTCGACGACCGTGGTGGGCTCGACGCCGCAGTCTCCCCCATCGAGCACAGCATCGATCTCGTGATCGAGGCGCTGCTGGATCTCGTGTCCGGATGTCAACGGGAGAGGATCCTCGCCGGGCAATATCAGCGTCGAGCTCATCAGCGGCTCCCCGAGCTCGCGCAGCAGCATCCGCGGCACCGGATGGTCGGGAATGCGCACGCCGATGGTTCGGCGCTTCTCGTGCTGCAGGCGGCGCGGGGTCTCACGCGAGGCCTTGAGGAGAAAGGTATAGGGTCCGGGCAGGCAGGCCTTCAGCAGCCGGAACTGCCAGGTGTCGAGACGGGCGAAGCGGCCGATGTCGGCGAGATCCGCGCACACCAGCGTGAAGTGGTGGTGCCGATCCGCCTGGCGGATGCGCCGCACGCGCTCCAGCGCATCCTTGTCGCCGAGATGCCAGCCGAGCGCATAGCAGGAGTCGGTCGGATAGGCGATGACGCCCCCCTGGCGCACGATATCCGCCGCCTGTCGGATGAGGCGGGCCTGGGGGGTGACGGGATGAAGGTCGAAGTAGAGGGCCATTCGCTTTCGCGCTGGAAAAGCTATGATACGCGACCTTTTGCGCCAGCCAGGACAGTCTTACGCACACGCCCACCGCCGGCGAGATTCGCGCCGCCCTCGAGCAGGCGCTCGCGCCCCTGTCCATCGAGGTGATCGATGACAGCGCCCGGCACGCCGGTCATGCGGGCGCCCGCGAGGGGGGGCACTACCGGGTGACGCTGGTGGCCTCGGCATTTGCCGGCCGCGCGCAACTGGAGCGGCACCGGATGGTCTATTCGGCGGTCGCGCCGCTGATGGGCCGCGGCATCCACGCGCTCAGCATCATTGCCCACGCGCCCAACGAATGAACCTCTTCAACCCCAACGAGAGTCTTATGAAGCATCTCAGGATCCTCTGCCTCACCGCCGCCCTGGTCGCGCTGGCCGCCTGCCAGCAGGCCAAGTCCCCCGCGGGCACCGCGGGCGGGAGCAGCTCCGCCACCTCTTCCCCGGCGGTCGCGACCGTCGACGGGACGCCGATCAGCCGCGACTTCTACGAGTTCTACATCAAGGGCGTCACCGGCAAGACCTCCAGCGATCTGTCGCCGGAGCAGCGCACCCAGGCGCTCGACAACCTGATCCGGGCGGAGCTCATCGCTCACGAGGCGACGCAGGAAGGCATCGACAAGCAGCCGCAGACGGCGCAGATCATGAAGATGGAGCGCCTCAACATCCTGGAGCAGGCGCTGTCGCAGAAATACCTCGGCAACAAGCAGCCGACGGATGCGGAGCTGAAGGCGGAGTACGACGCCGAAGTCGCGAAGATGCCGCAGACGGAATACCACGCCAGGCACATCCTGGTCGCGACGGAGCCCTTCGCGGAGAAGATCATCGCGCGCCTGAAGGCGGGCGAGAAATTCGAAGACCTCGCCAAGGCGGAATCGATGGACGCTTCGAAGAGCAACGGCGGCGACCTCGGCTGGTTCACGCTGGACCACATGGTGAAGCCGTTCGCCGACGCGGTCGCCGGCCTGAAGGTCAATCAATACACCACGACGCCGGTGCAGACACAGTACGGCTGGCACGTGATCCAGCTGCTCGGCACGCGGCCGGTCAGCCCGCCGCCCTTCGATCAGGTGAAGCAGCGGCTGGTGCAGGTCGTCGAGGCGAAGCGCTTCCGCGCCTACACGGATGACCTGCTGAAGCAGGCGCAGGTCGAGACCTACCTCGATCCGCAGACCGACACCCAGACCGCGGGCAAGAGCGGCGTGCCGCTGGAGCCGGCGGAGCCCGCATCGGCGCCGGCCGCGCCGGCATCGGCCGCGTCCGGCGGTTGATGCAGTGATTCAGCGGCCCAGGGACGACCTGGGCCGCTTCATTTCTCCCGCACGAGCTTCAGGAAAGCGGCTTCGTCCAGCACCGGGACGCCGAGCTCGTGGGCTTTCTTCAGCTTCGAGCCGGCTTCCGGGCCCGCCACCACCAGGTCGGTCTTTTTCGAGACGCTGCCGCTCACCGAGGCGCCGAGCCGCTCGGCGAGCGCCTTGGCTTCGTCGCGGGTCATCTGCTCCAGGCGGCCGGTGAAGACGACGGTCTTGCCGGTGATGGGCGAGGCGGCGGCCGGGCGCTCGGCGTCGAGGACGCGGACCTCGCGCGCCAGACGGTCGACCATGCCGGTGTTGTGGGGCTCGGAGAAGTAGGAAGTCAGGCTGTCGATGACGGTGTCGCCGATCTGGTCCATGGCATCGAGCTCCAGACGGGCGTCCGCGTTCCCTTCGGCAAGATGGCGGCAGGCGTCGCGAAAGGCCCGGTAGGTGCCGTAGCCGCGGGCGAGTGCGCGCGCCGTGGTCTCACCGACGTGCCGGATACCCAATGAGTAGATGAAGCGCTCGAGCGCAACGGCGCGGCGGTCCTCGATGGCGGCGAAGAGATTGCGCACCGAGACCTCGCCGAAGCCTTGCTGCTCCTCGAGCTTGATCGTCCCGTCGCGGCGCGCGAGGGTAAAGATGTCCGCGGGCTCGGCGATCCAGCCCCGCTCATGGAAGAGGTTGACCTGCTTCTCCCCCAGGCCCTCGATATCGAAGGCGCGCCGGGAGACGAAGTGACGCAGATGCTCGATGCGCTGGTGCGGGCAGGCGAGCTCGCCGGAGCAGCGGGAGATCGCGCCTTCCTTGCCGGTGGCGGTGACGTCCCGCACCACCTCGGTCTGCAGCGGACAGGGACAGGTCTTCGGGAACTGAAACGAAACGGCGTGCGGCGGCCTGCGCTCGCGTACCACGGCGAGGACCTGCGGGATGACGTCGCCTGCGCGCTGCACCGTCACGGTGTCGCCGATCCTGACATCGAGCTCGCGGATGTAGTCTTCGTTGTGCAGCGTGGCGTTGGAGACGACGACACCGCCGACATTGACCGGAGCGAGCTTGGCGACCGGGGTGAGCGCGCCGGTCCTGCCGACCTGCAGCTCGATCGCGTTCACCGTCGTGACCGCCTTCTGCGCGGGGAATTTGTGCGCCAGCGCCCAGCGCGGATCGCGGCCGGCGAAGCCCAGGCGCCGTTGCCAGTCGAGCCGGTTCACCTTGTAGACGACACCGTCGATGTCGTAATCCAGCCTGGCGCGCTCGAGCTCGATGTCGTGATGGAAGGCGAGCAGCTCCGCGAGCGAGCGGCACAGCCGGCTGAGCGGATTGGTCGGGAAGCCGCGGCTGTTCAGCCAGCGCAGCATCTCCCACTGGGTGTCGGCGGGCATCTCGGTCATCTCGCCCCAGGCGTAGGCGAGGAAGTGCAGCGGGCGCGAGCCGGTCACCTCGGGGTCGAGCTGGCGCAGCGACCCGGCGGCGGAATTGCGCGGATTCGCAAAAACGGTGCGGCCGGCTGCGGCCTGCTCCTCGTTCAACTTGAGGAACGCGGACCGCTTCATGTAGACCTCGCCGCGGATCTCGCCGACCTCGGGCGCTCCGCGGCCGTGCATCCTGTCCGGGATGTCGCTGACGCGATGCACGTTGGCGGTGACGTCCTCTCCTTCCGTACCATCGCCGCGCGTTGCGCCGCGCACCAACACGCCGCGCTCGTAACGCAGCGAAAGGGAGAGGCCGTCGATCTTCGGCTCCGCGGTGAGCTCGATCGGCTCATCGGCGCCGAGCTTGAGAAAGCGGCGCACGCGCTCGATGAAATCGCCCACGTCCTCGGCGGTGAAGCCGTTGGCGAGCGACAGCATCGGCACCGCATGGCGTACCTTGGCGAACTTGCCCGAGAGCGCCGTCCCCACCCGTTGAGTGGGCGAGTCCGGCGTGACGAGCTCCGGATGCTCGCGCTCGAGGGCGCGCAGCTCGTTCAGCAGCGCGTCGTAGTCGGCGTCGGAGATCGCGGGCCGGTCTTGCTCGTAGTAGAGGCGGTTGTGATGCGCGATCTGCTTGCGCAGCTCCGCCGCGCGCGCCCCATCGTCATGTGCCATGCGCCGCGGCGGCAGGCAGCGTGCCTTCGGACCTCAGACTCTCGCGCATGCTGGCCACACGCAGCGGCGTCAGCGGTCCGCCGCGCTCATCCTGCAGGGCGCCCTCCAGCCGCTCGTTGAGATTGCGCGCGGCGATGAGCAGCTCCTCGAACGCCTGTTGCGGCGTCCTGCGGCCCGGGAGCACGATGAACAGACTCAGGCCGCCGTAACGCTGCGAGTCCATGGTGTCGAGGTCGAAGGAGCCGGGGCGGTTGAGCGAAGCGGCGCTGAGGAGCGCGTGATTCGTCTCGTCGGGCTTGTGGAAGATCGAGAACTTGCCGAGCAGGAAGCCTTCCGCCGCCAGCGCGAGGCGCAGCGCCCGCCCGGCAAAGCGCGCCGGCTGCGGCGCCACCAGGCGCAACGCCAGGATGCGGCGCGAGCTCTCGGGCGGCCACTCGACGATCACCTCGACAGGCGCGCCGCCGTCACCGTAGGGGGACTCGACGATTCTGACGGCACCCACCCCCTCGGCGCCGGGAATCTCGGGCTCGGCGGGCGTGGCGGGGGCAACGGGTGGCTCGGCGGCCGCCGCGGATGGCGCGGGCGCAAGCGGGCTCTCAGCCGGCCCCGCGGCGGGTGCCTCAGCCGAGGCAACCCGGGCCGGCGCCTCCGCCGCGCCGTCCCCCTCTTTCGCGCTGATCGGCTCCAACGCACCGCTCGGATCGGATGCATCGGGCGGCTCGTCGGCTGCGAAAGGCACGGGGAACTCGCCGGTATCGGCCGCCTCGGGATCGATGAGTCTCGGCTCGGGGGGCTGCTCGTCCCAGGCCGCCGCGAGCGCGAGGCGCTCGTCTCCATCGCCGATCATGACCGTGGGCAGCTCTTCGAGCGGCCCCGGCCCGGACGCCTCGACATGTTCGACACCCCGGCCGTGGGCATGGTCGCGCGCCGCGTCGGTGTTGGCGAAGGCCATGTCCGACGACACGACATCGGCGATGCCGTCCTCCCCTATCCACGGCTCGCCGCCGGCGGCGGGCTCGGGGCTCGCCGTGCGCTGGGCGTCGTGCGAGAAGCTCGCCTCGCGCAGGCGCGGGGCAAACGCCTGGCGCGGGCGCCGCCGCTCCCACCAGGAGAGGGCGGCGATGAACACCACTCCGAGGATGAGCAGTGTCCAGCGTAATTCCGACATGGGCGGCACCGGATGAAGCTCAGACGGCCGCGAGCCGGACGGCCTCGTCGACGTCGACGGCCACCAGGCGCGACACGCCCGGCTCGTGCATGGTCACGCCGAGAAGCTGGGACGCAAGCTCCATGGTCGTCTTGTTGTGGGTGATGAAGATGAACTGCACGCGATTCGACATGTCCTGCACGATATCGCAGAAGCGGCCGACGTTGTGCTCGTCGAGCGGCGCATCCACCTCATCGAGCAGGCAGAAGGGCGCGGGGTTCAGGTCGAAGATCGAGAACACCAGCGCGACGGCGGTGAGTGCCTTTTCCCCGCCCGAGAGCAGGTGGATGCTGCTGTTCTTCTTGCCGGGCGGCCGCGCCATGACGGCGATGCCCGCATTCAGCGGATCGTCGCCGACGAGCTCGAGGTACGCGTGTCCGCCGCCGAAGAGCCGCGGGAAGCGCTCCTTGAGGCCGGTGTTGATGCGCTCGAAGGTCTCCTCGAAGCGGTTGCGCGTTTCCTTGTCGATGCGCCGCATCGCCTCCTCCAGCGTATCGAGCGCCGAGGTCAGGTCGGTGAACTGCCGGTCGAGGTATTCCTTGCGCTCGGTCTGCTCCTTGAGCTCGTCGATCGCGGCGAGATTGACCTGGCCGAGCTTCTCGATGCCGGCACGAGTCTCCGCCAGCCTCTCTTCCCACGTCGGGATGGAGGCATCCGCCGCGAGGCTCTGCTGAATCGCGGCGAGCTCGAAGTGGGTTTCCGCGAACTGCTCGGCGAGCCCTTCGCGCCGCACCCGGTTCTCCTGCGCGGCGAGCCGCGCCGCCTCCATGGCCTCGCGGGCCTCCCCGACCCGGCGTTCCGCGAGCACGCGCTGCTCATCGAGCGTGCGCAGCGCCGCGTCCGCCTCCTCCATGGCGTGGCGCGCCTCGGCCAGCTCCGCCTCGACTTCGAGCCGGCGGGCGAGCGACTCATTGAGACGTGCCTCGAGCTCCAATATCGGGGCATCGCCGCCGGCCAGCTCCGCCTCCAACGTCGCGCGATTCTCCTCGAGCTGCGCGCGCTGCTCGATCATGCGTCCGAGGCTCACTCTGACCGAAGCTTCGGTCGAGCGGCGCGACTCGATGCGGATCAGAAGATCACGCGCTGCGACCTGCGCCGCCTGGGCCCGCGAGCGCGCGCCGGCGAGCGCCTCGCGGCGCATCTCGCGCTCGCCCTCGAGCGCCTCGCGCCGCAGGTTGAGATCGGAGCCGACCGCCAGCCCCTGCTCGAGCGTCTCCCCCGCGCGGCCGAGACCTTCCTGGGTCACGCTGATCTCGCGCGCGTGCTCCGCGGTCTCCGCTTCGATGCGCTGGCGCCGCAGCGCCGTCTCCTTGGCGCGCGCGCGTGCCGCCTCGAGCTGACCGGTGATGTCGGCATGACGGCGGTGCGCTGTCTGAATGCCGGACTGCGCCGCGTCGCGCTCAGCCTCCGCGCTGGCGAGGCTCTCGCGCACGGTCGCGAGCCCGTCCTCCGCCTCACGCACTTGCGCTTCCGCCGACTCGACCGCGATGCGCAAGCCCTTGAGGCGGTGCTCGCGCTCGATCACGCCGAGATGGTGGTCCACGCCGCGGCTGATCCGCAGCCAGTCGCGGCCGAGCCATTCGCCGCCGCGGGTGATGACCGACTGGCCCGCGGCCAGGGTGGCGCGGCGCTGCAGCGCCTCCGCGAGGGATTCCGCGGTGAGGACGCCCGCGAGCTGCGCAAGCGCGGCCGCGGGCCCCGAAACTTTGCCCACGAGCGGCTCCGGCTCCGCCGCCCCGCCGCCTGCCCCCCACCCTTCGCTCTGCGGGCTTCGGGCGGAGGGCCGAAGCCCTGCGGGCGCAGGGAGGCCTTCGACGAGCGCGACGCGCCCGCGAGCCAGCCGCTCCAGGGGTGCCGCGAGATCATCGAGACGGTCGATGCAGACCGCTTCCAGGTAGTCGCCGAGCGCGGTCTCCACCGCGAGCTCCCAGCCCTGCTCCACCTCCAATGTCTGGGCGATGCGCATGCGGCCCGAAAGCCCGACTTCGCCCAGCCACTCCGTCGCCTGGCCGGCGCTTGCCGACAATGCGGCTTTCTGCACGGCCTCGAGCGAGGTGCACTCCGCGCGCGTGCGCTCCCGCTCCCCGCGCGCGGCCTCGAGCGCCTCCTCCGCGGCGAGCTGTCCGGCGCGAGCGCTCTGCGCCCTCTCCAGCGCCACGCGCAACGCATCGGCCAGCGATTCGCCGTCGCCGCGCGCCTGCGACTCCTGCTCGGTCAGCTCGGCGAGCAGCTCGCTCGACTCCTGCGCCTCGAGCGCCTCGCGCTCGAGGGTGAGCCGCTCCACCTGGCCCTTGAGACGCCGCAGTTGGTTCTCGAGCTGCTCGATGCGCGCCCGCTCCACCTGGGTGGTGCGGTCGGCGGCGCCGAGCGCCTGGTTCAATTGCTCCCAACGCTCCTGCCAGCCGGCAAGCTCCCGCTCGGCCGCATCGAGCGCCTGCGCCGAGGCGGTCTCGGCGCTCTGCGCGAGCTCGAGCTCCGGGGTCGAGCTCGCGATTTCCCCGGCGAGCTCGGCGAGCTGGCGCTCGTCGCGTCCGATGTGCGCGCCGAGCTCCGACAGCGTGGCGCGCGTCTTCGCGAGGTCGGCGCGCTGGCGCTCGCGCAGCTCGCGGGTATGTTGGATCGTCTGCTCGAGGCGCGAGATCTCGGCGCCGATCTCGTAGTAGCGGCCCTGAACGGCGGAGACGCGCTCGCTCGCGGCGCCGTGATGGCTCCGCTGGCTCTCGATCGCCGCCTCGGCGGCGCGCTGGTCGGCCAGCGCCGCCTGCATCTCGATCTCGCGCGCCCGCGTCGCGCTGTCGTGCACCTGCGCGCCGCTGTCCAGCTCCTTCAGGCGCAGCGCGAGCAGCTCCGCCGTCAGCCGCCGCTCTTCTTCCTTGAGGGTCTGATAGCGGCGCGCGGTCGCGGCCTGGCGCTGCAGATGGCGGATCTGCTTTTCCACCTCATCGCGCACGTCCTGCAGGCGCTCGAGATTCTCGCGGGTCTCGGCGATGCGGCTCTCGGTCTCCTTGCGCCGCTCCTTGTAGCGGGAGATGCCGGCGGCCTCCTCGACGAAGGCGCGCATGTCCTCGGCCTTCGCCTCGATGATGCGCGAGATCGTGCCCTGCTCGATGATGGCGTAGCTGCGCGAGCCCAGGCCCGTGCCGAGGAAGAGCTGCGTGATGTCCTTGCGCCGGCAGCGCGCGCCGTTGATGTAGTAGCCGGAGGAGCCGTCGCGCGACACCTGGCGCTTCAGCGAGATCTCGCTGTAGCTCGCGTAGGCGCCGCCGATCTTGCCGTCGGAGTTGTCGAAGATGAGCTCCACCGAGGCGGCGCCGACCGGCTTGCGCGCCGCCGAGCCGTTGAAGATGACATCCGCCATGTTGTCGCCGCGCAGATGCTTGGCCGACAGCTCTCCCATCACCCAACGCACCGCATCGATGACGTTGGATTTGCCGCAGCCGTTCGGGCCGACGACACCGGTGAGATTGCTGGGAAAGCTGACTTGCGTGGGATCGACGAAGGATTTGAAGCCGGCGAGCTTGATCTTGGTCAGCCGCATCTATGCTGTCTTCCGCATCTGATGACCGCCCCGTGAAGGCGAGGGCTAGTGTAGAGTAAATGTCCATGCCATCACAGCCCACGAGCGATCTCGAGACCTTCGCCAATCCGCGGCCGGAGCACGATTACACCATCCGCATGCGGATTCCGGAGTTCACCTGTCTCTGTCCAAAGACCGGGCAGCCGGACTTCGCGACGCTCGAGCTCGAGTACGTGCCCGATCGCTCCTGCGTGGAGCTCAAGTCGCTCAAGCTCTACATCTGGTCGTTCCGCGATCGCGGCGCTTTCCACGAAGCGGTGACCAACGAGATCGCGGAACACCTCACCCGGACGCTCACGCCACGCTTCCTGCGCCTGCGGGCACGCTTCAAGGTTCGCGGCGGGATCTACACCACCGTGATCGTGGAACGGCGCCAGCCCGGGTGGGCGCCGCCGCCTCCGATTGCGCTTCCTTAAGAACTCCTTAGGCCCCTATACCAGCCACTGTACAGACCTCGGTACGCCGGTATAATCGCGCGTCCTTCACAAGGCTCATGCTTTTGAGGAGCGACGAAATGCCGGCCAAGAAGCCCGCGCCAAAGTCCGCGAAGGGTAAGAAGGCGGCACCCTTGAGGTCCGCAGCCAAGAAGCCCGCGGCCACTCGCAGGTCGCCGGCCGAGCAGCGCGTCGAGCGCGCCAAAGTGGCGTCTGCCCACGCTCACAAGACGGCGGCAGCGCCGGCTCGGGCGCAGGCCCCGGCCGCGGACGCGCCGCCCACAACCCCCACGAATACGGAAACAACCACCGAGATGCGCAAGGCTGCCCATTCCACTTCCCATTCGACCTCCCAGGCTACGAAGGGTCCGATCGCTGCTTCCCACGAGGACACCCACGCGCCGCCGGCCGTGACCGCCTCCCCTGCCGCCGTCGATGCGGACGAGGTCGAAGGCGCCGAGCCGGGCAGCCTCCTCGCGGGGCCGCGCAACGTCCAGCCCTACATCGTCAAGCGCGGCGAGCAGTACATGAGCAAGGAGCAGGCGGAGCACTTCCGCCACATCCTCAACAGCTGGAAGCGCGACCTGATGGTCGAGGTCGATCGCACGGTCACGCACATGAAGGACGAGGCGGCCAACTTCCCGGATCCCAACGACCGCGCCACCCAGGAGGAGGAGTTCAGCCTGGAGCTGCGGACGCGCGATCGCGAGCGCAAGCTGATTCGCAAGATCGACGAGGCGCTGAAGCGCATCGAGGACGGCAGCTACGGCTACTGTCTGGAGACGGGCGAGGAGATCGGCATCAAGCGCCTGGAGGCGCGGCCGGTCGCGACCCTGAGCATCGAGGCGCAGGAGCGCCGCGAGCGGCGCGAGCGGCAGTACGGCGACCGCGACGACCGGTATCGATAACAGCAAGTGAATAAGCGGCCCAGGGCCGCTCCCTGGGCCGCGAGGTCGACATGGCCACAGGGCCGCGCTCGCCCGAAGCGCCGCCAGGCGACTTCGGGCCAATGTACATAGGCCGATTCGCCCCTTCCCCTACCGGGTCATTGCACCTCGGCTCTCTGTTGGCCGCTGTCGGCAGCTTTCTCGATGCCCGCAGCCGGGGCGGCCGTTGGCTGGTGCGGATGGAGGATCTCGATCGCACCCGCGCCGTGCCGGGCAGCGCCGATGAGATCCTGCGGACTCTGGCAGCCTTCGGCCTGCTATGGGATGGGAAGGTCGAATACCAGAGCCGCCGTACCCCTCTCTACTCCGAGGCGCTGGCGTCGCTGCAGGCGGCGGGTCGCACGTTCGAGTGCAGCTGTTCGCGCCGGGAGCTGAGCGCCGATGAGTCGGGCTATCCCGGCACCTGTCGGCAGGGACCCCGGAAACCCGGTGATACCGCCATTCGCTTCAGGGTCGACGATACGGAAACCGTCGTCTTCGAAGACCGTTTCCA